>Ga0180434_10002618_pt1 | contig 23705 bp, 18 predicted proteins | sample SS_ome_7_FD_132453 | JGI IMG/M metagenome (GOLD analysis project Ga0180434, IMG submission 132453) | Hypersaline lake sediment archaeal communities from the Salton Sea, California, USA - SS_1_D_2 metaG | ecosystem: Environmental > Aquatic > Non-marine Saline and Alkaline > Hypersaline >... | reverse complement strand
GGCGATGAGAACCGTGAAGTCCGGCACTGCTCGTGATGTCGCGGCGAGGCCGCGTATTGGCACAACCGTCCCGCAAGCGGGCCTCTTCACCGACCAGCGTGGGGTTGGCGCCAAATCTGCGATGCTCGATCGTATCGCCCGCTCTCAGGCCAATGTCGCTGTGATTGGCGCAGGATACGTCGGGCTCGCGGTGGCGAACGAGGCGGCCGCCGTTGGTTTCAATGTCGCATGCCTCGATATCGATGCAGAACGGGTTCGAAGTCTCAACAACGGGAGATCGTACGTCGAAGACGTGTCGAGTGAAGCGATAGAGGAATTGCGAAGGGCCGGCCGATTGGTCGCGAGCACTGAGTTCGACCTGCTGGACCGCTGCGACATCGCGGTGATCGCAGTTCCCACCCCGCTGACGCCATCGAAGGATCCGGATCTCTCCGCCGTAGAGGATGCTGCCGACGAGGTGAGACGTCACCTACGTACCGGCAGGCTCGTTGTCCTCGAGAGCACGACCTACCCTGGAACGACCACGGAGGTCCTGCAGCCCCTGTTCGAGAGCACGGGAATGAAGGCGGGCAGGGACTTCTGGCTAGCCTACTCCCCTGAGCGTATCGACCCCGGAAACAAACGCTATTCACTGCGTACCACGCCCAAGGTCGTCGGGGGAGTCGATCCCGAGTCCACTGACGTCGCGGCCGCCTTCTACGGGAGGCTGGTAGATCGGGTCGTTCCCGTCTCCTGCGCCACCACCGCGGAGATGATCAAGATCTACGAGAACGTCTTTCGCAATGTCAATATCGCCTTCGCCAACGAAGCGGCCCAGCTCTGCCACCGCATGGGCATCGACGCATGGGAAGTCATCGACGGCGCGGCAACCAAGCCTTTCGGCTTCATGCCCTTCTATCCGGGCCCCGGCCTCGGCGGACACTGTATCCCGGTGGACCCTCACTATCTCTCCTGGAAAGCGCGCCAGTATGACTTCCAGGTGAAGTTCATCGAGCTGGCCGCCGACATCAACGCCAACATGCCGTACTACGTCGTCTCGCGCGTGATGATGGCACTCAACGAGCGCCAGAAGGCGCTCATGGGATCGACCGTGCTCATACTTGGTGCCGCCTACAAGCCGGACGTGGCCGACACGCGCGAGTCGCCCGTGTACAAGATCGTGCCGTTGCTTCAGAAGGCGGGGGCGAGAGTGATCTACAGTGATCCGTACGTGCCCGAGCTGAGCATCACGAACGGGAGCCCGCAGTGCCTGAAGGCGACTGCACTCGACACAGGAGTCGTTTCGGAGGCCGACTGCGTGGTCCTGCTCACGCGTCACGCGTGCTACGACTATCAAGCGATCTTACGGGATGCCCAGTTGATTCTTGATACGAGAAACGCCTTTGGGTTTGCCGAGGGGACTCCCGGCAAGCTCGTCAGGCTGTAAAGGCAGGGGATGCTGAACGCACTGACGGTGGACTTAGAGGACTGGTTTCAAGTCTCGAATGTCGAGCACATCATCTCGCGCGACCAGTGGGCGTCATGCGAGTCGCGGCTCGCTTTGAACACGCGGCGGCTGCTGGGGTTGCTGGCTGAGGCCAATGTTCGGGCGACGTTCTTCGTGTTGGGATGGAACGCGGAGCGCTTCCCACATCTCGTCAGAGAGATCCGCGATGCTGGGCACGAAATCGGCAGCCACGGGTACGCTCATCGTCTCGTGTATGAGCAGGCGCCAGAGGAGTTCGCGCGGGATCTGGAGCGGGCGAACGAGGCTATTGGGGATGCATGCGGGGTGCGACCCAACTGCTACCGCGCACCGTCCTTCTCCATTGGCCCGGGGACGGTGTGGGCCTTCGACGTGCTCAAGGCGGCTGGGTTCACTGTCGACTCCAGCGTCTTCCCCGTGGTGCACGAGCGGTATGGCTTCCCAGGGGCGCCGAGAGTGCCGTGCAGAATCAGCGTGAACGGGTTGGGTCTCACCGAGGCCCCACCTTCGACAATCCGCTTTGCCGGGTGGAACTGGCCTTTCGCGGGTGGAGCCTACTTCCGGCTTCTTCCTCAATGGGCGGTTGAACTGTTCTGTCATACGCTGAACAGGCGCGGGGAGCCAGTCGTGTTCTACATCCATCCATGGGAGCTTGATGCTGGCATTCCTCGTTTCCGGCTCTCGCCATTCCGTCGGTTGCGTAGCTATGTGAACCTTGAAGAGACGGCGGTCCGGGTTGCCAAACTCGTTCGGTCATCACAATTCGGAACGCTGTCACGTATGCTGGCCGGGGTGCGCACACTCGTGGAGTGGGAGCCCGGGAAAGCGACCAACGGCAAGGGCGAACTGGAGAGTGGGCGGCACGACTCCAGCGACCTGCATGGGGCGGCGTTCGGTCGGAGGCGTTGAGATGGATGCAGGCAGTCTCTACACATCCCAGATGGCGCCAGGGTTGGCCTTGCAGCGGCCGCTGCCAGGGCTCGAGCGCCATCAGCTCGAGGCGGGCGTCGAGGCGAATGGTCGGCGGCGCGTGCTTGTCGTTGGAGCAGGCGCGCGCGGGCAGGAGATTGCTCAGGAACTGCTGGCAAGGCAGAACGGCCACTTCGAGGTGGTCGGGTTCGTGGACGATCGGACGGATCTCCCACGGATGGATGGGCTGCCGATCCTCGGGCGGTTCGATCAGGTGGTGAAGATCGTCTCGCACCATCAGGTCGATGAGATCATCCTAGCCTACATGCCGAGCTGGCAGGAGCAGTTGCTGAGCCAAGCCGTGCTGACCGGTAGCGGGGAGCCGGTGCGTATCAAGGTGTTGCCGGGGTTCTACGACGCGTCGTTGGGCGATCTGCGGATCGAGCCAGTTGCAGACATTCCGCTGGTTTCGCTGGGACGGAGGCCAGCCTCGCCCTACTGTCTGGTGGCGAAGCGGGTCTTCGATATCATCTTCAGCCTGGTCATGCTGCTGCTGTGCACTCCTGTGCTCCTTCTTGCCGCCATCGCGATCAAGCTGACATCTCGGGGACCTGTGATCTACTGCCAGGCGCGAGTCGGTATGAACGGCCGTGTCTTTCGGATCTACAAGCTCCGGACGATGATTCTTGGGGCAGAGACCGGTACGGGGCCGATCCTGGCGCAGCAGTACGACGAGCGGGTAACCCCTGTGGGATGGTTGCTCAGGCAGACGCGAATAGACGAGATACCGCAGTTCTGGAACGTCCTGAAGGGCGATATGAGCGTGGTGGGTCCCCGGCCAGAGCGCCCCGAGTTTGCCGAGAAGTACGCGAAGAGCATACCCAGATATGCAGAGAGGCTGAAGGTCCGCCCAGGGATCACCGGGCTGGCACAGGTCTACGGTGGCTACCGGACCAGTGTGTACCATAAGCTCCGCTATGACTGGATCTACCTGCACCGTATGTCCGTCTTGCAGGAGCTTCGCATCCTTGCACTCACCGTCGCCACGGTCCTCACTCGGGCGGGGACGTAGGGAGCCGGCCGTGAGCAGCTATCTCGTCACCGGCGGTGCAGGCTTCATTGGGTCGCATCTCGTGGATGCCCTTGTTTCGCAAGGTCAAGTGGCGCGCGGCCTAGACAACTTCTCGACCGGGAAACGCGGAAATCTCCGCGGCTCCATCGGCCAGATCGAACTCATCGAGGGCGACATCAGGGATCAGGGTGCGGTCCGAGAGGCGGTTACGGGTGTGGACTACGTACTGCACCAGGCGGCTCTTCCCTCGGTGCCTCGCTCCATCAAGGATCCTCTGGCGACCCACGAGGCTAACGCGACCGGCACCCTCAACGTATTGACCGCGTCGCAAGAGGCGGGAGTGAAGCGCGTCGTCTATGCCTCCTCTTCCTCAGTGTACGGCGATACCCCTGAACTCCCGAAGCGGGAGGAGATGACGCTGCGTCCACTTTCGCCTTACGCAGCCAGCAAGCTATCTGGCGAAGTGTATTGCCGAGCCTTCTGTCACTCGTACGGGCTGGAGACCGTGTGCCTGCGGTACTTCAACGTGTTTGGGCCGAGGCAGGACCCTAACTCCCAGTACGCGGCGGTGATACCGCGGTTCATCTGCGCGCTTCTCGATGGTGCCGAGGTCTGCATCTACGGTGACGGCGAGCAGACGCGGGACTTCACCTATGTCGGCAACGTCGTTCAAGCAAACCTGCTGGCCGCGACCGCACCCCAGGCGGCGGGCCGCACCTATAACATAGCCTGTGGCGAGCGAACGAGCTTGCTCTCTCTACTTGATATGCTGAGCAGTTTCACCGGTGCGTCGCCAAGAGTCGCTTTTGATGCCGGCCGGAAGGGCGATGTTCGGGACTCTCTCGCTGATATCAGCCAGGCCCACAGCCTGCTTGGGTACAAGCCCGAGATCGATGTTCAGAACGGGCTCAGGCGGACTTTGGACTGGTATGCCACGTCTGCTTCCGCGATGCCCGGAGAGCTTCCAGCAAAGGACATCCCATGTTGAGGCCAGGGGCGTCGCGTTCCCGACTGCGGGTCCTCTTGCTTCATCCACCAAGCCCCCCGCTGATGAATGTTGGGCGGGAGTGGGCGGGTGGCTATGGGACGGCGGTGAGGTCGGACAGGACCTTCTATGGGTCGGATCCGGAGTACCTTGCGGTGCCGTATATGTCGCTATTGTTCAGCGCCTCCATCCTGGAGCGAGCTGGGCATGAAGTCACCTTCGTCGACGCTCAGATAGAGGCGCTGGATGACCGCGAGGTTGCGCAGCGCGTTGGGGAGTTTGCTCCGGACCTGCTCGTCAGCGTCGTGAACCTTCCGTCCGTCAAGGGCGACCTCGCGCTGCTGGAACGCGTGTCGAGCGCGGCGCCGCAGGCCATGGTCGTCGCCGTGGGCACCGTGTGCCGCGGCCTGCCAGAGGAGGTGCTGGCCGGCAAGGCCGTTGCGGCTGCGGTCGAAGGCGACCCGGAGGTGGTGCTGCCCGACCTAGCGCAGGCCTTGTGCGAAGGCCGGCTGGTCTCTGCGGTGCCCGGGCTGAGACTCCATGCCGGGGAGGACACGAAGGCAACCTTCGTTCCAGCTACCATGTGCGATTGGGCGACCATCCCGGCGCCGGCCTACCACCTGGCGCCAATGCACCGGTACGAGCATCCTTTCCTCGGACAGAGGCATCGCTACGCACAGGTCCTCACCAGCCGCGGCTGCCCCTTCCCATGCTCGTACTACTGCCCCTACCCGTTCGGATTCGGATCCAAGGTTCTGTTTCGCTACCCATCAAGTGTGGTGGATGAGCTCGCTGTCCTCCGGGAACGGCACGGCGTCTCCTTCATCATATTCCGAGACCAGGTCCTTACCTTGCGGCGTGATCATATCGAAGCTGTGCTCGAGGGGATGCTAGAACGAAGACTGGGTCTCGATTGGATGTGCGAGACGCGTGTGGATCGAGTTGATCAAGCACTACTCGAGAAGATGCAGACCGCTGGCTGTCGGCAGATCAACTACGGCCTCGAGACCGGCGACCAGGAGCTGTTTGCTACCCGCGCGAAACCTGGTGCAGCCTTCGCCGACGCAGAGCAGGCGCTGGAGTTGACCAGGAAGGCCGGGATTGAGGCGCACATCCACCTCATCGTTGGCTTCCCGGGCGAGACCTGGCAGTCAGTGCGCCGCACGGCCCGCGTCGTCGCCGGCCTGTCAGTGAAGGAAGTTGGCGTCGCTATCATGACCCCGTACCCAGGGACTCAGTTGTACTCCGAAGCCCTCTCGAGGGGACTCATATTGACCCGAGACTGGTCGGAGTACACGGGCTTCCGTCCGGTAATGCACACCGAGAGCTTATCGGCCGAGGATCTGGTGCGCGCGCAGAGCCTCGTCCTGAGAGCACATGGGCGGCGGGGTCGCCTTCGTCGCGCCGTACGCGGCCGGCTGGGTCGTGCCTGGCGAGGGATTACGCATTGCCGCAGGGGTAGCTCGGAGCGAAGTGATGTGCGCCCTTCATCTTCCGCGACTGCAAGAAGAGGTGAGTGGGAACCATGATCTCGCTCAAACGCATGCTACCAGAGAGCGCCAGACGTTGGGTCAAAGAGACCAATCCGCTGTCACGCATCTATCACGAGCGCAGACGCATTACGCCCCGGCCCGCGTTCATGTATATCGAGGTCACGACTCGCTGCAACCTATCCTGTCGGATCTGTTGCCGAGAGGGTCTCCTTCCTGACGAGATCAAGGATATGGAGTTTGAGTGTTTCCGGGAGACAGTCGACCAAGCGAGCGCGTTCCCGGGGATTGCCTTCCACCTGAGCGGTGTTGGGGATGTGCTGCTTTACCCCAGGTTTGCGGAGGCGGTTAGCTACATTCGCCAACGATTCCCACATGCTCCGATTGTCGCTAACACGAACGGGCGATTGGTCCACGGGGATATTGCCGACCTGCTTCTGACTCTCGACACGGTGTTGATTCGGGTGAGTGCCGGTAGCCCGGAAGGCTACTCCTTGTTGACAGGGGCCGACGGCTACGAAGAACTGACAGCCAACGTCGAGGCGTTCCTGGCCTCGCGGCGCGAGCTCTATCTCTCGCGCGACAATGGAAAGCCTTTCGTCTCCCTCCAACTCTGGGAGACAGATCGAACGGCCGAGGAGGAAAGCGCCTTCCGAAAACGCTGGGAGCCTCTGCTGGGAGACAACGGCCAGGTCGAAGTGAAGCGTCGGACCGTGTGCGGAGGCCCTGTGAGCACCGCGGCCCTTCACGCGAGAATCGACAAGGCGGAGTCGGGCTATCCGTGTCTCTACCTCTGGCGGTCCATGGCGGTCGGTGTTGACGGGGAGATCTACCCGTGCTGTGAAGCACTTCGGCGCCGACACCGGAGCGCTCTTCGCTTTGGAAACGTGCACCGCCAGAGCCTGAATTCAGGCTATCACTCACTTGTTCTGAGGCAGGCCCGAGCGCTACACCTGGCACACCGCTACCATGAGGTTGCCGATTGCGCCGAGTGCGCGATCCATGTGACCCACAGCAACATCTGGTGGCGCCTTCCCTTCTCCGTGTTTGGCAGGAAGTGGCTTTAGCACGTTGGCGCGAGTGCCGGCACGCTGACATGGACGAGAGCGAGCAGAGATGTTGGACGTAAGCGTCATAATGCCGACCCACAACTGCTGCGAGTACATCGGTGAGGCCATCTCATCGGTGCTGGCGCAGTCCTGTCGGAGCCTGGAGATCATCGTGGTGGACGACGGCTCTACCGACGGCACCGCGGCGGTGTTGCCGTCGCTGCCGTTCTTGCGATATCTGAGCCGTCCGCGAGGGGGACCTTCGGCGGCACGGAACACTGGGCTCCGCGCCGCTCGAGGTCGGTACGTGGCGTTTCTCGACGCCGACGATCTCTGGGAGCCGGGGTCGCTTGACCGGATGTTGGCCTTCGCCACAAGTCATCCGGATATTGGGCTTGTCTTTGGTGACGCATGCTTCTTCAGTGACGACGGCCTGGTCCGCGAGTCGCATCTTGCCCCGAAGACGGTGTTCCGGCGTGTACCTTCTTGGGGACCGGTACCGGGGTGCCATTTGTTCCGCCGCTTAGTTTCTGACGAGCTGATGATTGAGCCCTTTATCGCAACGGATACAGTTGTAATCCGGCGTGATTGTCTGGACGAGGCCGGCTTCTTCGACGAATCCATGTGGATCGGTGAGGATATCGATCTCTGGTACCGAGTGGCCCGGAGTTTCCCGGTGGGGTACCTCGACGAGATCGCGGCTCGCTGCCGGGCGCGTCCCGGGAGCGTAACGAGCGATCCCGAAACCGTAGCGCAGGGCCTTGTGCGATCGATGGTGAAGTCGCTGGAGTACTACCGCGGATGTGGCAGTTCAGAGGTTCGGAGGAGCTTGCGGCGGCGGTTGGGCCGTCACCTTGTGGAGTTGGGCGAGCTTCACGTGTCTCGAGGCCGGTTCGGGGCCGCCCGCCATTGCTTCCTGAGGGGGCTTCGCTGCCCTTCGGCACGGCGCTCGAGCGGACTACGGCTGGCTGCTACTTTCCTTGGGCCAGGTGGACGCCGCATAGGTACCTGCTTGTACCGGTTCCTGAGAACTGGCGAATGGACTGCTCCAGAGAGCTGGTGTTGATGAGCTTCCAGCGGCCTCCACAATCAAATGATTTGCGCTCGGGCGCCGCACATCCTGTCGCGGGCACGGGCAAGCTCGTGAGTGTGATCGTCCCAACGTACAACTATGGCCATCTGATCCGCGACGCGTTGGAGAGCCTTCTGAGCCAGAGCTATCCCAAGCTGGAGATCGTGGTTGTTGACGACGGCTCGACAGACGACACGCCGACCGTGATCGGGTCTCTCCCCGGCGAGGTGGAATACGTGCGTTGCCCGCATCGCGGGGTTTCCGCCGCTCGGAACACGGGACTTCGTGTCTCCCGGGGTGAATACGTGGCCTTCCTCGACGCCGACGACGTGCTTTGTCCTGAGAGCATAGCGTTGCGCGCCGCTGTACTAGATCAACACGATGACATCGCCCTTGTCTTCAGCGATGTGAGCCTGTTCGACGCCTCTGGCACTATTGCTGACTCCCTGTTGGGGACGAAGAAGCACTTCTCCCGTCTGCAGAAGCACTCCATAGGAGGTGGCGCCTATCGGCTCGGAGGTGACGTCTTTGCAGCGCTCATTCGCGACCGGTTCATCACCATGCCATCTGTGATGGGGCGGCGCGTATGCTTTGAGGAAGTCGGCGGTTTTGATGAGTCACTCGAAGCGCAGGAGGATTGGGATCTGTGGGTCCGGGCCATCGAGAATATGCCTATCGCTTACCTTGCGCGCGTCCTGGCATCGTGCCGGCAGCACGATCGGAACCTCTCGAGGAACAGTCGGCTCATCGCAGCTACGCATGTGCAGTTCATACGTAAGCTTCTCAGCAACGGCTGCGGAGGGGATGCCTCCCGCCGTTCAGTCTTGCGAAAGCGACTCAGTACCTATCTGTTCGAACTGGGCTATGTCCATTTCAGTGCGGACAGAGTCCGTGAGGCACTCCCCTGCTTTGTCCAAGGCATGTGTGCGTGGCCCATTGACTGGCGGCTCTGGGCTTATGGTGCGGCCTGCGCGATCCCTGCGAGAGTGCGCAAGTCCTTGAGGGTCCAGAAGAGACGACTTGGCCGCAGCATTCGGCGAGTCCAGCGAGAGAAGGGCTAGCTGTGTCAACTGACACTGTTGCCACTCTAGAGAAAGAGACGGAGGCAAGCCGGGAAGTCTCCGCGCACAGCGTTATCGCGAACGTGGCGCGTCACGGGCTGGTCTACGGCGTAGCCGGAGCGGCCGCCAAGCTTGTCGGCTTGATCATGATCCCCGTGTACACCCGGTTCCTCACACCGAGCGACTACGGCCTCTTGGAAATCGTGCAGCTGACGGCCAATCTAATCGGGATAGTCCTGGCCCTTGGGTTCACCAGCGCGGTCCTGCGGTTCTACTTCCACTACGACAGCAAGGAGGACCGGGATCAGGTCATCAGCACGGGGCTTGTGGCGACGATCACCATGGCGCTGGGGGCAACTCTGCTGCTGCTACCGCAGAGCCGCAGGCTGTCGGGGTTACTGACGGGATCGGACACGCATCAGCAGCTCGTGGCGATCATGGTGTTCACGAGCTTCTTCTCGGTCTCTCTTATGGTGCCCATGGCGTACATGCGGGCACTGGAGAAGTCGGTGATGTACGGAGCGACGTCGCTCGCTCGGCTGGCGGCGGGGCTCGGCCTGAACATCCTTTTCGTGGTGGTCCTGCGGTTGGGCGTGCTTGGGGTGCTGCTCAGCGGGCTCATCGTCGGGGGGCTGACTTCGGCCGTCCTGATCGGGTGGACCGTTCGCCGAGTAGCCTTCGGCGTGTCGAGGTCGAAGCTCAAGGAGATGGTTCGGTACGGCAGCCCGCTCGTAGTAGCCACGCTCGGCATGTTCGTGCTGCACTTCTCCGACCGGTTCCTGCTGCGTAGACTGGCGACCCTCGAAGACGTCGGTCTGTACGCTCTCGGCTACAAGTTCTCGATGATGTTGCCGGCGCTCGTGATGGAGCCGTTCGGTCTTATCTGGGGAGCGGCGGTCTTCTCCATATTCCGGCGGGACGACGCGCCGAGGATATACGCCAGGGTGTTCACATACCTCATGTTCGTCGCCGTCCTGTTCACTCTAGGGGTTTCTCTGCTCATCAGGGATGTGGTGATAGTAGTCGCAACTCCTCGCTTTCTGTCTGCCCACACTGTGGTCCCGGTCGTGATGGCGGGTCTGCTCTGTCTCGCAGCATCGCAGTTCTTCGAGACGGGCGTCCACCTAATGAAGCGCACCGTGTACCGAGCTATTGCACTGGTGAGTGCCGCCATATCCAACGTGCTGCTCAATCTGGTCCTCATCCCTCGCTTTGGGATGATGGGGGCCGCCTACGCCACTTTGCTGTCTTTTGCCATCCTCGCAGCACTCGCATACGTCTTTGGGCAGCGGCTGTACTCGATACCGTACGAGTTCGGTCGCGTCGCGAGAATCGGCGTGATCGCGCTCGCCCTCTACTGGGTCGGCACGCTGTTCTCTCTCGACTCCGTGGTGGCTTCGGTCGGCGTTCGACTCGTGCTCGTTGCCATGCTGCCAGTCCTGCTCTGGGCTACCGGCTTCCTCAGGCCGGATGAGCTAGAGCGAGCGCGAGTGGCTCAGCGGGAGTTGCGGGCTGCCATCCGGGGCCGTCTCACCCGCGGGCGGAGCATAGACTAGGCCATGAACTCACTGCCGGCAACTGGAGCAGCTGGGTTGGGGGCGACGGTGGTGCTTGCACTCGTCGTGGCTGCGCTCACCTTCGTCCTGAGAGCACTCCCGAGACGCGGCCTCGTCTACTGGGGCACGGACACATGGTTCCATCTGAAGATAGCCGATGTGATGCGCACCCAGGGGCGCGTGCCGGATGCTGTCGAGAGCTTCCTGATCGGCGATGTCTATGACTATCCGCCGCTTCTCCCGCGACTGCTGTCCTATCTCCCCCGAGCACTCATCGAGCAGTACCAATGGGCTGTCTCTCCCCTTGCCGATGCACTGCAAAACGCCCTCATCTTCCTCTTCGCTTCGTGGCTCTGGGGCACTCCGCTGGCCGGCATCGTCGCCTCCGCGGTGTTCGCCCTGACGCCTATCGCGTGCAGCCAGAGCGGTGAGCTCACTCCTCGCTGTGCCGGCGCGCTCTTCGTATCCATAGCGTTGAGCACCGCCATTCTCTATAGCTGGTTCGGGCTGTGGATCTGGGCGGCCTGTGCCGTCGTCTTCGTTGCCGCAACGCTGCTGACTCATCGGATGAGCACTCAGGCGCTTGCATGGGTCAGCGTACTGCTCTCCCTCTCACTCGGGGATGCTCGGTATCTCATCCTTTTCCTCGCCGGCCTAGTGCTCGGGTTTCTCGCCTCAAGAGGGCTTTACCTACGCGTCTTGAGGGGACACCTGGCTGAGCTGCGGTTCTGGCGGAGGTACCTCCAGAGCCGTGACGAGGCAGATCCGTTCAAGCTCCTTCTGGGACCGCGGTACTCTGCACAGCAGCGGCCGACATGGCGCAGGCTGGCGGTCAGCGCTTACTCTGTGATTCGTCATCAGCCCTACATCGTATTGGTGCCAGTCGTCTACTCGCTACAGTGGCAGGCAGAGGCGACGATAACGCCGCTCACGTACTGGATCGGATTCGCCTACGCGGCCTACCTGCTGACAGGGTGGGTGCCTTCCCTCAGGTTCCTGGGACACAACTACCGCTACCTCTGCTATGCGTCTCTCCCTATCTCCGTCATAAGCGGCGGGCTGATGACGGCTGTCGACACGACTCCCTGGTTTGTCGGCGCAATCGTAGCAGCGCTGTCTGTGATAGCCGTACGGGAGTACGCGGGCGCCTGGCAAGCCATCCGGCGCAACGATGCCGTCGCGATAGACGGCGGACTTCGCGAGGCACTCAGATACATCGACGATCTCCCGGGCGAAGGGGTCGTCTGTATGCCGATAGGACGTGCCAATGCTGTGGCCTATTTCACTGGTAAGAAGGCAGTGCGTCATTACAGTTCACAGGCAATGGATCGGCTTGTCGGCTACTACCCACTTGTGACTCGGCCCCTGGAAGAAGTGGCGGACGACTTCCAATGCGCCTACATACTGCTGGATGAGAGGTGCACCCGCGGCGTTCCGCCCGATTTTCCGCGCGCGCGGCGGATACTGCACACAGGGCCGTATCATCTCTTCGAAGTTGAGCCCTCCACATCGAGGGTTCATGCTGCCGCGGTGTGTGGACGTGAGTCGGTCGCCGAAATGCCAATCACGAGTGCCGGTCTCTCCGCTGCCTTGCCGCGGGACGTCTCTGACCGGACTCCGAATGGGTGCCCTCGTCGAGCCCCCTCCTCACTGCTGGATATTGAATGCTTTCAGCCGTTGCCAAAGCATCGAGACCGGGACCTGCCATGAGGACCTCGCTGACTCGCTCTGCCGAGTGGGATAGGAACCGCGGAGAGCCACAGCAGGTCGCATTCGTCTGCCTGCTGCTTGCCGCCGCGGCACTGGGACTCGCCGTGGTTCTGGTGCCACCGCTCTACGTGATTGGTGGACTGATTTCCCTTCTGGCAGCGGCACTGACTCTGCGCCAACCCTACTGGGGATTGCTGGCCATACTGGCTTTCGAGTACATCCGCCCACAACAGTTGATCCCTGCACTCCAACCACTCCACCTACCCAGGTTCCTTACCCTGTGGGTCTGCTTGGCCTGGGTATTGCCCATGATTGCGAGGTCGCGCGCTCACCTGATCCGCGACCGGCAGAACGCCGTCATGGTCGCGATCCTTGCTGTCGCGTCGCTGTCAGTTTTGGGCGCCTACGCACCTGGCATCGCCGTCGGCGCCACCATTGACTTGGCCAAGAAGATCGTCGCGTTCTTCCTCATCGTCAATCTCGCAGCCCGGCATCAGAAGGCTCGGGGGTTGGTCTGGGCTATCTTGCTGCTCAACAGTTGGCTCGCCATCAACCAGGTCGTGTCACACGATTCGACTGGGCTTGGTGCCGACTTCGTCCGTCTTGGCGCCGGCACCGACTCGTTCCTGGGCAACACCATAGACTACGCGGTAGCCCTCGCAGTGGTCATCCCATTCGCCATGTTTCTCGTGTTCGCGGAGCGCAGGCCGGTGCTGAAGCTCACCGCCGCAATCCTCGCAGTTGTGTTCACGGCGGCGATGGTCGGGACCGGGTCACGCGCGGGCGCCCTTGGTCTGCTTGTTCTGGCCGTGGTCTTCTGGATCAAGTCCAGCCGCAAAGGCCTGGGGCTGGCTCTCGCGGTAGCGCTCATAGCCGGATGGTGGTTCCTGTCCCCCCGCCAGTACCAGGCACGAGTGCTTGGGGCCTCCCAGTACCACGAAGATGCGTCTGCGATGGCCCGAATTGAGGCATGGCGTGTTGCAGGCCAGATGTTCCTGGACAGACCCCTATTGGGGGTTGGCATCGGCAACTTCGCGAGAGTCCGCGGGCGGCTGTACAGCCGGACTTCCTACTACACGGCCCTCGTTGCGCACAACATCGTCCTTCAGGCGGCCGCCGAACTGGGTCTGGCGGGACTGGTCGTCTACGGGCTCCTCGGACTCTTCATCCTCGGCGACAGCAGGAGAATCAGAGAGCTGGCCGATCGTATGGACGCTGATCGCGGCCGCTGGTACCGCAACGTCGCCCATGCGTTGGACGCGAGCTTCATAGGCTATTTCGTCACGAGCATGTTCGCCACCACGCTCTACTACCCGCACCTGTACATCATCGCCGGGCTCGCCGTTGCGCTCAAGCACACCGCTCTGGCTCTGGTCGCCGACGGGAGCCAAACATGACGGCCCCACTGGTACTGTGGGTAGCTGTCGGGGTCGTCGCCTATGTCTATCTCGGCTACCCGTTGCTGTTGCTACTGCTCGCCAGGACAGTGGGCTCGGCGTGGCGGAAGAGCGCGCCCCGCGTCCCGCCGCGCGTGTCTATCGTCGTGGCGGCACACAACGAGGAGCGAGTTATCGCGCAGAAAGTCAGGAACTCCCTCGCTCTCGAATACGATCCCGAGAAACTGGAGGTCGTCGTGGTCTGCGACGGGTGCGACGACGCGACGGCGGAGGTCGCCAGGCAAGCCGGCGACTCGCGTGTGCGCGTCGTCGCGTACCACCCGCGCCAAGGAAAGGCGAACGCACTCAACGTGGGGCACGCAGCCACTGAATGCGATATCCTCGTCCTCACGGACGCTGACGTTCGACTGCACCCGGGGACGCTGCGAGAACTCGTTGCCAACTTCGCGGACGAGCGGGTGGGCGCTGTGTGTGGGCGGACACTCGTCGAGACGCGGGCGGCAGCGACATCGCTCGGCGAGCGTCTCAAATACCGGTTTGACGGCTCCGTTCGCCTCCTCCAGAGCCGCATCTGGTCTCTGCCCGGCGCCGACGGTGGGCTGTACGCCATCCGCCGCCACGTCTTCCGACCGCTGCCCGAGGACACGGTAGCCGACGACATGGCCGTCGCGCTTGGCGTGGTCGAGCAGGGATTCCGCGTCGTCTACGACGTCACCGCCACCGCCACCGAACCCGCCGCTCCGTCTTTCCGGGCGGAGCTGGGGCGGAAGGCGCGGATCGTGGCCGGCGCAGCTCCCATCGCCCTGAGCTGGCTCGTAAGACGCGGGCCATTGCGGGATGGTCTCATCGGCTTCCACTTGCTGTCCGGAAAGCTGCTGAAGTACACCGTCCCCTGCTGGATGGTGGTCATGCTCGCGGCAAGCATTGCTTTACGGGCGGCACCCACAGGCCGCGCGCTGCTTGTGGGTCAGATGGGGTTCTACGTGACCGCACTCGTCGGTTACGTGCTCCATCGCTTCGGCGCCCGCCTCCCACGGGCGGCACTGCTCCCCACCTACTTCTGCGGAGTGAACTACGCTGCCGTCGTCGGGCTGCTCCGAGCGATACTCCGGAGACAATCCGTTCGGTGGGAACATACCCGCCTCGGGACTCCCCAGGACGCGCCATTCTCTCGGCCTGTGGGCAGGCCCGCGGATGAGGGAGTCTAGCCATGGTTCAGGTAATGGCGGCACCAGTGCAATCCAGTTGTCGAGGTGGCAGGGAACGTGAGTGGAACGCCTTCGTCTACGGGCACGAGAACGCCACGCTATTCCACGACATCCGCTGGCGGACCGTTATAGAAGAGGCCTTGGGCTGGCGGAGCTACTACCTGGAGGTTCGGGAGTCAGACCGCTTGACCGGCGTGCTGCCGCTATTCCTGGTGCGCATGCCGCCGTTCAGGTCGGCCCTCATTTCAATCCCCTTCCTCAACTATGGAGGCCCACTGGCGGACACGGAGACGGCGCGACATGCACTCCTGTCGGACGCCATCGAACTGGCGAAGGACCTGCGCGTGGACTACCTCGAACTCCGGTCGCGCGAGCCCATCGATGACCGCTTTTCGAGTCTGTCGCACAAGGAGACTTACGAGATCGATCTCACACCGGGCCGAGACGCCATCTGGAGACGCCTGAAGGCAAGTGTCCGCAACAAGGTGAGAAAGGCAAACAAGCTCGGCGTGACAGTGTCCCAGGGCAAAGACCTCCTTCCCGAGTTCTACCGATGCTTCTCCCGCAACATGCGAGACCTGGGGACCCCGGTCCTCGGGCAGCACTTCTTCGAGCACGTCCTCCGGCGGTTCCCCCGGGAGTCTCACATCTTCGTTGCCTCGCGCGAGGGGCGCCCTGTGGGGGGCAAGTTCGTCATGGCGTGGCGGGGTGTCATGCACTTCATCTGGGCATCCTCCCTACGTCAGACCCTGAGCTTTGCACCCAACGATCTTCTCAACTGGCGGGCGATTGAGTATGCCTGCGAACAGCACATGTCGCGGTGCGATTTTGGACGCTCGACCCGCGAATCTACTCACGCCGCCTACAAGAAGCAGTGGGCGGCCGTTCCGAGTCCGCTATTCTGGGGATACTACGGTGCCGGCGCCCCATGCGACGAGTCTCAGGTACGCATGTCAAGTTGGCCCTTCCGCTGCGCGAGCCGTGTCTGGCGGCATCTCCCCCTCTGTGTCGCGAATCGCCTTGGCCCGACACTCGGCAGGTTCCTGCCCTAAGGAGTCTTCCCAAGTCAGATGTCCATACTCCGCACAACAGCGAAGACAGCACTCTCGGGCCTGCTGCACTACAGCGGGACATACGGTGCCCTGGCCTGGCTCGGCGAGCGGATGGGGCGCGGCGGGCTTGCCATACTGACCTATCATCGAGTGTTGCCTCGTGAGGAGGCGAACGCCGAACCGGACCCAGAGATCGTGACGACTACCGCAGGCTTCGAGCAACAGATGGCCTACATAAGGAAGCACTGGGCCGCGCTGGACCTGGAAGAGGCCGTCCGCCACCTATCACAAGCCCGCGCCTTCCCCCGCCGGGCTTGTGTGATCACCTTTGACGACGGATGGTTGGACACGTACACCCAGGCATTCCCCATCCTCCATCACTTCGGTCTGCCGGCGACGGTGTTCGTGACAACCCAGCACATCGGGGGCAACGCGCCGCTCTGGACGCGGCGGGCGGTCGATGTCTGGGGGCAGTCAGAGACAGCCGATGTGTTCCACGTAGTGCCGCGCGTATGCGCGCTCCACGGCCTCGCCATTTCCGAGATGGAGATCCCTGAGGGAGAAGACCGCAAGGGAATCCTGTCATTCCTCAAGCGACTGCCGTCCGACGTGCGAGAGGAGATTCTCGGCAAACTGGGGCGGTCTGCGGCGATTCCGAAACGTTCCGATCCGTGGCTCACATGGGATCAACTCCGGCAGATGTCAGGCAAAGGGATGGCGGTCGGCTCCCATACCCAGACGCACGCGTGCCTGTCCCGCGAGCCTGCCGCGCGTGTCCGCGATGAAGTCGTGGGCGCCAGGAACGAGATCCGGAAGTTCCTGGGGCGAGCTCCCTCGGCCTTCTGCTATCCCAACGGAGACCATAGTCCCGAGGTCGCCGCCATCGTGCGCGATGCCGGACACGGGTTGGCCTGTACGACTCGACCTGGGGTGGTCAGGCAGGGAACAGATCCCTATTTCCTTCCGCGCATCGATATGCATGAGAATGCTGTGGCCGGACTCTCGGGCGAGTTCTCTCCCTCGCTCTTCACCCGGCGAGTCGAGCATGGCATCCGCTGGCCTTCGCCTCTCTCGAACCGGGTGTGCGCTGGGGAAGCGTCCGACCCAAGGCGCGGCTCATCTGCGACATCACTCAGCGTCGGAGGCCCGCGTTGAGACAGCCACACTCGGCTTCAGTGCTGGTTGCCGACGGAGACACTCTCAGCGCGCTGGCGATAGCCAGGTCGCTGGGCCGGCGGGGCGTCCGCGTCTGGGTGGCGGCTAACAGGTGGAGCGCTCTGGGCGCCTACTCGCGCTATGCGCGCGGCCGTATCCACCATGCCCATCCCGGTACGCAGCCCATGAGCTTCGTATCTGCAACCCAGCGGGCCTGCGCGGCAGGACGCGCCGACCTCCTTTTCCCGACGACCGACGTCGCCTTGCGACTATGGCTGGAGTGCGGTCAGACGTTGCCTGAGTCATCTCTTGCAGGTCTGCCCGCGCCACAGGCCATCGAGGCGGCGCTGGATAAGGAGCGACTGCTGCACTTGGCGCAGTCGCTGGGGATACCCGTACCGAAGACGTATCACCTCGAGTCCGCCGATCACGTGGACCGCCTTGCCGATCAGCTGTCCTATCCCGTAGTCCTGAAGGCCAGGAACTCTCGCGTACGCGTCAACGGGGCGTGGGTAGCCAGAGCCCCCTCTTACGCTGGAAACGCGGTTGCGCTGCGGAGAGCCTACTCTCTGATCCGCCCCTTGGATGCCAGACCTATTCTGCAGGAATACGTGCCGGGTCATGGCTGTGGCGTGTTCGCGCTGATGAACCATGGCTCTCTGCGCGCTCTATTCAGTCACCGGCGGATACGTGAGAATCCCCCTCAAGGCGGGATGAGCGTGGTCTGCGAAAGCTGTCTTCCGCATCCGGTCGCGCGGGTGGCAGCCATCCGTCTGCTGGAGAAGCTCCAGTGGCATGGAGTCGCGATGGTTGAGTTCCGCATTGACGCACGTGACGGGATCCCAAAGCTGATGGAGGTGAACGGGAGATTCTGGGGGTCCCTCCAACTTGCCGTCGAGGCCGGAATTGACTTCCCCTACCTCCTCTACCGCATGGCTCAGGACGGCGATGTCGCGACGGCGCAGGGGTATCGCCTCGGCATCAGAAGCCGGTGGCTCCTCGGCGAGATCGACAGGCTGCGGACGGTGCTGCTTAAGCCGGCACCCTCCCCAGGAGTTGAGTGGCCTACACGACACCAGGCTCTCCGTTCGTTCCTTGGCTCCTGGCACAACGGCACGCGCTGTGCCGTCGAGAGGCTTCGTGATCCAGTTCCCGCTGTAGTTAGCGCGATGGCATACGGGCTCGACTCAGGGCAGTTGGTGATGCGCCGAATCTGGGGGGTGCGCTGATGGCTGCTTCTCATCCGGACTCAAGAAGCCAGAACGTCCTTTCAGAGAGCAGCGAAGCGAGTTTCGACTGGCCGGATTGTCCGTTGTGCGAGCAGGGCGCATGCGCCAGAGATGTCATATTGGAGGCGCTAGGGGATGGATAGCCAGACGCGAGTCCTGCATGTCCTCGAGACGGGCGGTCACGGTGGCGCCGAGGCGATCGCGCTCGATCTCGCCAAGCGTCTTCAGCGAAACCGCTACACCGTCGAGGTCGCTGTCGGCCGCACCGGTTGGCTCTCCGAGAACCTCCTGCCTTGCGGCGTCACCACACACGTGATTCCGCGCCGAAGGGGTTTCGACGTTCGCCTGGCAGGAGAGATGCTCGCACTGATCCGAAGACAGCGTTTTCATCTCGTTCACTCGCACATGTTCCGAGGCGGACTGATGTCGTCGCTGGCGGCTCGTGCGGCTGGCATCCCTTCCGTACTCACCATCCATGGGGCCGATGACATCGCGGGGCAGAAGCGAAGAGTCGCAGTCCGGGCAATAGGCCGCCTTGCCAGTCGCATCATCACCGTCTCAGATTACCTGCACAGGGTGTTGATGAGCACCTGCCGCGTCCGCCCAGAGCGCGCCATCACAATCTGCAATGGTGTCGACCTCGAGGTGTTCGCGGTTCATACCGCCGGGCAGCGGACTCGCGTCCGCTCGGAGCTGGGCGTGAACGAGGTTCCTGTCCTGGGGACGGTCGGCGGACTTCGCACCGTGAAGGGCCACGAACATCTGCTTCGCGCGCTCCCCGAGATACTGCGGTCCGAACCGCAGGCGCACCTCCTCGTCGCGGGCGAGGGGCCGCTGCGAAGACATCTGGAAGGGACCGCACGGAGGCTCGGCCTCGCTGAGCGCGTGCGCTTCCTCGGGTTCAGGACCGATGTGCCGCGCCTTCTCGGCGCTCTGGACTGCTTCGTGCTCCCATCGCTCTCAGAGGGGCAGTCGATCGCGACGATAGAGGCCATGGCGGCGGGGCTGCCCGTCGTCGTGACCGACAGTGGCGGGCCCTCCGAGCTCGTCTCGGATGGCGAGTCCGGCCTCGTCGTCCCACCTGGGGCCCCCGGCCGGCTGGCGCAGGCGGTCCTCGCCGTGCTGCGCGACCACGGTCTCGCGCGACGCCTCGGGGCGGCGGCTCGTCGTCGTGCCTCTGCCTTCGACCTCAGCGCCATGGTGGAGCGCTACGACGTCCTCTACCAGGAGGTGCTCAGTGAGAGCCGCTGAGAGAATCGCGACCCCAGGCGCGACCTCACCCCCCGCTATCGCCGAGGTCGGCTGTGAAAGACGCGAGGCCTGGAATGCCTTCGTCGCGGCAAATCCGCGCGGTCACTACATGCAGACGTACGAGTGGGGGCAGGCGCGCTCCGCCGCCGGCTGGCGCCCAATCCGTCTCGCCCTGTTGCGCGACGGCTCGATCGAAGCTGCGGCCCAGATCCTCGAGAAGCGTCTGCCCCTCTGTGGGCTCTCGATCCACTATGTGCCGAGGGGGCCGGTTGTCGATTTCTCCAACGGCCAAGCGCTCGACACTATGCTAGATGCCCTTCGGCGCAACGGGCTGCAACGTCGCGCCGTGATGGTGAGAATCGACCTCCCTCTCACCCAAGCGGATCCGGAGGTCAGCGCCGTGCTTCGTCGTCGCGATTTCCGAACCGCCGAGCGCGGCACGTACTGGGCTGCGGCGCGGCATGTATTCCGCCTAGACCTGTCGCCCGACGAAGACGACCTCCTTAAGTCCTTCCGGAAGACGACCCGATATGAGATCCGCCGGGCGCAGCGCGAAGGCGTGGAGGTAGATCCGGACGGCACGCCCGAGGACCTCGATGCGTTCTATCACCTCATGGCAGGCGTCGGCGCGCGCAAGGGTTTCCCCGTTCGCGGACACGCTGATTACCAAGCGCTCTACAACGAATTCGTCCCGCGAGGCCTCGCCAAGCTCTTTGTCGCCCGGTATGAAGGCGCAGTTGTCGCCGGCGCGTTCATGGTCACCCTCGGCCGAGAGAGCTGGTGGCTCCACGGGGCCTCTGACGCCGGGCACCGGAAGCTGGCCCCCAGCAAGTCCCTTGTCTGGTCTATGATCACATGGTCCAAGCGGGCCGGCCGACGAAGGCTGGATCTCCTGGGATCCCGGCAGCCCGGGGTCGCCGAGTTCAAGCAGGGGTTCCGGCCGCAGGAGGTCTCCTTCCCCCCGTGCCTGGACATTCCGTTGTCTCCCGCGGCTTACTCCGCCTGGCGCCTCTTTGAGAGCCAAGGCGTTCCCGCCGCCGTCGCCACATACGGATTCGCGCGGCCGCTGCTGTCGCGGCTGCGAAAGGGTCGCTGAGGCAATGCGAATCCTGAAGGTGTTCTTCAGCCCCTATCCCTGGGACGTCAGAGTGGAGAAGATAGCCCGCAGCCTCGTCAGCGTCGGGCACGATCTCACTCTGCTCTGCCGGAACGAGCGGTCGCAGCCTACTCGCGAGCAGATTGACGGCTTTGACGTGATGCGCCTCCGCCCGGTCGGCGTTGCCCCCCGCCTCCTCAATGGACTGTGGAACACGCCGGTGCCGGTGAACCCGGTATGGTGGGCCCACATCGTCTCTGCCCTCCGGACCGTGAGACCGAACCTCATCCTCGTGCGTGAGATCCCTCTGGCTGTACCCTGCGCGCTGCTTGCTCGGCGCTGCGGAGTGCCCATGATCCTGGACATGGCCGAGAACTACCCGGCGGCCATCGCCGAGTGGCTTCGCTGGGAGCGCTGCGGCCCACTGCGTCGTCTCAAGAGAAACGTCACGCTGGCCCGGTGTCTGGAGCGGCTCTCGGTGTCGCTGGCGGACCACGTTGTCGTCGTGACCGAGGAGCAGCGGCAGCGACTGACCCGCATGGGCGCATCGCCCTCACGCCTCTCCATCGTTGGAAACACGCCCGAGCTCGACTCTCTTCCGCCACCGGATCCGGAGCTGGGAGATGACCTTAGGCGACGCTTCCTCGGGCGGGTCGTCATGTTCTACTGCGGCGAGCTCCACCTCCACCGAGGAATCGACGTCGCCATCCGGGCCACGGCCAACCTGCGCCGGAACGGATACCGTCCTCTTCTGGTGCTCGCCGGACGAGGCATCCACGAGCCAATCCTCAGGCGGCTGGTCGCGGAAGCGGAGGTAGAGGATTGCGTGGACTTCGAAGGCTGGGTCGAGCCCCGCCTCCTGCCGTCCTACATAGCCAACGCCGATGTCGCTCTCGTCCCACACCATGTCAGCGAGCACACCAACACAACACTTCCCAACAAGCTTTTCGACTACATGGCACACGGAAGACCCGTTGTCGTGTCAGACGCCGCCCCGCTCGCCCGAGTCGTTCGAGCAGAAGGCTGCGGCGTTGTGTTCTCCTCGGGCGATGCGACGTCGCTGGCGGAGGCGGTGCTTCAGGCATCACGCGCCCACGCCAGTTCCAAGATGGGAGCGCGCGGCCGCGAGGCCGTGCTGAAACGCTACAACTGGTCCGCCGACGGCGGTCGGCTCTGCCTCGCCCTCGACTCATTTGGGACGCGAGCGGGGTCTCCCGGCCCTCGGCGGAGGACATCGCGGGGGGAAATGCCCGAGTACCGTCCCGCTGCACCGGACACGGGGAGGGACGGCACGTGATTCAGGAAGCCCGCCAGTCCTCGACGGAGCATGCCTCAACCTCCCCCCCTGCCCCCCCGGTTCGGGTCGGCTACCTCGTATCCACCCGGTCCTATGGAGGCCCCGAGCGCCAGATCGTCGGTGTCGCCCGCGCCCTCGACCGCTCCAGATTCACCCCCATCATCATCACCTTCGTCTGCCACCCCAACGAAGAACGCCCACTCCTGACCGAAGCGAGAAAGGCAGGCATTCCCACGGCCACCGTTCATATGCCGACCACGTTCGACCCCCGCGGGGCGATCCGCTTGATTCGCCTGCTCCGGTCGACATGCGTAAGGCTGCTATGCACCCGCGGGTACAAAGGGGACATCCTCGGGCTGCTAGCGGGCAGAGCTCTCAGTCTGCCAGTTGTCGTGACCTGTGGTGGATGGACCGGACACACACTGCTGGTCCGCCTGTATGAGTGGCTTGATCGCTTCGCGTGTCGCATTGCGGACCGCGTCATAGCCGTTTCGGAGGCAATGCGGCAGCAGGTGATTCAGATGGGTGGCGCACCCGCCAGCGTTGTAGTTGTGCCGAACGCAGTGGACAGTGAGCAGTTCGCGCCGGGGGATGGGTCTCTCGCCCGGGCGGAAATGGGCATTCCTCAGGATGCTACGGTCATTGCCTCCGTTGGCCGCCTCAGCCCCGAGAAGGGCCACCGCTATCTGGTTGAGGCTGTTTCTCTTCTGCAGTCAGAGCGCCCCTACCATCTGTTGCTGGTTGGCGATGGTCCTGAGCGCGCCAGGTTGGAGGCCATGGTTAAGTCGCTTGGTTTGTCTCCGGTTACGACCTTCCTAGGCTGGCGTCTGGACGTAGTTGACTTGTACCGTGCGTCCGACATCGTAGCTCTACCCTCTCTTACGGAAGGCATGCCGAACGCGGCTCTGGAGGCCATGGCGTGCGGAAAGCCGGTCGTGGCCAGCGACGTCGGAGGGGTCGCTGAAGCGCTCTGTTGCGGGGAAGCCGGCCTTCTCGTGCCGACAGCGCAGCCGGCAGCGCTCGCGGGAGCACTGTCGTATCTGATGGAGCGCCCTGAACTGGCTCAATCGCTTGGGCAACGCGGGAGAGAGAAGGCAAGGCGTATGACGCTTGCTCTGAACGCCGCCGCTCTCGAAGCTCTATACAGGGATGTGACTACGGCAGCGTAGGGATAGTCGCGAGCTCGTGTCGACCATGGAGGCTGACACGGAACAGCTGATGGACGTGAAGGCTCAACCGATTTATCGCCGTTCTGCAAACGCCTGTTCGAGCAGGCAATCGTGGTCCACCGGCCGCGCCCCTTTCGAGGCCGGTCTTCCAGGCGGCGCGAACCAATGAGTTCGCGACGGATGAGGTCTGCTGTAGTCGTCATACGCTCTCGAATGGCAACTACCGAGGAGCGCCCTTGGCTCCTAAGTACGCTCCTTGCCGCTTTCCTATTGCGGCTCGCATGGGTGCTGTACTCCCCCTGTCAGCCGGTCTCCGATTTCTCCAACTACGACAGCGCTGCCATCCGCTTGGCGTCCGGACTGGGCTACACATCGGGGAATGGATCGGCAACAGCGTACTGGCCGGTTGGCTACCCGTTGTTCCTGTCTGGCGTCTATGTACTCTTTGGCCACAGTCACCTGCTAGTCAAGGTCCTGCAAGC
>Ga0180434_10002617_pt1 | contig 23714 bp, 3 predicted proteins | sample SS_ome_7_FD_132453 | JGI IMG/M metagenome (GOLD analysis project Ga0180434, IMG submission 132453) | Hypersaline lake sediment archaeal communities from the Salton Sea, California, USA - SS_1_D_2 metaG | ecosystem: Environmental > Aquatic > Non-marine Saline and Alkaline > Hypersaline > Sediment... | reverse complement strand
GAACTCCCCGAAACCAGCGAAGCCATGATCTACGCTGCGATGGTACGGATTATGCTGAAGCGTTTGGCTACAAACCCTGCTGTGTTTGTGTAAATGTGCAGTTTTACTTTTGAAACACGCTCTGAGTGGAGCGGTTGCCTACCAGATCCACGCCGTAGATCGAGATGTGCTGCTCGACGTAATCCAGTTCCCCCGCGCCAGACGTCGTGTAGGACCAATCGCCCGACCGGGCAGCCGTATCTCGCGGTTTGAGCACCAGGCGGCTGCGGTGATAGGTCCCGTCGTCAGCCGACGGGCGTGTGTCGCAGATCGCGAGCGTCCACGTGCCCGCCGAGTCCTCGCCGATGAACGCTCGCAGCGGCTCGTAGGGGCGGGCCTGGCGGTCATAGTACGGCTCGGCCGGGTTACCGTCTGGGCCGGTGTTGTAGCGGTTGAGCGCCGGGTCGCTCAGGAGCGCGTCATAGTCGGCAAAGTTCGTGCCCGTGATCGCGTCGTCGTAGAGGAGCCGCACGCGCGTGCCGGTCGGCGACTCGAGCTCCACCTGCAAGTCGTCGCGGTGGCCGTGCTCGGCGTTGAAACCGACGTCCACGCGGCCAATGGCAAAGCTCTCGTTCACCGTGATGGTGCGCACGATCTCACCGCCCCCGCAGACCGTCGCGCTGGTGATCGAGATGGGGGCGGTAGGCTCGTCGTCGTAGGTGTGGATGGTGGCCGCTCCCGTCAACTGAACATTGGCCGGTTTACACGCTTCGTTCACGCAGACCTCCACACCGCCGAGGCCCCGGTCGTCGTCCACCTGGCCGAATAGCGCGTAGGCGCCGGACTGTACCAGGCTGCCGGAGGTCACCTGGGTCGTCGTCAGGTCCAGCGTGACCGTGGGCGGCGTGCCATCCACCAAGAAGGGCTGCCCACTGCTCCACGCGCTGATCTGACCAAAGACATCGGCGGCTTGCAGGCTAACGGTGAAGACGTCCCCGTCGCTGGCGCCCGTCGCATCCCAGGCGCACGACCACCGGCCATCCTCAGGAGTAGCGTCCGGGCAGGCGAGCGTGGCAGCCCCCTGAATCTCCAGCGTCATCGTCGCCACACCCGAGTTATCGTAGGCGTAGCCGTGCAGCCAGTTTTCGCCTGGCGCGATCAGATACTCGGGCCGCTCGATGCCAAAGAACTCGGGCGGCGAATAGTCCACCGCGTGGTCCACCCACATCCGCTCCAGCGGCGCGCCGGATTCGGGATGGGCGTCGTCGTATATCTGGGCGTCCACCGCGGCCCACCGCAGGTAGGGGGTGCAATCCGCCAGCATCAGGGTGTCCACGCAGTATTGGTAGGCTTCTTGAACGTCGATCACGCCGCGGAAAGCAACCTCGCCCGATTCGCCCGGACCGATGTCGCCCAGCGCGACGGCCTGATGGTCGCGGGTATCGCCGTCGGGGAGGCGCAATGCGTAGTGCGATGAGACGTCCGCCAGCACGCCGGTGGCCGTGTACGTGCCCTGGTTGTAGTAAGAGAAGATGTAGGATATCTCGCTCCCATCGCCCAGGAGCGGCTGATCGCTACTCAGGAATGTGAGGAGCGAGCTGACGTCGCCCGGCTTGTCGCCAAGCAGGAGGTCCCCCAACCAAAACAGATCGTCGTCCCGGAAGCTATAGACCACGCCCTCCGGCTCGGACGAGATCCACACCTGCACGTCCGTGTCCAGGTACGGGGTAGGCGTGCTGCCGTCGCGCCCGTTGGGGCAGACGCCGCCGCCCAGGCTGTCCCAGTGATAGCTGTGAGTGAGGGCAAACTCCTGGGCGCTGCCCGCGTAGACGTCCGCCTCGCTCACCCACGCGCTGTTGACCGGGTTCGCGTTGGGCATCGCGGCCCACAGGCGCAGGCCGCCTTCCTCGCTGGCAAAGGCCACCAGTTCCAGGCTGCTGCCTCCATCAGCGGGGAGGCCGATCAAATCGAAGGGCAGGTACAGGTCGGTCTGGCCGAGGTTCAGGGCGGGGTCAAACCGGTACCGGTCGCCTCCAGATAGGAGCACCGTCTCGAACGCCCAGTCGCCTCCATCCCAGCGGAGCAGGGCGGCTTGTTGGGAATTCTGCACCCACATCAGGTAATCGGCCGCCATCCCGCTCGTCGGCGAGATCGGCATGGCGCCAGGCAGATAGATCACCGTGTCGGTGAAGGCGGCGTAGGGATTGAGAGCCGTGGTCGTGCCGCCGGGTTCGGTGTCCAGGTAGATGAACAGGTCGCCGTTGGCGTCCCAGTTGGCGCCAGTCCAGGCCAGGCGCAGCGCCTCGACGTTCCAGGTGGCGTAGAATCTTTGCTCTCCGTTCATAAAGGCGGCGTCGGAGGCGCTCTGGTTGATCCGGCGGTCCGTGCCGACCAGGCTGCAACCGCTCTCCATCCAACCGTGGTAAAGGTCCCCAAGCGGAACATAGTCGGGCGTGCGAGGGCTGTCCACATAGACCGGGCCAAAGCTCTGGTCGGTCTGGTTGCCATAGACGTCCTGACTGGTGAGCTGCACCGCCACCTTCTGGCCATCGCTGGCGGTGTACCAGGCGGTGCGGGAAACCTGAGAAATTTCCCAAAGCTCCGCTGTCTGAGTGTCGGTCGTTTGGACCGTGCCCTCCACCAGATAGTCCCCCAGACCGCCGCCGTCGCTGCTAGCGGTCCATTCCAGGAGAAGAGTGGGGGTGAGCGGCCCCGCCTCGCGGATGATCATCCCTGACGTGACCGTGCCTCCGCCCCCGTCGCTGGTGTAAACCATCGTCGGGACGACGGATGCAGGCGGCATTACGTCCACGAGCACCGTCTCGGTGACCCAGCCCGCGCGCCCGGCGACGTCGATCGCCTGGGCCGTGACGGTGTAGGTCTCGCCGTCGGGCAGATCGCCAGCGCCCAGGTACCAACCGGCGGACCAGGCCGCGCCGTCCACACTCCCCGGCTCCGACGCAATCTCGAGGTCCGTGGCATCCCAAACCGTGACCTGGATGCTCTCCACGCCGCCCGTGTCGGTGACCAGGCCGCCCAGCTCGACGGTTCCCGGCGGGTGATAGTGGGTGGACGTGAATGCCAGTGTGGCGATGGTGATGACCGGCGGCGTGGTGTCTACGGTGACGACGACCGTATCGCTGGCCGTGTTCCCCTCCCAGTCGGCGACCGACGCCTGGAGCGTGTACGTCCCATCGCCGGGCGGCGTCCAATCGGTGGCCCAGTTGGTCTCGGTGATGGCACCGTCGGCCCAGGCGGTGGTAGAGATCGGGACGCTGTCCACCGTGACGGTCAGCGCCCGCAGGGAGGAGGTGACGGCGCGAGCGTCGCCAGCGATGGAGAAGAGGTCGGTACTCTCCAGCACCGATGGCACGTTGAGGATGGCGACCTGCGGGTCTTTTTCCTGGGCGATGGCGTGGAGCGCGGCCCGCGAGGTGGCGGTGATCGCCGCGGTCGTGGCGCAATTGCCGGCGACGTCGCAGGCCGTCATCTCCTCATCGAGCGCGGTGGAGGCAAAGATGTCCACGATCCGCAGGCCGCGGCTTCCGTCGGCCACGTAGGCATAGTCGCCCGAGATGGCGACGCCGCGCGCGTACCCCGGCGTGTCATAGACGCGCACGAGTTGAGGATCGGCGGGGGTCGAGATGTCCAATACTTGCAAACCCGCGAAGGAATCGGCCACGCAGGCATAGTTCCCGGAGACGGCGACGCCGCGCGCGTACCCTGGCGTGTCGTAAAAGCCGACCTCGTTCGGGGACGCGGGAGCCTGGATGTCGACGACGCGCAGACCAGCAGCGCCGTCGGCCACGTAGGCGTAGGTTCCAGAGACGGCGACGTGCTCGGCAAATCCCGGCGTGTCTTCCTGGCCCGTATTCCACGGGATTTGGGGAATGGAGACATCCTCCACGTACAGGCCGTTGTCATACGCAGTTACGTAGGCGTAGGTTCCAGAGATGGCTATAGAGTTGGCAGGTACAGGGGCGAATTCGTTACCCACATTGATCGGGTCGCTGGGGTTGGCGACCGTCACGATCTCCAGACCGTTGTTCCATTCGGCGATGTAGGCATACGTTCCCAGGAGCGCCACGCCAAAGGCCGGCGACAACGTGGCGAGCGAGCCGCTCTCGGTGGGAGCCGCCGGGTCAGAGACGTTGATGACGCGCAGACCAGCGGTACCGTCGGCCACGTAGGCATAGTTTCCAGACACCACCACGTCGTAAGCCGTCCCTGGCGTGTCGTAAAAGCCGACCTCGACCGGGGCCGCCGGGTCAGAGACGTCGAGGATGCGCAGGCCCGCGCCGCCGTCGGCCACGTAGGCGTAGGTGCCGGACAGGAAGACGGTGTAGGCCGCTCCCGGCGTGTCGTAGGCGCCGACCTCGGCGACCGTCAGCGGGTCCACCTCGCAGGTGGCGGTCAGTTGGTAGAGCCTTTGGCTGGTGGATCTGGTCCGCCGCGAGAGGCCCAGATACCAGGGAGCCTGGAAGTACTCGCGTGCCGTGGCGACCTCCAGGCCGCACGGGGAGCGGAAACCGCTCTCGACCAGGTTATAGTCCTGGGCCGTGGCGGTGTATTGGTATTTGCCCCCAACCGTCGTGCGGGTCAGGGTGATGCGCGGGGCGAGGGTATCCACGTCGCCGTGCCACACTCCCTGGCCGGTGTTGTCGGCGTGACCAGCCACGTCCCCGCCGCGCAGGTCGAGCCGGTAGGAGCCTTCCAATCCGGTCGGCGCCGCCCCGTTCCAGTCGACCAGGGAGACGCCCGCCCCTCCATCGGGGGTCAGCGTGGTCGTCTGCCAGGCGCTGTGGTAGAGGGTCTGGATCTCTGGCTCCGAAAGCGGGTGCAAATAGACCCGTACGTCGTCGAGCCGTCCGTTGAAATGGTCCAGGTCCGCCGGGTCGCGGCTCATCTCCCAGGAGAGATTCACGGTCGCAAAATCGTGTTGGCCGGAGCCAGGGGTGGTGTCGATGGTGTGAGTGCCCCAGGGCCGCCACCAGTTGTACATCGTGTCCAGTTCCTCCACCGCAATCTGGGCCGTGCCGCAGAAGTAGAACGACTGCTCGATGGGGATCTGCTCGTCGCGGAAGAGGAACCTCGGCTCGGTGACGAACACGACCTCGCCGTCGAGCTTGATCCGGTGCTGCCAGAACCATCCCTTCGGCACCATCTCCTTCAGCGTCAACACTCCGCAAGCGCCCGCGCCTTCGGCGTCTGTGCCGCGGCCCACATCGAGCCGGTGGGTGGGACACGGGGTCATCCCCGCAAACTGCGCCGTCGAAGCGCGCTCCACGCCGTTCACATAGATCGTGTAGGTGGAGCCATCGAAGGTGGCCACGACGTGATTCCAGGCGTTCTCGGTCAGGATGTCGCCGGTGGTGTAGGTGGTGAGCTGGCTCCCGTCGCCAAAGCCGACGTTGAGCTGCGTCCGGTTCACGACCTGCAGGAACGGATACTGGTGGAGGGTGTCGGTGTAGGCCCCGCTGCCCAGGATGGGGTACGGGCCGTCGTCCTGCGGCGTGGGATAGACCCAGGCCGCCAGGCTGAAGCGACCACTGCTCAGATCCAGCCCGGTGTTCCGGGCGACGCTGGCGTAATCGTCCACGCCATCGAACGCCAGCCCGTGCAGGCCGACCTGGCCGGGCACGGCCTTGTTCGCGGGATCCTCCGTCCCGCCGTAGAGCGGCGTGGTGTGCAGCGTGACCTGGTGCGACCAGCCAGACTCGTCGGCGAGGCGGGCGCCGTCGGCAGCCCAGGCCTTGTCAAAGGGCAGCGCCAGCATCGGCCCGCCGGAGCCGACGTAGATCGCCTCAATCTCGGCGGCGGCGAGGGCGCGGTCAAAGATGCGCACGTCGTCGAGCACCCCGGCGAAGGGGAGCATGGGATACGATCCCAGCGTCGCCATGCCGATGTGTAGCGGGTCATCGGTATCGGGGTTGGCCGGTTCGGAGTGGGGGATGGTCTCGACCGCTTTCCCGTTGACGTAGAAAGTGACGTTGTTATCCGCCCCCATCACCGCCGCGACGTGGGTCCAGACCTGGGGGATGATCTCGACGCCGGTCGTATCATAGTCGTGGACGCCAAAGGTGCTAAAGCGCAACCCCTCCCCGTGGAGCCCCAACCCGAACCCGTTCTCGCTGGCCCCTTGCAGCGAGCCGATGATCCACTGCATCGGCGGCTGGCCGGTGAGCCACTGCTGCTCGTGCGTCACCCGATCCGGCTTGACCCACGCCATCACGGAAAAGTCGTTGGTCAGTTGGTTGAGCGAGCTGCGGCAGAGGTCGACGTAATCGCCCTCGCCGTCGAAGCGGACGCCGCTGCCGGTGTGGCCGTACTCCCCGACGGTGGGGCAGCTCTCAGGGTAGCACCGGCCGGTGTGGCCGCGCCCCGAGCAACTGCTGCTGCCATTGCCGGTGACGTCGAAAAAGTGGAGATTGTCGTTCTTGTCCGGGTGATCCTCAAAGGGCAGGTGGAGCACCTGTCCAGCCAGCGGCGTCTCGTTGTAGAAGGGAGAGCCGGGCAAGGTCGGCGCGAACGCGATCTCCACCTGATCCACCCCGGCGACCGCGAGAGCCGGGCCGCAGGCGGACGAATCTGCCGTAAAGGGCACGGCCCGGTCGGCGCCATAGCTGTCGTCCCAACTCGCCACCTGGCTGCCGCACACCTCCACGGCGCCGGTAGCCCCGCCATTCTCGCCGTCGTCGAGCAGGTCCACCTGGCAGGTCGCGCCCTGGTGCACCATGCCGCTCCAGGCGTAGGTCGCCGACTGCGGGGCGAACGTCCCCACACCGGCGGCGTAGCGCGTCAGGCCGTTGCACCGGATCGTCACACCCGTTTCGTTTCCCGCGCCGTCGGTGGTCCACGTGACCACGACCGGGACGGGCTGCTCGGTGCCGTCTCCCTGCAAGGTCGTGGAGGGGGTGAGGATCGTGGTGGGCACGCTCGCCAGGTCGAGACTGGCGGCGGGGGCGGTGGCGTCCACCTGGACGGTCACGAGGTCGGCGGCCCGCTGGTTGCCCACCTGGTCGACGGCCTCGACGTGGACGGTGTAGACGCCGGTCGGCTGGGCCTCGGGGAAGACGTAATCCACCGCCCAGGTGCAGGGCTGGCTCCGGCAGGTCTCGTCGCCATCGCCGGTGACGACGGCTACCTGTGCACCTCGCCCGGCGGGCGCGCCGTCGGGAGCGAGCAGCGTCACCCGGACGCCGTCGGTGAGGACGCCGCTGCCCGCGTCGCCGCTAGAGAGCGCGGGATCCTGGACCGTGCCGCTCACGCGCACCGTCCAGCCGTTCGGGTCGGCGGTCTGGGACGAGCCGTCGAGCCGCGAGCCGTCCGTCAGCGAGGTCGCCAGCGTGGGCGGCGAGCCGTCCACGTAGAGGGTGTAGGTGCGGGTGGGCGTCTCGGCGTGACCGGCCAGGTCGGTGGCGCGGGTCTGGAGCGTGTACGTCCCCTCGCCGCCCAAGAGGCCCGGGTCAAAGGTCGGGCACCAGGCCGCGTCGCCCTCGACGTCCTGACAGCGGGGTGCAAGCTCCCAGGTCGTCTCGGTCTGCCCGTCTTTCATCGCGCCCAGCTCCGCCGCGCCCACGAGGGAGGTGGGGTCGTGCGCCTCGACGAGCATCTGCACGTCCCGGTTGGGCCAGTAGGGCTGCGTGGGGGTGTAGGAGCGGAGGAAGGAGACGGGCACGTCCTCGTCCACGGTGACGAGGTGGTTCTCCCGCTCCTCGATCCACTTGCCCTGATAGAGGAACATCTCGAGCACCTCGAACTCGGTGAGCGCCCGGTGGTAGAGGAACGCCTCGTCGATGCGACCGTTAAAATGGGTGTATGATGCCCCGTCGCCGCCGCCGATCAGCAACGGGTTGTCGTTCTCACACATCCAGTTGACCATACCGGTATCCCAGCTCTCGTCCAGGATACCGTTGATGTAGAGATTCATTTCATAGACCGGGGATCCTGCGAACGTCATCACCACGTGGTTCCACTGGTTGAGGAGCAGGGTGCCGTTGCTGTGCCTGTAGTGAGTAATGTTGCACTCACCCGTCGAGTCCTCGGTGTCGTAGCCAAACACGACGTGGGTGCTGTTGGTCAGGAGCTGCAGGAAATAGTTGCGGCCCTCCTCCTCATTCCCCTTGACGATGATCGTCTGGTAGCCGGATACCTCCGTGGGCATGACCCAGGCGCCGACGCTGAAAAAGTCGCCGTAGAGTTCGTAGAAATCAAGTGCGTCGTCATCGGGGATGGTGATATGGTCGTCCACGCCGTCGAACTCGGCGGCCAGACCGAGCTGCCCCTTGACGCTGGCCGCGGGACATGCCGTCGAGTTGGGATCGCCCCCCCCGCACGTCCCGTCGTTCGCGCCCGCGACGTCGATGAACGTGGTGGTCGTGACGCCGTCCGTCGAGTGAGGCTCGTCCAGGTGCATCAGGAACACCGGCGCGGACTGGTAGAGTTCCTCGACCTGGTCCGCCGTCTGCGCGCCTTTCACGACGCGCACGTCGTCGATCCGACCCACAAAGTACGGGTCGTCGGCCTCCTTCGAGTGCCCCACGTTCACGCCGGTCTGCGCGGTGAAACCGGAGGAGGGTTTGAAATTGCTACTCATCAGCGCTCCATCCACGTAGAGCATTTGGCCGCCCATGGTGGGGCTAAATAGGTTGGGGCCAAAGGTGTGCACCACGTGATGCCACCGGCCGTCGGCATAGTTCGCGCCAGAGGTGCAGATCGGAGTATCGTTCAAAAGGCGGGCGCACAGGTTGCCGCCATTCAGGTAGATGTCCCGGTCGTGCCCGCCGCTGCCCAGCGTGCCCTTGTCGGCAGAGAAGAGACCACAGTCGGCGCACTCGGTCTGGAACCAGAGCGACGCGGCGTAGGCGCTCTCCGAGACGTCCACCTCGGCCTCGACGTAATCGTTACCGTCGAACAGGACGGCCTGGTTGACCCGCCCAGCGACGCCCGACGTGGGGCAGGACCCGCCCACGAACCCAGACGTACCGAGCACGCAGCCGCCGTTCGTCGAGTCCGGGCCGACGCTGTTTGCAAAGCGCGTGCTGCCGGGAGGCTCGTCAAAGCGCAGGTGCAGGTCGTTGCCGCCGGACCGGTACAGCTCGTCCACCGCCGTCGCGTCCAGCGCCTGCTTGTAGATCAGCACGTCGTCCACGCGCCCGTGGAAGGGAATCGAGTCGTGGACGTAGGCCGGGTGGCCGCTCCTGCCCAGGTAGAACTCGATGTGGGTCGCGTCCTCAAAGCCGTCGCTCCGGTCGCCGATCCAGTCGAGGGTCTCGGTCTGGAAGCCGGGGTCGTTGGCGCTAAAGACATAGTCGCCCAGGTCGTCATCTTTGTCAGCAGAGTCGTCGTCCTCCCACGCCTCCAGCGTGCCCGCGTCGGCAAAGCTCCTGGATGCGTGGAGCGTCACCTCGCTATCGTCCTCGAGGTCCGCGTATCGGCATCCCCTCCCGATGACGTACTCGGTCGAATTCTCACATATCCGCTCGCCCTCCCACTCCAGGTATATCTCGGCTTTCCCTGGGCCGTCGGACTCGTCGATCACCTTGAACCCGTCGAGGTAGACGGACCCCTGGTGGCTGGAGCGCCCGATGTCGAGTTCTTTGACGTCAGACCTGGGCGTGTAGGCGTCGGCGAGCGTGCAGGTCTTTACCTCCACGCCGTTGACATAGATGGTGAACCTCCCCCGGTCCTCCGTCCCGCCCTCGACGCTGGCAAAGGTCTGGTAGGCAGCGACGACGTGGTTCCAGTCGTCCCGCGTCAGGACGTCGCCGGTGGTGCAGGAGGTGTCGTCCCAATCGACGCCGCTGACGCCAAAGCCGACCCGCACCTTGCGATCGATGGCCTGCAAGGAGGGGTAGGCGTCCGATCTACCGCTGTTCTTGCCCAGGATGCCCTGGGGGTATTCGTCCTTGGTCGTGTCTCCGCTGGAGGCGGGATGGATCCAGGCAGCCAGCGTGAACTGTCCCCAGCTCAAGTTCAGGCTGCCGCTCGACCCGATGGAGATATAGTTCTGGCCGTTGAATTTGACCGCCTTGCCGCTGACGCCGCTCTTCCGGGTCGGGCAGCCGCTCGTTTGGGAGGAGGAACAATAGGCCGAGTTATTATTGTCGTTGATATAAGCCGTGCCGCGATTGCCAAAGCCGGACTGGTCGTTAAAGACGCGCGTCCGCCCGGTCGGCTCGAAATCCAGCGCCAGGACGGGATAGGCGAACAGGTGGCGGATCTCTTCGGCGGTGAGCGCCCGCTTAAAGATGCGCAGGTCGTCCATGTAGCCCTTGAAATAGTTGCCGCCCCACGACCGCCCCAGGAGAACGTTCCCCTCCATCTGGGTCTGGAATTGGTATCCGCCGCTGCTGGAGCCTTTCAACCCGCCGTTGACGTAGATGCTCCGTTTGTGGTTGACGTGATCGTAGCAAAAGACGAGGTGATACCACTTGCCGGTCGAGAGCCTGAAATTGCCGGTGTCCGTCTCCCCGCCGCCGAACGCTATCGTGGGTTTGTTGTCATAGATGTAGATTCGGTGCGCTCCGGTTTCATTCGTGCCCAGGATCGTGCGGTTGAACACGTCATAATTGGTGCCCTTGACCCAGACCGACACGGAAAAGCTCCCACCCTTGAGGCCCAACGTGCGGGCGTTCTTCAGCGTCAGGTATTGGCCCTGGTCGAACTTGAGTCCATAGTTGAACATCCCCGCCTGCTGGCGATCGGGACAGTGGTTGCCAGAGCAGGTAGCGTCGCGCGGCGGCAGGCTGCCCGAGTAGTCCAGGAAGGTGGTGGCGTCGCTCGGCTCATCCATGCGCAGCCACAGGTTCGCTTGATTGGCGAGATCGCGCCAGTCGGCGATGACCGCGCCCGCCTTCTGGGTCAGCTCGAGCTGGCCCGAATCCGCCGCGGACGACACCGTCAGGCTGCCGGATATGACCGTCTGCTCCGTGGGGGGCAGGACGAAGGCGACAGGATCCACCTCCCCCGTGATCGTCTCGGGAAGCTCGGTGCTCAGCAACCCCTGGGCGTACCGATCGAGCAGCTCGTTCTTGAGATGAGCCTGATAGTCGAGGACATCGTCGCGCTGGACGACGAGATCGTTGTGGTCAAAGGGGCCATCGGAGGAGGCCAGGAGTCTGATCTCTGCCCGAGAGAGCGCCCGATCAAAGACAGCCACTTCGTCCATCAGCCCCTCGAAGAAATCGCTCGCCGTGTTGCCGTCCCACTCCTGGCCGAGCGTCCAATTCTTGCCGGAGGTGTCGCCCAGAACGGCGTCGAGCGTCTGCCGTCCCAGCCGCTGACCGTTCTGGTATACGATCACGCGAGTCGTCGTCTCGCTGAGTTTCTTTCCCACCACGGCCAGGTGCTGCCAGCCGGTGGCCTTTGTGCCCACCTGGTACGTGGAGCCTCTCAGGTTGACGCGATAGCCGCCGTCGTCAAAGCCAAAGACGAGGATGTCATCTCCGGTGGCGGTGTGCTTGCCGATAAAGGCCTGCCCGTCGTCCGTCTTGCTGGGGTTGACCCAGAGCGAGAGGGTAAAATCGTCGCCGATGGCAAAGTCGGTGCTGGCGACCCGGTCGTTCACGCCATCGAACTGTAGCGCCAGGCCGTACCCCTCCCGGCTCACCGCCCCCACCACAGGACAACGGTTGCCCGCGCACGTGGCGTGATTGTCATAGCCAGAGTCGTCGTTGAAAGTGGTCGCGCCTGATTCTTCCTCCAGGTGCAGCAGGAGCCGGGGCGCGCTGTGCTCGTACACTTCGGAGACAAAGGTCAGCACGTTCGGGTTGGACAGCACGCGAGGGTGAAAGCCAAAGACCTTTTCGCGGAAATCGGTCAGACCGTCTCCATCGGTATCCGGGATCAGCGGATCGGAGGTTACCCAGGTGATGAGCTGGACACCCCACTCCAGGGCGTACACGTACTCCCAGCCCTTCACCTCCTGCCCATCGGTCAGGCCGTCGTTGTCGCTGTCGATCCGCCGGGGGCTGGTGCCCAAGCGCAACTCGTCGTAATCGCCCAACTTGTCGCCGTCGGTGTCGGAGCGGGTGGGATCGCTGCCGTGCCCGCGCTCGTACGCATCCGACAACCGGTCAAAGTCGCTGTCCCACTCGCTGTCGTCGGGGTCGGGGCCGCCGTCCGCCGGGTTGAGCAGCCCGTCGCCGTCGGCGTCCTTCTGGCGCGGGAAGGTCAATGGCGCGCCTCCCAGGGCGGTGGAGGTGATGGCCGTGCTCTGGCCCCAGGCCAGGCTGTAGCCGCCGTTCTTTTCCGTCAGCTCCAAAAAGCCGTCGAGGGTGGCGGGAAAGATGTCGTACCGCAGGTCCAGGTCGTTGTGGCTGCCGGCCCGCTCCGCCTCGATGTGGCAGACCGGTTGGAGCGTGATGAAGGGAACGGGCGGCATATACGGCGGGATGGACACCGCGTAGCATTCCTGGGCGGGGACGGCATATCCCTCCGAAAGGTAGAGGGGGATCTTGCGGTTAATGCCAGCTTTGGTCAGGGCGGGCGTGTCCGTCTGGGCCGTCTGATTGATGTAGAAATCCGCCACCTCAAACTTGCCCACGTCCTCCTCCACCGACGTCCACTCGTCGGTCATCTCCTTGCGATCCAGCCACTCGTGATAATCCTCCTGCGAGCTTTGCAGCCGGTACTCGAAGGTGGAGGTTTTCAGCGCGTCGTTGTTGAACTGGTAGCCGTAGGCGATCGATTTCCAATCCACAGGGATCAACCCCTCGCCGTTTTCCCAATCCTCGACGACCGTCTCCCAATCGGGGATGATCTTGGTCAGCCGGATGGTGCTGGTGACGCCCATGTTGAAAGAGAGACGGGAGCCGACGGCGATGCCCTTTTCCACGTCTCCAGGCGTGGCGAACCCCTGGTCAAAGTTGAAAACCTGGAGCCGGTCCGCGTCCTCCAGATCGACGAGAATGGTGGAGCTGTAGATGCCCCACTTGATGCTTTCCGCCATAATGCCAGTGATACCTTTGCAAAACCACTGACCACCCTTCGTCTCTTTCAGCTTCTCCTCCGGCACCACGGTGCAGACAAAGCTGATCAACGCGTCGATCAGCGTGATGATCGCCGCAATGATCTGGCCAACGATCGGAATGAGGGAGATGGCGAACAGGATCACGGCCATGATCACGTTGGCGATGAAATAAGCGACCATGCCGCGGAAGGCCATGCTCATCAGGTCGACGCCGCTGCTGATGACCGAGTAGACGAAAAAACCAAACATCACGGTGACGCCGATGATCAGGCCGATGATGCCTGCCTTGTAGGAGAGTTTGATCTGGGTCCACGACTGCCTGATCGCTTGCATAGACAGCAAAGCAGTTCCCCCGGCGGTGGCTGTTCCCACGATCCCCTTAATCGTCAGGCAGAAAGCGAGCACGGATATCCCCAGCTTGATCGTCGCAAAGATATAGCGCGTAATGCTGATTCCCGATGCCTTCAGAGCGGCCCACACGATGAGCGTGCTCACCGCGAGCGCCACGCCGATGGAAAGAAGAACACCAACGGCGATCTTGTGCGAGCTGATAAAGTTTCTGAGCGTGCGGGCGATGGGCGTGGTGTACTCACTAGTCCCCGGCAGTTGGCCCGTCAACGACTGGCCCAGCGTCACAAAAAAATGGCGGATACCGATATACCGCTGGGGGTTCATATTCAGGCAGGCCTGGTAAATGCGGTACGCCATGATGAATTCCATCGCGACCAACGAGCTTACGGCTTTGACCGCCCCGCCATACGAGCGCCACAACTGCGATAGGTCCTGGTCTGGAACGTCGGTCTGCTCAAAGAGAATCGACTGGCCTTGCTTTGTCTCCCCGACCCTGCGCGAGCTTCCCTGTACGAGGGAGAGGTAGAAGGATTGGGCGATGGCCGTCGCCCCCTCGACCGCCCATTCTCCGTCGGGATCGTCGGGGTCGTAGAATTCGGGATCCGCTTCAAAGACCTGCTGGAGGCGGACGCCCAGTCGGTCCCAATATTCTTCCAGGGGATAAGACTCCCACGCGCCGTCGTTGAAGCGGTAGGGGGCCCAGTTGATCGCGCACAGCGTCTCGACCGGGAGGGCCTTTTCCGGCGCTCCCGCCTGGGCAAAGTAGACGGTGACCTGGTTATCCGTCCGCGCCCCGCCGACCTTGGCCGTCTGGATGATCCCATCCTCCTTGAAATCCAGGTTGGCGACGCGGGAGTGCTCCTCGCGGGCAAAGAGCAGGGTGGGCGCGTTGGCCTTGGGCTGATCGCTTGCGTCGGTGAAATAGTCGAGCAGGATCTGCTTGGTGTAGGTCATCGGGATGTGAGCCAGGTAATCCTGATGCGGGAACGCCGGCAGCAGCGCCACGCGGATGGCGTCGGTGGGGATGTCCCAGCGCGTGGGGCTGACGGGCGCGGTGCTGGTGATGTCGAAGGTGGATTTGATGTCGGTCACGGTCATGTCGCGCGTGTCTGGCTCACCGTCGCCGTCGTTATCGGAGCCGCGCCCGCCGACAAAGACGTTCTCCAGGCCGTAGGCCAAGCGCCACAGGTAGTCGTCCGAGTTTGTGTCGGCGTCATTGTCCGGGTCCTCAAAAGCGATGGCGACCTGCATGCCGCGATCCTCGCGCACCATCAGGCCGGTCAGAGCCCAATCGTCGTAGTAGGCGTGGACGATCTGGGCGTACTCCTGCCGGTTGGCCGCGTCCGAGCAATCCAGTTCATCGTCTCCGGTATCGGCGCAAAAGTCGACCAACATCTGCACCAGCCAGACCAGGCGCACCTGGTGGGCGTTGCCCCAGGCAGACTTGTTCGCCTGGTAGGGCATGCGGGCCGAGAAGGCGACCTGCGAGCCGCCCGTCTCGTCCACGACCACGTTCAGGGGGACGTAGGCGAGCAGGTCTCCCGCGTCGTCCTGCTCCCGCACCGTGACGCCATACGGTTCGAGTGGTTTCGGGTCGACCATCTTTTTCAGGTACGGCCCGTTGACCAGGTTGGGGAGCGGGACGCAGACCGTCTCGTCTCCGTCCGAGACGGCGATGACGTGATCGCCGTTCGCCAATCTCGTCAGGTACTTGCTGGGAGTCCGCGAATCGCCATCGCTGACGCCAGTCCACGAGAGCTTGGCCTGGCCCGTGGCCGGGCACGTACCGGCGTAAATCCCCACATCGTAGCTGGCCTGAGCATCCGAGAAAGTGAACGCCACGTCGATCTTGGTGCCCTGCTGCGTCATACGGATGGTCCCGTCGAACGGCTCGCCGATCTCGACGGTCGCTTGCGCGTCGGTCAGCGCCAGGGGAATGTTGCTGCCCGTCATCTGGATCTCGACCATCGGGATCAGGCGCATGTCGCCGTTGGCGCTGGCTGGATCGGCGGCGCGCTGCGCCGCCGTCAGCGAGTCGGCAAAGGTCGTGTCGAGAATGCGCTGGATCTGGCCATCAATGTCCCCCGTGGGCCAATCGAGCACGCTCATCGTGTACGCCAGGTGATCCGGGTTCTTGGGCCGCAGTTGGAGATCGACAAAGGCAGGGGTGTTTTTCTTCAGGCCACTGACAGCGAGCAGGAAAGGATTCGTGCGGCCAAAGGTGGACGATTTGCCGGGCAACCTGCTGAACGGTGAGAGGTCCGTCCGGTCGGGGACTCCGTCGCCGTCGTTGTCGAAGGAGAACACGTCGGGAACGTGGTCCCCGTCCGTGTCCTGGCAGTACGTACCGGACGCGCTCGAATAGGCCACAAACTCGGGGCACTCGATCATGTCGGGCAGGCCGTCCCCGTTGGTGTCGGCGTTGTTCGGGTCGAGATACCACTGCTGGTAGTAAAAGAACCCCTCCACTTCCTTTTCGTCGGGGATGCCGTCGCTGTCCGAGTCGGATTCCGTCGGCATCGTGCCCAGGCGGAGGAACTCGATTCCGTCGTCCAGGCCATCGCCGTCGCTATCGGGATTGGTGGAGCTGGAGCCCAGGTTTTCCTCCTGCCAGTCGGTCAGGCCGTCGTCGTCGCCATCTCGGCTGCTGCCCTCGTCATCCTCCGCCGCCCCCCCCACGTTCGAGGCGGGAAGTAGCTGCGGACTGGGAAGCGGCTCGCTCGCCGCCTGGCGCATCTGGTACTGGATGGCGGGTTCCACGTTGGGGTTCCAGTTCGTGGCGAGCTCTTCCTGCGCCTCGCGGGCAGCCTGGTCTTCCTGCTGGTGCTGCTCCGACTCGGCCCGCCGGGCCGTCTGGCGCTCGAAGAAAGCAAAGACCTGCTGACTCTCCAGCAGCGGCGAAATGACCGTCGAAAAGATGATCACCAGGGCAAAAGCCGTATAGACTTTTTTCGACCGGCGAGAAGTAGCGAGCAATAGAATCACTCCCATCAGCCCTAGCGACAGGCCGGTTCGCAGGCTCAAGTTCTGCCAGTCCTTTGAGGAAAAAGAAACCGGGCTTTTGACAAAAGTCCGGTTTCTCACTGCAAATCCAGAAAAGTCCGTCTGGATTTCGGCCTTGACGCGCTCGCCATTTGCCTGTTCTGGATATTCGAGATGCACCTTCAAGCGCATGGGCAGGTTGTCGCCGTCGATCCACACCTCTCCCTGGCCGTCCACGTCGTTGTACTGGCGGGCGACATCCAGGTTCACGCCGCGAGGCAGCTCGCCGTTCTCGATCAGATGGCGCTCCAGTTGATCGCGCACGTAGCGGGCAAAGGCAGGGCCATCGACGTCGAAGGCGTAACGCGTGAATGTGAGCCGAGGTGCAGAGGCGCCAGGGTGCAGAGAAGATTTCTCCTCCGCTCCTCTGCTCCTCCGCACATTCTTCGCCCCTGCCAGGTACGCCATCAGGTCGCTGCCTGGGGCAAACGCGCCGCTAAAGTCCTCGATCTCCTGCCACGCCCCTCCGATCTGGCGACCGTAGGCGCGGTCGCCCTCGACGCGCATCTCGATGCCATCGCGGGGACTCAGCACGCTGCCGCCTTTCCATAGGGTCATGGACAGGGTGCGTTCAGGCAGGTTGGTCTGCCCCTCGATGTAGAGCATCTCCTGGCGACTGCTGCGGCCCACGTTAGCCACCGCTGGAGCCGGATACGTCGTCTGAACGATGTCGGTGGAGAAGCGGTATGCGCCGGATTCCTGGGCCAACTGCCAGGCGCGCTGCACCGCTTGTTCTGGGGAGAGGGATCGTTCAGCCTGCAAGTTCTGGGGGGTAATCGTTATTCCGGCCAGGAGTAATGCGAGGCTCGCGACCAGAATCCAGGTTCCGTACCGAAGAGAGCGGGCCATTGGATTCCTCCTTCCTCCCAATGTGGAGTGTAAAGGGCTACGAAGGGAAATTTCTCGGCAAAGTATGACTACTGCGTTCTATATTCAGGTACAGACAGGTACTGGAAGGCTGATGTCATGGTGACGATCAAAGTGTACCCTCTCTCTGCCAATCTGTCAAGCAGATCCTACACCAACAGTGGAAGGGGTTTCCACTTTCACGAGGCCATTCCATCTCCACCTCCCAACCCCCCCCTCCATGGTCGAACCCCTCGAAGGCTTCGTTCCGCGCCCCACCTCCTCGATGAAAATCGCGAGACGCCCACAGCTATCACCGCCGCCTTGCGCGGCGCGGGAGGATACGGCAAGGCTGTGCTCGCCCGGCGTCGGCTCCGAGACGTTGCCCGCGATGATCTGCACGATGCAGCGGCCACAGCTCCCGGCCCCGCGGCACAGGCTGACCAGGTCGACGCCCAGTTGGCGCGCGCCATCCAGTAACGCGCCGCCGGCCGGGCACTCTCCCCGGCGGCCTACCGGCTCAAATTCGAGGGAAAGGGTCATTCCGAACTGCTCAGCCTGCGCCGGTCGAGTAGGCCTTCAGGCCGTATCGAGACCAAGCAGGCGGCCCATGTGGAGAAAAATCAACTGCAAGAGCCGCTCGCTTGGTTTTGATACGCCGCCACAAAAAGCGTGGCGGCTACTCAACCAGCGCTCGCTCCAGTGGCCTGAGCAGTTACCAGGTCACAAGATTGTCATGGCCTAAAAGATCGTGTTCAGAACCAGGCTATGATTGTCTGACTCTGTCCCTGGGCGCAGGCACTATTTGACAGTCTGGAAGAGAGCAGGTACAATCTTATTGAAAGATGAGTCAATTGCCTTATCCATCAACTGGAACAGTTGATCACCAGCCTCGTTCTTGTTGAGCTCCACCCTACTCCAGTTTAAGGAGTTTATTTTTGAAGGAGGAGAATCGCGATGAAGAAAAGACACCTCGAAGTTACCATCTGGAGCATAACCATAGCCATCACGTTACTGCTGTTATCCTGGGCCTTTATCACCGCCAATGCAAGTTCGGTTCCGGTGAGGGAGAGCAACCCCCCGCAGCCTCTCGGTCCTCTCTCCCCAGAGTGGCCCAGGGTGACTTTGCTTCATTCCGAAGAGGGCGGTCCCCCGGTGAGAGACGTACCGCAAGCGCCTGCTCCAGAAGTCTGCTCCTCCTGCTCGACGGCCGAAAGCGTGCTTGAGGATGGGCTGGGTGTGCCTCTGGCTGCTCCGGCGCTTCCAGAAGCCGCTTACATGTATACAGACACCACCGGCCTTCTGAACATCAACGGCTACGACTGCGGCAGCCCGGCGATCTTGACCCTCGATGTCGGCGATGCATTCACCGTCGGCGACGTAGACGTGGGCATCAACCTCAACCACGAACACCGGGGCGACGTCTTTATCTCGTTGCAAAGTCCCGCTGGCACCATCGTGGAGTTGATCGAGGATCCCAGCGTCGAGGACTTTGGCGATAACTATGACGTGCTCGTGGACGACGTCTCGCCCAATCCGCGCGACGATGGCGACGACGATAATCCCGCCTATCCCTACTATGAGCGCACCATCGCCCCGGTCACGAACTATCTCAATACTGGGGGACTGAACGCCTTCGAGGGCGAGGCCGCAGAGGGCGTCTGGAGACTCCGCGTCTGCGACCAAGCTATAGGGAGCAACGATGGCGATCTTCGCCGCTGGACCCTATTCTTTCGCGAGCCGGCGCCAGAGTTCGACCGCCTGGGAATCAAAGGCGCGCCTTACCGAGTCGAGCCGGGGGATGTTATCACCTACGCGCTCTACCTTCGCAACACCGGCAGCCTCACCGCCAGCCATCTCCTCATCAGCGACAGTCTGCCTTCGGGCGTTGCTCAACGCGCGCCGGCCACGTTCGAACCATCGAGCGGCGCCACGTCGATCCTCTCAAGCGCCACCGATCCGATCACCTGGTACGGGAGCATTCCGCCCGACGAGATGCTCGTCGTCTATATCCCCGTCGATGTCACGGCCAGCGCGCCGACAATGATCACCAACACCGCCGTCATCAGCGGTCCGGCGCTGGTCGCTGACGCTGCCCAGGTGGGTCAGATCGCGATGTCGGCTGCCTCGCGTGTGTATCCCGCCGGCGCACTTTACTACTATCATGGCATCAATTTCTGGACAGGGTCGGCCAATGATCGCACGGCCGCGGGCAGTTGGACGCTCGGAGGCGATTGGCTCTACTTTCCCATCCCTGTGCCCATTATCGGCCCGCCGACCGCCCACTCTGGCGTTCTGGCTTTCGGAACCAATCTTGGAGGCGCCTACAGCGATGACGCCACCAGCACGATGACGGACATCCTGGACTTGACCGGGATTCCCTCGGATCGGGCGGTCACTCTCCAGTGGTGGGAATGGCTGGATATGGCCGCCAATGATGAGGCCTACGTGGAGATCGCCTCCACCGGCTACCCCACTCCCACCCTGCTTTACGGACAGCGCAGCGGTGGCCTCACCACCGAGCAGGAGGCCCACGAGGGCCACTGGTTCGAGGTGGAGCGCGATATCACCCGCTATCGCGGCCAGGTCATCACGCTGACCTTCACGCTGCAACCGAACGGAAATGGCTCCGCCGCCGCAGGATGGTACATCGACGATATTGGCATCCACACCGCTCCTGGACGTCCCGACTTTGAGCAATCGCGCAAGGTCGCGACTCCTTCTGTCGTAGGGGCCGGTCAGGACTTTACCTACACGCTCTACATCCACAACAGCGGCCCCGTGGCCTCGACCGATGGGTATCTGTTCGATCAGCTCCCGGAGGGTCTCACGGTGGAGGATGCCTCGCTATCTGGCCCCGGCAATCTGGCGACCGGCGACACCTGGCTCGAATGGCGGAGCACGGCGTCTGCGCCTCTCCCCTCCGATCAGACCGCCATCGTCACCGTCAAGACCAGCATGCCCTGGGATGTGCAGTGCGGCAGCCTCATCACCAACACCGCCTCCATCACGGATGAACAGGCGCTTGGCGGCACGGTGATTGAGGCTCCCCTGTTTGTCTATGGATATGGAGAGGTGGTCGAGTATTGGGATCTGGAGGCCGACGACGGCGGCTTGGTGTCCGGGAGCGCCGGGGAGTGGGAGTGGGGCGCGCCGGATCCGACCTACCCCCTCGGCCCGCGTCACGCTCACAGCGGCGAGCGCGTCTGGGGAACAGACCTGGACGCCGACGCCCGCGGCACTGGCGATGACCATCTCCTGAACCTCACGCTGGCGCTGCCCGATGATCCCAAAGGGCTTTACTTGCGCTGGTGGGATTGGTTCGACGAGGACAATTCCGACGGGAGGCAGATCTGGGTCGACAGCACCCTAATCTGGCAAGATACGACGGCGCAACCCTACTGGGCGCCCCAGGTGGTGGAACTTTCAGAGTGGGCGGGCGAGACGGTCGACCTTGCCTTTTATCTGTCGACCTGTTGCAGCGATCCTGGCCCCGCCGGCTGGTACATCGACGACATCAGCCTCCATGCCGACTGCCCACACCTGGCCCTCGCTCCTGAGCAGGATGGCCATATCTGCCCGGGGAATGGCGTTACGTACCCTCTGACCATCAAAAATGCCACGGAGGGAGATCAGATCATCGCGCTGAGCGTCGATAGTGACTGGCCCGCCGAGGTCGTCCCGCCGGAGCTTTTCCTCGATCCTGGCGAGAGTGCTGCCCTGACCGCCACCGTGCAGGCACCCTGGACGGCGGCGGTGGGAACTTGCAGCGATCTCATTCTCCAGGCGCGCATGCACAACGGCTGGTATACCGACGCGCTCCAAATCGAGACGGTGGCTGACTTGGGGAGCGGCTGGGATGGGCTGGCGGATACGCCGCAAGGCACACGCCTCCACGGTCTGGCCTATCACGATGGCTATCTCTACCAGATCGGCGGCGAGACGGCTCTCTGGACGCCCATCGACGCCGTCTACCGTTACGAAATCGCGGGCGACAGTTGGAGCGCCCGCGCCGCGCTGCCCGTCGATGTCTCTGGCGTGGACGCCGTGACCCTGGGAGATCACATCTACGTGCCTGGAGGCAGCGACGATGCGGAACAGCCCTTTTACGGCGGCACCTTTCTGGACAGCCTGCACATCTACGATCCCGCGACCAATGCCTGGTCGACGGGCGCTGCGCTGCCGGTTCCGCTGGCCTTTGCCTCGGCGGTGGCCCTCGACGGCGAACTGTACGTCGTTGGCGGCCAGTTGGACGACGGCCGCTACAGCGACGCGCTCTACATCTATGACCCGACCGGCGACAGTTGGTCCCAGGGCGCTTCGATGAGCGAGGCGCGTGCCTACGCGGGCACGGGCGTCATCGACGGCCAGATTTACGTGGCGGGCGGCTATGCCGGCGGCGACGTCAACCACAACAGCCTGGAGATCTATGATCCTGACACCGACACCTGGCGTCAAGGGGCGGATCTGCCCAGCAGAGTGGCTGCGCATGCCGTGAGCGTCGTGGATGATCGCTACCTAGTTCTGATCGGTGGCGGTGAGATGTTAATGGGGACGTACCGTTGTTCCAGCGATGCCTGGGCTTTCGACTCGGTGACGGAGCATTGGTTCCCCCTGCCCGATCTGAACCGCTGTATGTACGGCACAAAGGTGATCGGGAACGGCGGGGAGCTTTATCTGGTCAGCGGGCGCACCAACGAGGGCGGCTGGCACATGGCGACCGAGGTCGAGCAGCTCACGCGCTGCGAGGCGCCGCCCGACGTCGGTTGGAGCAAAGATGTGGCAGGGGACGCCTGGTCCCCCGATTTCTCGCGCACCATCTATGCCCGCGATCTGCTGACGGTGACCGACGTGATCGAATCGAGCGAGGCCTTCAATCTTGATGAGCGCTGGGACCCCGATCATCTGACGCTGATGACCTATACCATAACGCCGCCCGGTACGGGGCAAATCGTCCCCGGCGGCGCGTGGCGGATGGAGTCCGAAGCTCCCTTCGCCTACTCGCGGGGGGACGCCGAGTATTCGGAGGTCACGGGGCTGGTCTATTTCCTGGGCGGGCGGCGATCCGACGGAAATGACTATCCGCGCATCTGGGCCTTTGATCCCCAGACCGGCGTATACACCGACACGGGAGTCGATATGCCATCCGCTGTGACCAACTATGTCATCGCCCGCCTCACCGATGGGGATGGTCGCGAGGTTCTCGTGACCTTTGGTGGTTACTTGGAATCCAGCGGCGGCTTTACCGACCTCGTACAGGGCTTTTATCCCGATGACAACACGACGGCTGTCTTTGCGACCGATCCGCTGCCGGTGGCCTCCATACCGGGCGGCGTGGCGGTCGTGGATAATAAAGCCTACGTCTTTAGCGGTTCCGATGGATCCGTCCTGCTTGATGATACTCACATTTTTGACCCCACCGCCGCTCCGGGAAACCGCTGGAGCGCCGGCCCCACGCTGAATCACGCGCGCCGCTACATCCCCAGCGCCGTGGTCGACGGGGTCATCTACGCGATGGGTGGGGCGGTGCCCAATGGCGGGGGTATGTACGCCATCACCGTCACCGAAAAGCTCGACACCTCGGCCGGCTCTCCAGCCTGGGACGAGGCCGGAGTTGCTCCCATGCCCATCGCCTGCGAGGAGGCCCCGGCCTTTGGCTTCGACCCAGGCGCCGCGCACGAACTGGCGGGCAGCGTCGTCATCGCCGGTTGCGGTAACTGGCCCGATGAGAGTGGATTGGCCCTGCGCTACGACGCCGTCCACAACCGATGGGACCTGGGCTTTCCCGGCTTGAACCAAGCGCGTCGCAACCACGCCGGCGCGTTGGTCCCCAGCGATGATGGCGTGCCCGGCATGTGGGTGTGGGGCGGCCGATACCTCTATGATAGCAACGTGCTAAGCACGCCGGAGCGCTATGTATTGAGCGAGTTGAACTGGACGGTGCCCTCCGGCGCGGCGGGGGCGGTCACGTTTACCAAGTCTCTCATCGTCTCAGACCGCGACTGGGAGGCGACGGATATCCAGGAGACCGTGTGGGTACAGGAGAGGGTCTTGGAGAATCGGCCTGTTTCTCTCGTCAAAGGCAACAGAAGCTTTATCTACCTGCCGCTGGTGATGCGAGATGCAGTGTTATCATCTACTATTCTGATAGTTCACTGAATCCCTCCGTCAAAAGGCAAAGGCGATGGACATCATCACCGTTTTACTGGTAGAGGATCACGCGGTCGTGCGAGAGGCCACAGCCGAGATCGTGGATCACCAGCCCGACATGCGCGTGGTGGGGCAGGCCGGGACCGGCGAGGAGGCAGTGAGCTTGGCGCGAGAGCTCCTGCCTCACGTGATCGTGATGGACATCGCGATGCCCCGGCTCAACGGTCTGGAAGCCACCCGCCAGATCGTCGCCGAGCGCCCTGACTGCCGGGTGCTGGCGCTCACCGCTCACGAGGAGGACCGGTACATCATTCAGTTGCTGGAGGCGGGTGCAAAGGGCTACCTGCCCAAGACAGCGAGCCTGGACGAGCTG
>Ga0180434_10002616_pt1 | contig 23718 bp, 19 predicted proteins | sample SS_ome_7_FD_132453 | JGI IMG/M metagenome (GOLD analysis project Ga0180434, IMG submission 132453) | Hypersaline lake sediment archaeal communities from the Salton Sea, California, USA - SS_1_D_2 metaG | ecosystem: Environmental > Aquatic > Non-marine Saline and Alkaline > Hypersaline >... | reverse complement strand
CGGCGTGGCTTGTAACCGCGACTCGCCGAAATCCATGATGAGCCGGACGATAGAATATATTGGCGTGATAGAATGCCGCTTGTTATCGTATTCTGTGCATTGTAGAGGAACACGGCCATGCCGATCCGACAATCAGACGCCTAAAATCGAGGGATCCCAATGAATGTCAGGCGCCACGCATTAGCGTCTCTTCTTTGTTTCGCATTCTCAGCGGCATTTCTCGCCCAATTGGGGTGCGAGCGGAAGCCCGGCGCAACCGAGCCGTCTTTGGAGGAGCAGGTACGGGACGCACAAGTCGGAATTCTCCCCGAAGACGCCAAGCCTCCGAACGTCATCATGATTCTGGTCGACGCAATGAGGCCGGACCGTCTGGGCGTTTACGGCGGTAAGCAGGGGCTTTCACCTGTCATGGATAAACTCGCCAAGGAAGGCGTGACATTTGAATTCTGTATGTCGGCCGCGCCGTGGACGCTGCCTTCGGTGGCGACCTTGTTCACTTCCTATTACCCCGGCGTCCATAAGGCCACCAGTTATCGTGTCGTGGAAGACATGGAGCAGGGCAAGCAAGCCGTGCAGTCCGTCCTCAGCGAAGACTTCACGACCCTGGCGGAAGTGATGAAAGCCGGCGGCTACCAGACCGCCGGTTTCGTCGGGGCCAAGTTTCTTCGACAGGGATACGGCTTCGGACAGGGATTCGATCATTACGACACGAGCTTCGCGGACAACACGGTTCGAGGCGAGGAAGTGAACCAATCGTTTTTCAAATGGCTGGACGAGGAAAGAGACGCCGACAAGCCGTTATTTACTTACCTGCATTACATGGATGTTCACGGCCCCTATAACGCCGCCCCGCGCTTCTTGGATCCGCTGATGGAGGAGGTCGAGAAGAAGGAGGACAAACGTCTGCTCGAGCCCGCCCAGTTTCGGCGCATCAACCGCTATTTGATGGCGCCTCCGCCGGATTCCTCGGATCCCACGCGTTTCGAGCGGCTCAAGGGGTATCGAGAGTATTGGGAAGCCCGCTACAGCGCCGGCGTGGCCGAAATGGATTTCTATCTCGGACAGCTTGCGGAGAATCTGAAGCAGCGCGGGATTTGGGACGACGCCTATATCATTCTGATCGCCGATCATGGCGAGGCGCTATGCGAGCACGGTTTGTGGGGGCATGGCTATTCGCAGCATCAGACCGATTTGCACGTACCCTTGATTATGCGCTGGCCAGGCGTTTTGCCCGCGGACAAACGCGTTCGCCGACTGGCCGGGCTGATCGACGTCATGCCGACATTGATGGACCAGTTGCGTCTGGGGGGAGATGCGGGCGACGAGCTGCAAGGGGTATCGTTGGTTGATCATATTGCCGACCGATTGCCGGACAAGCCGCTGATGCGTTTTGCGGAGGCGATAAAGTCCGGCCCGAGACAGTACGCTTTGTATATCGACATTACAAAATTGACGGCTACCTACCTGCCGCCTCAAAAGCAGCCGGACGGCGCCATGTCGAAGCCGGGCGTGCGGCATCAACTCTTTAATCTGGTGACGGACCCGTCCGAGATGTTCGACATCGCCAAGCAATACTCGGCGCAAGTCAAGCAGATGGCGAGATTGATGGGCGAGGTGGTCAGGATCAACATGCAAACCAAGCCGGCCGAGATAATCGGGCCCAAACCGGTGGATCAGCAGACGATCAGCGCGCTGGAATCGTTAGGGTACGCCGGCGGCGAAGATGATGAAGATTATGAAGATGAGGAAGATGAGGCGGGCGAATCGCCGGCGCCGGCGCCGTCAAGCCGGCCGACGGGGACGACGAATACTGACGCGGGCGATGAAAACCCGTAGCGGGAGAATTTGGAGCAGTGCGAATGTTCGCGAAAAACACCGAGCAATCCCCGAGGCGCGCCGACGCGACCAGGTCGGATTTGTTCGACATCGCCGTCAGACCGGTTGGCGCCACGTGGCCGCGCCGGATCGCTTTCAGTCTTTTATTCTTGGCGGCGAGTTGGTTGCTGTCCGTTTCCAGCGACTTCGATTCGTCGGCCCAGCTCGCCTACATCGGCCCCGGCGCCGGCATCGCCTTGCTGGGTTCGTTCTTCGCGATTTTCATCGCCTTGCTCTCCGCCTTGGCGATTATTATCTTTTTCCCGTTCTTCCTGCTCTGGTGGGCGATTCATGGTCGCAAGAAGTACGCCAAGGCCAAGGTTAAGCGCGTGGTCGTGATGGGGTTGGACGGTCTGGAAGCCTCGCTGACCGAGAAGCTTCTGGAAGACGGCATGTTGCCGAACATGGCCAAGCTCAAGGAGCGGGGTTGTTACCGCCGACTGGGCTCGACCTGGCCGCCGATCTCGCCGGTGTCGTGGTCTTCGTTTACGACCGGGACGAATCCGGGCAAGCATAACATTTTCGATTTCATCGGCCGCACGACCAACTATCGCCCGACGATCTCGTCGGTGCGAATGGCCGAGCCGCGCCGCAAGATCAAGCTGGGTAAATACGTGATTCCGTTAAGCAAGCCGGAAGTCACGTTGCTGCGCAAGAGCAAACCGTTCTGGACCGTGCTGGGCGAGCACGGCTTGATGAGCAACATCATTCGCGTGCCGATCACCTTCCCTCCCGACAAATTCAAGGGATTGTTGCTGTCGGCGATGTGCGTGCCCGATCTGCGCGGGACGCAGGGAATGTTCTCGTACTATAGCGAAGAAGGCGAGGCCGGCGCGACGATGGACGGCGACGTCGGCGGCGATCGAATCCTCGTCCAGCGCCGCGGCGACGCCGTGCAATCCTATATTCGCGGACCGGCGAACAGCCTGCGCGAAGACGGGGCCGAGTTGCGGCTGCCCTTCAAGGTGACGCCGAGCCGCAACGGCAAGGCCGACGCGCACCTGCGCGTCAACGGCGCCTCGATTCCGCTGAAATTCAACCAGCACAGCGACTGGGTAAAGATCGAATTCAAGGCGGCGCCGGGTTTCAAGGTACGCGGCATATGCAAATTCTACCTCAAACGTTGCGAGCCGCCGTTCGAGATGTACTGCACGCCGCTGCAAATCGATCCGGACAATCCGGTCATGCCGATCTCGCACCCGGTGTATTATTCGAGCTATCTGGCGCGCGAGCAGGGCTCGTTTTCCACGCTGGGCCTGGCCGAGGACACTTGGTCGCTTTCGGAGAATTTGCTGAACGAGGACGCCTTTCTCGATCAGGCGTACACCATCCATGACGAGCGCGAGAAAATGTTTTTCGACTCGCTCGAACGCGTGCGTCGCGGAACGGTCGTGTGCGTCTTCGACGGCCCGGACCGCATCCAGCACATGTTCTTCCGCTATCACGACGACGAGCACCCGGGCTTGACAGACGAGCAGCGCCAGTCGCACCGCAACGTGATCGTCGAGATGTACCGGAAAATGGACGAACTGGTCGGCCGCACGATGGAAAAGCTAGACGACGACACGGCTTTCTTCATCATGTCCGACCATGGCTTCAAGACGTTCCGGCGCGGCGTGGATCTGAACGCCTGGCTGCGCGACAACGGCTACCTTAAGCTCAAGGACGGAAAACGCGTCGCCGAAAAACAATATCTGGGCGATATCGACTGGAGCGAAACTCGGGCTTACGCGCTGGGTCTGGGAGGGATCTATCTCAACCAGAAAGGCCGCGAGGAACAAGGCATCGTCGAGCCGGGCAAGGAGGCGCGGGCGCTGATGCGCGAGATCGCCGACAAGCTGACCGGCGTGGTGGACGAGGAGCTCGGCAAGATCGCCGTGAAGGAGGCCGTCACGCGCTTCGACGTCTTCCACGGTCCGTACACGGAGAACGCTCCGGATGTGCTGGTCGGGTATAGCGTCGGCTGGCGCGTGTCGTGGGACGCGGCGATCGGCAAGTGCGCCGAAAAAGTATTTGAGAACAACATGAAAGCCTGGAGCGGCGATCATTGCGTGCATCCGGCCCTGGCGCCTGGGATTTTGCTCAGCAACTTGAAACTCAGCGACGATAAGGCCAATATCATCGACTTGGCGCCGACGACTCTGGAGCTGTTCGGCATAGATACGCCCAAATACATGGATGGAAAATCACTACTGTGTGCCGAAAAGATTGCCTGAGAAAAATCGCCGCCGTAAGTTTGTCTTCCTTGATCGTGCTGTTGGGCGGCTGCAATTCGGATGCGCCGGTCAAGGAAAACCCGGCCGACGTCAAAGTGCTCGTGCTGGGCATGGACGGGCTCGATCCGATTCTGCTCGAGCAATTGATGGCCGAGGACCGTCTGCCGAACTTCAGCCGCTTGGCCGCAATGGGCGACTACTCTCCCTTCGGCACCAGCATGCCGCCGCAAAGTCCGGTGGCATGGTCCAATTTCATATCGGGCTCTAATCCGGGTACGCACGATATATTCGACTTTATCCACCGCGATCCGAATCCAGACGAGCCCGGCTGGTCGATCAAGCCGTATTCGTCCATGTCGGAGGCGTTCGGCCCGGAAGATCCCGAAAATGCCTGGTCTTTCGGTCGCTGGCGCATTCCGCTTGATTCCGGCGGCGTCAAGAATCTGAGGCGGGGCGACGCGTTTTGGGATCATCTTATCTCCAACGGTATCGACGCGACCATCTATCGAATGCCGGCCAATTATCCCCCGCCTAACGAGGATGAAGTTCAAGGACCCGGCGCGCTGAAAGTGCTCTGCGGCATGGGCACGCCCGACTTGCTCGGCGGATTCGGCGACTTTACGAGCTTTCAAGAGCAATGGGACCGCCCGGAAGACACGAAGAAAGTTTCCGGCGGCTTATTTAAGCGGCTGACAGTCGAGAAGGACCGGACGGTCGCCGTTCTGGACGGGCCGGAAAATTACCTGCTGAAATCGGCCCAAGACGAACCGCTGCCCAAAATGACCGTCGAACTGGAGATTGTTCGCGATCCGGTCCAAGACGTCATCACGGTCAAAGTCGGCGATGAGAAACGGCTTCTCCAAAAGGGGGAGTGGTCGAACTGGATTCCGATAGACTTCAAGACGGGGCTGCCCGGCTCGACGATCGTCGACGCGATGGGCATGCCCACGTCGTTAAACGCCATCATTCGTCTGTATGTAAAGGAAGTGCATCCCTATCTGGACGTCTACGTCTCGCCGATCAACATCGATCCGTCCGATCCGGTGAATCCGATCAGTTACCCGCCGGAATGGTCCGCCGAGATCGCGGCCACGACCGGCGTGGACGGGATGTATACGACCGGGATTCCGGAAGATGAAAAAGCGCTGCGCGCGCACGCTTTGAATGAAGACGAATTTCTTTCGATGGTGAATACGCTGGTCGATGAGCGGCTCAAGCAATACCATGCGGCGCTGAAGGACTTCAAACGCGGATTACTGTACTTCTATTTCGGACACACCGATCAGTTGGCGCACATCTTTTACCGCGACATGGACCCGCGGCATCCTGGCCGCAAGCCGGAACAGGCGGGCAAATACGACGACGTCATCTTCAGCACATACGTGCAAATGGACGACGTGCTCGGGGAAGCCTTCGAAATCATGGACGACAACGACGTGTTGATCGCGATGTCCGACCACGGTTTTTGCAGTTTCCGCCGGGGCTTCAACGTAAACACCTGGTTGATCGACAACGGCTATATGGCCGTCAAGGGCATGGATCGCAAACACCGGCGCGAGGGCTTGTTCAACATCAAATTCAAGCAATCCCGAGCTTATGCCATCGGCATCAACTGTTTTTACATCAATCTCCAGGGACGCGAAAAGGACGGTATCGTGCCCGTGTCGGAGAAGCGGCGTCTGATGGAGGAGATAGCCGCCAAGCTCGAACAAGTCCGCGACGAGGACGGCACGCGGGCGATCGAGAAAGCGTACATCGTGGAGGATCTCTATCCCGACGCCGATCCCCTGGTGGCGCCGGACATCTTGATCGGTTATCGCCGCAACTATCGCGGAAGCTGGTCGACCGCCCTGGGCGGCATGGGTAAAAATCAATTCGTCGATAATAAGGATCGCTGGAGCGGGGATCATTGCATCGCGATGAATCTGGTTCCCGGAGTGTTGTTGAGCAACATGAAAATCGCCGTGGACGATCCCGAGTTGAGCGATCTTGGGCCGGCAATCCTGCAACTGTTCGGCGTCAAGCCGCCGGCCGGGATGATCCAACGGAATATTTTTGGAGAGAAAACTCCGCTGCGCGGCGCCGCCGGCGGCAAGTAACGGCGACGGGAGAAAATGGATGTTTGGCGGGAAAATTAAAATCGAAAAAGCATTGTATGATCGAGTCAAGGCGGTGTCGGACAAGGCGGGCTATTCGTCGGTGGACGAGTTCGTGACCAACGTGCTTGAAAAGGAACTGGGCAAGCTCGAGGACGCCGCGACGGACGATCAGCTTGAGGAACGCCTGCGCGGCCTCGGTTACATCGAGTAACGGAAGTTGCAGTTGAACAGGCGTAGCCGCCCTCGGCTGAGAAAGCGAGACGCATGGACGTTCTAAACGCGGTACTCTTGAAATTGACGGCTCTGGTGCTGGCGCCGTTCGTGGACTTGCCGGCCCAAGCAGCGCTGATTGTCATCTCCGTGATCGCCGGCGTTCTGGCGGCCGCGGCTTTTCGTTACACATCCAACCAGGACGCGCTCAAGCGGGTCGCCGATCGCGTACGCGCCAGCATGTTGGCTATGCGGCTGTTTAAGGACGACCTGCGCAGCGTTTTTCGCGCGCAAATGTCGCTGTTCACTGCGTCTGGCTTGCGTTTGTGGTATTCATTGCCGCCGATGGTCGTGCTGGTTATTCCTTTCGTCTTTTTATTGGCGCAGATGGCGATGTGGTACGAATTTCGGCCCCTGGCGCCGGGCGAGGCGGCTCTGGTAGAAGTCGCGCTGGCGGACGCTTCATGGGATACGGCGAAAATCGAGATGATTGCCCCGGATGTAGTGTCGATAGACGCGCCGCCGGTGTACGACCCCGATAGCCGCAAGATCACATGGCGTATCAGACCGCGCGCCGCAGCGCTCGATAACAACCCGCTCATGCTGGCGTTCGCGGTTGATAACGACGTTGTCGCCGAGAAACAGTTAGTCGTCGATGCCGCGGGCGGTAAGGACGCACTGCTTTTCGTGTCCCCTATGCGCCCGAGCACGAACTTCTGGGACAGGTTGCTTTATCCAGGCGAAGCGGCGTTTGACGGCGACTCGCCGATTCAATCCATTTCCATCAGCTACGGCACGCGCGTCAACACCATTTGCGGATTCGAATTCCCCTGGTGGGGAACCTTCTTCATAGTGTCGATCCTGGCCGCCCTGGCTCTCAAACCGGTGATCAAAGTACAGTTCTGAAGTGGCAGCAGTACACGACCGAGTGCGGTCATGCTGCACATACGGCCGACAGTGACGTCGGCCGTATGCTGCAATTTGGGCTTGTGAAGAGGATCAAGGACGTGAAACTCACGTCGACCAGGGGCCTCATATTGATCCTCGGCAACCGTCGCGGTCGGTTTGGGCGAAGAAATTTTTATCCGCCTCATAATGGCATTCTTCGTACTTCTTGTCGCTGCCGCACCAGCACGGATCGTTGCGATCGAGCTTCTTGGCCGATTCGGGCGGCTGTTGCTTAAAAAACCTCTCTAGAAAACCCATCTGCTATCTCCCTGTTATGGTTCCTTGTTCATTTCGTGGAGGACTCAACACCCCGGCCCGCTTTAGGGCGCTTCCACGCCCAATACGTCTTTGATGGCCTTTTCAATCGTTCCCTTGGGCATGAGTCCGGTCGTCATCTGGGGCTTGCCGCTGCTCGGCACGAACAGCATTGACGGGATGCTTCGAATGCCGAAGACCGCCGCCACCGCCGGCTCCGCGCCGGTATCGACTTTGTAGATGTTGATCTTCCCGTCGTATTCCTTGGCCAACTCATCCAGTACCGGCCCCAACAACTTGCAAGGCTGGCACCAGTCGGCGTAGAAATCTACGATGCACGGTGTCTCGCCCTCGAATTGCCATTCCTTGTGTTCCTCGAAATTGAAGACTTTTTCCATAAACTCGCTTTTACTCAGGTGCTGTGTCATTGCGCCCTCACGGGAATCGGGGGTATCTTTCGTATTCTCTACGTTGTCCAGCGCTTTCGTTGTCGGCGCTGCAATTGCGTTGTCGGTGCACTCGACCGAGGCGCCGAATCCGCCTCATATCGAGCCGCCGCGGAGTTGCAGAGCTGCTAGAACGGCGATAAACAGGACCGGCGCCAGCAGCGGGCTGGCGAACGTAGAACGGATTGCACTGCCGAATGTCTTGGCCGCCAAGTCTGTCTCCTTACGTTTAGATCTCGGCTCAACGGTTCTCGTAATTCTTAAAAGAGTATACGCAATATGCATGCCATTTGTGCGGCGGTGCGGCTGGCATTGCGTAACAGCCGTGTATATAAGATGTTACGGCGACTTGAATTTTATTCGACGCGACATGCACTCCCGCGGCCATGTGTTCACTGATGTCCCCATGAAACAAAAGTGACCACATTGCTGTTCACTGTTTGAACAGTTCACATTGTCAATTAGGCCAGACCTCCGTGTCCGCGGTGAACGCTGAAGAATTCCAGCGTTTAGAGAAATGAGTGGCGAGAGATGTGTTGTTTAACGGACTGCAATTGCAAGGACGAATTTTGTCTCAACGCCGCCGGTTTTCCGTGATCATGCCTGATAAACAGCGAGCCGCCTGGTCAACTGGATCTGGCGGCTCGACTGTTATGGGAAGAGGTTCTATGTGCGATCTATGTGGTTACCAAATGTATTCTTCACAAGCTAAAACAGCAGCTTGATTACCATTAAAACGCCCAGCGCGCAGGTCGCGCCGCCGATGCAGCCGCGGACGAGGCGTTCGGGCATTTTTCGCACCGTCAACGTCGCCAGCGGGACCGACATCAAGGCGCCCAGCGTCAGCGGCAGAGCCAGCGACCAGTCGATCGCCGCGGCCATACAGCAGTAAGCAATCAATCCGAAGAGACAGGTCACAGCTTCGGCGAGGGAGGTGATCGCGACTGCCTGCTTTCCCGAGAGTCCGGAGACCACCTGGCCACCGGTGACCAGCGGCCCGTATCCGCCGCCGCTGAGTCCCTTGTTAAAAGCCGCGACCGCTCCCAACGCCATTAGATGGCCCGTGCGAAATCTCAACTGCCGTCGAATAGTCGCCAGGATCACGAAACTGACGGAGAGAATGATTATTGCGATAATAAGCGTGAGCCAGTATTTGGAGATGCTCAGAGCGAGAGTCGCCGCGCTGATCGCGCCGATCGCGCTCAGTGTCGAGAGTGAAATCACGGTCTTCCGAACCTTAGGATCACGCAGCAGATCCACGTTGCCGTCGCGGTGGTGCAACCAACCGGCGGTTATTCCGGTGCAGAATTCGCTTAACAACACGGCCGGCACGATTTGCAACGGTTCGAATCCCATGAGCAACAGAAGGGGGGTCAGCGTCGTGCCATAGCCCATCCCCAGGCTCGAATCGACGTACTCGCACGCCACCGCCGTCAGAAACACGGTCAGCAACATCCAGCCCGCGATGTCGCCGCCGAGATTGGGCATGAAGTCGTAATCTGAAAAGGCGGCATGGAGTCCTAGCAGCCCCATCATTCCGAGCATCATCACCGACCAGAGGCGGATTCGCAGCGGTAAGGCTGGCGCCGGCAGACTCCTATGAAGAAACGTTATCAGATATGATTGCTTTCGCATTTCCGCGATTCCCTCTGATTGACGCTCATTACGCGCATACATTCCCTATGGTCCTCCTCGAACTTGTTTACGCTCAGTGATTGACGAGTGGAATTGGCGGCGCTACTGGATGTAGCCTAACGCTCGCAAGCGCTGTCGAATCGCCTCGGTTTCGGCTTCCGAGAGACCCGGCGTCGGCTTGTCGAGTTTACCGCCCGACGCAACGTCCCGCAGGCAATGCACGGCAAATTCATTAACGCTGCGAAATCCGGTTCCATCAATAAGCTCTTTCAGGTTGTCGTATAGTTCGCCCGGGATTTTCAACGTGACTCGTTCCCGGCGACCTGATTTTTGGGGCAGAATACTCTCCTTACCTCGGTGTACTCTAATTAGAGTATAATTGCACTCTGATCAGAGTCAAGTTGCGGCCAGGATTTTCATAGAGAATTTTCATATTCGTTACGTAACTATATAAATAACATTGCGTTATGAATACGCTAAAATTTACAGATTTCGTATGGTCGGAAATTGTGTCGCCCAGTTGGAGTACAAAAAAGCAAGCCGCCGAATCATCACGTCGGTATGCGATCGACACGCGGCGGCGCTCCGCGATCCAGAAGATACGTCGGCAGGCTTTTGATCACGCCCCACGGATTGTACAGGCTTTCAATCTCGCCGCGGCAGTTATACCAGCACGACCTGCAATTGCGCGGCGAATAATCGGCGTTTAATCGCCGAACGATCTCCGCCGAGGAGTGCTCGAACAAGTTCGCGACCGGGTGCGCGCGTTCCTCGACGCAGACGGCAATATCGCCGGTGGAGTCGATGTTGAAGAATCCGCGTCCAGCTCGGCAGTTCGGCACGCCGCCGTTGAGCGCCTCGTCGAATCGTTCGAGAAAATACGGATTTGACAGGAAGTTTGAGTGCTTACGCCTCAGACGCAGCAGATGCTCGCTGATGGATTTGCCCTGGGGGAGATAGCGGCGAGCGCCGGTTTTCAGCTCGCAGTACGGCTGCACCATGAAGTAGGCGCCGCGTTCGGCGGCCATCTCGATCATCGGTTCGATCTGGTCCAGATTGTCGTCCATCAAGACGCACATCCAGTTCACGCGCTGCCAGTTCCAACGACGCGCGCGACTGAAGTGCTCGATTGCCGCCAAGGCATGTTCATGAGCGCCGGGCATGCCCCGCCGGCGATCGTGCCTGGCCGCGTCGGCGTAATCGATGCTGACCGAGACGCCCCACAAACCGGCCGCGAAAAGTTCGTCCGCGAGTTCGCCGGTCGCATGCCAGCCGTTGGTTGTCAGAAATGGGAAATGATAGTCGCCGACGGCGCGAACGATATCCACGATATCGGGGCGCATCAGCGGCTCGCCCCCTGCCAAGCTGACCAGGATCGTGCCCCAATCGGCCAGCTTACGGGCGCCCGCCTCGAACTGTTCGAGCGTGGTTTCGGGCAGATCGCCCATCGGATCGCGCCAGTAATGACAAAAGCCGCAACGAAAATTACAGCGATAGCTGACCTGCCAGGAGCACCAAACGGGCTTACGCGTCGCCCACGCGCGCGCCAGCATCAGCTTCTTATGCACCGGAGACAGCGCCAACTCCAAACCTCCTGCTAAAAAGGCGAATCCAACCCGCCGGGAGCGGTGAAATAACCGCCGAGTACGACAAACCCCCTGTCGCCATGTCATTTTGTTGCCTCGTTATTTCTTCACTGCCGCCACCATAAACCGATCACGCGTCGGTATAAAGCCGATTTTCACCATGAATCGGTTTTCCCGTGTAAAGATTTCTTTCGAGGTTTTGAATACGTTCGCCCGTTCGCACGTCAAACGAGATGAATGGCAAACACGACTGTGGCGACAAGCGTCACCTGACGAACAAAGGAGAAAACCATGAAACGCCTAAGCATGATCCTGTTGCTCGGGGCGGCGATAGTCGCCCAAACTGGCTGCGACGACTTGGAGGATTTCGACCTCGATCTAGGCTTCTACGGCAATCCCGGCTACGACCGTTACGGTCCCGAGGTCTACTACGAAGACACTTACGTCGAGGAATATTGGGTCGAGGAAACCTACTACGAGGAAACCTGGTACGACGACTGGTTCTACATGCCTTGGTAAAAAGCTGGATGGCGACAGCCCGCTAAATCGCTGAAAGGGCGTCCGCCATGATGCACGCTGAAAAGTGCAGGCACGCCCCGCCGGCGACCTCCCGCCGGCGGAGCGTTTCCATGTCCGGTAATAAAACAGGCCCGCCCAGCCTGTTTAGCGGCCTTTTAGAAATGAAATCAAGATCGTGATAAAGTTAAGTTGACTCGCCGGCCTCAAAATTCTATGATCCCGAATTCTAGCTGCCCCCATCGTCTAGAGGCCTAGGACACCGGCTTTTCAAGCCGGCGACAGGGGTTCGAGTCCCCTTGGGGGCGTTGATCGCGCGAGGTGGCGCTGTCTCGCTTATTCGATCCGCACAGCAGCGGCTACGCGGCGCTCCTCAACAGCGACGCCGCCTTGGCGTTTGATCTCAATGACCGCAGCTGCTATCTCACCTTCTGGCCGGGTTCTGACGTGGCCTGCAACGAAGAAGTTTACGCAACAACTCGACCACGCCACGCTTACCATCCGACTCGGAGGTGCAACGATAGATAACGAATACGACGCAGTATACGTTTCGAGCGCCGCGCCAGACGCGGGAGACCAGAAACGCTGCTGTAAGTGTGCCTCCGACGTGTAAATGCGCGGCGTTTCGGTAATAATCAATGAGGACGGCGTACAGGGCGGGGCGATTGTCGTCAAAGGCGCCGTCTCCAGATTCGAGACTTGCGGGAATCGACGCAAGTCGTTATTTGAAATGTCTCGCCACCGTAGCTCAATTGGCAGAGCAGCGGTTTTGTAAACCGCAGGTTGAGGGTTCGAGTCCCCCCGGTGGCTTTTTCGCTGGACGCCGCACAGGGTTGCTCGACGTCAGGGCAAAACGCTTCAAAGCCGACTAAGAGCAGGAATGACTGCTCAGATGCTTAGCGCCGGATATTTAGATGCGATTGCCCTGGCATGTCAATGGATTGCTATAATCGCGCTTCCCCCAGCCGCCGAGGCCCTGGTTAGCGAAGCGCCGTATCCAGAGCCCCGGCCCGTGGTTCTCACTGCATGCTTAATCGCATGATCCGAATCTGTCAGTCACACACCGTCCCATAGACCGCCAGGAGCGTCGCCAGGTCGCTGAGATCGACGTCACCGTCGCCGTCCAGATCGCCGGGACAGGACTCACCGATGGACACTGCCAGATAGTGGTCGGCATGGCGACGCCAGGAATCGCCGCAGGTATCGACGATCGCGCTGTCCCAGACGCGCAGGCGGACGACGTAGTAGCAGGTGGGCATTTCGCTCGTATCCCAATACGCCAGCATATCGTTCACGACCGGGCTTGTACCAGAATCGATGTCGTCCCATCTGAGGGTGACGGGATTCCAATACTGCAGCTTCCATTGCAGAAAATTCTCGTCATAGGCGGTACCGACGAATTCCACCTCGCCCTCCAGATGCTCGCATATGGCTGGCTGGACGATATTCGCTGCTGGCGGCGTATTGTCGAGGGTCAGCGTGATCTGGTGCGAAGCGGAAGCGCCGGACGTGGTATAGCCGGCGAGGACCACGTAGTAATCCCCGTCCTGCAGGGTTGCGGCGTCCGTCCACCACGCGAACTGTTCGTTGGTTACGTTGCTGTCGTACTCAGGGTGGTTCGGATCCACCGGCGCCCACGAACCGCCGCCCGCCGGACGATATCGAACCACGTAGTGGTCGAAGCAGGTTCGCTCCCAGGCAGTGCCTTCGAAACAGATGTTACCTCCGACGATCGTCCCGCTCTCGGGCTCCTGGAATTCGATGCTGTCGAAGTTGTTATCGACATAGACGGTCACTTCCGCACTGGCTTTCAGGCCGCAAGCATTGATCGCGGTGACGCGGAGTACATAGATGCCGTCGACGATTCCGGGTTCGGTCGTATCCCAGTTGTACAGGGCGCCCGACTCGCAGACCTGTGATCCGACGAATTCTCGCACTAACGTCCAGTCGCTCTGGGGATTCGGCCAGGTCCGCAGATACTCCAGCCGATCGCGATCGTAATTGCCGTCCTCATCGCAGACGATTCCCCGCACTTCCGCTTCGTCCGCCAAGCATTCGAAAGGCGCCGGAACGTCGATCCGGACCTCGGGAGGCGTGTCGTCCTGTCCGAAGCTCAGGTTGTCTATCGCTTCGTGCCCGCTGCCGGCCGCCTCGATTTCGATCCGGCGGATGTCCCATTCGGCGCGCGTAATATGGACCGGATAGTGCGCGTCCTGGAATCCCGTTCCGGGGATCACAATCGTCTGTACCTCCAACGGCGTTCCGCCTGACGTTGTGTTGTACGCGCGAATTTCGTAAGAGCCGGCCCAGGGGCCGAGCGTGAAATGAATGTCGCCCTGATTGTCGTAAAAAGCCATAGTCATGTAATCGTCGCTGAAATCGGGACAACCGGTGTCGATCAGCAGCACCTTGCTCGAGAAAGTGTCGCCGTAGAATTCGTCCTGGATGCGGTTATAAAGCAACGGAGTCCCGCCGCAGGATTGTCCGGATACGTAGAACACTGCTTCGCCCAGATGGCTGGTAATCGGTTGTCCGACGGCGAACTCTTCCATGTCGTACGAAACGCACTGGGCGGCGGCGGTCGCGGTACACATGAAGAGAACCATGATTACTACTGCGGGATTAACTGTTTGGATTCGGGGCATTACCTTTCTCCTTTGATGGTGGCGGAGAGCAACGCTTCTCGCGGCGTTCGGTCCGCCGGGTTTCAGAAACCGCTGAAATAACTCACCCCCGAAACGGGACTTTCAGGGACCTAAACGGAAAAGGAACGGTCGCCCTCACGCGCGTTGCGAAAATTATGTGATTTTGCCGGCCGCCGGTAGAATATTGACGGCGCCAGCTTCCTTTCCGGCCAGAACGGCCGTTGCGCTTAAAGGCGGGCGAATGGCAGATCGCGACCTAATCCAGGAGGGGCTCGCCCGGGCGGTGGCGGGCGACCGCGCGTCAATCCAGGAACTCCTGCTGGCACACCACGATCAGATCGCGTCGGTCATCGCCGCGAAAATTCCCGCCGATCTGCGGTCGGTGCTCGCGGCGGACGATATCTGTCAGGACGCGTACGTTACGGTCTTTCAGCAGATCGCCTCGTACCAGCCGCACGACGCACGGGCGTTTCGCCGCTGGCTGCTGACCATCGCCGAGCGAAAACTGACGGACGCGATCAGAGCTCAGCGAGCCGTCAAGCGCGGCGGAGGACGCCGGATCGACGCGGCCGTTCAGGCTGGGAGCGCTTCGTCCGTTGTGGACTTGCTGGATATGGCGGCGGTGCACGAACATACGCCCAGCCGATCGGCGGCTCATCGCGAGTTGGTTGACCAAGTGCGGAACGCACTGCTGGCGCTCAAGGATGATTATCACGAGGCCCTGCGACTGCATTACATCGAAGCTCGCACCGTGGCCGAGACGGCTCGGCTGATGGGGCGGAGCGAGGGCGCGGTGCTGATGCTCTGCAATCGGGGCCTGAGGCGGTTGGCGGAGATAATCGGCGATCCCGCGAAATTTTTCAGCCGAAAAGAGTGAGCGCCACATGCCGTTTTTCGTTTAGGTGCATGGCGGGATCGAGGCATCTCCGCGCCGGGAGTGAGCCAGCGGCGCCAGGGAGTGAACAGGTTTGGCCAAACCGGAAGCAGATGTACGGCGCGACTCGCGGATCCAGACAATCGTCAGTGAGTGCATCCGCATGCGCGTCGAGGGCGGCGGCCCGACGAATCAGCAACTGCTGGCCGAGCATGCCGACCTGCTGCCGGAACTGGGCGAGGCCTTGCGCAAGCTGGCTTTGATCGAAGCCGCCGAGCAGCGGTTCGGCAGTTCAGAATCCGTCTTCGCCATGCGGCGCGCCCCCGAGTTGCCGTCGGAAGACCACATTCCCGGATACGAGATCATCGACGAAATCCACCGCGGCGGGCAAGGAGTGGTCTACCGCGCCCTGCAGAAATCCACGCGACGCACCGTGGCGATCAAGATCATGCACGAGGGCCCGTTCGCCGGGCTGACCGACCGGGCCCGTTTCGAGCGTGAGATTCAGATTCTCGGGCGGTTTAAGCACCCCTCGATCGTCGCGATCCACGACAGCGGCCAGGCGGCGGACTGCGCGTTCTTCGTAATGGACTATATCGAGGGCGCTCCCCTGGATGAGTACATAGCCCGGGATGAGCAATCCGTCGCCGAAACGCTGCGGCTGTTCGCCGAGATCTGCGACGCGGTTAATGCCGCGCATCTGCGCGGGGTGATTCACCGCGATCTCAAGCCGGGCAATATACGAGTGGACAGCAGCGGCCGGCCGCACGTGCTGGATTTCGGCTTGGCGCGGGTGGTCGATGACAGCGAAGTTCCCCTGGCGTTCACGGTTACCGGGCAATTCATCGGATCGCTGCAGTGGGCCTCGCCGGAGCAGGCCGAGGGCGCCCGCGACCGGATCGACATGCGTACCGACGTGTACTCGCTGGGCGTGATCCTCTACCAGATGCTGACCGGACGCTTCCCGTACTCGGTGACCGGAAACGTGCGGGACGTGGTTGATCGCATTCTGAGGGAGGAACCGATCCGCCCCCGCACCTTGCGCCGCCAAATTAATGACGAGGTGGAGACAATCGTTCTCAAGTGCCTCGCCAAGGAACGCGAGCGGCGCTATCAGACCGCCGGAGAGCTGACACGCGACATCCGCCATTACCTGGCGGGAGAGCCGATCGAGGCGAAGCGCGACTCCGCCGGCTATGTCCTCGGCAAGCACCTGCGGCGTTACAAACTCCCTTTAGCGATCGTTGCCGGTTATTTCCTGATCGTGACCGTCGGTTGTCTGACCTCATTAACTTTCTGGCGTATCGCCGCGGACGAGCGTGACGACGCCCAGGTCGCCCGACAGGCCGAAACCGGACAGCGCGAGGCCGCGCAAGCCAGTGCGGACAAGGCGGAGAAGGAGGCCGCCAAAGCACGGGCCGTGGTCCGTTTTCTGACCAGGGACCTGCTCGCTGCCGCCGATCCGGGAAAGACGGCCGGGCGCCAGATCACGGTCAAGGAGGCGCTAGACATCGCCTCTGAAAAAATCGGGGGGGCCTTCAACGGGCAACCGTTGGTGGAAGCGGAGATCAGGCACACGCTGGGCGGCGCCTACCTGCAACTCGGCGAATACGACTCGGCGCAACGACACCTGTTACGCGCGCTGGATCTCCGGAAGACCGTACTGGGGGAAGAAAACTGGGATACGCTGGACTCGGTAATCAAGCTGGCCGTGTTGTACTCCAGACAGGGCCGGTACTCCGAAGCCGAGCCGCTGAACCTCCAGGCGTACGAGACGTATCGGCGAATTCTAGGCGACGACCACCGCCGCACGTTATCCGCGGCGAGAGCCCTGGGCATGCTCTATCTAGACCAGGGACGCCACGCGGAAGCTGAGCCGTTGCTGGCGAGAGCGATGCGGACGCGCCGGGGAGCGGAGGACGACGATCACCCGCGTTCGTATGACGCCATGAGCGGCTTGGCGGCGCTGTACATCGAACAGGGACGCTACGTAGAGGCCGAGCCGCTCTACGCGCAGGTCCTCGCCCACCGCCGGCGGAAATTTGGCGACAAGCACACGCAGACGTTCGTCTCGCTCGGGAACTTGGCGGCGGTGTACCTGAGGTTGCACCATTACGCCGAGGCCGAGCCGCTGTGCGTCGAGGCGCTCCAACTCAGTCGCGAAATCTGGGGCTCCGATCACCACCACACCGTCTCGGCGCTCACCAACCTGGCCGTGCTGTACGCCCGCCAGGGTCGGCCCGAAGACTCGGAGGTTATGTTCAAGGAAATACTCGAAGTTCGTCGACGGAAGTTCGGCGACGCCCACCCGGAAACCATCGGCGCCCTCCTCAACCTGGCGGAATGCTACTCCATACAAGCGCGGCTGGAGGAGGCCGAATCGCTGCTGCTTCAGTCGGTCGAGTGCGCCTGCGACGTGCTCGGGCGGGAGCATCCGCTAACGCTGTCGGCGATAAGCAATCTCGGCGCCGTGTATAATCGCCAGGGCCGTTACGAAGAGGCCGAGCCGTTACTCGTAGATGTCCTGGAAACCAAGCGCGCCGTGCTGGGACCTGAACACCCGAGCACCTTGGTATCCCAAAGCCACGCCGGTACGCTGTACGCCAACCAGGAACGCTACGCCGAAGCGGAAGCAATGCAGGGCGAACTGCTGGATATTCGCCGGCGCGTGCTGGGTTCGGCGCACCCGCGCACGCTGAGCACCGAACACGATCTGGCGGAGCTGTTCTGCCGCCAGAAACGGTATGACCAGGCCGAACCGTTGCTGGCCCACGCGCTGGCGTCCCGGATCCGCGAACTGGGAGAGGAGCATCCCGAAACCATCAAGACAATGAACACCCTCGTGCGTCTGTATAAAAGCCAGGGACGCTCCGCGGAGGCCCTGCACTACGCTTTGGCGGCATACAGAGCGACAGCATGCCGTTTCGGGCGCCAGCACAAGCACGCCTCTTCAGTCGCTGCCGAGTTGGCGGAGTTGTACGAGTCCCTCGGAGACGACCAGCAGGCCGACCGGTGGCGCAATAATCCGCCCAAACCCGAGTTACTGGAAGAGCGTCCCCTGGAACTCCTTGATGAAGCCGATTAAATCCGTAGCCCGCCATGCTCAACAAAAAGGGTATTATTTTAAGCAAGATGGACTAACGTTGGGATTGGCGCCGTGAGTGGGGGGGGCTGGTCAACCGAATTGCGACAACACGCCGTCCCTCGCCGCGCTCGGGGTAAAGGGTAACAGGCCATAAGTGCAATGGGTTACGGAATCCCCGCCACGCACCGAAACCCGGCGTGGTAGAGGAGGTCGTCCGGGTTGCTCCAGCCGCGAAACGCCGAGCGGCAGTTGTGCGTATACCAGCTCCAACAGCCGCCGCGCAGGATGCGGTACGTGCCTGAGCCCGGTCCCGTCGGATTCGATCCCGGCGAACTCGAATAATAAGTACTCAAATACCAGTCGTGGCACCACTCCCACACATTGCCGCTCATGTCACGGCAGCCGTAGTAGCTCTGGGCGTTTTGAGTCTGATAGCTCGTCGCACTGCCAGGCCAGCCAAAGTCCGCCTTGTAGTGCAGATCACCGCTGTAAAAACCGATCGGCGTCGTCTCCGGATAATGGCTGCTGCTGTTAACATCATACGGATCACCGCTATTCCGGTAATTCGCTCGTTGCCCGTCAAGGCAGTCGTACCCGCAGCCGTCGCTGTGCTCGCCGAAACGGAAGTGCCGCTGTTGCACCGGATCCCAACCGGCTGCTTTTTCCCACTCTGCTTCCGTCGGCAGCCGGTAACCGCCGCCGTAATTACACGTCCAAGTCGACAGATCGTAGCAGGGCGGTTTGCCCTCCATCGCGCTGCGCCAGTTGCAGAACGCAATCGAACCGTACCAGCTTACCATCGCCATCGGATGGCTTTCCTTACCGGGGGTGACGCCAAACGCACTGCCGTTCCAGGTGATGCGGCTGTACGAACAGCTGGAGGTCGTGTCGCAATACGGATAGCTCATGCCGCTGTTGTACTTGTACACAACGCCGTCAGTCACCGTAATCAGCTCGCCTTGGGCATAAGCCCAGTTCAAGGCGTCCGCGTACAGCTGGTTCGTCACTTCGTACTTGTCGATGTAGTACAGGCTGAGATGGACGTCGTGGACAGGCTTCTCATTATCGTCTCCCTCGCTCCACGGATTGCCCATCGCGAACGTTCCGCCGGGGACCATGACCATCCCCTCCGGCGCGGGACAAAACGTGCCGTAAAGGCCCAGCAAGTATGCCAGATCGCCGAGGTCGATGTCTCCGTCGTCATCCATGTCGCCTTGCTCGTAGGTCGCGCCGCTGGTAAGGCCGTAAGAGCCGAGCAGATGAGCCAGATCAGAGAGATCGATCGCGTAGTCGCCGTTGAAGTCGCCGAGACAGTTCGCCAAGGCCGGCGTCAGGCCGACGCCGCACAGCAGCACGCAAGCGATCAATACGGTGAACATGCGGGAGGGAGCAAATATCGACATGGCGTCTATCCTCGTAAATGTGACATTGAATATGTGACTGTATCAACTGTCAGCCTAGCAAATCTAACGAGGAAATGGAAGAAATAAATTCGCGATGCGGTTCTCTGACTCTATTTTATCCGGACCCGGTCAGCGCCCCTCCGTCGCGTCAATTGGACGCGTGGGAATATGACGTCGCGGGCCTTGCGGGTGATATACAAGGGTTCGCGCACGAACTTGCTTACGACAGTCGAGAAGAATCGTACGGGATGTCGCCGGGCCGCCGAGCGGTAGAAGCGCGCCTGGGCCTCGCGAGCCATTTCGACTAATTCCGCCGCGTTCCAATCCGACGTGCTGATCAGCGGTCGGCCGATTCGCAAGCTGCCGTAATCCACGGGCGTGCGAATCAAGCCTTGTTCGATGCATTGGTCGTAGAGCCGCGTGCCGGGGTAGGGCGTGGCGGTAAAAAAGTTCAACGTGTCGACGTCCAGCTCGCAGGCGAAATCGATCGTCTGCCTGATCGCGTCCTTGGTTTCGCCGGGAAAGCCGATCACGAAAAACGCCGACACGCCCAAGCCCAACTTGCGGCAAGCTCGCACGATCGGCTTAACTTTTTCCAGTCGCAACGGCTTGCCGATGATCTCCTTGAGCGTGTGTTGGCTGCCCGATTCAATCCCTAGCGTGATGTTGCGGCAGCCGGCGGCGCGCATCAACGCCAACAACCGCTCGTCGAGCGCATACGCTGCCACGCCGTTCGGCGTGCTCCACGTGATGTCGAGGCCGCGATCGATGATTAACCGGCAGATATCTTGCATGCGGCGTTTATGCAGCGTCAAATTGTCGTCTTCAAATTGGATTTCGCGCACGCCGTATTCGGACATCAGCGTTTCGATTTCCTCGACGACCCGCGCGGCGGAATGACAGCGGAAGCGTCGTCCCCAGACGTTGTGGATGCTGCAAAAGCAGCATTTGGCCGGGCAGCCGCGCGAGGTGATCATGTTCGTGCAGGGGTGGCGCTGGACCACGCCGCCATGGGGCGAGCGATATGCGAAGTATTTTTTCATCGGAAGCATGTGGCGCGCCGGCAGCGGGAGCTGGTCCAGGTTTTCGATTTTCGCCGCCGTCGCGTTCACCACGACGTTTCCACGATCGCGAAATGCGAGACCCGCGGCTTGGGACGGGGGAAACGCTCGGCATTCGACCGCGCGCGCGATACGCAACATGCTCAGCTCGCCCTCGCCGATCACCACGACGTCGATATTGGGATCGTCGAGCGTGTCGCGCGGCGTAGCGGACGGATGGGCGCCGCCCATGACCGTGACGACGTCCGGCGTGATTTGTTTAATGAGGGCGCATACTTCGTGCGAAACGCGCGCCTGTGACGAAAACAGACAGGAGACGCCGACCAGGGCCGGGTCGTATTGCTCGACAATCTTGCTTAAACCGTCGAGCGGAAGCCCGTGACGCCGCCGGCCGTCCGGCAGGGGGTGGAGATTGTGGAAATCCTCGACCACGCAATCAACGATGCGAACATCGTAACCCTCCCGCTCCAACACGGCCGCGATATACGCCAAGCCCAACGGCGGAATCGCTTGACGCGCGTCGTCGGGTTGCAAATCGTACGGCGGTTGAATCAGCAGAATACGCAATCTTATACCAATCGCGAACGACATTAGGGCGGCTGTCCCACGCGGGCGGCCGAGAAGATCAATCGCCTTCCACGTCCGACACGGGGGGGCGGACGCTACTTGTTATCGGGGAATCGGCCGCTAAAGCGAGAGGCGAAAGCGTATTCAGAGACGCCGGGAACGTTGCGAATTCATAATCGCGCAAAATCTGCCCCGCGGAGCGGATCAGGACTCGTGTCGGCTGAACCAGACGCCGAATACGGTTTGCGCCATGATGCGGATATCGAGTCCCAGGCTCCAGTGGTTGATGTAGTGTACGTCGTGCTGGATGCGTTTTTTTAACGAGGTGGCGCCGCGATAACCGCGAATTTGCGCGATCCCGGTCATGCCGGCTTTCATTTTGTGGCGCAACATGTACCGGGGAATTTCATGCTTGAACTGTTCGATGAATTCCGGGCGTTCCGGTCGCGGACCGACCAGCGACATGTCGCCCTTGAGCACGTTGAACAGGTTGGGTAATTCGTCCAGGCTCGTTCGTCGCAAAAACGAACCGAGTTTCGTGCGGCGTGAATCGGCTTTTCGCGACCAGACCGGCCCGTCCGTCTCGGCGTCATGGCGCATCGTGCGAAATTTGTACATCTCGAATTCGTGATCGTCGAGACCCGTGCGCCGCTGCTTGTATAACGCCGGACCTTTGCTGGTCAGCTTGATTAGCAGGGCGATTCACGTCATCGGCGTCGCGGTGATCAGCAAACATCGGGCGCCGACCAGCAGATCAAACGCGCGCTTGACGACCGCGTTCGCGCCATATAGCGGACTTTGCCGCACGGAGAGAATTGGAATTCCGTCGAGCTTGCTGACGCTGGGGCGCATGGCGTAGAGCGGATTGATTTCCTGCACGATGCGCACGTCCGCCGTGGAGGTTTGCAGAGCCAGCAGCAGTTCGTCGGTACGGTGCAAGAGATGGGCCGGCAAGGCGATGAATACGGAGTCCACCGGATTCTCTTCGCAGATGGCCGGAAGGTCTTCCAGCGGTCCGTAAATGGGCGTCCCGCGCAATTCGCCGGTGAACCCCTGCCGGCGATCATCGACGAAGTATTTGACATCGAGCCCGGTCCACTTGTTGCGCCGGAGCGCGTCGTGCAAGCGTTGAGCCGAACGACCGGCCCCGATGACGGCGGCGGAGCGGTGATTCCAGCCGCGCCGGCGAATGGCGCGCAAGGACATGCGTACGGACGCTCTGAACAAGGTGAAAAACGAAGCGCCGACCAGAGCGTAGGTCGCCACGAATTGTCGTGAAATCTTATTCGAGGCCGGCAGCGCGTAATCGATCAGCACCACGACCACGACCGCCGCGATGAAGGACTGAATTATGTCGCGCGTTTCACTCAGAATCGTGTGCGCGCGGCGGGGGCGGTAGAGCCGCATTCGATAAAAGATGACCAGATGCCCCAGCACTATCACGGGCAGCAGCGGCAGAAACTTATCGCCGAGCTCCGGCACGCCCTTGCCCGGATCGACGGGCAGGTATGTGAAGCGGATCCAATATGACGCCAGCCAGGCGCACGTCACCGCGCAGGCGTCGGCCAGGAGAAGTAACGCGACCATTAGCTGGTTATGCTGTTTGAGCATTGCGGTCGTCAATCCGGGGGCGAATTAATTCCCGTAGATCTTAGCGTATCGAACGCGAGAGAATAAGAGCGCGGACTATGACTGAGATTATCGGTCGCGCCGGGCCAGGTCGCCGACGCGCGGGCGTTTTATTCCAACTCGTGGGTTAAACCGAACGCCTCCCGTACGACCCGCAAGGCCCGTTCGCCGTCCGCCTGGGCGATCAGTATGCTGATGACAATTTCCCCGGTGGAGATGTTTTCGATGTTGATTCCCTCGTTGGCGACGGTTTCAAACAATTTGCCAGCCACCCCGCTGTGAGAGCGCATGCCCATCCCGACGACGCGCAGCCGAGCGAGGTTTTCGGTAATTTCGATCTCGGCGCCGCCGAGCTTTTCGATAATCGCTCGCGTCGCCGTGCGGGCATGTTCGGTTTGTTCGGCCGATACGACGAAGGACATCGTGACGTTCTTCCCCGCCGAGCTGACGCTTTGGATGATGTCGTCCACGTTGATGTTTTCGCCGCCGAGTTCCTTGAAGAATTTCGCGGCCAGCCCGAACTCGTGCGGCACGCCGTGCAGAGTGATGCGAGTGATCCCGGATTTCAAGGTGGCGGTTCGAATTGCATTCGCTTGGGGGTCGGGCATGACTCGCTCCTCGAATACCGGCCGGTGACGGCGATATCAACCCGCCGCGCGCCGGCTTGT
>Ga0180434_10002615_pt1 | contig 23733 bp, 41 predicted proteins | sample SS_ome_7_FD_132453 | JGI IMG/M metagenome (GOLD analysis project Ga0180434, IMG submission 132453) | Hypersaline lake sediment archaeal communities from the Salton Sea, California, USA - SS_1_D_2 metaG | ecosystem: Environmental > Aquatic > Non-marine Saline and Alkaline > Hypersaline >... | reverse complement strand
TTCGATCATCAGACGACGGCACATCTCGGCCACGAGCCGCGTCGTGTCGACGTTGCGCAGCTCTTTGCTCTGCTTGAACAGTTCCTCGCGACGTTTCGCATCCTCCTCCCAGCCAGCGTAGGCGTAGCCGACGACCGTCGGTGTAGGTTCAGGGTCGGTCAGGCGCATGACGCGTTCTACCATCGTTTCGAAATCAATCTGCATGTGAATCTCCGATGCAGCGCTCGATGATGTCGGCAGCTGATCTGAAGAGCTTAGGGACCGAATGAACCGAGATGGGTCCGCGGAGCGTGCACGCCTGTAGGCCGAGCTTGAGAAGCTCCTTGAGGGCGGTGCGGATCATGAGGCGGCGCCTGATAGTTTTCGATACCCGATGTATCGACCGTTGGGTGTACAGCTCGTAGTGGTCGAGGAATATCCGTGTGTCCTTGAGGCACTTGGGGCAGCGGGCTGTGAAGGTCCAGCCATCGTCGACGCTTTGGACATCTGGAACAGCCTTACCTTTGAGCAGGGCGTCCGTTTCCTTCCAGGTTATCCCGGTTTCGGTAACGGTTTCGCAGAGATTGCATCTTGTCCTGATGACAAACCCATCGTAGACGAAATGTTTCCCGTTCGGACCTACCAAGGCGGGGTCGCGTACGATCTTTACGATGGGCGCGTCGATGGCCTCGTTGAGGTCTCCAAAAATTGTTTCCACGTCAGTCTCCTTTCGCCGCGAGCAGCGGCTTTTCCATCTCGTCGGCATACCGGTTGGCGTAGCCGGCGATGTCGTTCATGCTGCTGCGGCGCTGGTCGTTCCAGGTCGACCGCTCCTCTGGCGTGATGTTGCCATCGTGGTTGAAGGCGACATCGAGCGCCCGGCGCTCGTGGAGCGAGGCGACCATCGTGGAGCGGAGGCAGGCCACGATCTCGGCACGGTGCTCGTCGACGAAGTCCTGGCCATACTGGTATTTCTCCTCGTCGAGCCACTTTTCCAGCTCGTCCCAGCCGGCGAACAGGAAGATGGGCAGGACGTCTTTGCCTTCGTCGTTGGTGAGACCGTACTGGCCGCGACCAATCAAGATCGCGGCGATGATTGCGACGTTGTCGCTGTCGGCCTCGAGCGTGATGGGGTCCGAGGGGTTGCTGAGTTCGTAGATCATGGTTGCTCCTTGCTGGCCCCTTTTCCCTCGAGTTCGGGTGGGGCTCCACTGCAGAATGCGTCTGATACATACCAAAGGATCGCCTCTCTGACGTAGACGACGCGCCCGTCAGAGCAGCGAACCTTCCATGTGACCCATTGCCAACGTGGCGTCATCCGCTGGGCTCCGACGCCTTGAGTCCGAGCACTTCCTCCCGGCTCGGGAGGTTCAGCTCAGGGTTGTCCTCGTATTCAGGCGTGGGCCACGTCAAAAGAAAGCCCTCGCCTGGGTCGTAGTCGGCACCTTCGAGGCGACCGAGTCGTTCTTCGATCAGGCCGAAGGCGAAGTCGGAGAGTAGGTCGGTGCGCCCCAGCCCGTCGCCGAAAAAGTTTTCGACCTCCTTGGTCACGTCCCAACTTCGGGGCTTGCCAGCCACGAAGCCGTGGACGGTAACGCTGCCGTCGCTGGCAAAATCTTCGGCGTCGATTTCCAGGCGCCAGATTCCTGATGTCGCGATGACCGTCATCGGTTATACCTCCTCCTCTCCCTCGTCATCGATTTCGTAGAAGTAGCGTTGTGCGATGTCGATTTTTGCTGCCAAATCGGCGATTTTCTGTTTGATTCGTTTGACGTTGTGCTCGCCAGAATGGACGCGGTTCTCCGCAGCCGTGACATTGATTTGTAACTCGTGAAGATGAGACTTGTTGCGGCGCAGTAATGTTTCCGCCTCGATGCGCTCTTGGCCCAACTCCCGGAGCTTGGCTTTCAGCTCATCGAGCGCCAGCTTGATTCCGCGGCGCTCCAGTCCCCGTTTGACAGCGTCGGCTTCGCGTTTTGCGACGCGGGCGCAGTGGGCCGGGTCGTCGTCATGGGGATCGTCGTCATGGGGATCGGGGATATATATTGTTGATGTCGTCATGATTTCTCCTTATGTCAGAGCCGCTTTGGGTAACACCGGGTTCCAGATCGGGTTTTCGCCGGTTCCGCCGCACCGTTCGCATTTGACGTAGAATTTTTTTGAAGTGTTTTTGCGAACTGATCCGGAGCCGTGACACTGCTTGCACGGCACCCAGAGGTGGAGCAACCTTTTGTTGATAAACCGGCCACTGCCCCCGCACCGCAGGCAGTCCACGATCCTTTTCGAGCGAGCTTGTTGAAATTTGCCAGTGCCGTTGCAGGCCCGGCATTTGGAAACTGGCGGCTCGCGTCCGCTGCCGTTGCACCTGTCGCAGGTTACACCGAAGCGTTCGCTACGTTCGTAGTAGCCTTTGTGATGGCAGACGGGGCAGTCGGAGCCGTTGGTTGTCGGACCGAGTCCCAGTCCCAACTCACTGAGCGGAGTACCGCAGGTGGTGACGCGCTCGCCGCCTTTGTACTCCTCCTCGCCAGCGAAGATCTCCGCGACGTAGGCTGATGCAGTGAGCGTATTGTAAGCGTCCTGCATCTCTTTGAAATCTCGTTCCTCTCCGCCAGCGTCTGGATGCAATTCGAGGCAGCGCCGGTGGTAAGCCTTTTTGAGCGCTACGCTCGAAACTGGCAGCTCGAGGTCGAAGAAGCTACGCGCCAAACGTACCAGGTCAGAGGTGATGTTCGTCATGATTTTTCTCCGATTCGGTTAGACTCCGCATGATGGACCTCTCCCACCAGCCCCGTTCGCCCCGGCGGTCCGGTCGGCCGATGGAGTCCGGGTCGTCTTCGAGCAGCTCGCAGTACACCCGGTGGCCGTCCGCCCCGATGTAACGCGCCAGAACATCTCGGTACTGGCCAGGCGCAGGGGTGTCGTGTCCGCCGCGACGCAAAATAACGTCGGTACCGAAACGCATATTACTTCTCCCCTTGGGTCCGCTGGAGTTCTGCGCGGAGGAACTCCGCACGCTTGGTGTAGGCTGTGACGGCTTCGAGGGCGGCTGCGAGCTGCTCCTGAAGCCATTTTGCCGGCGGCTGTTCGATGACTTCGGCTCCGCTTGTGTAGAAGTCCGAGACGCCGATGGCGACGGCGGCTCCCCCGGGCACAATGCCGACCTGGAGCACGACCCCCATGCGGCGCTTACCATAGTGGTCCAGGGTCACGATGTCTTGTTTCTCGACGGTCATGGCGACCTCCGTAGTATATGAGTTGTAGGTTGTGTATGACAAGCCCCTTTTTGCGTGAAATTTCACGCTGAAATCGTGAAAAATCACGCAGAAAGGGGTGTCGTGAGGATTTGCTAGTCTGTCGGCAACGAGCGTTGGCGTTCGGCCTGCTTGTAACGCGAGATTAGCCGGTTGGCCGCCGCCTTGGTGACGTTGTCGGCGTGCGGAATCTTCTTCCAGCGCAGGAACTTGAGCTGCTTGGGGGAGGCCGGCTTGCGGTCGCTCACGATCCGCTCGATGATCATCGCGGTGATCATGTTGGTGGCCTCGCCGCGGTTGGTGGGCTTGTTGCCGGTGCGGGCCAGCACCTTCAACTGGTTGTCGGTGGGCGGCAGCGCCATCCAGGAAGCGTCCCGGTCGAGGTGCTTGGTGCTCTTGACCATGCGTTTGGACTTAGAGCGCGCTTCGTAAAGCTCGCGCGTCGCGTCCTCGGCGAGGCCGAAGGCCCAGTCGAAGGTGAGCGGCTTGGAGGTGAGGCGGTGGACCCGGTACTCGTCACCGGTCGGGCGAGAGCGTGCTTCGTCGGGGTCGCGCTTGGGCGGGTCGAGGTGGAAGACCTCGAAAGCCTGCGGGTCTTTGTCGGTCGGCCGGATAAGCATGAAGCCGTGGTGGCCCATCGAGAGCGCGAAGCCGTGGGCGGTTTTCGCCCAGCGCAGCCCGGCCCGGGGCGGCGGCTTGCGGATGTCGACCGCTTGCGCCTCGCGGACGGCTGCGAGGATCGACGGGATATGGCGCGGCTGGGCTTCCCCTTCGCCCTTCTTCTTTTTTGCCCGGAGCTGGTCCAACTCCTCCATGCCGAACAGATGGGGGAGCTGGACGATGTGGTGGCGGTTGGAGTTGTATGCGAAGTCGAGGACCAGGCAGTTGTCTTTCTCGGGCGCGAGGCGGGTTCCGCGTCCAACTGATTGAATATACAGGCTTTGCGAAAGCGTCGGGCGAGCGAGCATGACGCAGGCGAGCGGGGAAGCGTCGCCGATAATTTCGTCATCATAGCCTTCGAGCAGGACGCCAACGTTGGCGAGCACATCGGTTTTTCCGGCTTGGAAGTCCTCCAGCCGCTGACGTCGCTTGTCCAATGGCAGCTCGCCGTAAATTACGTCCGCGCTGACGCCGCGAGCCTGGAACACGCCAGCAAGATGGTGGGCGTGTGCTACGTCGATGGCGAACACGATGGTCCGACGCGGTGCGGCATGCGCCTTCCAGGCGTCGACCATGGCCGTCATGATGTCGGGGCGTTCGAGAATTTTTCGGACCTCCGACGCTTTGAGGTCGCCCCCCTGGCGCGGAATGCCGTCGATGGAGACGCTCATGGGTACCTGGCGCAGCTCGATGTCGGCGAGGTAGCCCTGCTCGATGAGATCGAGCATGGAGCGGTGGAATGTGACCTCGGTGAACACATCGCTCATCCGGGTCGCGTCGCTGCGGACCGGCGTCGCGGTGAGCCCCACGACGATCATGTCCGGGTTGGCGGCCGAGAGCGTGTCGATGATCTTGCGGTACGTCGGGGCCGTGGCGTGGTGAGCCTCGTCGACGTAGAGGATCGAGTAGTCCTGAGCCTCGATGAGCTGGGCGAGGCGCTGGTCGCGCTGAATCGTCTGGACGCTGGCCACGGTGACCTGGCGTCCCAACTCGTTGTCCTGGGCCTTGACGCGTCCGATCTCGACGTCCTCCCAGACGAGCGGAATTTTTTTCGCGGGCTGGGTGATCAGCTCGTCACGGTGCGCGATGAACAGGGCGCCCTTGCCGGTCTGCTGGACGACGCGCTGGATGTCGAGTGCGCCGACGATGGTCTTGCCGCTGCCGGTGGGCAGCGCGACAAGCTGGCGCTGCTGGCCTGCGAGGCGCCCTTTTTCGAGGGCGTCCAGGGCCTCTTGCTGGTAGTCACGGGGTTTGATGAGTTGCATGTTTAGTCTCCGTGCAGCTCGCAGCCTGGCTCGTGTCTGCCGTCGTCTCGGCCGGCACAGGTACAGGCTTCGAGCAGCTCGAGGTAGCGCTCACCTTGTTTCAAATTGCGAGCGAGGCCCATGCCGTTACTGCGGGCGACAGGCCGTCCTCCTCGTTTGGGGTATACGAGCCAGCCCGGTCCCCAAGGATAGGGCTTGAGTTGACCGGTGTCGAACGTTCTGGTTTTGCGTCGGTTCATGGTAGTCACCTTACTGTTTCTGCGCGCGGTGCTCGGTGTCGTCTTCGTCCTCTTCCAGTTCCAACTCTTCCCTCAGCGGGCAGCAGCCCTCGCGCTCTGTGCCGTCGCAGGGTAACCGCGGTGTATGCCAACGGTCGATGTCTTCCAAGCTGACGGCACCGCATTTTTCGCACCAAAAGTACTCGTCCGCTGTTGAAAGCTCGTCCTGTCCAACACAAACGGCGAGGCGCTGGTCTCCGGGATCGAGAAAACTGAAGAGGATGATGACCATTTCCGCCTGTTCAGTTGTAAGAGGGGGAGCATCGAAGGTGATGCCAGCGGTCGTGTTCCCGCGCATGACGGCGTACAGAGTCTCCATCTCCTCGCGGTAGTGTTCTTCGCTCCACCGCTCGACAGGAATGTCGATCTGACGGAGTGCTCGCCAGAAGCGTTTGGCGTCTGCGGGCGTGATGGCGTCCCCATCGGGGACGGGGTGCTCCGACCACTCCATCATGTCAGTGTAGAGAATTTGCACCCACTGGTTGTGATACCCAGCGATGCGACAGAACGTATCGTTTTCGAGGTGTGGTGCGATAGGCTCGCGCCAGATATTCCAGCGTTTCTCGCCGTTCCACTCCTCAACCTCGATATCAAGTTGCTCCTCGACCGCGTCGCGGTGTGCGATGATGTGCTGCAACTTTCCCTTGGGCGCATAGAGGGTGTTTTTGAGACCTGTCGAGAGGTCGAAAAAGACGTGAAAACTCATGATTTTACCTCGTTGGACGCCGCTGCAAAGGCCGCCTTGTAGGCGTCGAGCGCTTTGAGCCAGAGCCGGTTGCGACACCGCTCGAACACTTCGATCTTGAAGCGGTCGGGCAGGATCGGTTGGCGTTCGCTGACGGCGCGGAGGAGTACGTGAGCGGCCTCCTCGCACAGCCATTCGGAACGGGTGACGGCGTTCTCCCAGGCGACGTGGGTGCGATGGAATACGCTGAGCTGACGCAGCTCTTCGGCCCTCGGCTCCCACTGCTTGAGGATGGCTCTGCGGTACTTCCACGCCAGCCGGTAGGCGGTGAGCGCCAACTTGACGGGGTCTGTGTTTTTGGAAGTCATGATGAAAGCTCCTGGTAGTCGCGGAGCGGCTTCTTCCAGAACATGGCGATGGTGTGGGATTGCCCCATTAGTTTCGATGGGAGCGTGCTGGTTGAAACCAGCTCCCAACCTTCGAGACTCATCTTGCAGAGGTGTCTGCTGATTTTTTCGTCACGTGAGGCGCACTCGGTGACGATGTGCATGTAGTTCATTTTTCATCCTCGTGATTTTTCTTGAAAACGCCATCAGCAACCAGACTGCGCACGAGCGAGAACTGGTCTGGCGGCTCTTCGGGCTTGGGCTGAGCATTGGTCGCGAAGTGTTCATGATCGCTGCCGAGACCGCCGCCATACAGACCGCCGCCGGCAGGGAGATACTTGATGGCGCCATCGGGCATCTGCTTGACGAAACCTGAGATGTTAACCGGCTCGCCAGGGGAGCCGTCGCCAGGATGTGCGCAGATGATCTTGTTGAGGAGCTGCATTTCGACGCCGCTCAAGGTAGCCGCAAAGTCGATGCGGCAGGTGGCATTGCAGACCATGATGCTCGCTTCCGGCAGCGGTGAGTTTTCGATGGTTGCTGCCAGGCTGGGAACATGGACCTTTTCGAACGGGAAATCGGAGATGTTGTACATGATCGCCTGTGGCGCCTGTGGCACGGGCTCTGAAAACTCCATGAGCTTGTCCAGCACCTCTTGGGATACCTGCGGCTTCTCGGCCTGGGGTACGTCGGGTGTCGGCAGCGGCTCGCCAGAAATGTCGACGAATGAGCTGTAGATGAGTTTGCGCCCGAAGGGCTCGTTGATCGGGCCGGCGGGGCCGCGGACATCAATCCGGTAGGTGCCCCCACCGAAGTTTTGCTTCAGCTCGGCGATGTTGACGCCCGCCTTGAAGCTGCCCACGAAGCCCAACAGCCCAGTCCCCATTATTTCTGTAGGGCCGACGCGGTGGACATAGGTCACGTAATCGCCGGATTCCCAGTCGATCTGCTGCTGATTCTCGGCGAGATCGATTTCGTCGAGAATACCAGCGACGCCCGCACCTGACGGCACAATCTGGTCGAGTACATCATCCAGGTCGGAATCGTAGTATTCGCACGCTAAAATTGTGCCAACTTCGCAAGCAAATAGATTGCAGTAGCCCTCCGAATCCATGTATTTGCAATTAAAACAAAACCTTTCGGCTGGCATGATGGGAGCCTCCAATCGGGGGATGGTGCTGCTCCACCTGGGCCAGATGAAGGCCCAGGCGGCGCGGTTGTCGGGGTTGCTGCTGGCGGACTACCCGCCGGTGGAGCGCTGCTGCGCGTTGGTGTCTTCCTCCTCCTCTTCGCTGTCGGATTGAAGAATCTGAACGAAGGAGGTGAGCGCGGCTGCGAGCTGGTTGCAGGCACCGATGAGCGCAGTCTTCGCTGCTTTCTTGCTGGGCTTGCTCGGGGTTCCCGGGAGCGTGCTCTTGGGATTGCGGGTTGGCTCAGGCCGGGTGGGCTCGGGCCGTGCCTTGCGCACACGCGGGACGGCCTTGGGCCGCTGGCGGCTTGGCTCGCGGACTTTCGAGGCCGGTTCTTTTTCTGCAGCAGAGCTGTCGTCAGGACCAGCGCAGCGCTGCTCCTCGGGCTCGTCTGGAATGTCGTCGATGTCGAGGTCGGCCAGCTCGTCTTCGTCATCGATGTCATTGTCGTCCTGAGCTTCGCGGTCGAGCAGGAACTCGAGTATCTGGGCATTGTCGTCTACCGTGGCCTTGGCGGCGCGGCTTTGAGCGCGCTCGTGCAGCTGCTCGGTCTCTTCCTCATCATCGAGCTGGACGAGGTCGAGGATCTCGGCCGGAAGGTCGACCTTCTCGAGCCCTTTGACCAGCCGCAGCATGCCGAGGTTGAAGTCGGCCCAGGTGCCGCTGCGGGCGCGTCCCAGCGCTGCGTAGAAAGCGTTCTTGACCGTGTAGATGTTCTTGCCCAGCCCGCTCATGCGGTTGAGGGGCTCGAAGTATTTCTCCTGGCTGAAGCGCTTGCGGTTGTTGGCGCGGGCGACGGCGAGCTTGCTGCCGTCGATGACGGAGCGGTTGTGATCATCACCGTAGAAGACCTCCCACGCCTCCACCTTGGTGGCCCAGGCGATCTCGCTCAAAGCCTTGGCATCACCGCAGAGCGGTTTGGGTACCTCGACGAACTTCGGCGGGGTGGGTAGCTCCTCGGGAATGTCTTCATCGAAGACGAGCCAGACGTGGTGGTTGCAGCGGCCACAGAGCAGATCGTCGTCGACCAGGACGTGCATCGCCTTTTCGTCTGGGTCGTAGGCCGCGTCGATCATATCGAGCTGGAACGGAGTGTATGGGCTGTTCCACCACGGAACTTTGCCTTCCTGGATGGCTTCGGGCGTGACGGCGACGTAATCGCCTTCACCGCGCTTGACACAGCAGCAGCGGCCCCAGGTGTGGCGCCACATGTGCGGAGTCTTCAGGACGCGCAGATTCCCGTTTTGCTTGGGGAGGCGCTGGGGTGGGGAGAGCGGCGGTTCGGCCGGCACCTCCTCAACGTTGATCTGATCGCCGAAGGTGGACAGGATGCAGCCCTCCATCGTCTCGATCTCGTAGTCCGCGCACATCTCCTCGTACTGGTCGCGTTCCATCTCGATGGTGAAAATGACGCCCTCGTCGGTTGAGTAGACCGATGAGAGCACCATGCAGATCTCGAACTCGGGCTCTTCGGGCGAGGCGATGACCAGCTCGACTTGGCCCATTTCCTGGCCGAACTTGTGGTCGTAGAGCGTGATTTTTTTCTCGTCGCTCATTGGGCTTTCTCCTGTGGTGTTGCTGGACTGATTATAATGGTTCCAGTTGCTTGGTCGAGATGTCCTCGACAATTTGGTTCTGCTGGTGGTCTCCCATGCGGAGCCACTCTGTGAGGTAGTTGATATGGGTGCCGAGAAAGGCGGCGGTGTCGCCGAATTGGTCGGTGACGCACATGACGCAGCGTCCGCTACCGTCGTACTCGACGATCCAGTCGGTGTAGGGCGGCTCGGTGCCTCTTGGACAGAGTTTACGCAGGTGCAGTCGCTTCATCCTAATCGGTATTCTTCTTCTTTTTCTTCTTGGAGTAAAGCCTGGACGACCAGCTGCTCTCGGCCTGGTTGGCGATGGCGGCCTGTACCAGGCGCCTGTCCTGAGGATTTTCTATTTGGTGCTTGACTAGCGATTCGACCTTCTTCTTCGTGATGCTACAGATTGATCCTACCACTTCTGTAGGATTGAGCCGCAGGTGGTCGGCGAGCAGCGAACAGGTCTCGACGACGGGGAAGATTTTTTTCTCGACGGACGAAATTTTGAAGTACCAGTCGTCGAGATCCAGCGCTGTGCCGGATGCCTTGATGTAGTCCTTGAAAAGGTCGTCGATATCTCCCAGCCGTTTGTTGATGGCCTTCTTCCGTAGATCGAGCGCTTCGCGCTCGGCGGCCAGGGCATCGAAGTCGGCGGTATCCTCGACGCTGCGGGGCAGCGGCCCGGTCAGGGCGTCCTGGTACTCGGAGCACCCTCCGCGCAGGTGGCAGTAGCGGCAATTTAGGTTGAGCCGCGGCTCCCAGGATTCGTCTTGTTGAATTTGCCTGGCGGTGGCCTTGATGAAGGCGGTGTCCTCGGCGAGGCTCGCGCTGGTGCGCTTGCACTGCAGGTGCTTGCGGTCGGGAAGCTGGTGGAGCGCAGCGGTGTACTTGTCAGCGCCGGGGTAGATGTCGCGGATGGCCAGGTGGTAGATGCCCATCTGCAAGCTCTCTTCAGCGTCTCGGCTGGAGAGAAACGCCTGTGAGGTTTTCCAGTCGATGACGTTGACGTCGTAGAATACCTCGCCGGTTTCATCGTTGAAGCTCTCGCCGCCGATGACGAGGTCCATGACACCGACCAGCTCCAGGTCTTCGTCGAGCGTCAGACGAAACCACTCCTCGATGCCGAGAATGCGGTCGGGGTCGACCTCGCCCAGGTCGTCGATCAGGTCGCTGATCTGCTGGAGCCCTGCGGTGTAGAGATCCTTGTCGTAGAGGCGCGATTCATCGCTCCAGGCCGCGTCGAATAGCTCGGTGGCGGCCTCTATGTCGAGGTGGCCGACCTCGCCGGCTTCGCGGTGTTGCTTCAGGAGCTGTTCGAGCGTCGTGTGGACGACGCGCCCCAGCAGCATCATTTGCGATGGCTTGCCACGTCGGCCTTCATGGCGCTCTTCGTGGTAGAGGCGTGGACAGGTGAGGTACTGTTCAAGTGCGGTGTCGCTGGTTTTGTGCATGAGTGAAGACTACCACGGGACCATGACAGATTCGGTCAGTTCGCGGTCTTCGGGTCGAAGTTTTTCGCTGTCGCCATGATCTGAGCCGCGTCGGTGAGACCCTCTTCGACGGTATGGAGCACCTTGCCGATCAACTCGTCGTAGGCCAGGTGAGCTTGTTCGCACAGGTTGCGGTAGCCGTAGATCTTCTCGGAGGTCAAGCTCGCCGTGGCAGTGGCGCGCTCGGCGACCGCGAGCATCGCGATGTGGTTGTCACTGCGCGAGGCCGCGACGACCTCGCAACGCAGCTCCTCCATCTGGGAGATTTCCGTGGTGATCATGGCGAGTGCCAATCGACAGACCGGGCACTCGCAGACGATGAGCGACGTTAGCTTCTGCAACTGGATGGTGATGGTGTTGAGCAAACGCAGAGACTCGGTGAGCGGCTTGAGGGCCTCGGTGGGGGTCATGGCGGCTCCTTTCTTTTTGTGTGTTTAATAAAAAGTCGCCCCCGAAGCGGTGGAAGCCACTCCGGGGGCGATAGCGAAATCGGCCTGGCCCGGTGGGGGGGAACCGGACCAACTGAACGATAGCTCGGACTACGCTTCGATGTCAACGAAGTAGTAGCAGTCGCGATGATGTTTGGCGAATCCGTGGCGCTTGTAGAAGCGTAGGCGGTCGCGTTGCTTGTTTGGCTCATAGCCACCTGGCTCAACGATGAGCCGGGTGTGGCCGGCATCAGCGGCTTGCCGCTTCAGCTCGGTCATTAGCTCAGTCCCGATGCCGTTATTGCGATGGCCCTTGGGAACGTTGATGCGAGAAATGTAGAGTCCCAGGTCCATGGCGATGGTGTCGAGGATTGCGATGCGGTGGTGGGGCAGCACGGTAAAAAGCGATCCGCCCTGCCTGGTGATGGTGCCTTGAATGTCTGTCATGGGGTCGGAATTTGCCACTGCAGTCGGTCGCTTGTCAACTGTCGTCGCGGTTGTTGGCTTCTTCCAGGATGGCGACGGCCTTTGCGTCATCGGTGGCGTCCTGGTGCAGTTCCTTGAGCACGATTTTGATATCGTCACGACTCACCCGGTTGAGTGATGCGATCATGCTCTGGAGTATGATTTGAACGCGAGCGGCCTTGTGCGCCAGCTCCAGGTTCTGGGTGGCCTTTGCCACGGCGTTGGTCACCGGCATTGGGCCGCCGGCCGCCCAGTTGACAGTGACTCGGGCGAGCTGCTTCTCGAAGGATGCGTTGATCGAGACGTCCGTCTGTAGTTCCCAGCACTCCTCGAAATTTGCTGGAGTAGTCGATCTCGAAGAACCCAGTGCGGCAGGCAAAACGCCAGTCGTTGTAGCCGCTGACGGGGAGGTGGATCAGCGCTTGGTGCATGTGCTCGGTGATGACTTTTTTGATGTCGGAGTGTTCCATGATTGTTCCTTAGCCTATCGGCTCTTCGCTTTCAATAGAGCCAAGGGAGATACCGAAAGCGGCGAGCTGCTGCTCTACCGCCAGCTTTTTCTCCTCAAGCTCATCGAAGTCGTCGTCTGAGGCGGCGCTGGTCTCGATCTCGAAGGTGACCAACGCTACGATACGGTATTTCATAGGTACCACGTCTCCTGTTCGGTGTTTGGATTGCGCCGGTGGACTTTTCCGGAATCCCCTTCCGAGGGCACACTTTCTCGCTGTCGAATGCCGCCGCAGCTTCGGCAGTAGCTGATCTGGTTGAGTGTCCCGGCATGCGGAACATCGTGACCAGCCTCTCGTCTGGCTCGGATTCGACGGAGCCTCTCTTTTTCGTATGCGGACATGGGCTACTTCTCGTTCATGAGCGCCATGGACGCCTCGGCGGCGGCTTTGCGCTCCGCGTCGTCGTGGCGACGCTCGTCGTGTTCGCAGATTACGTCCTCGATGTCACGCCACACCGCGTCGCTGGCGTCGCCGTCGCGCAGCGATTTCAGGCATGCAACGGCGTCGTCCACGAGCGTCTTCTCCTTGGCCACGAGCTGCATCGGCGTCAGGCCGTCCTTGCGTTGTGCCGTGACGATAACCTCCTTGCCGCTTCCGCTCGGGTCCTCGAATATCGCCTCGAGACAGTTGGGCGCTCGAGCGTCGTCGAGCATCTGAAACATAGCGAGCGCCATCTGCCGCACCAGGCGGTGGCCAATCTTGACGAGCGCTTGGCCGTCTTCGATGACCAAGTCCTCGATGACGGGCGTGCCGTCGCGGTCGATGGTGCGCCGCTTGCCCTTGTACGCCAGGCAGACTTCGCAGGTGATGGACTCCTCGGACGTAGCGATGGTGTGGTGCTCGCGCTCCGCTTCGGGCATCGTGTTTACGTGGATGCCGCACAACGTGACGACATCGTCGAGCCGCGAGGGGACGCGGATGCCGTGGCACAGCTCGGTGGGGGCGGTGGCCTCGGGCGCAGATTGGTCTTCGTCGACGCTCCAGCAAGCGTCGTGGCGGTCGCACGAGCCGTTGGTGCAGCGCGAGAACCCGAAGACCCACAGGCTGGTGGCCTGAGAGAGCAGCGGGTGGGGCTCCAGCAACGTGACGTCCCAGTTGGGGTCGCACCAGTCGGCATCGGTCCAGTTGATGACCGTGTTGGGGCGCTGGTTCTCATCGACGCGAACGCGAACGGCCTCGTCGAGGTCGATGTTTTTGCTGTTGCTGTTGATCATGGCCTCGATGGATGTCACGATCAGAATCTTCCCGGCGTGTTCCTGGTAGTCCACGAGGCATTGCTGCTCGATTTGCTCTTTGGTGAGCATGGCGCTTTCTCCTTTTTCTTGGTTCGGATGCTATTAGAATGGGGCGTAAACGGCAACGTCGTCGCCCAGCGTGGCGCTCGCACGGAGGGACGTCGTGGAAAACGGTGAGAGCCAGCCCACGACTCGGATGGCGGGACAGCGGACGGCGCCCATCCGTGGAGCCAGGTAGTTGTAGTTGATGCTGTGGCCGTGCTTTTCGGCGTCCTCGACGAACTGCAGCTGGTTTGCGCTCAGTTCATAGTCGGGTTCGTTGACTTCGTCCCAGTCGTCTTCGTCGGTCATTGTGTCTCGCTTTCTGCGTCGTCCTCACGACGCTGATACTGGCGCTCCACCCACGGCACGACCCGGAAGGGGAGCATCGAGCTACGAAGCCGCTCGCGGGGCTTTGGTTCACTCAGGGCGTTGGCCTGCCGTGTTCGCGGGCCTTGACATAGCGTCCCAGCGCTTGTACGTGCCGGTCATGCCGCACCTCCGACATTCTCCTCGGCGTCCAGGCAGAACGCCTTGGCCTGGTCGCGGGTCAGCCGGATGATGGAGCCGCCCATCACAGCGGTGCCGTCGTGGCCTCGGGAGCCAGGCGGGAAGCCCTGGTCTTCGATGTCGAACGACGCGATGACAATGCGCCAGTTGCCCACGACGCCGACGTATCCCTTGGCGTCGTGGGTGTTCTCGGCGTCGCCATCGAAGGGCTGCTCGGTCCAGGTGATGCCCTGGTCGATGAGTTCGGCGACGGGGATCCCGTCGCCCAGGCGCAACAGGTCCATGAGGTCGACGGTCATGATCCGGCCACCTCGTCTTCAGGACGGACGACCATGCGTTCCAGATCAGCGAGAAGATTTTTCTCGAACTGCGTCAGCTCGCACTCGGGGTCTTCGATGGCGTTGTCGGCCATGTCCTTGAGGCTGGTCAGCCATTCCTGTCCCCGGATGTTCCACAGGTCTTTGCTAGCCATGTCGGCTCCTTTCTTGCGTCATCAGGACGCTACTTGTCGAAGTATTCCTCGTTGCCCAGGCGCAACAGGTCCATGATATCGCCAGCGGAGTCAGGGCCATCGAGCACCTCCGTGTCCCACACGCGCTGCGCGATGTCGCCGTCGAAGTGGCCGTAGATTCGCTCCCACCATTTGCGGAAGGGATAGATGGCGTTGGAGCTGCAGTCGGTGAACAGGGGCTCATCGAAGCCCACGCCGTCGTCGTAGATGTTGCCGCCGAAACGCTCGCGCAGCACACACAGGATGACGTCCTGCACCCAGTGGAAAGCGTTCGCCCAGGCGAACGAGTGCGGCGCTTCGAGGTTGTGCTCGTCGGTGAGCCAGAGCTGAAACCCTTCTGTCTCTGTGAGAAAGAGGGTCCAGGCGGCCAGGTCGCCTTGCGGGTCTTTCCAGCGATCGACGCTGAAAGCGCCGTCGAAGTGCGTGTCGACGATGCGGCGCAGGGCGGCTTCGACGTCGTCAGGACTCATGATTGATTCGGTGTTCTTCAGGTACGAATGGTTTGCCATGATCGAATCCTCCTTTGGTGCCCTGGCTGCGAGCAATCTGACCAGCCAGGACGGTGAGTTTTTGATGCCGCTCGCTGGCTCTCAGTACGGGTCGCGCATGATGTGGTCCGTCTCCTCGCGGGTCAGGAAGACCGCCGGCAGCTCTGTAACGCCCGTGTTGTGCGCCTTGTAGATGCGGTGCCAGCCGTCGATGGGCATGTAGACGGGATCACCCTTGGCGCGAGCTTCTTTGTCTGTCGAGGCGATGTCTGCGATGAGGAGCGGCTTGGTCAGGTCGACCGTCGCTGCGTGCTCTTTGTCAATTCTGTTGAAGGGTAACGCCCCGACAATCCCCTTGATGTCGATCATCGCCGGCTCGCGATCCCCGATGATCTTGAGCGCCGTGTCGATGTCGAACGTTGTTACAACGAACTGGTAGACCTCGCCCTCGAACGTGGCCTCGGGCCAATCTGGGTGCTTGCGCCAGCGGCGAGCGCAGGCTGGCAGGTTCTGATAGGCCAGCTCGACCTCTGCGCTGAAATGATCAGCCTTGTCCTCATCGCCGCGAAAGCAATGCTCCAGCTCCGACGCACGCATCGCGATGAGCCGTAGGATGCCCAGCATGGCGTCCAGGGCGGTTTTCTCCATGACGCATGGGAAAAGGGCGGCGGCGGCTTCGTTCGGGTCCGAGCCGATGAGGTTCGCTGCGTCGCGAAGCAGATCGAAGTCGAGCGCAGTATACTGGTCGAAGTTGGGCAGCTTCGGCTCCTCAGGGTTGATATCCAGCAGCTTCATTCCTCGGAGAATGAGTTCGTAGTTGGATGGCATGCTGTCTCCTTGTTACTCGATGATCTCTGCGATCTCGCTGGGGGGAGTGGGTAGCGGGGCACTGCGGAACGTGGCGTTCGGCTTGACGTAGGCCCGCAGCCAGCAGGAGCAGCGCGCGAGCGTGTCGGTCCCTTCGGTGTCGCCGCTGGTAGTAGCGCGTTCCAACCACTGTCGCGGCGTGCCACCCGTCGCCCGCAAGCTCCAGCTGAACACCCAGCCCCAGCTTGCCGGTTCGGTGTCACGGAACTTGCTTCCGCTGTTGCGAATCTGCTTCGTGACATCCGCAACCTGTTCGGGGTAACGCTGTTTGGCGTTCGCGTAGCTGATTTTGATCTCCACAATCCCTCCTCTATCGTCAGGACGACTTGGTTCCGCGAACCCGCGCCTGCCAGCCGTTGTCGTCCAGGAACTCGCGGACCAGGCGGCGTTCTTCTTTTCCGCAATCGGGCCGGTGGGTGTACTCGAAGTCGCTCAGGTCGACGTAGACGTCGGCTCTGATGTCAGTGCCGGTGGGAAAATGCCCATCAGTGGTTTCGCGACACAGCCGCAAAAGTGCTGCCACTTCTGCCTCGGGCAGCTCTTCGCCACCACCCAGTGTGTCCCGGGTGATCTTGTTCAACCGGCCAGCGTCGTTGAGCTTCAGGATCATCGCTGCGGTATCCGCGGGCAGGTGGGTATCTGTGCCATCGTGCCAGCGGGCCAGCAGTCTTCCGGGACGCGTGTAGCCCTGGCAGCTCAAAATCTTTTTTGCCACGTGGTCGATGAGGATGACCCCGTACTCGGAGTAGGTGACCGACTTGTGGCGCTTTGTGAACAGCGCGTTACCGGAGGCGATGGTCTCCTCGGCGATGGCGACGAACTCGTCCACGCTTGCGCCGTCGTTGATAAACTCGGGGTCGACGAACCAGCAGGGGATGCTGTTGGTCCACGTCTCGTAGAGGTGCTCGGTGCCGTCGCTACGCCGGATGCCGAGAAAGACTGCTCCTCCCATGGTTTTTCTCTCTTTCTCGCGTCGTCAGGACGCAGTGTATGCATAGTACGAGAATGGCGTGCCGTACTCGTCGGTGCTGGTCAGCGTGTGGCGAGTAACGGTGCCCTCCTTGACCATCTCTTCCAGGTCGAACTGGACTCGTCCGAGGTGGCCGTGCATGGTGTTGGAGATTCCCAGGAGGGTGTCGGGCTGATGCCTCCTGCGAATAGCGCCCAGGATTTCTTCTTTGTGTTGTGTCATGGCAGCCAGGCGCGGCATTGAAGCCGCGCTCAGACCGGCTCGGTGGGCGAGCCCTGGCTATGCGAGCAGTTTGGCAGCGAGCTTGGCTCGCATGTGCTCGACGGGTTCGATGGTGCGGGGCCAGCGGACAGTGGGACCGGCAAAGCGGTCGCGGCCTGTAAGCGGCGAGCGGTGCTTGATACCGCGCTTGCGCATCTCAGCAGCAAGCATGTCGTGACGAGCGGCGAGCGCCGCCAGGTGACCGATCCAGCGCTGTGTCTCGGGGTGGCGGATGTAGCCGCGCTTGCAGCCCGTGATGATCGACCAGATGGCGTGCAGCTCGGCGTGCTCGCCCTTGAGCCGCTTGTCGTCCAGGCAGCATGGCGGGATGGGGTGCCAGCTGCGCATCAGCGGTCGTAGGGCACGAGGAACACGACGGCGGGGTGGCCGTCGACCTCGATTTCGCAGTAGCCGGCGCTTGTCCCGCCAGCGGTGTGCAGCGCGTCCAGCTCTTTCTGGTTGCCGGGGTGGAGCGCGACCTGTTCGTCGCCGCCCTTCGTCTGGATGGCGAGCGTGTGAAAGTCCTGGCCGAAGAGCGTGATGCTGTCGCCGTAGCCCAGCGTGCCGCGCCAGAGATAGTAACCGTCGTCGCACTTCTCCCATTCGCCCTGGGGGGTGAAGTTGTTGTGCATGTCCTCTCGCTTTCTGCGTCTTCACGACGCCAGCTAAATTGGTGCCCTGCCTGCGGTACGACCCGGTAGGCAGGGCGACGAGCTACGATGCCGCTCGCGATGGCGTTATTCGAAGATTGGATCGAACTTGTCTCGGTATTTGTCGTATTTGCAACGACCGTGAGGCGTGATGGTGAGCATGGTGTGTGGCGCGGCAGACGCTGGCACCAAGAACCGACGTGCGATTTTGCCGTTTTTTGTGTAGCAGAGCAGCAGATAGAAGTCGCACGTATGAGGTTTTTTCCCGATGCGAAAGATCCAGCCGATGTCCGTGGCGTGGTTGTTCCCATATCTGCCAGGACGCGCTGATTTGACATCGACGCGGTGTCCGTTGGCAAGCAAGTCAAACGGGGCTTTGGTTGTTTGTTGGGTTGTGGCGACGCCGATGCCGTTCAGAAAAGCCTCGGCGTCTCCTTCCGCGAGCTGCCCTGTGAGCGTGTCGCTCGCCTTCATGGTGGTGTTGGCTTTGGTGGCCCAAAGCCGAAAGCCACCTCGTTTTGAGATCGCGCATGCAAGGTCGTTTTTCCCGTCTGCACGCATTTCCGAAGCGGACGGCATGCGCCCATGCTTTTTTATGAGAGGCGCTAGCTCTTCGATGATTAGGGCATCGGACCACTGTTTGCCATGAGATCGACCCATGGCAAACAGTGTAGCACATGCGATGCACTAGAAGGGGATAGAATCGTCGTCGCCGCTATCGCCACTACCGCCGCCGTAGCCACCGCTCCCACCGTAGTCGTCATCGCCGGGCGGCGGTGCACCGCCGTAACCGTCGCCGTCACGACGGCCGCCCAGCAGAATGATCTCGCGGGCGACGACCTCGGTGGTGTAGCGCTTTTCGCCCTGGCGGTCTTCCCACTGGCGCGTTTGCAGGCGTCCCTCGGCGCAGAGCTGGGTGCCTTTCTTGACGATCTTGGCGAGCCCCTCGGCGCGGCGCCCCCAGACGACGACCGTATGCCACTCGGTGCGGTCCTGCCACTCGCCGTCGCGGTTTTTGAACCGCTCGTTGGTGGCGAGCCGCAGACTGAGCACTGCCTGCTCGCTCTGGGTGTAGCGCAGCTCGGGGGTTTGCCCCAGGTTGCCGATGAGATAGACGCGATTGAGGCCATTGGCCATGTTCGTTCTCCTTCCTCGTCCGTGCGACGGACGGGTGTCAGCTCTGTTGTTGGCCGCGCTCGTGAGCGGTGCGCAACGCTCCCTCGATTCTGGTTTTGAGCGCGACCACGATGGGACCGCGCACGTTGATGAGCCCACGCAAGGCGTAGTCATCGATCCAGCGCTCGACAACGTCCGCCGCTATGCGCTGCGGGTTGATCAGGTAGTCTTCGGCGCGGAGCCCGGTTGCTGGGTCTAGCTCCGCGGCAGGGACGGTTCCATGTTGCATTTTGGTTTTTTCTCCTCTTGGACGCGTCTTCAGGACGCTCTGTTTGCGGGTGATGTCGAACAGGACGCCACCGTTGTGTTGGTTGGCGTGCTCGATCTTGATGATGTTGCGGTCGAGGATGGGGTGGCCGCCAGCCTGGGTGCGAGTGCGGAGCACGATCGGAACCTTGCTCCGGCCCGTGCTGCGCCCGATGTAACCCTCGTCTACGTCACCCCACAGCACGCCAGTGCTTGGGTCGCCGTAATAGAGCCGAAGTCGATAGCTCCCGTCGCGGCGCGCAGCCTCCAGGATATCGGCCACGCACTTGGGCGTCTGGTGGTGGAACTCAGTCTGTGCTGCGGGCATCGCCAGCCTCCTCTTTTTATGTGAAAATATTTTTCTGGCAAAACGCCGGGGTGGTGTCGTCCGTGCACCACCCCGGCAACGATCCGCTGTGGCGTTTCCTCCTTTCTCGTCTCGCGAGCAAGTTCGAGACGCGGTGCTTTGGCCGCGAGCAATCTGACCGGCCAAAGCGGCGAGATACCAAGCCTCTCGCGGGGCTTGGGGTTTACCAGGCGCGGATCGTCCACTCCTCGTAGGTGAACGTTTTGGCGGGCGAGCTTTCGTGCCAGCGCTCGGCCCATTGCGCGAGCTTGTCGGCGACGGTCTGAGGAATGCTCTCGGGGCATTGCTCGCCCTCGTCGGCGTCGGTCCAGCCCCACTGAAAGTAGTTATCGCCAGGCGGCTCATCCAGCTCAACGCCGAAGCCACGTGGCGCCAAGTAGGTCAGCTCCCACTTGTCCTCGCGGCCCACTGAGAAACCGTAGTAGAGCGCATTTTCGTCACGGTCTTCGTCGGCTTGCACCAGCGCTGCGTCGAGAGCCTCGCGGATCACGTCGAGGTCGGTCGTGAATGGGATAGTGACGGCGCCTTCGCCTTCGGTGTCGAAGTCGTCGCTCCGCCATGCCTCGCACAGAATCTCACCATCGCCGCGATTTGTGAGGTTGCCAGACGCGACCTCCTTCTTGCTGGAGTACCAGCCCGTTGTCCACCGGAAATTTTTTCCATTGGCGAGAGCCTGGGCGATCTGCTCCTCGAAATCCTCGTACCAGTCGGAGATGCCCCACTTGGCACCATCCATCCCGCCGCGCGTGCGCTTGACATGAAAAAACGCGGTCTCGGTCATGTCGTCTCCTTTCTGCGTCGTCGTGAGGACGCTCTAAAACTGGCGGGGACTGCCGGTATCAGCCGACAGCACCCATCGAGATACCAAGCCTCTCGCGGGCTGCCTTGGGCAGCGGGCCGCCAGTACCCGCTGCCCAAGGCACGTCCAGGGTCAGACCAGGTTACGCAGCGGCGGTCTTGCCGCCGCGCTTCTTGGCCGGGGTGGGCTGCTTTTTGGTGGGGGCCGGCTGCTGCTTGGCCTTGTTCGCCTTCTTCTCGGCGGCCTTGGCCTTCTTCTCGGCGGCCTGCTTCGCCTTGTCGGCCTTCTCCTTGGCGACCTTGGCGAAGACGGTGTCGACGCCGACGTCCTCGGGGGACAGCTCGCCCAGCATGAACTGCAGCGCGGACCAGAAGTTGTCGTGCTCGGGCTTGATGGCCGGCTGCTCCTCGATGATCCGCTTGACGATGCGCTTGGGCGGCGAGGCGGGCTTGGTGGAGCCGGTCTTCTTGCTCATCGAGCGCCCGGTGACCCTGCCACCGGTCTGCGCGGCCTCCTGCAGGGCTTCTTTGGCCTTGGCCTTCTGCTCCGCGTGCGGCAGCTTCGCGAGCTGGACCGCGGCGTGGACCGAGAGCTTGCCCTGCTTGACGAGCTGCTTGACGCTGGGAGCGAGCGCCGAGAGCTTGAGCCAGTTCTTGATGGTGGCCTCGTTGACGCCGAAGCGAGTCGCAGCCTCTTCTTCGGTGCGGCCCATGTCCAAGTACCGGGCGACCTTGTCGGCGCGGCGGATCGCATCGTCGCTGCGCCGCAGCTCGTTGGCGCTGATGCTCATGCCGAAGAGCACGTGCTCGGGCCCGCGCTTGAGAACCGCCGGCACACGGATCAGCTCTTTGCCTCGCTCGAAGAGCCGTCTGTTGGCCTCGCGGGCCGCGATCACGCGACCGCGACCATCGACGACGAACGGGTCTTTAGCCTCGCCGATCTTGGTGACGAGCACCGGCTCCAGACAGCCGACAGCCATCATGTCCTTGACGGTGGACTCGTCAGCCTGGTCGTGGCAGCGCTCGTCGTACAGATGAGCGAGGTCGTCACTGATCGGCACGTCCAGGCCGACGATGACGAGCTTATCGGGCTCGAAGAAAAATCCAGTGAAGCGGCTGGCTTTGAATGCCTGTTTTCCGGGCATTGCTTCAGTCTCCTTCCTCGCCCTCGTCGTGAGGACGAATGCGTGGATCATCCGGCGGGATCAGGGTCGCAATCGCCTTGCGTCGTTTGTCGTAGACGACGCCCATCACCGTACCGTTGTAGTTGATGCGCCAGACCGTTTTCGCAAGCGACTGGCGCTCGATCAATTCGCATTGGCCTGCCTGGATGCGCTCAACGATGAGCTGGTGGTCGTGTTCATCCAGGCAGATACCATAGCGTTGGGCAGCACGCACGTAGGCGTGGCGTGCAAGGTCGCGGTATGTCTTCGGTTTTTTGCGTGTCATCTCCTCCTTTCCTTTCGTGGTCAATCCGCCAAAAGGTTTTTCGGCGGTTGGTGGGACGCAGACAGCGCAAGCCGCGAAGCGTCCCCGCGAGCTACAAAGCCGCTCGGGAGGCTTTAGTTCCAGGTGCTGGGATCGACCTCGTGTCCGTCGAATGGCGTGCCATCGGGGGTCGAGACGGTGCCATCCTCGTTGACTTTGACCGCTGCGGCGTCGATGCCGTAGCCCTGCAGGATCTCGGCGAACATTTCGGCCATGTTCAGGCGATTCTGCATGTCCATGGCGTGCGCGGCCTGCACGATGTTGCCGAAGCTCATGACCAGCTGGTCAACGAACATGGTGACGGCGGAAAGCGTGGTCCAGATGGGATCATCCTCACCGCTGCCAGCGTCTGCGATCTCGCTGCAGCGCTGCGCGCTGCGGAGGAGCAGATCGGCGTGACGTCGTATCTCAGCTTTCAGGGTGCTGCAGACCTGGCAGTCGCAGGCGTGGTTATCGAGCAAAGCCTCGATTGCTTTGATTACGGCGAGCGCCCGACAGGCGGGGCAGTCGCAGTACTCGGGGGGCTCCTCTGCGGAGTTCGCCTGGTCGGTGCGGCGTTGGGCTTCCATGTGCTTGATGAAGTCGGCGACAACCTCTCCCATCATGTTGCGTTCCTCTCTTTCTGCACGTCGTGACGACGCGCTGCTTGGTTGGTGCTCTGGCTGCGAGCAATCTGACCAGCCAGAGCGGCGAGCTTTGATGCCGCTCGCGAGGCAAGTCAGCAGAAGTGCTTAATGACGCGGTCGATGAACTGCGTGAAGGTGAGTTGCTCGTCGGGCACCGTGTCATAGTCGGACCATGCCTCGTTGAGCATGAGGAGCCAGTTCTCAAATCGCATGGGGGTGAGGTTGGGAGGCTCGTCGATGGCCGCGATTTTGGCGAGGGCTTCGCCCAGGCACATGTCGGCCTGGTCGCAGGTTGTGACGATGTCGGCCAGCGGCGTGCCGCCGATGTCATGGACGCACTCTTGAGCCTCTTTGATGTCATCGATTAATTTTCGCAGCATGGCTCACCCCTTCTCGATCAGCTCGGGGAAGCCCAGCGCGTGGAGCGCGTCCTCGCAGAAGGCGATGCGCTTGCTGGCATCGCTGAGCTGATCGGCGATCATCTGAGCGTTGTCTTGGTCGTCGAACGGCGTGCTCGCCGTTACCGCGTCGTCGCAGAGAAACACCTGGCACACTGCCGGGTCGGCGCCGGTATCGCGGGTGGGCAGCAGCACGTTGATCGCGCGCCCCGGTGTTCCGTCGAGGTCGATGTTTTCGATGACCGCCATGTCCATCAGCGCGGCCAGAACTTGGTCGGAATCCGCGTCGTGCGCGGCGTTTTCCGCCGCCTCGATTGCTGCATCCTGGACGTAAATCATATTTGTCTCCTTTCGCGCCGCTGTGTGTGTGGCGCATAGCATGGCGCCCGCCAGGCAAGCGAAAGCAGCCTGGCGGGCAAGGCAGCCGGCTTTAGGCTGCGTCGGACTTTTTGGGTGGCGCCGGCTCCTCGATGCGCTCGATGTGGAGCTTTTCGGGGACCAGCGGCACATTCGGACCGTCGTCGCGGCGCTCGTCGCAGTAGTTGGCGAGCATGTAAGCGCGGACAGCGGCCTCGTTGCGGGCGCCGAGGACCAGCGGGTCGGTGTCGTCCTCCGGCTTGACGCCATAGCGCACGCACCAGACCGGCATAGGGTCGATGGGCCGGGGCGCCATGGGGGCGCCCAGGGCTTCGAGGAGCTTCGCGGCGTCATCGGGCTTGATCTGGATGCTCGCGGCGTGGCGGTTCATCAGACCGCCAGACGCTGCGACGTCGAAACCCAGCGCGGCGAAGGCTGCCTTCAATTGCTTGCAGTAAGCGTCCAGCTCGCGCACAGTGGCATCCTTGCGGGCCGTGGTGAAAGCGTCGAAGTGTTCTTTGGCGGCGCGCTCGGCGACCGCGTCCCGGTCAGCGGCGATGTGGGCCTCGGCTCC
>Ga0180434_10002614_pt1 | contig 23734 bp, 16 predicted proteins | sample SS_ome_7_FD_132453 | JGI IMG/M metagenome (GOLD analysis project Ga0180434, IMG submission 132453) | Hypersaline lake sediment archaeal communities from the Salton Sea, California, USA - SS_1_D_2 metaG | ecosystem: Environmental > Aquatic > Non-marine Saline and Alkaline > Hypersaline >... | reverse complement strand
CAACGATCCGGCCGATCATCGACGTGCTCGCGTGCCCCCGTTCGTGCATCTCATCGACGAACGCCTCCGCGCTGTTTTCCGGCAGCGCGACGAGCAATCCACCGGACGTTTGCGGATCGTACAGTATGGGCAAATTCCTCTCGCCAGCGCCATCTTCAACCCTGACCCACGCCATGGCGTATTCCTGATTCCGCTCGATCGCCCCCGGCAGAATCTCGTGCTCAAGACACGCCTCGACGGCGGCGAACACCGGTAAGATGGACATATCTATCTCAGCCGTCACCCCGCTCCCGCGCACCATTTCCACGAGATGACCCGCGAGCGCGAACCCGGTGATATCGGTACAGGCGTGAGCTTTGTACTTGGCCATGAGCTCGGCAGCGTCTTTGTTCAATGTAGCCATGAACGAGCCGACCTCATCGAGACAATCCTTGCTCACCCGGCCGATCTGAGCCGCGAACGAGACCATGCCCGTGCCGAGCGGTTTGGTCAACACCAGCATGTCGCTCGGTCGCGCGGTATCACGCTGCACGACGTTCTTCGGGTCGATCAAACCGGTTACCGCGAACCCGCACTTGACCTCCTCGTCGTTGATACTGTGCCCGCCGATGAGCGCGCAGTTCGCTTCCTCGAGCTTCTCCATCCCGCCGCGCAGCATCTCCTCCATGATGGCGCCGTCGAGCTCGTCTATGGGAAAACCGACGATGGACAGCGCGGTGAGCGGTGTACCGCCCATCGCGTACACGTCGCTGACGGAGTTGGCGGCGGCGATCTGGCCGAACAGGTAGGGATCGTCCACGCACGGCGTGAACACGTCCACCGTCTGCACCAACGCGTACCGACCGCCGAGCCGGTAGATGCCGGCGTCGTCGCCCGCAGCGGTACCGACGAGAACGTTCGGGTCGGTCACCGGCGGGAGCTTCGTCAGCAGCCGCTGCAGGTCGGCTTGGCCGATCTTCGACGCGCACCCGGCCTTCCGCACGTGTCTGGTCAGCGCAACGGCACCCGTCTTGACAGGCAGCTTCTCGCCCGCGCACTGGCAGATGTTGTACTGCCTGAACATGTCGCACGGACACGGTTTCTTGGGATTGCAGACGCAATGGCCCAGCTTCATCGACCGTGCCATCACCGTTTTTCTACGTTGAACGTTGACGGCCATACGCGTTTTCTCTCAGTAATCCGCCCGGAACCCGGTTTGCATGCTCGTGCGACCTGTTACGACTCTGCGATAAGCTTAAGCGCCTGGAACACGAGGTCCTCCTCGCCCTCGAGCACCGTGCGCATATCGAGGAGTACCTCGTCGCTGCTGATCCTTGCTATGATAGGCGGCTCATTCTGCCTGAGCAGGGAGCTCAGCCGGTCGGGCGAGAGCGTCGGCGAGGTTACCGCGAGACAGAACGTCCTGATCTGGAGGTCCGGCATCGAGCCGCCGCCCGTGGCGCTTACATCTTCTTTCACCTTGACTTCCACGGCAAGCTTTTCCTTATCGATCCGACGTTTGAGTTTCGCGGCCGTTCTCTTGAGCGTCTCGGCGGGTATCGTGAGCATACGGAGCGTTGGATGGTTCTCGACGAGCGTTTCCGGTTCGAGGTAGAGCCGGAGCGTCTGTTCAAGAGCGAGATCCGTCATTTTGCCCACGCGCAGCATCCGTGTCAGCGGATGTTTCTTGATACGCGCGACGAGCTCTTTCGTGCCGACAATGACGCCCGCCTGCGGTCCGCCGAGCAGCTTATCGCCGCTGAAACAGGCAAGATCGGCGCCTGCGGCGATGCTGTCCCGAGCGGTCGGTTCGCGCGGCAACCCGTACTCCTCGAGGTTCACCATCGCACCACAACCGAGATCGTCTATCACGATAACCGGTTGCTTCCTCTTTAAGCCGACAAGATCGCCGATAGGCACCATCTCGCTGAACCCAATAATACGGTAGTTGCTCGGGTTAACGCGCAGTATCGCGCCGGTGTTCTCGGAGAGCGCCTGTTCGTAATCGCGCAGATGCGTCTTGTTTGTCGTACCGACCTCGACCATGATGGCGCCGCTCTGATGTATACAATCCGGCAGACGGTACGATCCGCCGATCTCTATCAACTGACCGCGCGAGATGATGACCTCTTTGCCTTTGCACAGCGCCGACAGGATGAGCAACGTCGCGCCGGCGTTGTTGTTCACCACCATCGCCGCTTCCGCGCCCGTCAGCTTGCACAGCAACCGTTCGGTCATGTAGTTCCGTTTGCCGCGCTGACCGGTCTCCAGGTCTATCTGCAGGTTGCAGCATCGGTTGAGCCCCGCCAACGCGTCAACGGCACGCTGCGGAAGGACAGCCCTGCCGAGTCCCGTGTGAAGCACGATGCCGGTGGCGTTCACGACGTGACGAAGCCGTTCCGATTCGTTTTGAAGCAAGAAAGACTCCACTTTGTCTGTAATAGTGCCGATTTCGGGAGGATTATCGCCGCTCTTGAGGTGGTCTCTGAACCATGCGAGCGCATCCCGCACGGCGTCGAGCACCACCGGCCGCGAGTGCTCGTCGACCAAGGCTTTGATCCTCGACTCCTCGAGCAGCACGGATACGGATGCGAGGGTGCGTCGAGGATCGGAACGATCTGCGGTTTTGTTGCGTTTCTCTGCCATGGTTCACCTGGCGGAGGTGAATGGGAGTCGAACCCACCCGCCGCGATGAAGCAGCATAACGGTTTTGAAGACCGCAGGAGCCACCGGGCCCCTTTCACCTCCGCGCGAAAACGGTCATCCTCTGCACACACAGTCGGTTCACACCGAGACCAGTACAACTATCCTCGAAGTCGGTGCTGCTTGTCAAGAGAAAACCAGGAAGAGACGGTCCAATCCTGCCGGAGCAATGTGAGACTCTCTGTATACAGGCAGGCTAGCCGGATGCGTGTCGCGTCACGGTACAACCGTGCTAGCTTTCGGAGAGAATCCGTTACACTCTTGCTACGAAACTGCTTCAGATAATATCGGTCTACTCGCGAGATAGCCGCCAGGCAACAAAGGCTGCGGCGTTGTCCAGCGTCCGTGAAAATCGCGAGTTGTCGACCGATTCTATCCACGTTGTGTGTCTCAACTGTTCAGGTACTCGCCGTGAGCACCGGAGTTTGCCCGGTCAGCACGATGTGCATAAGGCCGCCACACAAACGATCACAACGGCAATCTTCGGCGCAGACACTTTTCTTTTCACCATACCCATAAACCTCCTTTCGAACGCTGCCGGCTCCGGCAGGGTCGGCTATAGTGTGACCGTCTTGCCTTCCGGGATAACCTCAAACGGTCCTGCGTTGACAACCGGCACTATCTCGATGGTCCCCTTCAGATCGTCGGGTACTCGCCATGAGTACCGGCAGGTGCCGCCTCACCCATACTGGAATCGGCCGCGCGCGATGACCTCGCCTGCGTCGTTGCGCACCTCGAAGCGAGGCGGTGCGGCTCGTCGCCCCGACTGTCTGAACTCGCTCACCTGGTACGTTTCGCCGCCTTTCCCGGTAATGTTGATACCGAGACTGTACGACCCACCCTGTTTACTGGCCGAGATGCTTGCGGTAAGTGGCGGCCCGAACGGTACCGCGGCCGTCTCGCCGGGGCTTATCTTGAGCACCGTCCGGCTCGTCTCGCCGTTGCCGATGATCTCCCACGTCGCGCCGTTCTCGTCCTTGGCGGCAAACGTGCACGCGCTCAGACGGTACTCGCCGACGGGTATTCCGACCTTCTCGGTACCGCCGGTCAACGTGAACCGACCGTCATCCCCGACCAACTGTGCCGAAAAATGGTCGTAGTCGCTCGTGACGTAGCCGTACGGGAGCGGTTCGGGTTCAGGATGAGCAACCACCCGCCCTTTCATGGTGGCGCACGATGTGCATACCGCTGCTATACAGACAAGCGTTAGAATGCTCTTCTGTCTAAAACGTTCCTTCACCATTTCGTTCATCTCCTTCCGATGTACGGTGCGCATCCGCTCACCATTTGGCGGCAACCCACTCGAATCTCAGGTCTATTATACACAATTACAGATGCAAAATCTTCACGCTCGCCGTGCCGGCGGGAAACGCCGGACCTGTAGGGGCGGTTCACGAACCGCGCTCGCTGTGTGAACTCAGCTCTTGCGTCGCAACCGTCAACGGTGCCCCGAATTCACTACTCCGCCAGCAGAACCTTGATCGCCTGTTCCACCGCAGTCAGTGCGATGTCTTGATACCTCACCGTGCCGTCGCGGTCTATGATGAAGATCGCGGGCAGCTTGCGAACGCTGTATTTCTCGAACGTTGCGCCTTTGAAGGGTCGCTCAGACGCGGGCTTATCAAGTGCGACGCGGTAGTTGATTTCGTCATCCGCGATGAACTGCTTGAGCGCATCGGGATCTGCTTCTGAGCTATGCACGGAGACCACCTCGATGCGGGATCTTGACTGTCCGCTCATCAATCCGTTGAGCATAACCACGAGATCGGGACAGTCTTCGTCTGCGCAGTCCCAGAAAGCGAGCACAACCGTCTTACCCCGCAACTCCGCGAGGTCTGTCCGCTCACCATGCGCCCAGGCTGCTACATCCAGTTCAGGCGCTGGTCTGCCCGCCAACGGGTTCGGTGCTCGTGTATCAAAAAGCCTGATTCCATCGTCAAATTGTAGGTCGAACACCGAATCATCTATCGGCTCGTTGCCCACTACCCTGGTACACCGGATCTCCCAGGAGGTCGACTCCTGGGACGTGCGATAATCGCGACCGCGGAGCGTCATGCGGAGCGGAAACCACACTCCACCGATGATCTCCTTGAGCTCTAGAACATTGACCTCGAGCATCAGAAGCTCGTTACGACGAAATTCGTAGCGTACGAACGCATAGCTCTTGTCTGTGCTGAGGTAGAAGGTGTTCTTATCGTTCAACCTCCGGACCCCCACTTGCCCGCTACTAGAGAGCGTCAGGGAGCACGTGTTCTCGCCATTAATGTGACCTGCGTCAGCATTCAAGACAGGTTCTTTCTCGCGGAGTAATTCCTCAAGCGGTCTTCCATCGTGGGGATTCCCCCATAATCGGTAGGCAACGATAGGGGGCAGATCCCGCAGGCTGTTGTAATCGGAGATCCTGCCGACCGTCTGAACCCCCGTGTTCGGGTCACGCATCACTATCCTGTTTTCCGCCCCGTCGCTGGTAATTTCCTGTAAATGAGCCACCTCGCCTTCCGGCATGTGCACAACCCTCGCATAATGCAATCCGGGCCGCTTCATTTTCCAGGCGCATCTCTCCCACACGACGCCGTCTGTATCCGCCCTTTCCAGTTCGACCTGGAGCGTCTTCACGCGCGAGCGCATCTCCGTCAATGTGCGTATGATCGCCTCTTTCGAAAGCTCGGCCTCTGGGAGGGGTAGCTCGCCGCCGAGCGCGTGTGTGAGCGGTGTTAGACAGGCCGAGAGAGTACAGAGGAGGAGCCGGAAGAAATCGAATCGGCAGGTAGGCATTTGAAAAGCCTCGGTGCTAGGTTCCAGTTACGATACGGTCAGCGTCTTGGGGTTGTTGATAATCTCGAACGGACCCGCGTTGACTGCCGGAACTGCCTCGATTTCGCCTTTCAGATCGTCTGGTACTCGCCATGAGTACGAGCAGGAGCCCCCTCACCCATACTGGAACGCGCCGCGCGCGATGATCGTATCGCGCTCGTCGCGTATGACGAGCCGTGGCGGCTGGAGCCTGTTGCCGTTGCGTTCGATATCGCCGGCGGTGTACATCTCGCCGCCCCGTCCCTTGATTTCGAGACCGAAGCTGAAGGAATCGCCGCGTTTGCTTGTGGTGAGATCCGCTGCGAGCGGCGGGCCGAACTCGAGAGCGGTCTGCTCATCCGGCTTGACATTGATGACCGGCTGACGCCACTGGCCGCGACCGATAATACGCCACCGGGCGTCCTTGTCATCCTTTTTCTCGAGGCTGCATGCAACAAGCCGGTACTCCCCCGCAGGGACCTTGGTCCTGCGGCCGGCACCGTTCAGCTTCAATGCACCGTCATCACCGAGCAGCTCGGCCGAGTACCCGTCCTGACCGCTCGTGATGTACCCGCACGGTGCGTCGGTCTCGCGGACGGTGACCGTCCGCCCGTTCGCCGCGATCTCCAGCTCGTAACAGATATCGTCGAACGAGATGTACTTGCCGATGTGGTACATCTCGGGCGTGTCATTGTAATCCTTCTCGAACGTGCCGTCCCCGTCGATATCGATCACTATGGTGTCGCCGCGCGCGTACACGGCGCCCTGTCGGGGATAGTTGCGCGGGCTCTCGTACGGGTCGTTGAACGCGCCGTTACAGGTGTCGTCGAACAGCGCCACCTTGTAAGTCTTGTCGCCGAACCGCAGCTCGCCTTCGCAGTAGCCGGCTGTGGACCAACGCACGCTGGTCTCGCCGTATGAGTAAATCCCGGGTACGAGATGGTACGGATACTCCCGGCCGCCGTACTCGACCGCCACCTCAACGACCGGAAACTCGACCTGATTTCCGTCGGCGAGCACTTTTCCAGCAAGTTTCGCGTCGTCCGTCAGGTCCTCATTGTTGTTCGCGTCGATATAGAGCGTATCGTACCCGCTGCGCGTACCTTTCGACTCGTCGGCCACGAGGGTGTACCGTGTGTCATCGGAATCTCCGAGCTCGATCTCGGCATAGAGAGGTCGTTTCGAGAAATAGATCGGTTCGGCGGCGAGCTCCTCACGCGGTCGAAGCGATGTCTGCGTGTATCCCGAGCCGACGTAGGTGAACTTCCGCTGCATCTCGCGCGTTGATTCGATCGACGTGTACTGGAGCTCCGAGACCGTCGGCCCGAACGGTACACGCGGTCGCAGACGAGCGCACGATGTGCACAGCATGACCGCAACGATGATCAGCAGGATACTCTTGAAGGCGCCCGTTCTCAACATTGGTCTCGCCCCCTTCCGACAGTTGCACGTCCGGCGCTTTTGACAGCCGACCCGCGCTTCAGTCCTTCCTTACCTACAGGATACACCCGAATGGAACAGAGTGCAAGAGGAAAACCTCAATAGTTGCGGACGGAAATCTCCTCGCATCGTTTGATGAACGCGGGTGTCATGGGGAATTTGCTCGGATACTTGAGGAACTCGACGTGACCGTCCATATAGAGCACGTTACCGCCGGGCGGATCCTGATGGTTCGTCGGCCGGTCCCACATCACGGGGATCTGACTCTGCGCGACAGCGCTCGCTGCGGGATTGTTTATGTCCGTTATGAAGAACCGCTCTATACCTTCCCGCAGCCTGTAGATGGTGTTGCCGCCGGCGTTCCCTTTTCCCTCGGCCACCCGCAAATCCTCGTCCCGTTGTGCCGGATCGAGCGAGTCGTAGACCTCGAGCAGCGCGAGCCCTTCCTGCTCGGTCATGAGCGCCCAGCCGAGGTAGAAATAGCTCTCATCGGTAACATCGTCGCGAGTGCCGGGCCGCGGTACCGGCCCATGATCTTCGTTCCCGGGACATATGAGGACGTTCAGGTCGGTCAGATATTCCGGGAATATTGCGTTCCCTTCCATGGCGAGGTTGCCGCGTCGGTCGTCTATCGGCGGGAACTTGCCGTTCCACTCGTTCGCGTACATTTTGCAGACGAGCCCGAGCTGTTTGAGATTGTTCGCGCACGCCCGGCGGGCTCTATCTCCGCCGACAGGCAGCGGTTCCCGTGCCGCGGGTGCCGGGTCGGCCTGCGCGTCGATGTCTGTCGGGACGTTCTTGACGGCTTCCTCGATCGCGGCGAGCGGTATGTCCTGGTACCGGACGATTCCTGCGACGTCTATGACATATATCGCCGGCAGACGTCGGGTTTGATATCGTTCGAACGTCGCCCCTTTGTACCGTTCGGCGGGCTTATCAAGCGCGACGTGGAAGGTGATGGACTTGTCGGCAGTATACTGCTTCAGTTTGCCAGCCTGCGCGTCGGCGGCGTGCACCGACACCACCTCGACATCCGGCGTATAGGACGTCATGGCCACACCGTTCAGTACCGGCACGATATCCGCGCATTTCTGGTCCGCCGAATCCCAGAACGCGAGCACAACCGTCTTCCCTCGTAACGACTCCAGCGTTGTGGGTTCGCCCTTCACCCACTCGGCGACATCAAGCTCCGCCGCCCGTTTGTTCACGAGCAGTTGCGCCTCGCGTTGCTGGGGGCTCATGCGCCCCGGCTGTTCGGCGAGCACGATCTCCACATCGGTATCGCCAGCCACAGCGCTGGCTTGCGCTTGCAGGGGCCCTGCCGCCCGGTGCTGATACGCCCATATCTGAACACCCTCATCGACAAGATTGTTCAGACGGAAATGTCCCTTCTCATCCGTAGTGGTATGCCGGGAGCCCGTTGCCCGCGAGTGCGCGTTCACCTGTGCACCTGCCACCGGGTTACCGTCCTCATCGACAACGGTTCCCTCGATCGTCTGATCGGCGACGAGCAGCACGAGGTCCCTCAGCTCACGCATCTCGCCCGGATCGAGTGTAAAATGCTCGGAATTGTCTTGACCAAACCCGTCGGCGGTCGCGGTGACGCGGTAGTCCATGCCGCTGGCGATATCCGCCAACTCATAGAGGCCGGAATTGTCAGTCGTAGCACTCACATCGGACCAGCCGTAATTCTCCGAAAAAATGGTGGTTCGCACGCTGGCCGATGGAATCGGATTGTCATCCTCCGTCACGACGCGTCCGCGTATCGTGGCTGTCCGCTGCAGTTCGATGACGCCCTCGGCGTCCGACTCGTCGGCAAAAGGTTTCATAACGATCCCTCGATAGCCGGGCATGTCCGGATGGTGTGCATCGAGAAGGAGCCACTCGTATTCGCCGGGCCGCTGCCCGCCGAGCGGGAGCTCGAATGTGCCGTCCGCTGCAGTTCGTACCCCTCCCCGCTCGCGTCCGCCTCGTTTACTCGCCACCCACGCACCTTCTACCCCTTTGCCGTCGGGACCGACGACTTTGCCTTTGAACATCAAGGCCGGCGGGATCTCGAGCGCCACGTCGGCGAGGTCCTTGCCGGCTACGAGCGTCAGTTCTCGCTGTGCATGCGCGCCGGCGGCAGTGTACCCATATAGTCGTATATCGCCCGGCGGTCCACGAAACGAGAACGTGCCGTCCGGTTTAACCTCGACCGGCGTTTGGCGCGAAGGCCCCGTCACGTCCGTCCGGATAGCCATGAGTCGTCCGTCAGGAACCGGTTTGCCGGTCTCGGCGTACACGAACTTGCCTGATACGAGCACACCTTTTCCGAGGGCGATGTTCTGTGCTGTCAACCGCTCTCCGGTAGCAACATCGATCGTTATCGGCAACATTGTGCCGCCGGGATGGGTCACAGAAACGGCGTACTGCCCCGCCGCTAGTCCACGGAGAACGTATCGACCGTCGGGATTGGTCTCGGCAGCTTTCGGCGTTATGAGAACGGTCGAGAACTGCTCTCGCACCGGGCTTGCCTGGACGGCGGCGCCTCTAGCAGGGTCGCCGGTTTCTTCGAGCGTGACCGTCCCCTCGATGACCGCGCCGGGCTCGAGCTGCACCGCCGCATCTGTCGCACCGACCGCTATTGTACCCATTGGCATCCCCCGGATATCCTCGGGAGCTCCCGCGACGGCGATGGCGAAATCGGGATGGGTCACACGGAGCATCACGGTGGCGTTCGCGGGAAGTCCATCCAGGACGAAGACGCCGTCCGCACCGCTCGTCGCCTTAAGGAGCGGTTCACAGGGAAACAGAAATCGAATCTCATCAGGAGCGGCGCCTTCCGGTAACGTAATGAACGCCGAAATGACGGCATCGTCAACAGGATTGCCCGCGCTATCGGTAATTTTGCCCCGGACCGATCCCCGCTTGGGCAGGACGAGACGCAGATTCGAGAGATCCACCCCGCCCTGCGCGGCGAAGGTGCCCGCGGTCCACGCCACGCCCCAATCGGGGTGTTGTGCCACGTAGAAGGTATACGGACCTTTCATCTTCCCCTCGTCGATCGTCAGAGAAAACCGGCCGTCCTCGCCGGTCTTGACCTCGGCCGCAATCTCCAGGTTCCAGGCCGCAAACGTCGTCATAGGGACTACGCTGACCGTCGCACCGACGACCGGATTACCCGATTCATCAACCACGACACCGTTGCTCTCTTGTGTCTCAGCCCGGACGCCGAGGCACGACGCGATCAATGCCGCCAACAGAATCATCAGTGTTCGTTTCCACATGCTCTTCATGGTCTGTTCTCCTCAGTTGGTAACTGCGGTTCAGCCCTGTGTCACCCCACGAGCACCATGACGTGCCGGACGCGCACCACAGCGCGATGCACGCCGATTCATGAACGTAGAACGGGTGGGTATCGTATGGACAGGAGCTGTGTGCACGCACATGAGACTGGTTCCCCGACGTTCGGTACAACCCTCAGACTTTTGCTCCTGTGGCAAGTATATGGGATGCACCCCATACGGTCAAGCGATAAATCGCACGCACGCCCGAACACCTGACTGCCGCGTCGTCCACGCCGCTGGCGTCCCGCGGGGAGGTCTCTACGATCGACCCGTCCTCGGTCCGTCCGAATGGCGAACCGGTTTCGCGACGAGCGAGCTCCTCCTCAACGTCATTCCCGCGCAGGCGGGAATCCAGGAAATGCAGGTACCGACTTACGCTCAAGAATGGATCTCCGCCTGCGGACCAATCACGACAGAGCAAATGTTGTGTCGCCCCCTTCGGGGGGCTCATCCTCTGGCGGATGAGTAACCCACGGCTCGCTTCACGTCGCCCTGGGCTGCATTCCGTCGCCTTCTTCGGAGGCTAACACCAGGGGCGCGCAGACGTTGACCGGAAAATTGTCTCATGTTAGCGCCCGTCAAACGGTCTCGCTGCCGTTCTTGCGGGAGGGCCGAGCTCCTGCTCGGCCGGAGACGTCCCGCCCGTCATCCCACTGACTCGCTACAGAGCACTGGCAATGGCATAACCCTGCGTGGTAGACTCTTCCAACAGGTCTGTTAGTGTCGTACTCCTATTGTAGTGCTGTACTGCGGCAGCGACAATTCCCGATATATGCGGAGGAAGATATGACCGGAAAGATGAGCGGAGTCGAATTTGCTATTGAGAAGGCGGGACCGGACGATCTTCCGTCCATTCTTGAAGCGATGCGCCCCTGGAACATGCACCGCTTCCCCTGTTCGGAAATGGAGGAGCTCGACGTTGACTCCTTCTTTGTCGCCCGTGTGAAGGGGCAAATCGTGGGTGCCGGCGGGTACAAGATCCTCTCTCAGACGGTCGGTAAGACAACGCTTCTCGGGGTGCTTCCGGAGTTTACCGGCAGCGGCATCGGGCGTGCCTTGCAGGACGCGCGGCTCGAAGCGATGCATCGGCTGGGAGTCAAGAAGGTCGTCACGAACGCCGACCGGACGAAGACCATCGACTGGTACATCAACCGCTACGGTTATGTCAAAATGGGCACGCTCAAGAAGACCTGTTCCTATGGAGACCCGGAGATCGACCGATGGACGACACTCGAATTGGACCTCGAGCAATACATGCGTAAGGTTGGCGGGAAGGAGGCTGCACGCGAGTATATCGAGCGGAACGAACCGCATCCGCTCGCGCCGTACCCGCCGTTCTTGATTAACGTATGTCTGACGGGAATGGTGCCGACCAAAGAGATGACCGCGCACGTCCCGATTACCGTAGATGAGATTGTGGAGGACGCCGTGAAAGTTTACGATGCGGGCGCGCGGATTGTGCATATCCACGCGCGCGATGCGCACGGTGCACCCACATGGAAGGCGTCGGTGTACGAAAAGATCGTTACCTCGGTTCGTCGGGAACGACCCGATATTATCTGCTGCGTTACCTGTTCAGGTCGGGACTGGTCGGAGTTTGAACGTCGTTCCGAGGTACTCCATCTCACCGGCCAGGCGAAACCGGACATGGGCAGCTTAACGCTCGGTTCGCTGAACTTTCCGACCGGCCCGAGCGTCAATTCGATGGAGATGATAGAACGTCTGGCGGCGACAATGATAGAAAAGGGTATCCGTCCTGAGCTTGAGGTACTCGATATGGGCATGATCGGGTACGCAAAGTATCTTGAACGCCACGGTTTCATCAGCGGCAGAAAGTATTTTAACCTGTTGCTGGGGAGTCTGGGCCAGGTACCGGCAACAATAGAGAACCTGGGGCTTATGGTCGCTGCGCTGCCGGACAATTCGGTATGGGCCGCGGGAGGCATCGGCTGTTTTATGTTCCCGATGAATGTTGCTGCAATTGTCGCCGGCGGCGGTGTTCGCGTGGGTATTGAAGACGGGCTGTACTATGACATGAAGAAGACGCAGCTCGCCACGAACGAGGAGCTTGTACGAAGGCTTGTGCGTGTTGCTGCCGAGTTCGAACGGCCGGTGGCGAGTCCCGCCGAAGCTCGACAGATGGTCGGTTTGACTGGTTGAAGAGCCCTGTAATTCCCAACAGTTTGTCAGCACTTCTACGCTTACCAGAGAATTGAATCCCTCCCTCTCCACGATACCGCAGAATGGCATGAATATACGGGATAGCCCACTGATTCCGCCGTCTTTTGAGTGTAATGTCCCCGAAATTATTGAGCCTCGTGTGCATAAACGAACGGCGCGCGTTTCGTAGCGCCCGCATCTTGCGGGCATGAGTGAGGGCGTCACGCCCTCACTCATGCGGGAGCTCTCCACGGCGAGTCTTCGACGAGACGCCCCCGCGACAGCCGGCGAGGACGCCAGCGCTACAATAAGGTAGCGTTTCTTTAGCAGGACGGGAAGGAATAACCTGGAACTGGTGCGGCACTGACAGGAGTGCCGCACGAATCGAGGAAACGCGCCCTGTCAGTCGCCGATCTCGTTGACTTGTTATCTGACGCGTGCTAGGTTTAGTGCGATCGGGGGAGGTACACCGTGTTGTCTTCACGTTCGTCCACATCGGGCAGATGCCGGGGAGGATACCATGCAAAGACGGAGGCTTACCATGAAGCGAAACGGTTGTGCACGAGCGGCGGCGGTTCTCGTTCTGGCAGCGGTCGCGACGATGGTGTGCGGCGAGACGGCGAAGACGTCCACCGTGACGATGCGACCGGTGCTCCGCGGCACGAACTGGATGGTGGTTGCAGGTCGTCCGCTCGTTGCGGAAGCGGGCGCGAAGATGTTCCGTGAGGGCGGCAACTGGATAGATGCGGGTGTAGCGTCGTTGATCGCCGCATCGGTGGTGGAGCACACCTCGTTCACGACCGGCGGTGAGGTGCCGGCGCTGATCTATGTCGCAGACAAAGGCAGGGTATACGCACTCAACGGTCAGGGTACCGCGCCGACCGGTGCAACGCCGGAATTCTTTGAGAGCCGAGGCTTGGAGTTCCCGCCGGGCGCCGGGCCGTTAGCGGCGACGATACCTGGCGTGATCGACGCGGCGGTCGTCGCGTTGCAGCGGTTCGGCACGATGAGCCTCAGGGAGGTGCTCCAACCGAGTATCGAGCTGACAGCGCGTGGATTCCCCCTGAACGCTATCATGTGTGAGTCGCTTATCGATGATGCGGAAGCGGTCAGCGCGTGGAAGTACTCGAAACGGCTCTTTGTCGATCAGTTCGGCGGGAAACGGCCTGAGCCGGGTATGATATTCCGCAACTGCGACCTTGCCAGGACGTTCAGGAAACTCGTGTACACGGAGCGGGCTGCATTGAGAGCTGGCAAAACCAGGGCGCAAGCGCTCAGAGCGGCTCGCGACAGGTTTTACAAGGGCGGTATAGCCGCCGAGTACTGCCGGGCGTCGAAGGAGGAAGGTGGGCTGCATACCGTGGAGGATTTCGCAAAGTACCGCGCGAAGATCGAGAAACCTATCATGACCACGTACCGTGGGATCGAAGTGTACAAGTGCAACACCTGGACGCAGGGTGCGGTGATGCTGCAGACATTGAATATACTGGAAGGGTACGATCTGCAGTCGTTCGAGGGGCCAGACGATCCGAACTACATCCATCTCGTGGTCGAGGCGTTTAAGCTGGCAGCGGCCGACCGGGACAGGTATTACGGCGACCCGGATTTCGCGGATGTGCCCATCGAGGGGTTGCTAAGCAAGGAGTATGCGGCTGATCGCAGAAAGCTTATAACTATGGACAACGCGGAGACTGAAACGCAGCACCCGGGCGACCCGTGGAAGTACCAGAAAGGCCGCAGATCAGCCGCATCGACCCAACCTCCGAGACTGAACGTCGTGGATCATGACGTGGCTGCCTACTACTCGACGTTCGGGACCACGTCGATCAATACGATGGATAAGGACGGGAACATGTTCTCGTTGACGCCGAGCGGCGGCTGGTTACCGTCGTGGGTGGCCGGCAGGACCGGTATCCCGTGCAGCCAGCGGATGCAGAGTTTCGTGCTTGACCCCGAGATGAACGCCGCGAACGTCGTCGCGCCGGGAAAACGGCCGCGTATCACCCTGACACCGTCGCTCGCGTTCAAGGACGGCAAACCGTTCATGGCGTTCAGCACGCAATCCGGCGATAACCAGGACCAGGCGTTGCTCCAGGTGTTCCTGAACGTCGTGGAATGGGGTATGGACATCCAGGAAGCGGTCGAGTATCCCCGATTTCGGACCTTGCACCTGCAAGACTCGTTCGGCGATCACGGTATCAGCCCCGGCAGTCTCGATATGGAACGGCGGTTCCCCGAGGCGACGTTCGAGACGTTAAAAGCGAAAGGCCATCGGGTCAAATGGCTCGATGATTGGACGTTCCCGTGCCAGCTCACCGCGATCAAGTATCTGCCGGAGGAAAAGGTGCTCGAGGGTGGTACCGACGTACGCGGCGAACGGTGGGGCGTCGCCTGGTAGCCGCCAGAGCGCCCTAAGGGCGGTTCGCGAACCGCCCCTATAATCGAGCGCGAAACGTCGGTAGAGACGCTGTGGGAGGGACGCGCTCCCGCGCGTCCGCACGGTCCCGGCAAATGAGTTGCCGGGCTACCTCTTCACCTCAACCCACCTGAGTTTCGCGACGCGGATACCATGCAAATTGGGGAGAAGCGCAGCTATGTAATCCTGCCCCTCATGGTTGATGATGATTTCCGGTGCGGCAACGGGAAGCGTGCCGACACGGTACCGGTCGTCGTCAATACCGAAGTTCAAGGGGTCGGGAGACGCATAGACCGTGCTCACGTTATCGCGGCCGTAACTCTGTGTCCGGAACAGGTAGTACAGCCCCACATCCTCCCTGTACACCACATGCACGCACTCGGCGGACCCCGGTCCCCTGCCGGCCACACCGCCGAACGCGACCATGTGCGGATGGCTCCAGGTACGCAGATCTTCTGAGACGCGGCAGAAATCGGCGCCGATCGCCGTGCGGTTCTCAATCGCCGTATGACCGGTATAGTAGCAGTAATACTTGTTGTCCGCGCGGATCGTCATTGGATCGCGCGTGTTCTCCCACGGGCCGCTGAACAGGTTCGGCTGCCCGTTCTCGTTCAGGACGCGCCGGAAAATCTTTCCATCATCGCTCGTGGCCAGACAGATGCGGGCGAAATCGCCGTAAAACATGTAGTAGGTTGCGTCCACCCTGACAACGTGCGGCGCCTGCAACCCGCCGTGCTGTTCACCAAGCGACGTGTCGGCTTCCGTAGCGATCCCCATCGGCGCCCAGTTCGTGTCGGTAAGATGCTTCCCTTCCCACCGGTGGAACAGTCGTGTGTGGCCGCCGCAGTTCGTGAACCGGATGCACGACCAGAGCTGCCACGTACCGTCCGCCGCCTGCCAGATACCGAAATCCACCGGCTGTTGCTTCTCGGTTGTGTAGTCGCCGAGGTCCGGGTTGCCCGCTACCTGCCACCAGCCACCATCAATTTCGGGTTTCAACAAAGGTTGTTCCATCGCGGCTCCGTCCTTTATCTGTACCGCCCCCCAGAGAGTTCCGATAACCAGTACCCCCAACAACCCGATACATCCCAGCGCGTTGGGCATCTTCATGTCTCGATCACCATGAGCTTCTTGCCACCAAAAGAATGACCGGCGCGGTCGGTCGTCCGTGATACCTCGTGCATTGTAGGGCGACGCAAGCGCCCTGTCAAACCACTCGCAAGTTACGGCGCTCCAACATATTTGGGGACCTTGATATGGAGTTGTGTCGGGGCGCGACTGTCGTAGGGGAGGGTCTTGTACCCTCCCTCGGGAGGCCGCAAGGGCCTCCCCTACATTCGTTATGCCGGAGCGAGGTGGCAATCTGGTTTTCGGGCACGCGGGGCAAACCGAGATTGCCGCGCTTCGCTCGCAATGACGACATAAGTGGCGGACTCGCAATGACGACCAACCTTATGAAGGCCGACACATGGCAGGAACGGTTCGCAACGCCGAAATTTCCCCCCTCAGCGACCGCAGCATTTTCATTGACACGCCACGTACATTCCTGTACATTATAGGAGAACCAACCGTTGGGTTGTGTCAAAACGGGCGTTACAGAGGGCTGCGTCTGCAGGGGGAGGTGATGCAACAGTCTCGCGACGCGATACGACTAACCAGTTGTCTAAGTTGAGGTGTCTTTCATCACGAACGAGGGATCTGTCATGAGAAAGAAAGGTGGATTTACGCTTATCGAGCTGCTGGTGGTTATCGCGATCATCGGCATTTTGGCTGCTATTCTGCTCCCGGCATTAGCGCGGGCGAGAGAGGCGGCCCGGCGCGCAAGCTGTGCGAACAACCTGAAACAGTGGGGATTGATCTACAAGATGTACGCCAACGAGTGGGAGGGCAGATTCCCGCCGCACGGTCGTGGAGATTCCTGGTGGGAAGAAGAGCCGTGCGGCGCATTTCAATTCGGGTTCAGGATGCCTTTCGGACCGGCTGTGTATCCCGAATATATGACGGACTTGATGATTGCCAAGTGCCCGTCAGATACCGAGGCGGCAGGTATCAAGAGCAGAGACCACGGGAGCTGGTGGCGTACCAACCCCGACGGTTCGAGACGCGTGAGGTTTCCGGGCATTTGCTACTACTATGTGGGGTACGCTCTCAACGAGAAGAACTCGACCAGCGTGACGATGCTTAATATAGTAAGCACTATCCCAGCCGGCGGCGCCGCCAATTGCCAGTCCGGTTACGACTCGGACATCGAGGGGCTGACACATCCGGAATATGGCAGTGAGACGGTTACGGTGTATCGTCTGCGTGAGGGCATCGAGCGGTTCTTTATCGAGGATATCAATAACCCTGCCGCGACCAGTATTGCCCAGAGCGAGCTGGCCGCCATGTGGGATATCGCATACGCTAATCCCACTTACGTGGAGTTGGCGAAAGAGTTCAACCACATTCCGGCGGGCGGAAATGTGCTCTTCATGGACGGGCATACGGAGTTCGTGAGATATAAAGGGAAGTTCCCGTACACGACCGCGTTCGTGAACGACGGTATCCAGTAACCCACACGTCGTGGGAGGGACGCGCTCCCGCGCGTCCGCAACATGTACCGGCGGGACACGCGCAAAGCCACCGGTCGAGGTGGAACTCGACCCTCCCGCACCGCGGGCGGATCGCGCCAGCGGTAGATATTGTAGGCGGGTACCGCGAAATTTTCTCTTGCAATTATTCTCTTGACAGGGTATACTGTGTGCACATCGGTGTGGGGTGAAGAAGGGAATCAGGACCCGCAACGAGGCGTGGGCGCGAAGGGGAACTGTCGTTCGCCCTTTCCGTAGACCGACCGTCCGGCGCACGTTGCGCGTGCCCCAAGACCTTCGGGCAGTGGAGGTATCGGATAGGTTCGGGAGAGCTGTACAGGGAGCACGATGGTGGTGGAAGGGTAGCTGCTGTTAGAGGAAGTTCTCCCTGGACGTGTTTGAACCGCGCGCTTATGGCTGCCAGCAGCTAGGACCGGAGAGGTGCGACGATACCATGAGCTGCCCGGACGGATTGAACTCATACCTGGCGGAAATTTCCAAGATCCCGCTGCTGTCGCCTGCCGAGGAGATGCGTCTCGCGAAGAAGATGCGCAACGGCGACGAGGAAGCCCGTAAAACGCTCGTCATCTCGAACCTTCGTCTTGTGGTGAGCGTAGCGAAAAAGTATCTGTATTACGGGTTGCCGCTGCTGGATCTTATCGAGGAGGGCAACCTGGGGTTGCTCAAAGCGGTGGACCGGTACGACCCGGCGAGGAAGTGCAAGTTCAGCACGTACGCCACGTGGTGGATCAAACAGGCTATCACCCGCTCTCTTTCGAATTACGGCAGGACGATCAGGATCCCGGTGTACGTCACGGACAGCATCTCGAAGTATAAACGGGCGGCTCAGCTTCTCTACGAACGTGAGGGAAAGGAGCCGTCGGTCGAGGAGGTGGCCGAGGAGATAGGGATAAAGTACGAGGAGGCGTTGAAACTGCACGAGTACGCGCTTGGTGTGCCGTCGCTCGAATCGCTGATGCACGTCGAGGAGGACGGTGAGGTGATCGGTGCCGACATCAGCGAAGAGGCGCGCGCGGACGAGGACGTCGTCTCGCGCATACTGCGCAGCCAGCGGTTGAGCCGCCTTCTTGAGCAGCTCACCCCGCGCGAGAGCAGCATACTGAGACACAGGTACGGTCTCGACGACGGCGAAGCGCACACGCTCGAGGAGACCGGAAAACAGTTCAACCTGACCAGGGAACGGATCCGGCAGATAGAGAACGAGGTCATAAACAAGCTGAAGATTTATGTCGCGGAGCATGCGGAGGAGTTCGAGGGGGTGTAAGTCGAGGAGACGATGGCGTCACCGTTGCAGGAGCTTGCGGACCTCATCCGGAGTGTGCCGGACTTCCCGAAAAAAGGTATCGATTTCAAGGATATCACCACGCTGTTGCTCGACGGGCCCGCGTTCCGTCGTGTGGTGGACCATTTCGTCGAGCGGTACGCCGATAAAGCCGTGGACGCGATCGTCGCCGTGGAGGCGCGCGGATTCATCATCGGCGGCGCCGTTGCGTACAAGTTGGGTGTGGGGTTCGTCCCGGTGAGAAAGAAGGGGAAACTCCCCTACAAGACTTACGAGGTGACCTACGACCTGGAGTACGGGACCGAAACGATCGCCATTCATCAGGACGCGCTCAAAGCCGGGCAGAACGTGGTCGTGCTTGACGATCTGCTTGCCACCGGCGGTACGACGAAAGCGGTGCTCGATCTGGTGGACCGGTTAGGCGCGACGGTTCTCGAGGTGGCGTTCCTGATAGAGCTCACGTTTCTCAACGGGCGAGAACGGCTCGCTTCGCACCCGGTCTATTCGGCAATCAAGCTGTGACGCGCCGGCGCGGTTGCGGGCCGGAGCCGCGGTCTCGGCGTGACGGTGTCCAACAGGGAGCGCCCGTAGCTCAGTCAGGATAGAGCAGCGGTTTCCTAAACCGCGTGTCGGAGGTTCGAGTCCTCTCGGGCGCGCCAGGTCATGATAGAGTACCATCGAGTTTCATAGAGGCGGCAGAAACGCGGCTCGGTCCGCAGGGCGCATCAATAACATCGAGCTGCCGACACGGTCGGGAGCGCTAGCGGGAGAGTGGTGGTGGGCGAGACGCTGATCCGGTTCGACTTTCATACCCACTCGATGCTCAGCGACGGCGAACTGCTCCCGGCGGAGCTTGCACGACGGTACTCGTGCAAGGGGTACCAGGCGGTAGCGGTCGCGGACCACGTCGACAGCTCCAATGTTGATGCGGTAGTACCGGCGGTCGTGAAAGCGGCCGACCTGTGGAACGGCGCACCGGAGACCGATGTGAAGCTGCTCCCCGGTGCGGAGATCACTCACGTTCCACCGTCGCGCATTGCGTCGCTCGTCGCCAAGGCGCGACAGCTTGGCGCGAGAATGGTGGTGGTGCACGGCGAGACGATCAACGAGCCGGTGATGCCCGGGACCAACCGGGCGGGAATCGAGGCGGGCGCCGATATACTCGCGCATCCCGGGCTGATATCGGAGGAGGACGCGGTTCTCGCCGCCGAGAAAGGGGTATTCCTCGAGATTACCTCCCGTGCCGGTCACTGTCTCACGAACGGGCATGTGGCGGGTGTCGCGCGCCGTGTAGGAGCATCTCTCGTGATAAGCTCCGACTGCCATGCGCCGGGCGACATACCGGGTCCTCTTCAGACGGCACGAGTGGGGCTGGGTGCCGGACTGACTCCGACCGAGTTGTCGGAGATCAACAAGACGATGGCGCAGGTCGCCGCCGAGTTTGTTTGAAAAAGCGAGGGTACCTGTCGTACAATACGGTGAGCTCGCGGTGCCGATCAAACGACGGTTTCGAGCGTTACATCGGTATGGTGGTGTGTACGTGATGGGTGTGAAAGGAAGGAGGTTCGGGTCATGAGAGGTAGAGTGCTTTCGCCCGGGTTGTTGATTCTTGGGTGCGTTCTCGTCGTGTTCACGGGATGCCAAACGTTCCCCTACTGGCCGGGCCGGTCCCAGGAACCGGTCGGGGAAGAACCGTTACCGGACGTGCCGCCGGTCGAGTCCGTGTTCCCGCCCGCAGCGGCTGCACGGTTCGATGATATCCCGGTGATGGAAGGGTTGAAAATGGTGCACGAGCGGTCGTTCGTCTTCGAGAGCGAAGATCTGCAAATCGCGTTCCTGATCTACGAAGGACGAATGGCCCCGGAGGATGCGGCGCAGTTCTTTGTCGATGCGCTGCCGCGTGCCGGTTGGACGCTGCACGACGTGCTCGAGTACAACGATATCACCATAAAGTTCGACCAGCCGGGCAGAAACCTGTTGGTCCATATCTCACCGAAATTCAGGGGGTGTGTGGCAAAGATAATGCTCACGCCGAAGAGCCAGTAGCGAGGGGGTACGGACATCCCCCGGGCGGTCTGAGAAGGGTGGTATTCTCGATAGTGCTATGACACGATACAGGTATGTCTATCTTGTGCTGGTGCTGCTGTGCAGCATAAGCGTGAGCCGGTGTACGACGCCGAGAACGAGACCGGTCGTGACGGGACCGGAACCCGTCAGCACGGAACCCGCCGTTGACGTCGAGGATCGTGCGGTGAGGGACGTGCTCGACGAGGTGGAACGTGCCATGGAACAGCAGGACGTCTACAAAGTGCTGGCGCACGTGTCGGCGTCGTACCACGATAAGCTCGGTCGCGACTATACGGATCTCGGACGCTTCTTGCGGCGTACTTTCGACGCGTACGGCAGCATAGAGATCGCGCGGTCGGGTACCGAGGTCACCATCGACGAGGATAGAGCGGCGGTGACGGAAACATACGTGACGTTTGCCCGGGGTAAGCCGGGGACCGTTGTGGAACCTCTTACGGTGCGCGGACGCGTCTCGGTGTTCCTGGAGAAGATCGCCGGCCGATGGCTTATCGTCGAGTGGGGAGAGACGACGTGAAGAAGATCCGCAAGAAAAAGGTTGCCCTGCGACGAAAGCCGCCGGTGGACGAGCACGCGCCCGCATCTCTCAAGCGTGTCGAACAGTTCGTCAAGGAACGATCACGATATGTGGCGGTTCTGGGCGTGGTGGTGCTGTTTGCGGCGATATTCGTCCTTGTTTTTTTCCACTATTCGCGCAGGAGAGAGGCGCAGGCGGTGCGTCAGGTGGAACAGGCGCTCGCGAGCGAGACGGTCGAGACGCAGATATCGCTCCTGGAGGACGTGGTGGAGGAGTATGCGGGCACGTTACCGGCCGCGCGTGCGCTCTACTACCTGGGAGATGCGTACTATGAGAGCGGCGAGTACGAGTCGGCACGTCAGTGCTACGAGCGGTACCTGCGGAGCTATCCGCGCGGTGAGTTCGCGCCGAACGCCGTCGAAGGGATTGCGTACTGTGCGGAGTCGGAGGGCAAGTTCGACGAGGCGATCGAGCAGTACAGGACGCTGCTCGAAACCTATGGCGACAGTTACGTCGCCCAGCATGCGTGGTACAACATCGGGAAATGTTACGAGCTGGCCGGAGACCAGGCAGGCGCGGCTCATTCGTATGAGAACCAGGTGTCGCTGTACCCGATGAGCGCCTGGTCGGACAAGGCCGAGGCGCGGCTCGGCGAGTTGCGTTATGAGCTGCCATCCTTACAGGCGGCCCCTGAAGCTGACACCGTCCCGCTCATGCCTGATATCACCGGGACGCCCGGCGCCGACTGAGCTGTAGGCTGGCAGCTCATGTGTCGGGAATGCGTTTGACCGGAACACGTGCGGCACTGTGCTCTCAGCCTCCGAAGGAGGCGACAGAATGTAGCCCAGGGCGACGCGAAGCGAGCCCTGGGTCACCGGCGCCCTCGAACCAGGAGCCCCCGAACGGGGGCGACAGAAACGCCTCTGTGCAAGCCGTAGCCCGGCAACTCATGTGTCGGGAACCGGTTCGGGACACAACCTCTCATGCGTGACACGGATTCCAAGAGCCAACAGCGGATACGGCTCAGGAAGGGTCTCGGTCAGCATATCCTGTTAGACCCCAATATCAACCGGAAAATGGTCGAGATCGCCGATGTCGGCGACCGCGATCTTGTCGTCGAGGTCGGTGCCGGCCACGGCGGTCTGACCAGGCTGCTCGCCGAACGTGCCGGCGCGGTGTTCGCCCTCGAGATAGACGCGCGGTTCGAGCCGATACTGAACGGGAAGTTCGGCACATCCTCAAACGTCACCATTTTCATCGGTGACGTGCTCAACCACGATCTTACCGACCTGCTGGCTGCGCATCTTCCGCACGATGGCCTGTTAAAGATGGTATCGAACCTGCCCTACTACATCACCTCGCCGATACTGGAACAGTTTCTCGAGAGCGACCTGTTTTTCGAGACGATGGTGGTCATGGTGCAGAAGGAGGTAGCCGGACGGCTCACTGCGGAACCCGGCAGCCGCGAGTACGGTGTCCTGTCGCTCGCGGCGCGGTTCTATGCGGAGGTGGACGCCATTCGAGATGTGCCGAAGACGTGCTTTCGTCCCGTGCCCGACGTCGATTCCACTATCGTCAGGTTCCGGTGCAGACGGAAGACCGCCGTCGAAGGGGAGGAAAAGGCGTTTCTGTTTCACGTGATACGTGCGGGGTTCGGAGAACGGAGAAAAATGCTCAAGAACGCTCTGGCACGTTCCGCAGAGCTTGCCATCTCGCGGGAGGAAGTCGATCAGGCGTTGGAAACCGCCGACGTGCGTGGGGAACGTCGTGCCGAGACGCTCGATCTGGACGAGTTCCTCCGGTTGGCGAGAGCGCTCCGCGACGTCACGACTTCCTAGCAATATCTAACATGAAGAACGTGGCACGGGCGTCTCGCCCGTGGTTCCATGGGCAAGATGCCCATGCCACGGCGATAGCGTGTTGCGGGTCTACGTGAAGCTTCTTTGCGTCCCTCGCGCCTTTGCGGTTATAGGCGCAAGCAAGCTTGCGCACTCCACATGACCGTCGATCTTTGGAGTGCGGTAGCTTGCTACCGCTTTGCCCTACCGACTACCGGCGCTCAGACATCGTGGCGTAGTAGGCGCAGTGTCTTCTGATCACACAACCCTCGCAGTCGGGATTTCGCGCGTGACAGACTGTCCTGCCGTGCCTGATAATGTTCAGGTGGAGCACATAGCTCCGTCCTTCGGGAACAAGTTGCGGGACATACTGGTGAGCTTTGGCAGCATTCATTCCCGCCGGGATGATCCCCACCCGTTTGAGCACGCGGAATATGTGCGTATCGATCGGGAACGCCTCCCTGCCGAGCGAAAACAACAACACGCATCGCGCGGTTTTCGGCCCGACACCGTCGAACGATTCGAGAATCGTCTCCACTCCCTCGGTTGGTAACCGTCGAAGATAATCGAGGTTCAGCGGACCGCGTTTCGCGATCGATCT
>Ga0180434_10002612_pt1 | contig 23753 bp, 19 predicted proteins | sample SS_ome_7_FD_132453 | JGI IMG/M metagenome (GOLD analysis project Ga0180434, IMG submission 132453) | Hypersaline lake sediment archaeal communities from the Salton Sea, California, USA - SS_1_D_2 metaG | ecosystem: Environmental > Aquatic > Non-marine Saline and Alkaline > Hypersaline >... | reverse complement strand
ATTGCGAGGACTATGCTGTAGGCATCATCCCCATGTTGGGAATCGGCTTTCATTCCTTCATAGATGGGGTGATCTATTCGGTGACCTTCAACGTCAGCGTCCTTACGGGCGTGCTGGCCGCTACCGGGATGGTGCTCCACGAATTCCCCGAGGGCATCGTCACGTTTGTGCTCCTGGAGCGGGGAGGCTTCAGTCGGAAAAAATCGACCCTGTACGCCTTTCTGGCGGCAGCCCTATCTACTCCGTTGGGCACGTTGGTATCGTATCCTTTCATCAACACGATCGAGCGGCCCACGCTGGGCGCGCTGCTGGCCATCTCTGCCGGCGCGTTGGTCTACGTGGGGGCTTCGCACCTTCTTCCTGCGGTCGAAAGGGAGCAAAGGAGATACAGCATCCTCGCGCTGGCCGCTGGCGTGCTGGTCGCTGTTTTCATCATTCTATCCAAAGGGTGAGATGAAAACAACGCGAGTGGTGCTGGTTATAAACTTGACGTGAGCGTTCACCCCTCCCTCGCCTCGCAGGGAGGGGTGAACGGTTGTCATTGTGTGTGGGCGATACCCCTAATCGTAGGTATAGAACCCTTTACCTGTCTTTCGGCCCAGGTGACCGGCGGCCACCATGCGCTTCAGGAGCGGGCAAGGGCGGTACTTGTCGTCTCCCAGTCCTTCTTGAAGCACGACCATGACGTTGAGCACGATGTCGAGCCCGATCAGGTCGCACAACGTCAACGGTCCCATCGGGTGATTCATGCCCAGCTTCATCACCGTGTCAATCGCCTCCACGGTGCCGACTCCCTCCATCAGCGCGTAGATGGCCTCGTTGATCATGGGGCAGAGGATGCGGTTGGAGATAAAGCCAGGGTAATCCTGCGCCTCGACCGGGGTCTTGCCCAGTTCCTCTGTCATGGCAGCCACGACGGACGTGGTTTCGTCAGAGGTCTCCAGCCCGCGGATGATCTCGACCAGTTTCATCAGCGGCACCGGGTTCATAAAGTGCATGCCGATGACCTGATCGGGTCGGTCGGTGACGGCGGCCAGCTCGGTGATGGAGATGGAGGAGGTGTTGCTGGCCAGGATCACGTCGGGGCGGGTGCAGTCGTCCAGTTCGATAAAGACCTTTTTCTTGATTTCGAGATTCTCGAGCACGGCTTCGATGACGAGATCGGCGTCCGCAGCGGCGGCGACCTCACCGGCAGTGACGATGTTCGTCAGTCCAGCCTCGCGCTGCTCGTCGGTCAGGCGGCCCTTGCTGTGAAGTTTCTCCACCGACTTTTGGATCGAGGCCATTGCTTTTTCCAGTTGCTCCGGCACGATGTCGATCAGGGTGACCTGGTAGCCGGTTGTGGCGCAGACCTGGGCGATGCCGTTGCCCATGGTCCCCGCGCCGATAACGGCGATTTTCTTGATATCCATATCAGCCTCCTTACTCATTTACTCGCTTACTCATTCCATCTCTATCGCCATCGCCACCGCCTCGCCGCCGCCCAGGCAGAGCGTGGCCAGGCCGTGCTTGAGGCCTCGATGTTGCAGGGCATAGATCAGTGTGACCAGCACGCGCGCGCCGGAGCAGCCGATGGGGTGACCCAGGGCGATGGCCCCGCCGTTGACATTGACTTTTTCCCACGGCAATCCCAGCTCCCGCCCGTCGGCCAGGGTTTGGGCGGCAAAAGCCTCGTTGACCTCGAACAGGTCATAGTCGTCCACGGTGAAGCCGGTCTTGGCCAATACTTTGCGCACGGCAAAAATGGGGGCGGTGAATATCTTGAGTGGCTCGACCGCCGCCTGGTCGTAGGCCACGATGCGGGCGAGCGGCTTGATGCCCAGTTCGTTCGCCTTGGCCCGGCTCATCACCACCGTGGCGGCGGCCCCGTCGGTGATGCCGGGAGAGTTCCCGGCGGTGACCATGCCGTCAGGCTGGAAGGCGGGCCGCAGGCGGGCCAGGGCTTCCAGGCTGGTGTCGCGTCGGGGAACCTCGTCGGTATCAAAGATGAGGGGGTCTCCCTTGCGCTGGGGGACCTCGACAGGGACGATTTCATCCTCAAAGCGGCCCTCGTCGATGGCGGCGATGGCCTTCATCTGGCTTTTGTAGGCGTATTCGTCGAGTTCCTCCCGCGTCAGGCCGTACTCGCGGGCGATCCACTCGGCGGAGTTGCCCATGTGATGATCCTCAAAGACACACCACAGTCCGTCGTGGACCATCGCGTCCACCAGCTTGTTGTCGCCCAGCCGGTAGCCGAAGCGGGCCTTGTGGAGCAGATAGGGACCATTGTTCATACTCTCCATCCCGCCAGCGACAAAGATATCGCCGTCGCCGACCTGGATCATCGCCGCCGCCAGCATCACGGTCTTGAGGCCCGATCCACAGATCTTGTTGACGGTAGTGCCGCCGACGGTGGGGGGAAGCCCGGCCTTGATGGCTGCCTGACGAGCCGGGGCCTGACCCTGCCCGGCCAAAACGACGTTGCCCATCAGCACCTCGTCAACCGAGGCAGGCTCCACGCCGGCCCGTTCCACGGCGGCGCGGACGGCCACAGCTCCCAGGTCGGATGCAGAGAGGCCCATCAGTGTACCCTGAAATCTGCCGACGGGTGTGCGGACGGCGGATACGATGACGACGTCGTTTCCATTCTGATTGTTGGACATTATGTTTGTTTCCTCCTGTAATTAATTTAACGTTTATCTTTTGTGCTTATCCGCTCAAACAGCGGTTGCAAACGCTCATAGGTCTGATCCATCCATTCGGGGATGACGCGCGTTTTCCCCACCGCGGTCATATAGTTGGCATCGCCGCTCCAACGCGGGACGACGTGAAGATGGACGTGATCTGCGATCCCCGCTCCGGCTGCCTTGCCGATGTTCGCACCGATGTTAAAGCCCTCTGGATTGTAGGCCTTCCGCAACACCCGCAGGCTGAGTTGGACCAACGCCATGAGTTCGGCCAGGCTCTCCTCGTCCAGAACCTCCAGCGTCGCCACGTGGGCGTAAGGGACGAGCATCAGGTGCCCGTTGTTGTAGGGGAAACGATTGAGAGTCACGTAACAGAATTGACCTCGATGAACGATGTGGGCTTCCGCGTCCTGCTCACGAGGTTTGATGCAAAAGAGACAGCCGTCTGGCGAGCGTTCGTCGCCTTGTAAATATGCCATTCGCCAGGGAGTCCAAAGGTGGCTCATACTGTTTTTGCGCGTCTTGGTCGTCAGGAATAGGCGCGAGATACCAATTGCTTCTCTGGTGCTGAATTGTACCTCGCCTTTCCCCGCTGTGCAAGTTTCCCCGCTGCTCCTTTTTGACGTATCCGCTTGACTTGGGACGACGCTGTGCTGAACATTTGACAACTTTGGACATTTGCGTTATCCTCTTATTTTGGTAAACTCATAGACTAGTCGGGAAGGGGTATGTTCAAACAGCTTATTCACAACGGTGTTCACGTGATTCAGATTCCAGTGCCCGATCATCTCGAACTGATGATTCGCGGTGAGCGCAGAGCGTTGACTCGTACACAGATCGAGATGGCTATGGCCTGGGCCAAGAAACAGGGCACTCCTTATGTGGAGGATCCGACGTTCGTCTCCAATTTTATGCAGGATTTCAGCGCTGAACTGGGCGTTGATCCACCGCTGACGGTTGAGGAGGTGGATTTTGGCCCGGCTCTGCGGATCGTGCGGACCGAACGCGCCGCCAAAAAGCGCTTGACCAAGGAGGAGCGCAAGGCGCTGGCGGCTGAACGAAAAGAGGAACGCGAGGCGCTCAAGGAACAGTATGGGTATGCCATCGTGAACGGCGAGCGCGTCGAGATTGCGAATTATGCTGCCGAACCCAGCAGCATCTTTATGGGACGCGGCAAGCACCCGTTGCGTGGCAGGTGGAAGGAAGGCCCGCAACAAAGCGACATCACGTTAAACCTAAGCCCCGATGCGCCCCGCCCCCCCGGCGAATGGGACGAGATCGTGTGGCAACCCGAGTCGCTGTGGGTGGCGCGTTGGAGGGATAAGCTTTCTGAAAAGCTCAAGTATGTCTGGCTCAGCGACACCGCGCCCGTCAAGCAGGAGCGAGAGGAGGCCAAATTCGACCAGGCGGTGGAATTGGACGAGAATCTGGATCGCGTTCGGGATTACATCGAGCAAGGACTGAGGGACTCGGATGAGAAGCGGCAGATGGTGGCGACCGCGTGTTATTTGATCGATGTGCTTTGCTTGCGCGTGGGAGACGAAAAGGACGCCGATGAAGCGGATACCATAGGCGCGACGACGCTCCGTCCCGAGCACGTCACCCTACATCCGGACGGCACAGCCGAGTTCGAGTTCCTGGGAAAGGACTCGGTGTTGTGGCATAAAAGAATCAAGCTCCCCCCAGTAGTGCGTAACAACCTGGCAGAGCTGCTTCAAAAGGCTCAATCATCCAACCCCTCGCACGAAAAGTCGCAGATCTTTGAGATCAGCAGCAGCGACGTCAATGCCTACCTTTCCGAGATCCTCCCGGGACTGACGGCCAAGGTCTTTCGCACCCGCCACGCCACAGCAGCCGTCCGCGATAGATTGTTGGCTTCAGAAGTAGAGGCGAGCGATCCAGACCACAAAAAGTGGGAGGCGGTCTCTTTGGCCAATCTTGAAGCGGCGATCCTCTGCAATCATTCCAAGACAGCGCCAGCCCGGTGGCAAGAACGCCGCCAGCGGGCCGGCGAGCGCCTGGAGAAACGAAAGGAGCGGGTGGAGCAGTATCGGTGCCGGTTGGACGAAGCCAACGACGTACCGCTCGCGTTAGAGCGCGAAGCTCAGGAGAAAGAAGATGAGGCCGAAACCGAGGCCCAGCGCGACCGCGTGCAGGCCCGTTATGTTAAAAAGATCGAGCGGGCGAAGAAAAAGATCGAGACGGCCGAGAACAGGCTCCGGCGGGCCGAGATCGCGCTGGACAAGGCCGAGACGAAGGAAGCCGTCGCGGTCAAGAAGCGCACCTGGAATCTCGGAACCAGTCTCAAATCCTACATTGACCCCCGGGTCCTTTGTGAGTGGGGGGACCAGGTGGATTATGACGTTTTGGAAAACTATTACCCCAAGGCCCTGCGGCGCAAGTTTGCCTGGGCGAGAGGACAAGAGCAGGAAGAGGATGAATGACGATGACGACGACACTGCCTATCTTTGATGGACACAATGACACGTTGCTGAACCTCTATCTCCCGGCGCGAGGAGGTGGGCGTTCTTTTTTCACCCGAAGCGAGCAGGGCCACGTCGACCTTCCCCGCGCGCGCGAAGGTGGGTTTGGGGGCGGTTTTTTTGCCGTCTTTGTGCCTCCCGAGTCGGCGATGGAGGAACCGCCCGACTCCGCCCCAGATACTACTTCGGGCGATAGTGAGGTGCACAGGCCGCTATCCTCCGATCCGGCCTACGTTCAGCGGACCGCGCTCGCTGTGACGGCGAGTCTGTTTCGCCTCGAGGAAGAATCGGACGGACAACTTCAGGTCGTTCGCACCGTGGATGAACTATCTGATTGTCTGCGCCAGGATGTTCTCGCCGCCGTGCTCCATTTCGAGGGCGCCGAGCCGATTGACCCCGGCCTGGACGCGCTCTACGTCTTTCACGAGGCCGGACTGCGCTCGCTGGGCATTGTCTGGAGCCGACCGAATGCGTTCGGCTCCGGCGTCCCGTTCAAGTTCCCCCATTCTCCCGACGTCGGCCCGGGTCTCACTGAGGCCGGGAAGAAGCTGGTCCGCGCCTGCAATCGTCTGGGCATCATGGTGGATCTTTCTCACCTGAACGAGCAGGGATTTTGGGACGTGGCGCGCCTGTCGGATGCGCCGTTGGTGGCGACGCACAGTTGTGTGCATGCCATCTGCCCCTCGCCGCGCAACTTGACGGATAAACAACTGGACGCTATCGGAGAGTCGGACGGCATCGTCGGCATCAATTTTTACGTCGGTTTTTTGCGCGAGGACGGCAAACACGATACCGATACCCCGCTCACCGAGATCGCGCGTCACATCGACTATATCGCTCAGCGCATCGGCATTGACCACGTCGCCTTTGGCTCCGATTTTGACGGCGCGACGATACCGGACGAACTGGGCGACGTGACCGGGATGCCCAAACTCGTGGAGGCCTTGCGCGAGCGGGGCTACGACGACGCGGCCTTGCGCAAGATCGCTCACGAGAACTGGTTGCGTGTCCTGCGCCAGACGTGGAGGTAGCGAGCGCCAAAGCTTCGAGGAATGCCCGATTGCTTCACCTGTCCCCATTTCTCGTTGGGAGCGCGATAATCGGTAGGGGGAGAATCTCGGATGAGGGAAATGCACGATGAGCACTGATGCTACAACGCGACTTGGGAATAATCGTCATTTCGAGTAATCCACAGCGCCGCGGCGCTGTTCAGTGAGCAAGAAACTAAATGTATTCGTCACCCTGAGCGGAGCGCAGCGGAGTCGAAGGGTCTCCAATTCCGCAATGTGAGATTCCTCGACTCCCTCCGGTCGCTCGGAATGACGGTAACATGGAAGTTTCTTAGTAGCGGAACGGAGCGCAGCGGAGTGGAGTCGAGAAATCTCCCGTTGTTGGGAGAAGACCCTTTGACTGAACTGGGCCAGAGACAGATCGAGTCAGCGTTGGGGCAGGCGACGTTTTGGCGGAAGGTGGTCTATCTGCCCACCGTCGGCTCGACGAACGACGCGGCGAAGGATCTGGCAGCGCGGGGCGCGCCCGAGGGGACCGTGGTGGTGGCCGACGAGCAGACCGCCGGGCGGGGACGCCTGGGGCGGTGTTGGTTGGCGCCACCGTCCACTTGCCTGTTGTGCTCGCTTCTCTTTCGCCCCGCGCTTTCTCTCGCCCAGGCAAATCGGCTGACGATGCTCTCCTCTCTGGCAGCCGCCGATGCGGTCAACGAGGTCGCCGGTCTGCGAGTCTCCCTCAAGTGGCCGAATGACCTCATCGTCCCTCCAACCTGGAAAAAGCTATCGGGCGTGCTGACCGAGACGGGAATGGTCGGAGCGCAACTGGATTTTGTGGTCGTCGGCGTCGGCGTCAACGTCAACGTGCCGCCAGAGGCGTTGCCTGACCTGGACCCCAATGCCACCAGCATCCTGGCGGAGACGGGGCGGGTGGTGGATCGGCTCGCTTTGCTGACGGCATTCCTGGCCGAGGTCGAGCGACGGTACGAGACGCTGCGAACTGGCGCGAATCCACGGCAGGAGTGGGCCGGACGGCTGGCGACGTTGGGCCGCTTGGTGAAAGCGACCACCTCCGACGGAGTCTTCACCGGCGTGGCCGAATCCGTGGATGAGGATGGGGCGCTGCTCCTGCGCGCGTCCGACGGCGCGCTTCGCCGACTCTTGGCCGGGGATGTGACGTTGGCTCGCTCAGCAGACTAGTCTCCCAAACAGACAATGTGCTCGTCGTTCATCAGGGCATAGTCAACCATCTTGGTGAGTTGGCCGAGGCGAGAGTGGAACCCCTCCTTGGTGACCCATTTTTGAATTTTCTTCTTTACCGGCCTTATTTGCATTCCAGTGTGTACCATCCATTTGGACGGCTGTTGCTCAACGAGTGTGTGAGCTTTTTCTACTGTGTTCTTCAGAATTGACAAGTACTCTGTCTCAAACCTTGTATCTCCGTACAAGTCTATCATTTTGTCGGTTTGTTCGCAAAGCTCCTCAAAAAGTGGGTAGAGAAACCAGTAGTAGTAGTATCCATCGTCGTCGAAGCGGAGAGAGTATTCCCTGCGATATTCAGGCACATCTTTGTTGGAAGTTACGACCAAGTCTACTGCCACTTCTCTTCTCCTTGAGCAGTTGCCGCATACTAGTCAATGATGCGCGTGACGTGGTACGCGGTGACGTCGTGCTCGACCCCCTTCAGTCGCAGGCCTGTGACCGGCGTGGCCTCCACCTGATTCTCGATCAGATCATACGTCGCCTGGCTGATGAGCACCTGCCCGGACTTGGCCGCGCCGCAGATGCGCGATCCCAGGTTGGCGGCTTGCCCAATGACCGTGTAGTCCGTGCGCCGGGCGCAGCCCATCTCGCCGACGGTCAGTTCGCCGGTGGCGATGCCGACGCCGATGGGGGCCTGTTGGACGCCGCGCGCCTGCCAGGTTTCCATCACGGCCTGATGGGTCGCCTGCATCTCCAGGCCCACGCGCACCGCCCGCAGGGCGTGATCGGGCTGGGGGAAGGGCGCGCTGAACAATGCCATCACCTCGTCGCCGACGAACTTGTCGAGCGTGCCCTCGTGCGACAGAATGATCTCGGTCATCTGGCTCAGGTAATCGTTGACGAACCCTACCAGCAACTCGGGATCGGTGTGCTCGGCCAGGTTGGTGGAGCCTCGGATGTCGGCGTAGAGCACGCTGAGCACCGAACGCTCGCCCTTGAGAAACTCCACGTCGGGATTCGCCAGCAGTCGCTCCATCACGCGGGGGTCCACCGAGCGGCCCAGTACCCGGCGCAATCGGCGGCGTTCCAGCCCCTCAAAGATGGCCGTGTCCATCTGGCTGCCGATAGCGTTCAGCAGACGACGGTCCTCTGCCCGGAAACCGTGCGGCCCATAGCGGTTGACGACGCCGAGGACGCCGATGATCGCGTCGTTCAAGATCAGGGGTATGCACATCATCGAGCGTAGCACGTCGCCGAGATCGTTGTAGCAGACCATCTTGGCCTGGTGCAGCGACTCGTTGGCTACCCGATTCACTATCTCGTAGTGGGGCGATACCCGGAACAGATCGTCGTGGGTGGCGGCTCGCAGTTCCAACCGCTGGGCGACCTGATTGTAGAGCATCACAAACCCCATCTCGGCCTGGATGACGGCGCGCAGTTCCTGGAGCACGGCGTTGAGCATCTCATCGAAAGGAAGATGTCGATCGCGGATACGGTCTACCCGGTAGACGGTCTCCAGTTCCTTGTTGCGCTGCTGGAGATCGTAATAGGCGTATCCCTGGAGCACGGCGGAATCAATTTGGCTTTCGGCGATTTTGAGCAGCTCGATTTCGTGGGAGTCGAAAGGTACCTGCGATCGGGCGAGCAACACGGCGCCCAATCTTTCCTCCTCGCCCATAATGATCGGGATGGCGACCAGTTGCAGGTTTTCTGGCAGTTGAGGCAGGGCCGATTTGGGCAGCACGTCGTTTCCTTCCCAGGTGACGACGTCGTCCGCCTCGACGACCTGCTGGGCCAATTCGCGAGTGATGAAGGGTTCCAGATGACCGAACTTTTCCCTCCGATCGTTGATCGCTTTCAGTTCCAGTTCACTCTCCTCGCGGCTCAGCAGGCAGAGCAGGCAGAGTTCGGCCTCGAATTGGTCGGCAAGCGCGTTGGCGATGGAGGTCAACATGGCCGAGGGCTCGGGCACCGTGTCGCGGATGTGGTCAATCGCCAGGATCAGCTCCAGTTCTTTTTGTTTCAGCTCAAGCTGTTTGGTCAAGTTTTTCTCGTTCATATTGCTGTCCTCATTGTCTGTAAAATAGGGTAGAACCCCCTGCCTTCCAAGCTGCCGATTTTTATCCGGCGATGGTTGGCTTGTGATCTCTTGTGTTAGCGGCATGCCTTGATTATATCCGAATGCTGGCGCTTGCACAAGCAGCAACACTATTCTGTTGAGGATTCACTTTCTGAGGATGCTTGCTGATTCGAGGGGGTCAAGAGGGTGGGGGGCGCTTTTGCCTTTTTACCACATTCCCTCCGGCAGCGTCAGTATGACGCGGGTGTACGCGCCCGGCATGCTTTCTACCGCCAGCGTCCCGCCGACGACGGCCATCATCGTGCTGTGCAGCGCCAATCCGTGGCCGCTGCTTTCTCCTGACTTTTGCGCGGCGTCCAATCCGACGCCGTCGTCCTCGATGGCGATCTCCAGACCGTTGCGCCAGACTGCCCTGACGTGGAGGTTCAGCGGTTGGGGAGTCTCTCGATCTCGCCCGTGGCGGGCGGCGTTGCGGATCGCCTCGCGGGCGGCATAGAAGAGGACCTCGGCTGTCAGCGTGGGGATGCGCCGCGCCTCTCGTTCCGCTTCCGACTCGATCTCCCACGTCACGTCGTCAAAGCCGTTTCCTAGCTCGTCGCTCACCGTCCGCCGCAGCGCGCTGACTATCCCCAATCTCGCGACCTCCGGCGCCGCGCCGGAGGGCAGTTCGCGTAGGAGGTCGGCGATCTGGCGGTGAGCGTCCGCCAGAAGCGAGACGGTCTCGGGGTATTCCCCGCTGCCGCTCAGAGTCAGCAGCGCCGCGTGGAGGTTGGGCAGGACGTCGTCGTGTAACACCCGGCGGGTCTGTTGGTCGAGCACCTGGCTTTCGGCCAATCGCTGGCGTTGCAGGGCCATCAAGCGGCGGGCCATCTCCGCGCTGGCCTGGGTGTCGATCAGCCGCTCGCCACTGGCGCGGGCGATCTCGATCTCCTCCTGGGTGTAGAGGCCGCCGTCTCGCTTTTCGCCCAGCAGCAGGACGCCGATCAGTCCGCGCTCGCTCCACAGTGGCACGGCCCACGTCGCGCCACCGTAGCGGTCTGGGTCGAGCGGCGCGCACATCGTCTGCGGCGAGTCGAACCGCGACGCGAGTTCGGCCGGCGAGGGGAGCGAGGCCGGGCCGCCTGCGGGATAAGTCAAGGGCGGGCCGGCCAGTGGGGCCAACGGTCCCAGCGCGACCAGATAAGCCACACGCGCCTCCAGCACGTCGTCGCACAACGCCCGGAACGGCGTCTCCGTATCCACCTCCCTCCCCCATTGGGGGAGGGTTGGGGAGGGGGAGGTCAGCAATCGTTCGTATATCCTCTCACTGGCGACGAAAGGGCGCAGGTGCTCGATAGTGCGCTCTCGCTCGGCGTAGGAGCGCCAGCTCAGGAGGGCATAGAAAGTCACCATCAGCAGGGTGGTCAGCAGCAGGCTGTAGATCGAGCGTAGCCGGAGCGCGAGGCTCCAGCCCACCACCACGCCGTACCCCGCCGCCAGGATGACGGCCCTGCGCCAATGCTGGAAGAGTCCGCGCCGGGGGAGCGTCTTGCCGGTAAAGACCTCGTAGGAGACGATCGCCTGTCCCAGCAGGATCACGGCGATGGTGATGAGGAGCGAGATCGCCAGGTCGAACCAGGCGACGGTGAGCGCCATCTCGGTGTAGACGCCGGACCGGGCGCGCTGGTTGGCGTTCAGAATGATCCACAGCATAATCCATGCCACGAGTAGACTGGCGGCGAATAACGCAGCAGAGGCGGCTGCCAGCCAGGGACGGGCGCGACGGCGGGCCAGGTCGCCCATCACGCGGGACGACGGCCCCGGGCGGCGCAGCGCGTCCAGCGACAGGCTGATGCAGAGCACGATGTAGAACGGGTAGACGAGGATCAAGAGCGGGACGCCGCCCACCGACGGCGTGGCCGACAGCCGGAGTTGCGCCACCTGCAAGTAGGAGGGCAACGGGTTGGCAAAGAGGAGCAGCCCGACGAGGCCCGTCGCCAGCAGCACGGTGAGCAGGAACCAGGGACGCTGGCGGCGATGCAGGGGAGTCTGTGGGTCGTCCCAGAAACCCGCGTACCACAGCATGATTGCGTACCAGGCGAAAGGCGAGCCGACGACCGGGACCCAGCCCACGTGCCACCAGAAATTCATCCCCTCGCTCACAACGTAGAGGCCGTGGCCCAGGAGCGCGGCATGGCTGATGAAGAAGACCCCGCCCATCAACATCCCGCCGCCCGCCATCCAGACGCCCCAGCGCCTGCCCTGAGCTTGTCGAAGGGTGCGGCGCTCGGCGTTCAGCAGCACCGTCAGGCCCAGCCAGAACAGCAGGATGATGTCGAACAGCGAGACGGCCATGATGGCCCAGTCGAGGAGGAGTATGCCGGTCATCGTTTACCCTGTGGCGCTTTGTTCCAGCGCGATGATCTGCTGGACATCGTTGCGCGCGAGCCAGAGCGGGACGATCCCAAAGACACCGAAAGAGCAATCGAGCAGCCGCCAGAAGAGGGGGATGCCTCGGAGCGGGCCAAAGATCATCGCCACGGGGATCACCAGGACGCAGGCGATCATGCCCGATTCGATCACCCAGATATTTTTCACCGGATCTCTCAGCGGTCCGATGAAGCCGATGGCGATGACGATGTGGCCGAACGCGAGCCAGTCGGTGCCGTAGAAGATAAAGGGTTGCTCCTGTTTCATCTCGGTGATGCCCTGATGGATGAACGAGATCCAGTGTGCCATCGCGGGCCACGCTTGCTCCATGAGCGTCCCTTCGCCAATCGTGTTCTGAAGTATGTCAATTCCCCATTTGAGGGGCACTGCTGTTAGCCCACTGATGATGAGGGAGATCGTGAAGAAAATGAGTAGATACCTGACTCTTTTTTCTAGTAGCTGGGTTTCCATATCTATTTTTCCAATAGGTGATGCATACATGCTTTCTAGTGGACGCTGTTACTCAAAAACGCGGTGTAAACACTTGGATCAGTCATGTCTACCATAACTGTCTGATGGGAATGGTTCTTGTTCCCGGTGCAACCTTTCAAGTGCTCAGCCTGATTTGGAGTCCACCAGTTGGAGGTACTATCATATGTCGGTGGCTCAAGTTCTGTCTTTCTGAGAGGCTCTTGGCATAAAGTGCTTGTCATGAACTCATCCAACTCGTCGGCATTCATTGAAAAACGTACTTGTATGAAGATGTCCTGGAAACCAGTCGTGTAGGCATAGATTTCATGTGCGCTTGGGGGAAGCGTTATGTCTGCATTACCTTCAATGAAGGAGGTTTCATAGCTGTCAGGACGAGAGGGGTAGTAGTCTCTAGCTGTGAATGGCTCATAGTCCTTTAGTTGCCACGCAGCCCAGAGAATGGCGATTAGGCAACCTGACATCACAACAAGTGCTGATATGCTGAGCCATTTCCTCCAATTCCACTTCACTTGTCAGCGTTCCCTGAAATTTGTTACTCCGCTGCGTCAAGCGGTACCCACTCCCCTTGCCGATCGATCACTTGCGGCGTGCCATCCTCATCCCACTGGATCAACTGGCGGCGCTGGTAGATGATGACCGCTCGTGTGCGGGCCGCCTTCTCGTCGGAGGGCGTCTCGTTGAGCCGCCAGGCGGTGTAAATCTGCCCGTTCGTGCGGCTGACCGCGCGCCTATCCCGAAAGCCCAACCGCTCGGCGATCTGCTCGTTTGTAAGCCCCTGGGCCAGCAGCGCGACCACCTCCAGCTCGTTCGGCTCCAGCAGCGCCAGCGGATCGTATTCATCCTTGTGGCGCACCTCCTGCACCCGCGCTTCGATCTCGGGGTCGATAAAGCTCCGCCCGGCGACGGCGTCGCGCAAGAGCGGCAGGATGCTCGCCGGGAGCAAATAGTTGCTCTTGCGGACGTAGGCATAGTGCGTCAGGATGCCAGAGTGCAAAAAGTCACGGTAGTAGGCGTCGTCGTCCTGGATGGAGTAAAAGACGACCGGCAGGCGGGGATGCTCGCGCCGGAGGGCGACCGCCGCCTGGATGCCGTTCATCTCGCCGGCCAACTGGACGTCCATCAGCGCCGCGTCGGGAGGCGAATCCAGGCAGTGCGCCAGCGCCTCCTCGCCGCTGGCGACCTCGCACACCACGCGCACGTCGCCAGTGGCCTCCAGCCCGACCTTTAGCGCGTGACGCAGCTTTTCATTATCTTCGACGAGCAGGGTTTTGAGCATTTGTTGCCTCCACAGTATACACAACTGTAGTAGATTCAGCGCTTCTTGTCAAGCACTCAGGTGCGAGAATTTCCGAGTTTGAAACCTTGATACCTACCGCAGCTTAAGATAGGATAAGCGTAAAACTGTGGGAGGGCGCATAATCATGAACATATTACTTATCAATCCGCCACATCCTGCGATCGGAAGCCGTATTCCGCGCGAGCACTTGCCGCCTCTCGGTTTGCTATCGGTGGGTGGCCCATTGGTCGATGCGGGACATAAAGTGCGGCTTCTGGACGCGGAATTTGGTCCTATGTCTACAGAAGAAGTCGTGAAACAGGCCGTGGCACTCGCACCTGAAACCATTCTTGTGGGACATTCTGGTTCGACCTCTGGACATCCTATCGTTACAGAGATTACCCGTGCCATTCGCGTGGTGCTGCCCGAGACCCGGATCATCTATGGTGGAATATTCCCAACGTATCACTGGCAGGAGATTCTGGCCGAGGAACCGCAGATTGATGTAATCGTGCGTGGCGAAGGTGAAGAAACGGCAAAGCGAGTTATCCGTGCTTTGGAGACAAACGCTCCCCTCGATGCTATCCCTGGGATTGCCTATCGGAAACAGGGCGTCTCGTTCGCTACACCACGCGCTCCTCTTATCCGCGATCTCGATGCTGTTCGTGTTGGTTGGGAACTCGTTGATCTCAGCCGTTATAGCTATTGGGGAGACCTTCGTGCCGTCGTGGTTCAATTCTCCCGTGGTTGTCCGCATTCATGCAATTATTGCGGTCAGCGCGGATTTTGGACGCGTTGGAGACATCGGGATCCACAAAAGTTCGCTGCGGAGCTGGCGTGGCTTCATCGTACCCATGGGGTCGAGGTGATCAACTTCGCAGATGAGAATCCGACATCCTCCAGGCAGGTCTGGCTTGCTTTTATTAAAGCTCTCATTGCCGAAGATGTTTCTCTGGCGTTAGTAGGTTCGACCCGGACGAGTGACATTGTTCGTGACGCCGACATCTTGCACCTATACAAGAGAGCTGGCGTTGCCCGGTTTCTCCTCGGTATAGAGAATTATGATGAGGAAACACTGCGCAAGATCCGCAAAGGCGGAACGACAACTCAAGATCGTGAAGCCATCCGGCTACTGCGTCAGCATGATATTATCTCGATGGCGACTTACGTTGTTGGGTTTGAGGAAGAGACAGCTCGGGATTACTTGCATGGATTAAAACAACTCCTTTCCTACGATCCTGATCAGATCCAGATGTTGTATGTGACCCCACATCGTTGGACGCCGTATTTCCGCATGTCAGCCGAAAGGCGAGTTATCCAGACCGATAAGCGGAGATGGGATTATAAGCATCAGGTGCTCGCTACTCGACATATGCCACCGTGGCGTGTTCTTATGTGGGTAAAGTTCATAGAAGCCGTTATGCAGTTGCGTCCGCGCTCTATGAAGCGAGTTATTGCGCATCATGACCTGCCAATACGCGACGCGATGCGTTGGTATTATCGTATTGGACGTCGGGTGTGGCCGTATGAGATATGGAACTTTTTCTTTCGAGATAGGCATCAGAAGGACGGTCCAACTCTTGCAGAATTCTGGGGCGCGCCACAGGATAGTGAGGAAGAGGCAATGGAGGTCAATGCTAAAGAGCCAATGGATATTGGAGACCGTGCGTCGGTTTATTGGCACAGGAGGCAAGATGGTAGACATGATATTTGATCAGTGTGTTCTGCTGCTGGTCTTTTTAGCGGGACGATTGGGTATGACCTACAAGGCGATCAATGTCTGGATCTTTGTGGTCATCTGGCCGATCTGTACGCTGACGCTGGTCGCCATCGTGATGTTGCAGCAGAGGAAGATTCGCAGACTTCTCGCTCAAGAGAGTGAATCGGGAAGGGAGCATGCTCGATGAAAGTCAAAATGATCCTACCCGCGCTGACCGAAGCCAAAAGCCCCTACTGGAGGCCGATCAAGTACTCGCTCTTTCCGCTGCTGGGATTGGCCACACTCTTGTTATGGGCGGTAGATGTCATTTATTCAGGGTGATATTCATCCCACGTCAGAAGAGGTCCATCCAGCAGTATGGGGATTGCGTTCAAGACGTTGCGGCCCAGGATGCCCCACGATTGGTCAACCAAGAGGAACTGTCCGCGAAATGTTCGGCCACAGAATAATAGTTCCAACCGAACAACTGGTGCTAGGCTTACATTGCCGTCGAACCCTATCAATTCATAGTGTCTGTCTGGAACAACCGCTGTTCCCAACAAGTCCACGGTTGTTTTTGGGATCAAGGTCACATCAGCGCCAGTGTCCAACAACATCGGCACATCTGGCCGAATCGCGCTGTTGCCTGGATTGCGCAGAGTCACTTTTGCCAATGGTGCGGGAGGATCAAACTGTGTGGCATCATACGCCGGCATCAGAAGACCCCTCGATTACTTCCAGCTCAAAATCCACTATCTGTTCTGGGTCTACCAGGCGTGGACTAAAAACGCGAGCCGCCCGGCTGATCTGAATATCAGGGACGAGCACGTACACTTTTGTTTTCTCTGGTAATCGGACAGCGTCTTTTAGCCGAATCTGGCCGTGTTCTACTACTCCTTCAAAAGTCGCGATACCCATTGTGTGCCTCCTACTTTTACAATTGCGTTTCCCTTTCTTGCATGTACGTGAGCTCGGCGGGGGTGGTGAGTTATCTTGGCTTCATTATACTTGATAGATATGCAACTGACAAACCTAACGTATTGGGCCATCATTTGTTGTCAAGCACTCAGGTGCGAGAATTGGCGGGGTCGAATCGTGGACGTCTCCCGATCACTTGGGATAAAATGACTGCGGATACCTTACGAGGAGGGCAGTATGAAAGTCAAAATGATCCTACCCGCGCTGACCGAAGCCAAAAGCCCCTACTGGAGGCCGATCAAGTACTCGCTCTTTCCGCCGTTGGGATTGGCCACGCTGGCGGGGTACCTGAACGACGATGACGAGATCGTTATCCAGGATGAGCACGTCGAGCCGCTTGACCTGGACGACGAGCCGGACCTGGTGGCGATTCAGGTCTATATCACCTCCGCCTACCGGGCCTACGAGCTGGCGGACCACTACCGGGAGCGAGGCGCGCACGTGGCGCTGGGCGGGCTGCACGTGACCTCGCTGCCGGAGGAGGCCGCTCGCCACGCCGATACCATCTTTCTCGGTCCCGGCGAGGATACCTGGCCCGCCTTCCTGTCCGATTTCCGGGCCGGGCGGCCTGGCAAAGTATATCGCTCTCGCACGCGCACGTTGGCCGGGATGCCGAAGGTTCGCAGGGATTTGATCAAGCGACAGCTCTATCTCGTGCCCAACTCGATCGTCGTGTCGCGGGGCTGTCCCCACCACTGCGATTTTTGCTACAAGAACGCTTTCTTTGAGGGGGGCAGATCCTTCTACACCCAGGCCGTCGACGAGGCGCTGGCCGAGATCGAGCGGCTGCCGGGACGCCATCTCTATTTCCTGGACGATCACCTTTTCGGGGACGCTCGTTTCGCGGCGGCGCTGTTCGACGGGATGAGGGGGATGGGCCGGTTGTGGCAGGCCGCGGCCACCGTGCGGTCGGTGCTGAGGCCGGGCCTGCTGGAGAAGGCGGTCGAGAGCGGCCTGCGCAGCCTGTTCATCGGTTTTGAGACGCTCAATTCGGATAACCTGCGGGCGCAGCGCAAGATGCACAATCTCCATCGGAGCTACAGCGCCGCCGTCCGCAGGCTACACGACCTGGGAGTGATGATCAACGGCAGCTTTGTCTTTGGTATGGATGAGGATGATGCGGATGGGCGCCATCCGGGCGTATTCGACCGCACGGTGGAGTGGGCGATCGAGCAGGGGATCGAGACGGCCACGTTTCACATCCTCACCCCCTATCCCGGCACGGCCCTGTACCGGCGGCTGGCGGCGCAGGGACGCATCACCACGACCAACTGGGATCTGTACGACACCCGGCACGCCGTCTTTCGCCCGGCGCGGATGACGGCGGAAGCGTTGGAGGCGGGCTACTGGCGAGCCTATCGGGATTTCTACCGCTGGAGCTCCATCTTTCGGGGAGCGTGGGCGAAGGCGGGCTGGGGCGAGCGGCTGCGGCACCTGGCCTATGCCGGGGGCTGGAAAAAGTTCGAGCCGCTGTGGGATCGGGTCATTCGAGCGAGACAGGTTGCCAACACACTCCCGTTGTTGGAGGCCGTGCTGGCTGGTTTCGGTCGCTATACACCACAGCAGACGATGGAAGCTGCGCTTCCTGTTGGGCGTCGCGTAGCAACTCGGAGCAACTTGTGAGGTCTGGAGGTGGACGGAGTATGAACGACGCGGGCAAGCGATTTCTTTGGGTATCGGCGTATGCGGTGGCGATGGCTTTCCTGGAGGCGGCGGTCGTCGTCTACATTCGCGGGCTGCTACACGTTACGAATGACCACGTCTCGCTGGGGCCTTACGTCAGGATAGAGATCTGGAGGGAGGCGGCGACCATCGTGATGCTGGTCGCGGTCGGCTGGATGGCCGGTCGCGGTCGGCTCGACCGGCTGGCCTACGGGCTGTTCGCGTTTGGACTGTGGGACATCATGTATTATGCCTGGCTGCGGATACTGATCGGTTGGCCGGAGACGCTGCTGGATTGGGACACGCTCTTTCTGATCCCCCTGCGCTGGTGGGGCCCGGTGCTGTCGCCGGTGCTGATCGCCGCGCTGATCTGCGTCACTGCGGTGCTGGCGGTGCTGCGGATGGAGCGCGGGGAGCGCCTGGGAATCACGCGCGCCCGCGTGGGAGTCGTTCTGCTTGGCGGTCTGCTGGCGCTGTATGTCTTTATGTCCGACTCGCTACATGCGTTGCTCCAGGGACGGCATGATTGGGACACGCTCCGTCCAGATTCTTTCGGGTGGCCGTTGTTCCTGATCGCGCTGGCGTTGATGGCGCTGCCTAGTTTGATGGCGACGTGGCCGGGTCGGCGTTCGTCCGGCTAGTTGCACTCCTCGCTCTTTGTGGTAACATTCCGTCATTGATGGAGCGAGCGCCGGTCGAGTAGGCCCGAAGGGCCGTATCGAGGCCAAGCGAGCGGCGTTTATTTGAACCAAACGCCGCCGCCAGACGTATATACATGGTACCGTTCCGTTTCATGCGACCAGTGAAGCCTATGGCTATCCCATAAAAACTATGCCCACAACCTCTGCCGTCTCCTCCGCTGAAGCGCCTTCCCCAATGGCTCCAGTGCGACCTACAGAGCGCATCGAGGTGATCGACATCCTTCGCGGCGTTTCCATTCTCGGCGTCATCCTCATGAATATGCTGGGCTACGCGGGCTATGTCACGCCATTCCAGGAGATGCAGGCGGTGAACCGCGTCATCGTGTGGCTCATCATGTTCTTTGTCCAGGCCAAGTTCTACACCCTGCTCTCGTTCCTCTTTGGCTGGGGGATGGCGACGCAGATGGAGCGGGCCGCGTCGCGTGGTCGGCGCTTTGTGTCGCTCTACGTGCGGCGGTTGCTCGCCCTTCTGCTGATCGGCCTGGTGCACGCGATCCTCATCTGGGATGGCGATATTCTCGTGACGTATGCTCTGCTTGGATTTCCGCTGCTCCTCTTTCGTAAGCGCTCAGACAGAACGCTCCTGATAGCCGTGGTCATCTGTATGCTGATCCCGGTCCTGATCAGCACCCCCGGTCCCGGAGAAGAGTTCCGCGCGGCGTACGCGAGGCTGACCGAACCTCTGCGGTACCAACCTCCGGCCGGTATTTATACCGAAGGTTCCTACCTGGAGGTCACACTGCATCGGTTACAAAGCCTGAGATCGTTCTACTCCCAGGCGGTCTATTGGGCTACGCACGTCTTTGGCATGTTCCTGCTTGGATTGTACGCCGGGCGACGCCGCATCTTTCACAACATCTCCGCGCACCTGCCGCTCTTTCGCCAGGTGATGTGGGGGGGATTGATCGTGGGCGTCGTCTGCAACCTGATATTCGTCTCTGTGAGCGCTTCGCCTGGGCGCATCTCGGCTGCCTACTATCCCCTTGCGACGAGAGGCGCTCGGACCATCGGGGGACCCGCCCTGTGCCTGTTCTACATCTCGGCGATCGTCCTGCTCGTCCAGCGACGAGCGTGGCGGGACCAACTGGCCCCTTTTGCCGCCGTGGGGCGCATGGCGTTGAGCAATTATCTCTCCCAGTCCGTGTTTTGCACGCTCTTCTTTTATGGGTATGGACTGGGAGTCTATGGCAAGCTCGGCCCCACGATCACACTCGTCCTGACGCTCGTCATCTACCGGGTGCAGATGGCCCTGAGCGGCTGGTGGTTAGAACGGTACCAGTTCGGCCCGGCGGAATGGCTGTGGCGATCGCTTTCTTACGGCAGGCTCCAGCCGCTCAGACCCCGAAGGCGTGTCGCCCGCATAGTGGCCGCCCCGGCAGAACCCGGCAAGACTGTACCGGAGCCGTCGCGTAAGGTCGGCCAGGTGGTTTTGTTTGTGCTGCGCCGCCCGCTGTTTATCGCTGCCGTGGCTTTTATCATCGTCTACTTTTGTGTCCTGGGGATGAGGCTCAACATCAATTCGAGCATCCGAGGGACACACCGCAGCGTGTGGGACCTGGCCGAGCCGGCCCTCGACGAGACGTTCGACTTTTTCGCGGACGTGATCCAGGGCGACCTGGGCATCGGGCGCGCTCCCTCGGAAGAGACGTCGTGGACGCCGCTGGCCGATCTGCTGGCCGAAAGCTATGGCAACAGCGCGCAATTGCTGGCGATCTCCATCGCGCTGGCGGCGGTGCTCGGTATCGCCGCCGGGGGATTGGCGGCCCTGCGACGCCACTCGCCGCTGGCGCTTTCCACCCTCACCGTGACGGTGATCGGCGTCTCGATCCCCAGTTTCTTTCTCGCCCTGTTGATCATGATCGGCAGCATCGAGTTCTACCAGCTCACCGGCGTCCGCCTGGTGCTCTTTGGTCCTCGGATGAGCCACTCCCAGGCTCTGCTGCCCCGCGTGGTGCTCCCGGCGTTGGTGTTGACGGCTCGCCCCCTGGCGCACATCACCCGCGTCACGTTCATCTCCATCTCCGAGGTGCTGGAGCGAGACTATATCCGCACCGCTCGCGCCAAGGGCGTGCCAGCCCTCCTCGTCTTTTGGACGCACACGCTGCGCAACGCCGGGATCAGCATCCTCACCGCCGTGGTCATCTCGCTCCGCTTTGCCCTGGGCAGTATGCCGGTCGCCGAGATCTTTTTCAACTGGCCGGGCCTGGGCGTCACGATGCTCAACGGCATCTACCAGCGGGACGTCCGGGTGGTCGCTGGCTCCGCCCTGCTCCTGGGCGTGAGCTTTCTGGCGATCAATATGGCCCTGGATCTGCTCTATCGCTTCATCGACCCGCGCCTGCGCGATCAGGAGAACGGAGGCGGCGGATGAAATTGCGCGAACTGATCGCCCGTCTTCTGAACCCCCGCGCCGACCTTTCCCGGTTGAGCCGTACTTCGCGCGCTGAAGTCATACCGGAGCGACGCATCCGCCTGCGCCACGTGCTGTTCAACGTTCCTCTGCTGGTCGGCGGGCTGATCGTGCTGGCGCTGTTCGTCGGCGTGTTGTTCGGGCCGGTGCTGGCTCCCAAGAACCCCTATCTGCACGGGCGTCACCTCACCGAGTACGTGGACGGCGTGCTCACGTCTCCGCCCTTTCCGCCATCGCCCCAGTACCCGCTCGGCACCGACGAGCTGGGCCGCGACACGATGAGCATGTTGCTCTACGGCACGCGCAACACGCTGGTGGCGGCGGCCTTTATCACGATGGCGCGCCTGCTGTTGGGGGTGGCGCTGGGCGGCCTGGCCGGGTGGAACGAGGGCCGCCTGGTCGACCAGATCGTGATGGGAACCATCCAGATGTTGATCTCGCTGCCCATGCTGCTGGTGGCGATGATCCTCATCTTTGCGCTGGACATCCGGCGCGGCCTGCCGGTCTTTATCGTCGCGCTGTGCGCCGTGGGCTGGTGCGAGATCGCCCAGTACACCCGCGCCGAGTTCATCCACATCAAGCAAGAGCCGTTCCTGGACAGCGGGCGAGTGGTCGGGCTGAACTCGCTGGAGCTGGCGATCCGCCACATCCTGCCCAACGTCCTGCCCGCGCTGATCGTCATCACCTTGCTGGAGATGGGCGCAGTGCTGATGATCCTGGGCGAGCTGGGCTTTATCGGCGTCTATATCGGCGGCGGCACCACCATCCAGGTCGTCGAGTTTGTGCAACGGCAGTACTTTTCGCTGCCCGAGTGGGGCGCGATGATGGCCGGATCGCGCGCGTGGGCCCGCGCTCGCCCGTGGATGATCATGTCCCCGGCGGTCGCCTTTTTCGTCTCCGTCACTGGCTTTAACCTGCTGGGCGAAGGGCTACGTCGACTGATCGAGCGCGGCATCTTTAACACCGCTCTGCTGCTCAGTTGGCGGGCGCTCGTCGTGATCGCGCTCATCACCACCGCCAGCATGTACGTCATCGTCACGCTAGGCCCCGCCCCCTCCTACCGGCAACTGGCGCAGCAGATCGGCGAGGCCGACCTGGTGCGCCACGTCGAGTTCCTCAGTGCAGACCGCCTGAACGGGCGCGGCGTTGGCAGCCCAGGGGCACGCGAGGCGGCCCAGTACATCGCCGACGAACTGGAGAGCTATGGATTCACCCCGCCGCCCGGCGGTTGGCTGCGGGATATGCCGCTCACGTTGGCTCGCCTGGCCGAGTCGCCCGAGTTGGCGCTAGTCGACGAGGCAGGACGCGCGCTGACCACCTTCACCCGCCTGGCCGACTATGGCGAATCCGTCGAGTATCACGGCGGCAGCGGCCAGGCCGAGGCCCCGGTCACGCTCGTACTCTTTCCCCCGTCCGGCGATTCAAGCCAGCGTTCGGAGAACCCTGTCGTGCAGCAGGAGGCGTACGCTCGCTTCAAGGGGCTGGATTTGAGGGGACGCATCGCGATGGTCATCGCCGACAATGCCCCTGGAGATTTTTCTACCGAGGCGCTCATCCGGGGCGCGCAGGGCGTCTTGATCGTCTCTGACGATGTGCGGCCTTTTGATCAGATTCCTGCCGCTTCGCTTACGGGCGATTACCTGGAGCGTCCCCCTCTGCCGGTCTTTCGCATCACTCCCGCCACCGCCGACGCAATCCTTTCCAACGGCACCTCCCCCCCCTTGGGGGGGACAGAGGGGGGGGATGCTCTCGAAGCGATCCGAGCGGAGATCGTCGCCTGGAATACGACAGAGCCGCCCTGGATCGCCCGCGAACTCGACGCCCGGGTGCGCATGAGCATCCGGTTCGAGCCGCCCGAGACGGTCACGGCGCACAACGTGATGTGGCTGCTCGATGGCTCGGATGCGGCGATGGCGAGGGAATTGATCATCGTCTCGTGCCACTATGATGGGCTGGGGCGCGCGCCCGATGGCACGCTCTACCCCGGCGCGAACGGAAACGGATCCGGCGTGGCGGCGCTGCTCGAGATCGCCTGCCTGTGGCAGGAGCAAGAGTTCGTCCCCCGGCGCTCGGTGCTCTTTGCGGCCTGGGCGGGCGGCGAGTTGCCCTACTCGGGAGCGCACCATGTGCTGGACATGCCCAACAGCTTTCTCGAACGGTACAACATCGTCGCGGTGATCCACCTCGACCGGCTGGGGAGCGAGAGCGGCGAGGGCTTGGTGGTGCATCCGGTGAACGAGCGGGACACGCTGCTCGAGCTGCTCGCCTCCAGCGCCGAGGGGATGGAGGTGCAGGTGGCCCGGGGGTCCGCGTTGCGTCACCCATATCAGCAGTTGTTTAACGGGCGACTCGGCACGCTGGTCGTCACCTGGGGCAACCCGCGGCCCGCGTTCGACGGCGACACCCCGGACCTCGTCAACCCGCAGCACTTGAGCCAGGCCGTCCAGGTCGTCAACCTGACGTTGATCACGGCGGCGCACGAGCCGACATACTGAGCGTAATGAGTAATGCGTGATGCGTAACATGGTGGATCGGTTGTTGCTGGGGATTCTGCTCGTGTTGAGCGTGTCGGTGAATTCTGCAGGAGAGAAGGTCGGCAAGCTCGTGATGGGTATGTCGTTGGAGCGAATAAACCACCAGATAACGAGATACCGCTGGCTAATCGTTATCGTGGGTTTGATGATAACGCT
>Ga0180434_10002606_pt1 | contig 23776 bp, 20 predicted proteins | sample SS_ome_7_FD_132453 | JGI IMG/M metagenome (GOLD analysis project Ga0180434, IMG submission 132453) | Hypersaline lake sediment archaeal communities from the Salton Sea, California, USA - SS_1_D_2 metaG | ecosystem: Environmental > Aquatic > Non-marine Saline and Alkaline > Hypersaline >... | reverse complement strand
TGCGCCGATATTGGTCGATCGGCCGCCGCGACAGTCCGAGCAATTCGAGCGATTCGTTGAGCGCCTCGGCGATGTCGCGCAGGGAATCCACGAGCGTGCCGTCCAGATCGAAGATACATAAAGCGGGAGGCTTGACCATTTTGGTTTTATCGGCTCCGATAACGTGTGTACGCCCCTTTGAACGGCTTCGCAACCGAACTTTCCGATCAAGGTATAATTATACGATTGTGACACGGTTGGCACAATGAAGCGGTCGATACTGGAGGGCGGGGAAACACGTAAGGGAGAAAAATGATGCGCGTATCATCCAGATTACGCATCGTGTTAATTGCCGGCGTCGCCGTCGCGTTCGCCTGGCCGGTTTTTGCTCAAGAGGAAGAGCGCACTAACACCAGCGGCTATAACGCGATCGTCGACAACCTCGACTTGCTGGTCGACAACTACGCCAAGTTCCTGGCGCGTAAATATGACCTGACTGAAGAACAGGATGAATATACCAAATACCTGTTGCGCGAGCGTTCTTATGAATTTCTCGACAAGCGCGAGGACAGCCTGCGCGACCTGATCGACCGCATGTTCGATGTCCGCGGCGGGGGCGACATGGATGCGAGCGAATTGATTGAATGGGGCAAACAGGCCAGCCCTATCTACGAAGAGGCTAAACGTCTCATTATTCAAGAGAACGAGGAGTGGCGCGAAATCCTCACGCCCGAACAAAAGGAGACTCACGACGCGGATCTCCAGATGATGCGGCAAAGCTTCGAGACGACCGAAGAACAGCTCGATCGCATCATCACGGGCGAGATGACGGTCGAGGAGTTTCGCTCGCCTCAAAAATCTCGGAGATCTTCGCGCTCGACCCGACCGAATAGGCGGCCCGAACCGGCGGTCGAAGACGTCCCGCCGCCCGACGAGCCCCCGCTGGTCTCCGAACGGCCCCCGCGAATCCGTAAACCGGCCGTGCGGCCCGCGAACGAAACCGCCGAGGAATCCGGCACTCGAATTTCTCGCCAAGGACAGGAGAATAGAAACGCGCAGCGCTCCAGAGAGGGCGCGGGTGAACGATCCAGAACCGCGCCTGCACGGAGCGAATCAAGCCGCGCCAGGGCTTCCGCCAAGGCCGGCGACAAAAAGGCCGAATCCGCCTGGGAAAAATACGTCCGCGAGTTCATCGAGAAGTACAAACTCGACAACGAGCAGAGCCAAAAGGCCAACGCGATTCTCGATGACTGCCAAAAGCAGAAAGAACACTATCTGAAGGCGCGACAGGATCAACTGGACGCCCTGGATAAGCAGATCGCCGAATTGAGAAAAGCGAAAGGCAAGGATAAGAAAGACGACTTGAGCAAGCTTCAGCAGCGCAAAGAGAAATTGACCGCCCCGATCGATCAGATCTTCGATAAGCAGCTCAAGCCGCGATTGGAGCGATTGCCCACGCGTGCGCAGCGCCGTGCCGCCGAAGCCGCTTCAGTAAAGAAATCCGCGGGCAAGAAACCCCAGCGACCGCCCGTCAGGAAATCCAAGGACTCTTCGAAAAAGGCGGACGATTAACACGAATCAGAGCGCGCGGCTGGCTCAACTCCAGCAGCCTGAACGGCCGATATGTGTTGGACGGGGCATGCTGTTCAACCCCGACGCGTGACCGTCTCTCCGGCTTGGTATGACGGCGCACGGATGTGAACAAAGGAGAAACGCATGCGAAACAAGCTGTTGCGTGGACGTAAATGGCTCCTGACGGCGGCCTCGGGCGGCCTTTTCGTGTTGAGCGGATGCGATCCCGAGGTGCGCGATACCGTGCTCTCGGGGGTGGAATCGGCCTCGACCACGCTCATTACGACCTTTATCAGCGCTTTCTTCAAATCGGTGCTCGCGGCTGACGACGGCACGGTCGCGACGGTCAAAGCCGTTCTGGACCAGACGCCCGGCTATTTTAGCTAGTCGCCGCCACGCTTGAACCGGCATATTTAACCGGCAGCGGCGGTCGGCTCGCCTCTGCCGGTTAAATATGCGCGGATTTTGCGTGAAAGCGTGTCGCCGGCGCCGGCCCGACCGCGCCCGATACGCGCATGAGGCGGTGATTATCCATCACTACGCTAAGTCTGCTTGTTCGTCGCCGCGCGGGGGAGGGATCCGCTCTTGGCGCACTAACACGGTCGCGGCGGCGATTTGCAGCAACGGCATTAGCGGAACGCGGTAACGCACAGAGCCGATGAATACGCAGTGCACCAGAGTGAAATAGACGATCGGCAGCCAGAGCAAGACGTGCAGGCGTCTTAAGCCGTTGGACGGCGGCGTTTTTTCCCGCATTACCCGAATGAGTCCCCACAACGCCGCGATAATCACCGAAGCCGTAAACAGGGCGCTGATGACGGCCGTCATCCCTCCGCGATGTTCGGCGACGTTTGGCACGAGATTCCATGTGCGGAGCAATTTGGTCCAGGCCAGGCGTATTACGCGGGCCGGATCGCTGCGCATCCGCTCCGCGGCGAGGCGGCGCAGCGTTTGGTCGCGCTCGATTTCGTCGAGGCCGACCAACTCCGGCAGTTCGTTGATGAAAGCCTGGCAGCTGCCGCCGTCGGCTTGCGGGCCTTGGGCGTCGTATAGCGTTACGCCGCCGTTCGCGGACAACCACGCCGGCGAGCCGAGCACGCTCATGTTTCGCAATCCCCAGGGCAAGAATCCGAACAACATAACCGTTGCGTAGACGCACGCCCGCCGACTGGCGCGGGCGCGTCGCGTCTCTGACAGCCACAAGAAAAGCCACAACATTAAAATCCAGCCGGCGGCCGACGGTCGCGTCATGAGCGCCGCTAATCCTAATACGGCCACGCCCAGCACGGCTCTGAACTTTGCTTGCGCGGGATCCGTAAATAACGACCAGGCGCAGATAATCAGCGCGACCGACAGGAAGACGTACAAAATTTCCGTCAGCAGCAGATTCGAGAAGAAAATCGTGAACGGATCGACACAAAACAACCCGGCGGCGACGTCAGCCGCGCGTCGGTCGAAGCGCTTCCGCATAAACGCATGAACGATCCAGACCGTCGCTGCCCCGAGCAGCGCCTGCGCGATACGCGCCGACAGCACGCCGATCGAACCCGACCATGCGAACAACGCCAGGAACAGCGGATATAGCGGCATGCGGGCGGCGAACCGGCCGTCGTCGCTAACCAGGGCGCCGTCCGTGATCAGATTGCGGGCGAGCTGCCAGTGCAGCTCCTCGTCGGGATATTCGAGCGCGGCGCCGTCTTGACTCCAGCGGTACAGCACCCAAGCCGCGCGCACCGCCAAAGCCGTGAGGCAAATGAGCCCCCCCAAATTTATCGACTTTTGTTTCACGGTTACTCAGCCGCGTCCCGCGGCGCCTGCTTGAGTACGAGCCGCAGGGCCAATCGCGTAGCGGGCCGCAATTTGACACGTTCGTCAAGCCGCATGGGCATCACCCAGATTACGCCCGATTGGTCGCACAGGACTCCGGTGCGGGCGCGCAGGGGCGGTTCGATCTTCTCGTCGATGAAGAAATCGCTCAGGCTCTTGCTGCCCGGCGCGCCGAGCGGATGGAAGCGATCGCCTTCACGCCGTCCGCGCACCATCAACGGCTCCTGAACGCGATGGTAATCGATCCATTGTTCGCACGGATGCGCCGATTTGCGGAGCATCTCGATTCGATTCGCGTCGACTTCGCAGAGCTCCGTAATTAACTCGGCGTCGATCCGCGGCAGGGGCGTTACGCCGGGACATTGCACAAAAACAGGCGTCAAGGTCGTTTTGTCCTCGACGGCGTCACGGTCGCGAAACTCCAACCGGTCGTAAACCTTGCGCACGAGAACCGAACCCGGCAGGTGCAACTCCTTGCCGCTGGCGCGATCCTCCGCCAAGCGCAGTACGTCCTCGACGTTCGTGAAGCTCAGGTCCAGCACGCCTCCGGGCAGCAGCGCCACGGCGCGGCGGATCACTTCGGCCTGGATAATGCGCTGTTTGCTGAGCAAGGCGCGCGTGTTAAGGATGATGCGGTCGTTCTGATCGCTTACGACCAGCGAATCGAAGATGCGGGCGGCGGCGTCGCGCAGGTAGGTTTCCAGCCAGCGCGCCTGCTCGGCCAGACGCAACAACGATTCCGCGACGTTGGGATTCAGTTGTTCGCGCAGCAAGGGCATGACTATGTTGCGAACGCGGCCGCGCGTATTGCCGTCGCCGAGATTCGTGCTGTCGGTGCGATACTCGATATCGTTGGATCGGCATAATTCCTCGACAGCGGCGCGGCGCCGCATAAGGAACGGGCGGATGAGCTGGATGCGCGAACCGTCCTGAATCGGCCGCCGATCGCGCATGCCCGCCAATCCGCGGATGCCGGTGCCGCGGCATATGCGGTGCAGGATCGTTTCGGCGTCGTCGTCGGCGTGATGACCGACCGCTACACCCGCGGCCTCAACCTTGAGCGCCGTCCGCTCTAGAAACTCATAACGCAGACGTCGCGCCACCTCCTCGGTCGAGCCGCCGCCGGCCGCTATTTCCGCCGGGATATCGACGCGTTCGACGTGGTGCGGCAGGTTCAACCGCCGCGCGAGAGCCGCCACGAAGTCGTGATCTTCGTCCGCGTCCTCGCCGCGCAGGCCGTGATGCAGGTGCGCGACGTGCAATTTCCACCCCAATTGGCGCAGCTCGGACAAACGACGCATGGCGTGCAACAACAGAACGGAATCCGATCCGCCCGACACCCCGACGATCCAACAAGTTCGCGGACCAAGCAGCTCATGGTTCTCGAACCAGCGTTCAAGCTCGCCCAGAAAAGCGTCCCAACTCACTGCCTACTCCTTTCGGCGGCGGCGCGCAGCACGGTGAAACGGCGCGACGAACCCTGAATTATACACAATTCACCTTTGTTGTTGAGGGCGGAGGGGCGTGATTTGCGAACTGAACGGCGACGATGACGGGATGTGCTTACTGACCGCGCGAGCGAGTCTTATTCCACATAGAACGCATGCGGAACCACGCGCACGCTGTCCGGTACGCAAGAACGCACGGCCGAGGCGTACGCGGCGGCGTTAGCACGGGGATCGGTCGGAGGGGCGATTTCATTCAGACAGTCGAGCAACACGCACGAATAGGGGTTGCAAACCGGCAAATCCTCGGACTTGTTGGCGATCAGGACCACCAGCAACTGCTCCAAGGGCGGCGCGTCGGTTACGTCAAGCGTGATATCGTGAATCTGCCCGGGCGTCAGTTCGGCAAACGAACGGCCGTCCTCCCACTCATAAACCTGCCACGCCAGACACTGACAGTCTATTTGCCAACTATGAAAAACCGCGAGCACGCTGCATTTTTCCCCGGGACTCGGTCGAAATCGATCGACGCGCTTGCCGTTCAGAACTGGAACAGCCGGACAATGGACCACCTCGAACGAACCGCTCGAGGCCAATCCCAAATCCCGCGGCGCCCGATTCGCGGACGGGAAAAATGACAACGTTAGCGCAACGGCGGCGGCGACCGGCCAGGTTAATTGCTTGATTAAGCGCTTTCGTCGCGTTGCACGGCTAATCGGGATGACGGTCGCGTTCGTGGGCGCCAGATCGCCTTGAAGCGCGCCACGATCAATCTCGTCGATTTCGACGGCCATGCGAATCAGGTTTTTCAGATCATTTTCATTCATGATCGGCGTCTCTTACTCCCGCACTATTATTCGCCAGATCAGCCGTCGCGCTCGACACGGGCGTCGGCTAATATCCCTTTGCGGCCATGCATCTACGTATCTTCTTATATGCCAGATGTTTACGTGCATGCACCGTGCTCGGCGCCAATCCTAATTCTTCGGCCAGTTCGCGTTCGGTTTTACCGCTTGCCAAGCCGATGACGACCTGGCGCTCGACCGAAGTCAAACTGAAGGGCCGCCCCCGCACATGCAGGCAGCCGCGCATGGCTTCCAATGTTTCGCCGGCCTGAAGCATGGTCGCCGGATTACTAGCTTGTTCGGGCGGCTCGGCGAACACGGAAAAGTCAATGTCGCCCGCCGTCGTCGGCGCTCGCCCGAGCTTGCGTAAATGTTGCAACCAGAGTTTGTTCGCGACGGCGTAGATAAATGTGGAGACGGCGGCCTTTCGCGGATCGTAACGTCCTTCAGACAAAGACTGCCAAACCACGATCCATGTTTGATGCACCAGCTCCTCGGCCGTCTCGACGCGTCCGCCCGATCGGCGCAGCATGACGCGAGTCAAACCGGGTTCATATCGGACGACAAGTTGTTTGAAAGCGTCGCGATCGCCCGCGCGCACACGCGCGGCGAGTCGATTCGCGTTGTTCGATTCAGGCGAATCTTAATTAGCCGACATGGTCGAACTTTACGCAAAATCCAGACGTCAATCCAATCTCGATATGATTAATGTCCCATTTCCTCACGGCTTTTTTGCGTAAAAAGTCGAGCAGGGGGGGCATTTTCGCGAATAGAGTGTCGAACGCCGCGCAAGGTCGTTTTTGGGGACGCGGGAGAAGCAGGCAATGAATATGACAACCAAGACGCATCAGCGTGTTCACAACGGCGCCGCGGCGACGCGCCGCGCGATCATGTTGCGTTCGCTGGCCATCGTCCTAGTAACCGCCGTCGTCGCCGTCGGGTACGCCGCCGTTCGCGGCGTTCCCTGGAGGCCGGACGTCGAAGCGCTGATCGAGCGCGGCGAACAACATAGCGAGTTGCGGGCTACGATCGGCGTGTCGCTCGCAGAATTTCTCGATTTGATCGAGCAAGGCGCGATCGTGCTCGATACTCGGTCGACGGAAGCATTCGCGGAAGGGCGTCTCGCCAGTTCGCGGACGCTCGTTCTCAACATTCCCGCCGACGAGATAGACGCGCATCTGGTAACGCTCGAGGATTATCGCGGCTCGACCTTCGTGCTGTACTGCACGTCGAACCAATGCGATCTGTCAGAGGAGGTGTACCTCGCAATGATCGACGCGGGTTTCGATCCGGTGTTGATGCATATATACTTCCCCGGCTGGGAGGGGATTCAGGAAGCCGGTTTGGACGTCGAATCGGATTATACGTCGACGGCGACCGGGGAGCCGATGGAGTCCTGACATGGGCAGTGCGGCAGTAAAAACAGACGCGTCTTCTCGCGGGTGGAAAGTCGCGGCGATGATATGTCGGTTGATCGTGGGCGGGCTGTTCATTTACGCCGCCCAGAGCAAGATCATCGACCCGATGAAATTTGCCGAGGAAGTGCGGGCTTACGAATTGGCCCCGTTGGCGCTGACAAATCTGATCGCGATCATCCTGCCGTGGTTGGAGTTGATTGCCGGCGTGTTGTTGATCGTCGGGCTGTGGCGCGTGGAGGCCCGGCTGCTCATTCTGTTGATGATGTTGGGATTCACATTCGGGAAAATCAGCGTCGAACTGCGCGGCCTGGACATTAATTGCGGCTGCTGGGGCAACGATTGGATGGAAGAAGTCTTCCACGGCATCTGGGGGGTATTGCTCAATATAGTCTTGATCGGCATGTTGGCCGCGGATCATTTCGCCATGCGTCGCCTCAAGCTACAAGTAGTACAGCCGCCCCCGGCCTTGTAGTGGCCTAGTAGTCTGCACGGACGTTGGCCGCGGCTGGAGGACTGCTGCTGGAGATTGGTGATTGCCGGCGCCCCATCCCGCTGATTCGGCGCCGCCGACCCCGAGGCGGGGGGAACGAACTCGTCTCGCCCGAGAAAGAACAAGCCAGAGTCTTTTGCTCCCCCGCGCTTGATCTGCTACAGAGCCTTAGGGTTCGTCGCCCAATTCGATCGTCCCGGTTGAACCCTGTCCGCGGTTGCCGACGTATTCCTCGGCGCGGGCCAGCGTGCCGAGAAACTCGCCGCCGCTGATATAGCCGTATTCCCCGCTCGAATGCGCGATCCCCAGGTAGATCAATTCGCGATGGGCGTAGCGCCCGAGGCCGGTCAGACGCCAATTCAAACCGATGCGGATGTCGCAGGCGCGCGCGATCAGGGCCGCGACGGCGGCGCGATTCACGAACTGGTCCGCGTCGAAATTCCAGGTTTTCGACGCCAGTCCCTCGCCTTGCATCGCATCGATCAAGTCGCCGTATCCGCCGGAAAAAACTTCACGCTTGGCCAGGATGTACGCGGCGCGGCAAGCGGTCTCCGCCGTCACGTACGGCATGTCGCTGATGTATTCGACCAACTCGGCGTTGGTGTCGGCGGGGACGGCCGGCTGAGACGCGGCCCGCGGCCCGGCGGTTTGGCAGCCGATCAATAACGGCGCAAGCAAGCCTCCCGTCAGAAAGGCGCGCGCGGCGGCCGAAAAACCGGACAGATTGTGCTGTGAAGAGCGCGTCGAGCTTGCGAGCATGGCTAGAAACTCCAGGTAATGCCAGTAAAGAAGAAATGGCGCGTGGTGCGGTCGATATACGCGTCGCCGGGGAAGAACGCGCCCCAGCGCATCGTCCAGGAAAGATCCGAAGCCAGGCGCCAATTGACGAAGTAGTCCATTTCCCAGCCGACGTATCCGTGAAACTGGCCGGCGGTGGAGTCGCTAATGGCGGCGCGGGCGTGATGTTTGTGATACAAGAACCAGTTTGTGCCGATCTCCAAGTGGCGCATAATTTCGACTTGTTCGAGCGGCTTGAGACCGCCGCCCGCGCGCCAGACGTGGATGTTGCTTGCGACCGGTGCGGCTGAGATGCCGGTGTCGCGATAGCCGAAGCCGGCGAAGCTGGTGTCGTGTCGATCCTCGCGATTACCCCCGCTGGCGCTGGTCGGGCTGAACAGCCGATCGGGATCGCCGCTGGCGAACAGGTACTCGAACAAGACATACGGATGCGATTTGCAGTCCCAAAGGTACTCGATTCCCACATCAAACGCCCAGGCGTCCACGGTGTCCCGCCGGAGGACGTCCCCGTCGCCGTAACTGAGGCCGGTTTCGTAGACCCATTCGGTCCAGTAATTGAAGTTATGCGTCAAGCTGCCGCGGGCGCCGAGCCCGTAATATTGGGTGTCGTAGCTGTAATTCTGAAACCAGTCGGTCGGTCGTTCGTCGGTGAAGTCGTCGTTCCACAAGGCATAGCCGAACAACTCATGTTTCTCGAATCCGTTGTAGGTCGCCTGTACGCCGAAGAAACGCCGGGCGCTGTGCGTATCCACGGGATCGCTGCGGTCGATATTGGGATAGCTGGCGATGGCCTTCCCGAACAAGCCCGTGATGCGCAGATCGTGAATGTCTAGATCAACCTTGACGGCGTCGAGCGGCATGTCGAGCGCGTAGCCCGTGCCGAACATCACTTCCTGGCGGCCGATTTGCACGGTCATCTGATAAGGATCCGACGGCTCGGTCAGGCGGAAGGCTCGCCCGACGTCGATCCGATACCAGCCGCGATCGAGGTTCGGCCCGACCCAATCCTGTTGGCGATCGTACTGGTCTCCGGGATCGAAGTACTCGAAGTTCAGTTTCATGCGGGCGAAAAACTGATGGGCGCCGTCGTCGAGTTCCAGCCGCGTCCACAGCGACAGGCCCGGCCGGTGATAAATTCTCTGCTTCTGGAGGCCGTCGTTGAAGTAGAAGAAGTAGTATTCCAGCCAGCCGCCCCACTGCCAATCCGCCAGCGCGTTGATCGGGGCCAACTCCTTGCGTTGCTGGTCGAGCTTATCATCGATCACGCGTTGTTGCTGGAGCAGTCCCTCGCCCTCGCCGGAGGATTGTCCGAAGACCGTTCGCCCGCCGAGCAGCACCGCTAGAATGACAGCCGCCTGCGCGGCACGTTGTTGTAACCGTAACGATCTGTTCATGAATACCAAGCTCCGCCAGGGCGATCGATGCCTCGATCGCCGACCGCGCCGATAGACCAAAACGGGCCTGGTCTGACCCGGCTCTGTAAAGCCGTTCAACCAGACGTTAGAATGTCGGCTGGCGGTATCCGTGTCAATCGGAAGTCCGATTATGTTGACAGAAATTGAAGCTAAATATCGACTTGACGAGCCGGAGGCGCTGCGGCGGCGGCTGGCTGATTGCCGGGCGACGCGCGTGGATTACGTGTTCGAAATCAATCGCTTGTTCGATTCGCCGGACGGCGCGCTGCGGAGCGCCGGCAGCGGCTTGCGCGTGCGTGTCTCCCGTTCTCCGGGCGATCCGCGCGTCAATGCCGCCACCGTGACTTTCAAGGGGCCGCGCGAAGCCGCGGCCTTGAAGATACGCGAGGAAATCGAAACCGGCGTCGCCGATCCCGACGAAATGCTGCTGATCCTGCGGCGTTTAGGATTTCAGGAAATCGCGACTTATGAAAAAAAACGCGAAACCTGGAAATTGAACGCCTGCGAAATCTGCCTCGACGAGTTGCCGGTGCTCGGCTGCTATTGCGAAATCGAGGGGCCGGACGAACAAACCGTGCTGGCTGTCGGCGAATTGCTGGGGTTGCGTCCGGACAATCTCACGCAAGACACCTATCCAGGGTTGATTGCACGTCGCGGTCGGAAAAACGCCGAAGGGCGTCGCACGTTGTTGTTTGATGAGACGACATGAGCCGGGCGTCCAGGGCGAGAATAGTTACTAAAGACTGGCGCGGGCCGCGACGGCGGCGTAGATGCGCTTGGCGCCGGCCTGACGCAGAACCTTGGACACTTCGTGAATCGTCGCTCCGGTCACCAGAAGATTGTCAATGATGCAGACGGTCTTGCCGGCGATGTCCGTTTCCCCGGCGCGGATGAAACAAGCCTTGATCGTATCAAATCGTTTGGATTGAGATTTTACGCGTGACAAACTTTCTCCGTATCTGTCCCGTCGTACCGCGCGGAGAACGGGGATCTTCAGTCGTCGGGCGACGGCCTTGGCCAACATGTTTGCATGATCGCACGGTCGCTGTACGCGTCGCAACAGGTGCATCGGCACGGGGATCAGGGCCTCGATTTCGTCTATCCAAGACGCCGAGCGCATCGCGTCGGCCAGCAACTCGCCCAGCACTTCGGCCTGCCGTTGCACGCCGCCGAATTTCAGCCCCAGCAGCAATTGACGCAGCGCCGGCTCGCGATACATGCCGATCCGAACTATGCCGGCCACATTCCAGAATTGCTCTTTTCGGCAGCTAGCGCAGTTTTTCTCGTGGATTGCCGTTGACGGCATCGTGCGGCCGCAGAACTCGCAGTACAAAAGTTCAGCCGTCTTGCACAATGCGGCGCGACAGGGAGTGCATATCGGCCCCGTGTCGGCGGCGATCCAACTGTCGCACGCCGCGCATGTTTGCGGCAACAAGGCGTCGAGCAGCGGCGAACACCAGAGAGAATAGGCGCCGCCTCTTAGCGACCGAGACCGCATTTACGTCCGCTCTCCGCTTGCGTCACTTTCATTGGGCGGGGCATCGAAGGGCTCGGCGCGCGGCGTGCCGGCGGAGTCGATCTGAATCTTCTTAATCCGTTGCTCGGATTGTTCGAGAATCGTCCGGCAACGGCTCGCAAGCTGCATGGCTTCCTCGTATTTCGCGATCGAATCCTCGATCCCGATTTCTCCGGATTCCATGGCGTGCACCAGCGCGTCCAGCCGCTCCATCGCCTGTTCAAAATTGAGATTTTTCGGCGCCTTAGTCATATAAGCCTATCCGGTTCATCGCATGATAAACGAATCTTCGCGGCGCCGTGAGAGCGGGTCAAGCCGAGCGACGCCGATATGCAATCAGAATCCCGAGCGCCGGCGAGCGGCGTTTTGTTGTCCCCTGTCGCGAGCGCGTCCCTTTTTCTTGTCACGCCCGAGCGATCGCCGTATCCGAACGCTAAGCGCAAGCGAGCGCCGCGAGGGGAACGCCGATCCCGCGTAACGGCTCCCGCAGGCGCTTCAGGTTCGGCAGGCGGGCTTTGACAAGAGCGTCGCCATCCAGCATACTGACGGGTTAGATATGGATCGATGTCGGCGGTCGAGCCCGCATTTCGGGCCAGACCGTGCGGCGAGCGTGTAATCCGATGTCATCGAGAGGAGTAAACGCATGGCCGGTCGACCGGTAGCGGCCCGGGGCGGGAATGGAATGTTGTACGGCCTGATCACTTTCGTCGTTCTGACGATGGGGGGGATAGGCGCGTTCGTATGGCAATTAACGGGCAACAAAGAGCTGCAAAGTCAGGCGGAACGTGCCCGGAGCGAAGTTCGGACGTACGGCAGTCCGCCGGCGTACTACCGCGAGGAAGCTCGTGCGCGGAGCACCGCGGTCTTCAACGTCATGAACAAGGATTTGCAGGAACTGGCCCGATTGACCTGCGGCAAGGAAGACGCCGTCAGGCCCGCGATCGTCACCAGTGCCGGGCGCATCCTGCGCGACTCGGTCGCGGCCGGCGCCCCGATCAGTCAAGACGATTACCTTCTGGGTGCGCTTTCAAAGCTGCTTCTGGAATATAAACGGCTCAGCGGTGATAACGAGCGGCTGACCGCCGAGCTGGCGCAAGCACGTCAAGCACAGCTGAACGCCGAAAAAAATCTTGCGACGGTTCGTGAAGAATTCGAGGATCAAATAGCTGAGTTGGGCGGGGAATTGGAGGGCATCGCCGATCAGAGCACCGAGCAACTCGCGGCCAAGGACGAGCAGTTGGCGCTGCAACAAGCCGAGGCCGACGCCATCGGCGAGGAATTAAGCCGCGCGCGCGTCGTGCAGCAGACCCTGGTGCAGGATCACGAGATAGCCATGCACCGCGTCACGCGCGACCTCGAAGCGCTCCAAGACCAAATCGCGGTTTTGAAACCCGGCGGCTTCGATCCCTACGACATTCTGACGAAGGCCGACGGACGCGTGTTGCGGGCTATTCCCGGCAGCGACGTGATCTACATCAACCTCGGCCAGCGCGACAGAATCAAACCCGGCATGACCTTTGAAGTCTTCTCGACTGTCGAGAGTGAAAGCCGCGGCGATTTCCGCGGCAAGGCCTCGGTCGAAGTCACCGCCGTCATGGAAACCACGGCCGAGTGCCTGGTGACGCGCGAGACGCCGAACAGGCCGATCGTCGAGAACGACGTGATCGTCAACATCGCATACGAACAAAACCGCTTGCCGAAGTTCGTGGTTCGCGGAGAATTCGACCTGGACCACGACGGCGAAACGGATTGGAACGGCGTCGCGAACGTCTCGGCCATTATCCAGGCTTGGGGCGGGCAGGTCGTGAACAAGATCGACGAGACGACCGATTTCGTCGTGATCGGCATGGGGCCGCAGGCGCCGGAATATCCCGGAGATCGGCCCGTCTCGCCTGTATTTAAGGATCTGGCGGACTCGCGGCTGGACGATATGGAGGAGTTCCAGAGCGACATAGAACACGCCCGAACGCTCTACATCCCGATCATTACATCGAGCCAGTTCCTGCACCTGACCGGTTTTTCAGGACAAGGATCGCCCGTTCTCAATTAAGCGATCGGGCAGCGTCGTTGTTTTCGTAACGATCTAGTGCTCCGTCGCTGCTCAATTGATGTGTAGCATAGCCGCCCCCGGCTGTGTTCTTCTCGGGCGAGACGCCCGAGCTACCCTGCAAATTCGATGGGACAAAGTACTAGGAATCCATCCGATACATTCCCTGCTCGCATGCGACCGTGAAACATTCCGCTTTTGACTTCAGGGTCTCCCAGGCTTGGCGGATGTGATCGGCTTCCTCGACGCTGATTTCGCCGTCGTCCTCGATGCCTTTGCTGATCGTGGCCAGCATTTCCCCGAAGTCCATCACGACACGTTGCGTGACGGTCAGCAATTGCTCTTCCTTGTCGCCGGGCTTGACCGCCGAATTTTGCACGAAGAAGCCGTTGGACTCATTGCAGATCCAGTTGGCGACGCGAGGATCTCCCGTGGCGTCGATGATCTCCTTAATCCGATCGAGCGGATTCCTGGCGCCGGAGCTGTTCGGATCATCTTTCGACGGTTCCTGGCACCATTTGTAGATCAAAGCGCTGCTGAGGTTTAAGCGCGCCGCCAACGCCTTGACTCCGATTTTATCCGCCGCGTCTCGAAGAACTTGCCAGGATTTCACGCCGCACCCGCTGATTCGATCGCCATCCCCGTCGCCCGGCCGAAAGTCGGCCGGGACATGTCATCTGTTTCGCCTAGTACGCTGTCTCGTAAACAACATGCCTTATAACAGCCTCGCACGGCCGTGAGCACGCATGAATACGCCGCGCCGTCCAGGCCTGAAGCCCGAGGCTCTTTATCCGGCTACGAGACATTATTGAGGCGCTACACCAGCATTCTCAGACGCGGAACGCCGCGCGTCAATCGACCGGCTGGCCGATATCCGGCGTCGGGACGAGTCCGTCAGGCGCTGCCGGGCAAAACACGCCCGGCCAGCAAACGATACGCCTCAAAATATCTTTCGCGAGTCTGCTCGACGATCCGCGCCGGCAGCGCCGGCGGCGGCGGCGATTTGTCCCAATCCAAGCCGTTGAGATAGTCGCGCAAAAATTGTTTGTCGAAGCTTGGAGGATTCATGCCCGGCGTCCATTCCGAAGCCGGCCAGAAACGCGACGAATCCGGCGTCAACACCTCGTCGATCAAAATCAACTCGCCTTCGTGGAGCCCGAATTCAAATTTGGTGTCCGCCAGGATTATACCGCGCCGACGCGCGTATTCGGAGGCCTCGACGTATATCTCCAATGATCGCCGACGCGCTTCCTCCATCCAGGCGCGCCCGGCCGCCCGCGCCGCTTTCGCGTCCTTGCCGATGTTCTCGGCGAACCGCCCGACGATTTCGCAGGCCTGCTCGAACGAGACCGGCTCGTCGTGCCCGACATCGGCTTTCGTGCTGGGCGTGAAGAGCGGCTCGGAAAATTGTTGCGCGAGCTTCAGGCCCGCCGGCAACGCGATTCCGCTGACGCGCCCGGTTTGTTCGTATTCTTTCCAGCCGCCGCCGACGATATAGCCGCGCACCACGCACTCGATCGGCAACACGCGCCCTTTTCGGCAGACCATCGAGCGCTCGCGAAGTTGATCGACGTCGTTCTTGTATATCTCCGGTACGCGCCGGCTGTCGACGACGTAGTCCAAGTGGTGCGGCCGGCACGAAGACAGCGTTTCGAACCAGAATTTCGACATTTGCGTCAAGACGACGCCCTTGCCGGGTATGGCCTGATCCATTACGACGTCGAATGCGGATATCCTATCTGATGCGACAATCATCAAGCGATCGCCCAAGTCATAGATGTCGCGCACCTTGCCGCGGCTCGTCGGCCCGGGCAATTCGGTTTTCAAAACGGCGTTGATGGTCTTTGTCACCGCGCGGCGCCTTTCGTTAAATGCCGTGATTATATGAATCTCGAATCCGCATTATAAACAGAGCGGCGGATTGTCATACCCCCATGCGCTAGATCCGGCGGACAGGTCGCTGTCGACACGACTACGCGGCCCGGGACGGTTCATCGCTTCCGCCGAGGGCCGCTGGTTAGATCTCAAATCGTCGATCCCTAATCGCGCCCTTGGCGCCGGCCGTGGGCGGCACATATTGGCATATTCACGGCATCTATCCGGTGGCGTCGCTCGTCGCGGTCGCGCAAAATGCCCATAATACAGACGGGGGAAGGCGAAACAGACGCGATCCGAATGAGCGAACTCGCACCCATGCCCGACGACGGCGCCAGCCGGGACAATCGCGGCGGCCGACCGCTGAGGGCGGGCTTATTCGCCGATGCGCATGCCGCGGCGTCATTAGCCGCGGCCTTGAAACGCGCGGCAGAGATAGAACTGACCGGCGTTGCGGGGCCGGCGCGCGGCGCAGCGCCGGAAGCCGTCGCCTGGTACGACGACTGTCGCGTAATGATCGCCCGTGAGCGGTTGGACATCCTGCTCGTGGCCGATTCGCCTCTCGCGGGAATTAGCGTTTGCGACGCGGCGCTCGACGTCGGCGTTCACGTCTGGCGACAGCCGCCGCTCGGTCGCGGTTTTGCCGAGGCGATCGAGGTCGCGCGCCGGATACAAAACGCCGGCGGACACTATCACATAGCCTCTTGGTGGGAGCATGTCCGGGACGCGATTCTAAAAGTATGGCGATCCGTCGGCGAGGAGGCGCCTGTCTTCAGCGAAGTGCAAATCAGCATCGACGGCCCGCCGCTGAATTCGTGGCGCTCCAGCCTGGTCGACGCGGGCGGCGGCGTTCTGATCAACGACGCCTACGACGCCGTCGAGGGACTCTGCGCCATGCGCGGGGCGCCGGAATCCGTGTACGGAACGATCGGAAAATGTCGCGATCGCGCCTCCGCGACTCCGCGCGAGACCGAGGACATGGCGTCAGTCATCCTGAAATACGACGACGGCGGCGCCGCGCACATTCGGGCTCTCTGGGATTGCCCGCCGGCGATTAACCGGACGCACCATTACGGACCGGAATCCGGCGTAAGTTATGACGGCGACAGCGTGACAAGTTTGAATTCGGCGGATCGCCCGAATGAAGCGGCGCCTCTGCCGTCCGATTTGTTGGATGCTCAGATACGAACCCTGATCCGAGATATCACGACGAAGCCCGATTCGGGCGCCGACGAGTCGTCCGTCGAGCGACATCTGACAGCTTCCGCCGTATTGGAGGCGGCTTATCTTTCCGCGAAAACAGGACAACCCGAAGATCCTCGCCGATTATTTGAGGCGCGGAAATGGCCCATGGAGGCTTCTTGAAAACGCCGCCGACTTTTCGCATCCGGACAACAGTCCTCACGCTTCTGGCGTCAGCCCTCTTGACGAGCGCGGGTTGCGTACCCGCCGCCGTTCGCGGGCCCACATCGATCTGGATCGTCAACGAAACGCGCGAAATCACGCCCGACAGCGAACCTTTCCTGGAAAACGAGGTGTACTCGGCGACTCGGCGTCAAGCGCGATTCGTATCCGCCGTCAACGACACGACGGCTTTTCAGCTTGCCTTGCGAACCGATTTGCGGACCGTCGGGCCATTTGACGTCAGCCTGTCCGACCTGACCGGGCCGAGCGGCGTCCTGCATGCCGATGCGGCCGTGTCGATTTATCGCGCTCACGGCGTCCGCGTCGAAAAATTTCGCAGTTGGTATCCATCGCTCAGAGGGCGATCCGCGACGCCCGCCGAATTCCTGGACGTTCTCGTGCCTTGGGAGGCGCCGCGCGGCGGCGGCCCGCTACGGCTCGCCGCACGTCAAACCGAACTCGTCTGGATCGATATCCACGTCCCGTCCGCGACCGAGCCGGGAGTGTACGTCGGCCGCCTGACGGTCACTGCCGGTCGCAACGCGCCGCCGGTGTTCATGAGCACGATCGAGCTGACCGTCGTTCCCGTCGCCATCCCCAGCGAACCGGCGACGGCCGTGCTCTGTCGCGTGGATCCGAGCGACTTGCTGGCGGCCCACCTGAACTGGCCGAGCTCTCCCGTCGAGGAAATCCGTATCGATGCGAATTCGCCCGATCGGCAGGCCGCCAAACGACTGATTGACAATACCATGCGGCTGTTCCAGGCGCATCGCGCCACGCCGTTGCTTTGGGCGGCGTTTCCCAAATATCGGCTGGGCGCCGATCACGCCGTGGAAATCGATTGGACCGCGTACGACAACCTGGTCGAGGGCTGGCTCGACGGCGACGCCTTCGAAAATCAGGTCGGACTGACGCATTGGCACATCCCGGCAACCATGCAGTACCCCAACGCCGAACGCAACGGCGGTTTCCAGTCCGCCCGCTATGCCCGCCTGCTCTCCGCCTATATCGCGGAGTGTCGCCGGCATTTCGAGCAGCGCGGGTGGCGGAATAAGTCCTTCTTGCGGCTCACGCCGCCCGGCGAACTCTCGCAGCCCGCCGTCGATCGCATGCGCCGCACGATCGGCATCGTCCGTCAAAGCGAAACCTCGCTGCCGTTCGTGGCGCACCTGCCGGCCGAATCGTTGCGGTCGCTCGGCTGGCATGACGCCGTCGCGATCGAGGCGCCGGAGGTCGATATCTGGGCGCCGTACGCCCAGTGGTTCGAGCCCGACATCCTGCGGCGCGAGCAAGACATCGGTAAGCAAGTCTGGTTTATGCCAGGCGATCCGCCTTACAGCGTTTCGCTGGCGCCCGAGGCGCCCGCCGCCGACGCGCGTTTGCTGCCGTGGCAGGGGCGACGTTACGGCGTCGATACAATCTGGATCGAACACGCCGCCGAATTCGCCGACCAAGCCGCGCCGGATCAGGCGGATTCGCGCGAAGGCTTGCTTTATCCGGGAGTGCGTTTCGGGCTCGCCGATCAACCCCTGCCGTCCATCCGGCTCAAACGTCTTCGTCGCGGCCTGCTCGACTGCGAGTTGTTACGACTGCTCGAGCTTAACGGCAAGCCGTTACTGGCGCGCCGCACGACCGAGCAGATCGTGCGGCGGGCTTTTACCGAAGCGTGCGAGGAAAACTTGCTCAGTACTCGCCCTCCAGGATGGGTCGGCGACGCTCGCACGCTTTGGCTGGCCCGGCGAGTGCTCTTGCAGGAACTGGTCAACGAATTCGCTCCGTCCACCGCCGGGCGCGGCCGGCAAGTTGAAAATCTCGCCGACTGGAGCATGCTGATGAACCAGGCCGCGCGCGTCCATGGGCGAATTCGCGGCGCGCGCTTAAAGTCTCCCGAGCAGATTTCCGTATACGTCGATGTCACGAACGTCACGCGTCGCACGTTGGAAGTCAAGTGGGCCTTCCCCGCTTTGCCGATGGGCTGGGCCGCGGAGGCGCCGTCGCCCGCCTTGATAGCGCCCGGCGGACGCGCGGTCGAGGTCGTCGACGTCATGCTCGACAGTCTTACCTACAACGCGGACGGCGCATATCCGTTCCAGATGTTGTTTGAAACCCAAGCGGGGCCGTTTTCGGTGAACGGACGACTCGCCGCGGCAGTCTGCCCGATGACCACGAAAACGACCCGCATCGACGGCGATTTGTCCGATTGGATGCTGGCGTCTAATAACGTCGCCGGTGATTTCCGCCTGGTACGCGGCGGCGGCCCGTACGGCGAACGTACGCCGACCCAGCCCACGCAGGCGTTTTTCTGCATGGATAACGACAATCTGTACTTCGCTATCCGGTGCTCGCAGCGCGAGGACGAACGGCCGTTGTGGCTCGCCGACAACCGGATTCCGCTCGACGGCGCCATCCCCTGGGGGCAGGATCTCGTCGAAATCTTGCTGGATCCGCACAATCTTCATCAGGGCACGGGCGAACATATCCATGCCATCCAAATCAAACCCAGCGGATTGTCGGTTTCACGGAAGGGTTGTTTGACGGATCCGCCCATGAATCGCAGCGAGGTGTGGCAATCCGGCGCGCGCGTCGCAGTCCGGCACGAGCCGCGAAGCTGGATCGTCGAGGTCGCCGTTCCGCTGGATTCGTTCGGTCCCGCCGCCCGTCGAAATCGCGTGTGGGGCTGCAACATCACGCGCCTGGACGCCCGCCGCGGCGAGTATTCCTCCTGGTCCGGCGCCAGCGAATACGCCTATCTCCCCCAGGCGCTCGGCAATCTGGTACTGTTGCGACCATAGCAGGCCGTTCAGCAGCGGCGGGCGCCCCGTTTCGCTTGCCGGCGCTCGGAGCCCTGATCGGCTACGGCGTACGATTATTGGGGTGCGCGCCCGGCCGGGGGTCGCACCGGCGTCGGCGTGAAATCCACGTCGCCTTCCGCCCGATCGACGCCGATGCTGAAGTTGCGGTCGGCCCAGTTGGGCGAATCCTCCGGATCGAGCCAGTGAGTGCTGTTTTTCAGATCCCCCCAGTACGTGTCGTCGCCTCCGATATCCAGAAACAGGCCGAGCGAGGTTGTGTCGGCGAAGTATGTTCCCACGCCGTCGCGCGCCCGGAATGTTTCGCTATTTTGGGCGAATCCGGGGCGCGTGCCGTGCTTCTTTTCCTCGCGCTGCTCTACGTCGGTCTTGTATACGTCGTGGCCGCCGATATCGACCAGCATGGCGATGCTGCGATTGATCGAATAGGCCAGCCCGCCCGTCCCGACGTCGTACAGATCGTCGCCGCCGATGTTCAACAGTATGCCGATAGTGAAATCGTGCGCCCAGCAGACCGAGCTGTGCGTGTTCTCCTCGGCGAGGTGCTTGTCGTCGCCGCCCTCGTCTATGCAAACGCCGATGCAAAAATGTGCGCCGGTGCCCTGCGACCAGGCGACGCCGTGATATTCGTCGTGGCCGCCGCGATCGTGGAGTACGCCGATGCCGAACCAGTATCCGGTCCCCATGCTCCAGTTTCCGGAGGTGTAATAGTCGTCGCCTTCGCCGTCGAGCAAGGCGCCGAGACCGCCGGCGTAAGAATGCCCGTCGGCCCCGTCGCCGCGCCGCCCCATTCCGCAGCCTTGAACGTTGGATACGCAAACGTCGTTATCGGGCGAATGATACGACGGCCTCCCAGTGACCGAATCCTTACGTACGGCTTCGTAGCGGTCGTCGCCGGTGCGGTCGGCCAGCACGCCGACGCCGCTGACGCCGCCGAGCCCCTGCCCGTCGCCGTAGATTACGTAGTTGTCGGCGCCAGTGACGTCGAAGAGCAAGCCGATGCCGAAATAGCCGCAACCTTGTCCGCTGAATTTGGTGAAGTACGTGTCGTTTCCGCTCAGGTCGGCGCACAGGCCGAAGCCGAATTGTCCGACGCCCTGGGCGTAATGGCGTGCTTTGTATTTGTCGTCGCCGGCTTGATCGATCAACACGCCGACGCCGCACAGGCCGGCGCCCTGGGCGGGTTGTTCCGAGTCGTAAGCGTCGTCCCCGGCCATGTCGAGCAATAGTCCGATCGAGCGCGTCGCGCTCGACGCGGCGGCACCCGTATATTTGTCGTCGCCGCCCAGATCGACGATCAACAGTGCGTCCCTCCCGTCCACGGCGTCGTTCCCGCCGCCGCGAATGCGGATCCAACCCCATGGCGTTTCCCAATCGAACGCGAACTCGGGCACGTCCTCCAGTTCGAGTTCCTTCAACGAGATCCGGGCGTGATCGAGCGCCTGCACGCATTTCTGCCCCGCGTTCCACATGCAGGCTTCATCCCAGGTTCGCGCCACGTCGTCGATCTGGGGGCAAAAATCGAAGGCGTCGATCATTTCCTCGCCGACGTTGTAGCGCGTGGCCGCGACCATGCGATCGGCCGCGTCGACCTTGCGAAACGCCAACTCGGCCCAGTAATGCGCGTCGACGATGTTCAGCACCAAGCGGCCGAGAATGGGACTGACGCCCTCGGGCAGCGCCTCCGTCTGTTTCGCTAAATCCTCGCGCGGCTTCGGATACGGCAGCTCCATTCCGAACGTGTTGATCTCCATCGGGCGATGGGCGATAAGCATCAATCGCTCGACAGCTTCCTCCAGCGGCGTGTCCTTTGCCAGACAATTGGCCGTGTAACCGCGAAAACCGCCGAATTTCGGATCGACGCCCAACCGCTGCGCGGCCTGAAACAAGGATGTGCTGTCACGATCATGCAACACGTCGAGTTGTTCTGGATCGAGCTGCGTCCATGCCGTCTCCGCCAATGAGCGCGTAAAGGTAACGCAATCGAGCGGTTCGGCGAACAGCGCGTCAAACGCCCGCAGCTTGTACGGCGCATCGGGATATCGCGGCCACCACCCTTTCGGCGTCCAGCCCAGATCGGCCCGTTTCAAACCTGCCAGGGCCAGCGTCTCGTCCAGGGCGTCGCCCGACTGGGCCGATGCGGCTTGTGAAATACTTATAAGGACGGCAACACATAGGGAAACTTTGGTATTCATAGCGTGATTACTCCGGCGTCGGCGCGTGTACACAATTTGACGAGAAGGATTCTTACACAGGGATGTTGTGTACACGTTATCGGCGGGGTTTGTCAACAACGCGCGGGAGGCGATCAGAATTCAGTTTTATCATACGATGCTCGGCAATTGGTCGCTCAGTACTCGGCGCCTTGCCGATAGCAGAGTGCTTATTTCCGGTCAATCTTCCGGCCAAACCACCTCGCCGCTCGCGCGGTCGGTGAGTTTGATGCAATCGACCGGACAAGACTGTACGGCGTCCAGAACCACGTCGGCGGGATCACCGTCGGCGTCGGCGACGAACGCAATTCCCTCGTCGTCGATGTCGAAAGTGTTCGGCGCCTCGCTGCAACAGAGCTGGTCGCCGATGCATGTGTCGCGGTCAATTTCAATATCGTACTTGGCCATCTCTTTTCTCCATTTGGCCGGGCCGAGGAGGCTATGCCTCTCGACCGCACGCAGTATCACTCGCCGCCAGATTGCACCTATCGGTCGCGCGAGCTTATGTGTTTAGCAAATCGCGTGCCGCCGTACGATGCGGCACAAACTAGTGCTCTGTCAGCCGTCGAATGACGTGTGCATAGTCGCCCTCGGCTGTGCAATTCTCGGGCGAGACGCCCGGCTGCCCCTGCAGTGAACGCCTGGCGGAGCACTGGTCGCTGTCGGGTAACTTCGAGCGAATCTGTCGGCGAGAGACGTCACTGGCGCCGTCGTCCGAATTGTCGCCCCGCCGAGATGCGGGATAATCCCCAGGCATTGCGGAAAATATGTACATCACGGACGCCGAGCTGTTTTCCCGCCCGAACTCTGACGAGCCGAATCCGACGCTGGCTGGCCGGTCCGAAAACACGGGAGATTCGCTCTCTATGAAAATCCACGCTACACTGCACCCGATTTGCACGAGCGGCGGCGGCGCGCCGCACGAGGGAAAATCGCGTCTGAAAGCCGGAGCGGACGGCTGGCATGTTATTACCAATCGGGATTGATGTTCGTCTTCGCAAACGGCCCGCGGGCAACTGGATTTTGATCGGTCTGAATGTCGCGGTCTACCTGCTCGTCAATCAGTTCAACGCCGTCTTCGTAACCGAATTTCTCCCGCCGCTGCACGCCTCGGCGCCGACGCTTTATGAATATGTCAGCTATCAGTTTCGTCACGCCAACTTCGGGCATCTGGCCGGTAACATGCTGTTCCTGTGGATTTTCGGCAACGCCGTTTGCGATCGTATGGGTTCCTTGAATTACGTCGTTTTTTACCTCGCGGGCGGCGTTTTCGCCGGCGTGGTTTTTACCGCGACCAACGCCAACCCCCTCGTCGGGGCTTCCGGGGCCATCGCGGCGGTGACGACCGCCTTTTTGATCTTGTTTCCACGCGTGCATATCACGATTCTGCTTTGGCTGTTGATCGTAACCACGATTCAACTCCCCGCGCTGGTTTTCATCGTTTTCAAGATCATTCTCTGGGACAATGTCTTCGCGCCTTCGCTGGACCGCAGCGGGATGGAGTCCGGTGTGGCTTTTACGGCGCACCTCGGGGGGTACGCCTTCGGCTTCGTCGTCGCCCTGATGATGCTGTTGATTCGCGCGTTGCCGCGTCATCAATTCGACCTGTTGGCGTTGTGGAATCGCTGGAATCGCCGCAGCGGCGTCACGGGAGAGCTGCACTTCGGCGGCGCGCGGCCGGCCCGGGCGATCGTGATGGAAGAAATGAGTTCGCGACCGCTGGAGCAGCTCGAACTGAGCCCGACCGAGCAACTGCGCGAGGATATTCTGGATCGGTTGTCCGAACACGATCTCGACGAAGCTCTGCGTTTGCACCACCAGCTCATGGAGGTCGATCCCGCCCAGGTTCTGCCGCGGTCGGCTCAGTTGGAAATCGGCAACTATCTGGCGCGGGTGGAACGCTACCAGGAAGCCGTGCGAGTTTACGCCGGCTTTTTGCATGTTTATCCCGCCGCCGGCGACGCGGCTCAGGTGCGTCTCTATGCCGGTCTGATCTGCCGGCGATATCTAAAAGATCCGCATCGAGCGGTCGAATACTTGACGGCGGCGTTGGACAGCTTGACGCTTGAATCGCAACGCGGATTGGCCGAGGATGAGTTGGCCGCCGCGAATGCTGATATTC
>Ga0180434_10002605_pt1 | contig 23782 bp, 23 predicted proteins | sample SS_ome_7_FD_132453 | JGI IMG/M metagenome (GOLD analysis project Ga0180434, IMG submission 132453) | Hypersaline lake sediment archaeal communities from the Salton Sea, California, USA - SS_1_D_2 metaG | ecosystem: Environmental > Aquatic > Non-marine Saline and Alkaline > Hypersaline >... | reverse complement strand
GCTAGCCCCACTCAGCCTCGAAAGAGGACTGAGTGGTAGGGCAGAAGCGCCAGATTGCAGGATGCCATGTCGGGCCTGACTTGCATTGCCTAGGTCAGGATGGACAGCATCTCCTCTGGCGCTTGTAGGTAGTAGTACCTTTGCCCTTTCTTTGTCCGTCGTATTGCTTAGACCGTCTCTGAAGGCGTTCCCGCGACTTTTCAGACGGGCTCTAAGTTGGGAGCCCGGATGCGCCAAGGCGCTCCGACAGCTAGGGATGCCCGTAGAAGACGAGATTGACCACTGTCTGATAGGCCTGCCTCAGCATGCTGTACGTTGGCAGGCAGACGTCACAGAGGAGCATTGACAGCGCCACCCGCCGCTCTCCGTGCGCGACGGGGCTGACGCGGTGCCGCACCTGGTCGCCTCTGAAAAGCGTCAAGGAATTTTCAGGAGTGGGCGGAGTGCTGATGCTCCCGTCGCTCATGCGGAATTGGAGCTTGGCGCTCGACAGCCCCTCGGCGTTCTCGGATCTGTTGAGTAGTGTCAAGATGCCCACCCACCGCTCTCCGTAGTATTCATTGCCGTCCAGATGCCAGTCCATGAAGTCTCCGGGTTCTGTGTAGCTCAGAAGGCTGAGGCGACTTGGGTCCGTGGCAGGGACAAGCTGCAGACGCAGTCCCGAGCCTCGTTCGATGCGCGCAAGGATATCTCGAGATTCCGCAGCCTCGAAAATGGCGGCCGTCGCCGCGCCCTGCACATCCAGATGTGACAGCGAGGCGCCTCGGCGTAGATACGTGTCGCTCCGGTGCTCCTCGTGCGTAAGCTCCTCCACATGCTGTTGCAGCGTGGCAAAGACTTGTGCGTCGAGGAAATCAAATATTGTCACGATGGTGTCTGGTGCTCTGCTCGAGCGGCGGATGCTCTTCGCCCTCCGCAATTCCGCGGCTACTGACGTAAGAACGAGCATCGCCAGCGCACATACTAGAACAACAAGCACTGCACTCGCCACTGCCCATCGTCCGCACCGCATTTCTCTCAGCAGAGAAGAGCCTCTGTGCGTTCCGGAGCTATTCCCGCGGGGGGGGGCTCCAAGCTAAAGGTGCGGCGAGTGCTCGCGGCGTCTGCGCAGCAGAAACGAAAAGACCATGGCCTTGGCTTCGCTAACGGAGGTGCCAGTGGCGGGTGCACCGTCCACGCACACGGCATTTGCCCTCGAGGTGCAGCAGGCAGTGCGCAACGCATCGGAGGCTAGCGGCCCCGGGGCGTGGTGCAAGCCTAACGCGATCCGCGCGTGCTTGAAACGAGAGGCTTCAAAGTTGGAGCTCAACCGCTGCTTGTACAGCCTGAAGGAGACGGGGGTCCTCGAATATCTTGCCGGGACGCCACCGCTCTGGAGGTTGCGTCCCGAGAAGCCCTTGCTCGACGCAGGGCACGGCAAGGTTGCCGAAGAGCTGGAAACCGTCCTGCATGTGGTGGTGGACCTCGGCAACGTCCACTGCTGCCTGCAGCATCTCGTGGAGTATGCGCGCGCTGGGCTGCTCACCGTCAGTGCGTACGCGGACCTGGCTTACTCCGGCTATGGAGTGTCACCTCCGCTGGAAGCCACGAACGTGCGAGTCTACCAGTCGGACACGGCGGACAAGAACAGCGCCGACGTACAGATTATCTGGGATGTGAGTCGGCTTCTGCAGCGGGCAGAACTGCAGTCCCGAAAGCTTCAAATCCTGGTGGCCACCAAGGATCTCGGCTTCCAGAGGCTCAAGGCCCTCGTGGAGGAGAGCGGCGACCACAGCCTCGTCTTCGTCACTAACTGGTCCACTCTGAAGCTCCACATCGAGTGACTCACCCTTACTCACCCTTATGGCTGCAAAGGCGCAAACGAGACGCCGTCGCGAGGCGCAAACGAGACGCCGTCGCGAGGCGCAATAGAGGCGAAGCGGTTCCGAGCCGCAGGACTGAGCGCGCCGATTGGGGTCGCGCCGTGGCACGGCCGGGTGGGGACACGGCCGAGCGCTAAGCACACCGCGGCCACGAGAGCGACCGCGACAGCCAACGCCGCAACCAGAGCATTTGGGCCACCCATGCGACCTGCTTTACTCTTGCGCTACACCATGGACTCGCCGCCCCCGTGGAGATGCTCCAGAGGGACCTCTGCCAACCGGAAAAGTTCAACTGCCTCCGCATCCAGGCGGTAGGCCTCTGCGAAGCAGACCCTGACGATGCCGGCGGCCAGGAGGGCCTTTGTGCAGTGGATGCAAGGGGAGTGCGTGACATACGCCGTGGCGCCCGCACAGGCGACGCCGCGGCGTGCGCAGTCCGCCACGGCATTTTGTTCAGCATGAACAGTGTTGATCTCATGGCCGTCGCGCATGACGCGCGCGTGCGGCAGCCCAGGTAAAAAACCGTTGTACCCTTGGGCAACGATGCGGTTGTCAACGACGAGGAGACAACCGACCTGCAGGCGCGAGCTCGGTGATCTCTCCTTGGCCAGCTGCGCGATGGACATGAAGTAGGCGTCCCACGAGGGACGCTCAGAGGCGCGGTCCATGACGGCTGCGCTACTAATTTGCGCTACACATCTGCGAACTGCAAGGCTCACGTTCCGCTCGCCCTTTGGATAGGCCGCGAGAACTTCTGCGCACTGGAGGCCGGGGGAGGAGTGACACGCCACGCGGGAGGGCTCCTGGAGACGTTGGCTCAAGGTCGAGGGCGTGGAGTCGCACGTCAAGAGGGATTGCCCTCAGAGAACCCTCGAAAGGAAAGGGCGCATCGGAATCCAAACAGGTGCTGGACAGGACGCAGCCGCCCATGACTCAGCCTCAGACCACATTCGTGCCGCTGCTCCCCTCCACGCGGGGGGCCCTCCGCCATGTATCCCGTGACACGCCCGCGCTGCTGTGTCCAGTCCTCCATGGGCACGGGATGGAAGCGCGGGAGATGGTCGAGTGGTTCGAGCCCCTTTTCGAAACGTGGCCCTCGGTGTACTTCCTGTTTCTGCAGGCGCCCTGCCGGTGGCATGGCGCTTCTGGTCAATTCCTACCGGGCTGGTTTGACTACGTGGCCGAGCACGAGGGCGCGCAAGAAGACGAGATCTCCGCCGAAAGTCTCCAGGGCTCTCTGCAGGCCCTCGAAGACGTCGTGCGAGCGGAGGCAGCCTCGCTTGGCATCTCGCGCGTGGCGTGCCTTGGCCTGAGCGAGGGGGGCTGCATGGCCCTTGAACTCGCGCGGCGCCTCCCGCTGCACGGCGTGGTCACGCTCGTCTCACACCGCCGCTCCGAGCACGCCTCGGAGCCACTGACGTGCCCGTGGCTGGCTCTCACAGCCAAGAAGGACAGCGTCTACGCCGCCCCCTGGGCGCTTGCTCACCTGCCCCAGGCCTCGCGCTGGGTGGTCGTCGATGACGAGCATTATTTGGAAGAGAGCGATGAGGCCGTGAAGGAATTTCTGCATGAGTCCCTGCGGACGCTGAGCGAAACCTCGAAGCAGGAGGCACCCTAGACAAACCAGCCAAACACTCCTTCTTGCGCACGAGGAGTGCGCCAAAACGCACGCAAAACGGCGCAGAAGCCCTATATAAAGCCGAATGGGCTCTCAGGGGGCGCGTTCCAGTGCTTCGTTCGCGGTGTAGCCCAGCATCAGCACAGCTCTGTGCACGTAGCCCCCCACGAGCGGAAGCTTCGGTCTGCATTCCTGATGTGGGGCACTGCTTTGGCGCGGCCCGCACACTCTCCATCGGCATGGAAGCGCTCCAGAAGCACCAACCGGTCGGACGCGGCTGAAAGTAAGAAAAAAAAGACGCAGGAGCGAGCAAGCCTCGTAAGGAGACAGGCCTGCGCCGCACGGCTGCAACGCTGGTTCCGCTCTCTGCATATCCAGGTTTGGGATCTTCAACAGGCTGGTCTCGTGGAGCATCTCGGGCGCCGAGGCACCGTCCGCCTCGTGGAGCCAGGAGGCCTGGCATACGACTTCCGCGCCACGTCGCTCGCACTTCTCTTCGTCTCTGAGGGGCAGTGCGTGCACCCCCTGACACGCCGAGAACTCCTGAGCGTCGAGGTGTCCCGACTGATGGCGGCGCTTCCCGCGCGGCACGCGCTTCTCCTCCGCCACACTCTCCGCTACTCAGAGCAAGCTCGGAGGGCGAGCTTGGAGTTCGGCTCGCTGCGGGCATGGCTCGAGAAGGAGGCCGGGGAGAAGCTCGACGCGGCGCTGCTCGCGGCCGAGTTCGACGCGGCGGAGGAGGGTGCTGACGTCTTCGAGCTGCTCGACCAGTACGAAGACGCCGTGTTGTCCCTCGACGCACAGATGCCCGCCGGCTGCTGCCGCGCCATGCTCCAGAGACACGAGGAGCTCGCGTACCTACGGCGGAAGTGCTGCGACCCGACGTCCTGGCTCGCCGTGAAAGACCACCTGGATTTCCTGTCCCGCCAGTTCGATGGCCCCTCCTCGCAGGTGCCGCCCCCCGGTGACCCGCCGGCGCTTGTGAGCTGGCTCCTTCAGGGCACGCGCCGTGGCTGCATGTGAGAGGGAGCGGTCTCGCGGCCGCCGGCCGCCCGACGCGAGTGGAGTGACGCCTTCAATTGTTGCTCATCATGCCGGTCACCCAGCGCCATAAGTCCGGGCCAAACCACGCCGCAAGCAGGCACACAAGGAACACAATGAGCGTGGGCTTGATCATCTTGTCGGCGTCGTAACACACGCACTTCGACGAAGCACCATCGTCGCACTCCGCCTGCTTGAAGCCCAGCGACTTGTTCTTGAGGCCGTAGTAGGAGAGGGCGAGGCCGGCTGCCGCTCCGATTCCGACGGCCGCAGTGCTTGGCCCTTCCATAGCTTTACCTGGGGCTCAGGTCTTCGTCGCCGTCCCACCAGCGTGTCTGGGTGTGTCGGTGCGTTCAATAGGAGAAACTGGAAAAAGAGACCCTGAGAAAAAGGGCACGTCGGGGTTCCGCTCATCAGTCCTGTCTGGCCAACAGCAACTGACTGGAGCCCATGGAGAGTCAATGAAGCAGACGCGGCCATCTGTTTGACGCCGCGGAAGCCACACAACGGGGACCACGCAGCAGGCAGACGCCGCAGGCAAGCGTCGGCGTGCGTCACCTCAAATTCATCGCCACCTACGCTACCTCCTTGACACTTTCGACCAATACCCTAAAAAAGATGGGCGCCCTCCTGGAGGTTCGTCCATAGTAATGCATTGCTGCTTGTCCGTCGATAGGATCCGCCACGGATTTCCTGTGGCCGGGCAGCCTGCAGTTCTTTGCGCGTTCTGTGCGTCACGCCGCCCGGACAAGCACGAAGAACTGCAGTCCGGAGAAATCCGACCGTAGCAAGAGTCCAAAAGGAACGAAAAAGAACCCCATGATTCCGAAACTCGAACCGAAGGAGTTCTGCACCGTTGCCCTTTGGGCCCTGACGTCGATAGCTGTTATCACGGCGGCGTGGGTGGCGAGCCGTGGACTCCCTTCTTGTGGGGCTGGCAGCTCGTACTCCGTCTCTTCCTGAGCGCTTGGACTGTGCATCCACGCGTCAATGACCGGGTCTATCGCAAAAGCGAAGCCGACCGCGTACTGCGACGAGACGACATCGTAGAGTGCCTCGATCGTTGGGAGAACAGAGAGTACGCGCAGCGGGACCGCGAGCATGCCTCGGGGAGAGTGCTGGAGTTCAGCCAGCTGCGCTTGAAGGCGCACAGGGTCGTTGAGGTAAAGTCCGTCGCTGGCGGTCAGAACCCCCCTCTCGATGAGCCCCTGGAGTGCGAGGCGCAAGGGCAGACCAGAAAGGAGCTGTTCCCGCACCTGCCCTTGGCCCAGCGACAGGGTGTCCTTGTCTTCAAGGATGCGCCTCCCCGAGAGGTAAACCCAGCCCCACCCCAGCTCGACCGGGGCTTTGATGGTCAACCCTCTGTCAGTGGGAAGGGCCATCAGCCCTTCGCGAAGCAAGAGCTGTTCGTAGAGAGTCAGGGAGACGACTGCGCTGCACACTGGCAGCACTCCCTGATCCTTCACCGCCGGCAGGTTTCGCACCATGGCCATCTCGCGACAGGGCGCCTCCTGGAGTACCCCGGCCCCCGAGCGGCCCCGCTCAGGGAAGACAGCCGGCGCGAAGACTCCAATGGGGAATTCAATCGTGGGATGGGACGCTCCGTAGCTGCGCGCCATTTCCCTTCCCTGCTCTTAGCCTTTTTGTCTCGCGTGGGTGAGGCTCCCGCCCAGGGCAGCAGGCACATCCCGCGGCTGCTAATAAAGAGCGCGTCTCATGACGTTGACACGGCCGGCATTGCTCACCTGTGTTTTCCTTTTTGGTGCTCTCTGCTTGCTGGCCTGTTTCATTTGCGCAATGGAGCGTCTCCCGTGCCCCGGAAGACGCCGAGGCCCAGGACGAGGTGCCGGGTACTATGGCGCCGTCGCCCCTGGTGAGCCGGAAGAAGATGCCCTGGAGGTCCCCCCCGAAGCAGCTGAAGGCAAAGCGCGCGTGGGCGTTGATGCACTGGCGGACGGTGCGCCTTTGCCGGCGCCAGGCGCCTTCCAGAATGAACCCGACGAGTTCGTGGAGGCTATCTACGATAGCAATGAGGCCATGGGGGAAGTCCTGCAGCAGGAGATCGAGAAGGCCGGTGTCCCGTCGCGTGGTGAGCTGGCAGCAGTCGCGCAGAGGGTCGAAGACGCGGCGGTGGCTGCCGCCACGCCGGCCCCCCCGAGCTTCGAACCTCTCGCGCTCGACGTGCTTCCTCAGAAGTACTGGCAGCCCGTCTTTCCGGGTTGCCAGCCGGTCTTCACTGACAAGCGCTGTGACTACTCGTATCCTGAGCCGCGCCTCTGGGTGACGGACTTGGACGACCTGCAATATGCGCGATCGCTTGAACAAGGCCGCGTGAACATGATAGAGCCGCTGGAGGCGCGGCAGGCGATGGCGCAGTTGCTTTCCATAGGCGTTCGTACGAGACGGGACGTGTATACGCAGGCCTCCCCCGCGAACGACATCGCGGCTCAAAGCACGTGTGCCCAGCTCAAGAGCCGCAGCCCGGCGTACGTCTGGCTCTAGCCATGGACCCCCGACAAGTGCCCGTGGACCCCTGCGTGCTCGCAGAGCTAGAGTCTCGCGGCGGCTGGAAGCTCTCGGTGCTCTCGGGCGGGAATCCGCTCAAAGTCCTCCCCTCCACGCAGGGAGCTTGGCACTGGTTCGCCACTTCCTCCGTGGAGCGAGTGCTGGAAAAGCGTCCCGATGCCCAAGAGGTGCTGCGTTGTCTGGAAGTCTGGTCAGGCTATCCTCTCCTGGCGGAGCCCGCTGTCGGAACGCCCCCTCCGCTCCTCGGCTCCCCTCCCCCCGGCGACCTAACGTGGGTGCAGATGCTGCGCTTCCGCGGTTGGCTCGATCGTGCGCGCGCTGCAATCTGCGACGGGTGCAGCGCTGGCGTGCCACCCTGGACGCACGCCTTGCGCCGCGACGCCTATTGTGTGGCGCTCCTCGTAGGGCTCGTCGAGAGATTGGCCGGCATCCTCCACGCCTACTTGGATGAGGCGGCCGTGATGCTCCACAGGCGTGCGCACGATCAGATGAGAGCTTTCCGCTGGGTCGTGGTCTCCGGGTGCTGGGACTCCCGAAAGCAGCCATTCGGGGTGACGCGGACGAGGTGCGGACTGACGGAGATGGAAGCCTTGTGCTCCCGGCTAGAGGACCAACTCCGGCAGCGGAGTGACGCGTGGGCGCGGACCACATCGTCGAGACGCGTTCGCTAGCGTTTCGTCGCTTGTAATCACATCCTACCGCCGCTGCGCCACCTGTGCGGGCGCTGTATTTGCTTGGCGCATTCGAAAGAGCGCTTGGGACGCGAGGAGCGATGCACAGCCCGTCGCACGTGCGTCCGGCGTGCCCGCGGCGGACCGTTGCGCGCTCTGGATCACGTTAGCCATTGCGCTCCCTCCCGCTGCGAGCCCCGCGTCGCGCAGCCAGCTGAGGGCTCCATCGTCGCACGCTGCCAGCGCCTCAGCCAACTCTTCAGCCTCCGCCGCCAAGAGCTCGGTGAAGCTATGGGCGCCAGCTTTCAGCAGCAGAGGTTCGAGCTCAAAAGCCAGGCCGTTCTGAAGTGCAGCCCAGGCATCCTCGCCCACCGAACCCGAGAGCTGCCAGCCCATCCCGCGCGCGCTAACCAAGCTCCGCAGAGTGGGCCGCGTCATTCCGAGCAGGTGGACCATCGTCGCAGCGTTTCTCCCAAGGGCGCCCGCCGTCTCGCTGTTCCAGTTCCTTGCTTCGGCCGGCGTCAGCAGCCGCGAGGCGCTGGCGATAGCAGCCATTTCTGCTTCCTTGCTGGAGAAACCGGCGAGGAGCGGCAGGTGCGCCGCCAACTCCCCGGGAACTAGCTGAATGTCCTCCGCCCCCTCTCTCTTGCTGATCGCCCCCAGTCGCATGAGCTCCTCAACCCCTGCCGAGAAGGAGTCTCCGCGGGAGGTGACAGAGTTCCGAAAGGTGAGGCACGCGTGCAACTCCCTGACTTTTACCCAAGGCCTTCCAGCCTGGTGCATGGCAGAAAGCCACAGGGCGGCCACGAAAGCGCATCGCTTCGCGTAGGACGGCGAGCAAGGGAGGACTGCGGAGTCGGGGGCTGTCGCGCCCTGCGTGAGCAGGGCAAGAGCCACGAAGACATCGGGCCATCGCGTGGCGCCCTCCGGCGAGGCGGCCTACGGCGGGGAGGCGGGCCGTGACCTCACCAAGGACGGAGGTGCCCTGTACTTCACTGTCGGCACCGCCGCACTCTGGGGAGCCCGCACTGAGCGGATGCCTGCCGGCGTCTGGGCGCGGAGGAGCCGCTCTCGGTCCTGCCTGACCTGCTCCCGACTCTTCACGACGAGCGGCGGCGAGGAAGGCTCCGGGGAGGCGCCGGCTGGTGGGCTCCACCAGCTCCCCTCGCCGCCCGTAGGGTGCTCGGGCGTGCGCCTGCGGCCGGAAACTGCTGGGGACGAAACTTGCAAGCCGCGCCCCGGCAGGCCTACGAACTTTTCGGGTGGCGTCGTGCGCAGGAACATGGACACGTGTGTTGAGTCGGCGCCAATCGGTAGGGCCGGCCGGGACTTCCTCATTTGTCCGGGGCAAAGAAGAAGTCTCTTGCGTGCCGCTCCCTGTCTTTGCGGAGAATGTAAATGGAGGAGTCGGCCTGGGAGACCTCCGGACGGCCTGCGCCCCCCGACTGGCTGACCAGTAAAACGCCTGCGCCCTTGGGAACTCGTGCCCAGATAGCATGGATCAGCGCGGCCGCTCTCATTGCCTTTGCCGCTCTGATGACGTCCCAGCGTCACGGAGCGGGCGACGCCGCCATTCTCGTCCTCCTCATGGTGGCTGCCTTTCTTGCCCTCATTCCCGCCTTCAAAGGCGCGGCCTACGGACCATACATGGACGTGCTGGGAGACTTCAGGGTGAAGCGAGGAGCTTGCGAGGTGACGGGTGACGAGGACCTCGGCGACATTGTTCGGGCGCTGTACCAGTTCTCCTCATACGACTCCGTCCGCACGACCTGGCCTGTTTCGACCTTGTTTTTCCTTATAGGGGCGATTATCAGTGCGTGCGTCGTTCGTCCCGAGACCGGGTGGCTGCGCGCGACGCTCCTCTACTTCTTCCTGTCTCTTATCACCTACTCCTTCATCATCGGCTTCTGCGCTTCGCACGGGGGACAGCAGGCGCAAATGTACAGAGACACGTTGTACTGCCGCTACAAAGCTGCCGAGGCCGTTCAGGCGGCGCAAAAGCGCTGCGCAGCGGCAGGCTCGGCCTTGGCGAGCGCGTAGGAAATACTCAGGGACAGCTGGGCGACCCGCGGCAGGAGGCGGTGCAGGACCCGAGGCCCTCGACTGGGGAGACGGCAGTCGGCGTAGTCAAGGGGGGGTCCAAGAGGCACAGCCTCCCGCCACATCCCTTGACACCGGCATCCCAGCCTTCCGCGCAGCCTGCCTGGACCGCGCCAGCCGAAAAGAGAAGTGCTCCAGGCTCGGTCGCTGTCGGGACGTTATTCCACTGCCTGCCGTCCCAGCTTGCCGGCACCACACGGCCGCTCGTCCACGCGCCCAGACTCTCCGTCCAGGTGCACTCCGGAACACCATCACCAGCAAGGACTGCCATGGAGGCTTTCTCGAGCATGTTGTGGCCTTGGAGGAAAGCCTCGCCATTGCACGCGTCTGCTGTCTCCAGCATGGTCAACAGCACAGTCGCGGCCTTCCACGAGAGCTCTGGCGTGCAGACGAGCTCGTTCCCCTTTCCACGGAAGCTATTCAGGACTTCGCACCCAGCGACGATGGGCCGCACGCTGGCATTTCGCGGGGATGGGCTCTCTGGGCGAGGGGGGGCGGTCGGGGGCAGGCCTTTAGCAGCAGACGGTGCCGCCTGTTCCCAGCACGTGGGGGGACATAGTGCTGGCCTGCTCCCCGTGTGTGCACGGCAGCAGTCACAGAAATTCGTGAAGTTCCAGTCATCACACAGAGCGGCACTGAGCCCTGGGTCACCCGAATCCGCACCCACGTCGGAGCAGTCCTGCGCGAGGAAGCAACCGACTTGGCGCGTCTCCGACATGGCCGGCGGCTGGGTGCTTTTCCCTGTCCGACTGCCTTCGCCAGCGTTTTGGCAGTTACGAGGATAGCGCAGCCCCCGTGAGTTTGGTCTGCTGTTTTCCTCCGCTCAGGACCGACCCGCCTCCTGCGAAGCCCAGGCTGCGCAGCCCTCGAGGTACGCTTCGCCTATGGCTGTCTTCTCGCCATCCTTGATGAGCCGCAGGTCGAAGGTGCCTCCGACGGAGTCCTGGTTGAACCACACCATCTGCTTGACCACCCCTTGCCCTTCCTCGCTTTGCAGGTACGAGAAGAGGTCGTCCACCATCGAGGCGATGTCCGCCGTCGGACACGCGCTGTCGTCTCCGCGGAGCGAGCCGAGCTCATTGACGATTGTTCCCTCGAGGCCGTACTTCTCGTTCAGCGCCTTGGAGAGCTGCACCTTCTGCTGGAAGTTCTGTATGGCAGCCGGGGATGTCGGACAGCCTGTGGAGTAGAAGTGGAACGCAGAATGCGTGGGGCATCCCGCGCGCAGCCTGTCCTTGGGGGAGGTGTTGGCATCGAGGCTGGCGCAGCCTGCCGCCTCCAACAGGTCCCCGGAAAAGCTTATGTCGCCTGCGACGAGAGGCGTCGAGGCGTACGTGTACCCGGCGTCCGCGAGGCGCTGGTAGAACTGCTTAAAATTTTCGACCATGGAGGCCTTGCAGGTCGGGAGGCAGCAGTCTTCCCCAGGCCCTTCTTCACAAGCTTTCGCGCCAGCCCCCGCGCACTGAAAAGGAAAGGCTTGGTCTTCTTTGGGCGTGGCCTGGCACACCGGGCTCCCCACAGGCCACATCCCGCATCCCGTCACGTCGTAAATGGCACCTTGGGTGCCTTCTCCCGTGGGCTTGCAGTTTTGGCATGCGGGCGTCCCCTCCCGCATGCCAAAGGAATCGCATGAAGTGAATGGCGCCGGGTTTGTGTACACCTGACAGTATCCCGCCTGATCTGGCTCGTTGGCGCCTAAGGCGAGGTCAGCAACGACTGCTCCGCTCCCTAGAGTTTTCCCCGGCGGGGGGTACGAGGCAGCCGCACCAGCTGACACGGCTCCGCACTGCGCGTTCGGGTAGAAGCGGAAGCTCGCGTCGAGCTTGCCATCCCCTTCGGCGAGAGTGTCCACTGTCCAGTTCCATGTGGGAACCGTGCCCGTCCGATTGGCGGCCTTCAGACTCGCGGCGTAGTCCCTCCACGCGGGCTGCGTTACGTCCACTGAATTTCCAAGGAGCCCGCAGCCCAGGAAGGGTGCAGTTGCTCGCGTCGGCGCCCCCGTAGGCCCCGTGGGAGAACGCGGTGTCGGTGCGTTGTTATTCCCCTTTCCCAGCACGACCACCACCACGGCGGCGATGACCGCGAGGGCGGCGACTAATGCGAGAGATGATGTCGCTCCCATGTTTTTCCTAAAAGCATGCCTTGGAAGCACTGGCGGGCGGAACTGGGTGCGCACTGGGAGTATCTCGTGCAGGCAACCCCCGCTGTCTGGGAAAACCGTGGAACCCTCAGGCCGCACGACGCTCAAATGCACTGGGTTGTCGCAGAAAGCGCGCGGGAAGGCCTGTGATCGTCGACAAGGCGTCTAACAGCTCGTCTGAACAGTCGGACAGGCGGCAACGAGGGCATTCAAGCCCTTCTGGTTCGCTTTGGTGGCTTCTTCTCCGAAGAAGATAGGCGTCCGGCGAACCCCAACCCTTGCCCAGAAGGACAAGGGTTGGTTTGTGAGATGGTCTGACGAGAAAAAGCTTCAGGCCGTAGACCAGTTGTGGCCTTGGAAAGAAAACACGTCAGAATATTCTGAGCGGCATTCACGTCTCGGTGCCAGTAGAGAGGCGCTCCCTTCTCATTACGACACGTTGCGCATCCTGCGCCCGAGATATGATCTGAGAAAGGTACAGGCTGGAGGGGCGCCCAGAGTAGGCCACCGCACGAACAAGCGCGAGCAAAACGACGAGCCCCGCGGAGAGCGCATCGTTTGCTTGTTGCAAGCGCGGCGCGCGCATCTCTTCTCCCAGAGGAAAGGAGGCAGCCGTCGCCATGGCCGTGTACGCAATGGCGACGCTAGGTGTCATGGCTGTGACGGGCGCCGCGGGCATCCCGGGGGGCTTCGCCCAGCTGGATCAAGCGTATGAGCGGGCATGCGCCCTGTGCCGCCAGGCCTGCTGGAATCTTCACCGAGCAAAACAACTGGACAAGCTGACCAAGGCCGCGGACGATCTCAACAAGAATTTCTTTGCCCCGGCAGACAACATAGCAAGAACGTCTCTGCAGAACTGGAAGCTTTCCTCGACGGTTCTTGAGGTCGATGACGCGATCTTCTATGTCAATGTGGCCATCACCTCCATCATCATGATCGTCTACGTACTCCTCGCGTGGTTTTGCTTGATCCGCAAGCGAAATACGTTGCAGGAAGCGTTCGAGGCGGTGCAAAACATCCAGATTGCGAAGTCCTAATCTCCCGTGTTTTGGGTCCATCAGAATTTTCCATCCTATGAGCGCCGGACCGTGGACGCTGCGCCGCAGGCCGGGACTGCACCACTGTTCGGCGCCTTCTGCAATTTTGCCGTACCGCTCGGCGTCTCGGGGGGGAGGTTCGCGTAAACGCGGGCAAGGGCCTGGCAGACCTCGTTCCCGGCGCTGATGGCGGCGGGGGTCGTGAAATGCGCGCAGAGCGCATTGGCGGCGATCCCTTGCCATTCGGGCCGCACAGTCCCCGTCGCTGAGCTCGCGCTGGCCGTCTTGAGCAGACCCCACGAGTCAGACTCGCCCCCGCAAAGGAAGGGGTACTTGACGGGCGCCTCAGGCCAGCCAGGCGTCTGTACCGGCGGCTCGAATGCCCCCGTCGTTTTGCGAGACGCGGCGTTGCCGATCTCCTGTGTAGTAGTGGCCATCCGACTGAAGTCGAAGACCTGGAGGAGGTTGGCGAAGGGCTGCGAGGGCGGGTTGTTCCAGAGGTTGCCAAAGACACTTTCTGCGTCGAAGAAGGCATAGACGTGCAGGCAGGCCGCCGAAGAGGCGGCAACTTCGGTCGCGTAGGCGAGCACAGTCTTGTCGTTAAAGAACGTCTTGTCTCCCGCGAAAACAGTGGGGTTGGGCATGACGCCCACGGCCCCATTGGTCATCAGGTTGTAGTACACCGGGTAGATGCTGCAGTACATGGCATCGCCTGCATTGCAGGAAGAAGCAAAGAGAGTGCTCGCGAATGAGGGGTAGGAGGCGACATCCTGCGGGCCGGTGGTCAGACCCATGGCTCGGGTCTCTCCACCAGAGACTCGTGGTGAGACCTCTAAAAAGCAGCAATTCATCAGGAAGGCCGGCACCTGCTTTACCCACCCTGCGCCGCCCCACAGCCCACTGCTTGTCCCGAGATTGAAGGTGAGCGCGCCCGAGAAAATCTTGGGGAAGGCCGCGCTCATGAGGTTCTGCGTGCTCGTGTTGCAGCCCGCGTCCGCCGCCTGGTGCTCATCTTCCGAGAGGGGGATGTAGGCGGAGTACGTGTCCGCCTGAAGCGTCGCCTCGAACGGCAGGGCCCACTGCGTCGGCGGGTAGGCGCCCACGATCGCGTCGGTGCAGGCGTTCTGTCCGTCCGTGGCCAGGAAGATGGGTGCGGCCTTGTTGTTCTGGAAACCCCACCCGCAGTTCTGAGCGGCCGTCGGGTTGGATCCCGCGGGATTAGCGGCCCGTTGCTGTCCCATGTTGATCTCCTCAGGGAACTCACTTTGGAAGACGGCCATCGCGTAGCACACATTTTCCGCGTTCACGTACACGGGCACGGTGACGTTGGTGCTCGAGTAGCTGTTGCACCCCGTGCGGGGATCCGTGAGAACGTAGTCGAACTCGGCCGCTGGTGGTTTCCAGCAGGAGCACGCCACGCTCGCCCCCGCGGAACGGCAATCCATACCTCCATCGCTGGCCGCTATGCCCGCGAAGGCATTGTTGCCCTGCTGCGAGAGCCCGCAGTAGGCGCACCCTCCCGTCACTGCTCCGAGCGAGCCGACAGCAGGCAGCTTCAGAGCGCTGCTGCCGATGAGTGGCGCGCTCGGCCCCCTGAGTTGGCCAATGGGCTGCGGCACGTACCAGCACGCCGCAGTGTTCCCGGGGCAGCAGCACGAAACATTGCGCACCACGGCGTTCTGACTGTTCTTGAGCCAGAAGACGCCAAGCTGACAGTAGTCCGAGGAAACATTCCCGTAGATTGGGGACGGGTTGAAGTAGTCGTTCCGAGCTGCTGGCATGCAGTACACGGCGAGGTTGTGCTCGAAGAGGTTCCGCTGCTCCGTGCCGTCCTCGATGAAAAAGCCGCTCCCGTAGGTGAGGCACCCCACGTTGTTGCTGACCTCTGCCTCGCAGGTGCCGTGCACAGTGACCCAGCGGCTGTAGCAGCGCCAAAGGGAGCAGTTTCGCACGACAGCCTCGCGAGGGAAGTTGCGGTCCCGCAAGTAGCCGCGGAAGCTCTTGGCGAAGCCGGCCAGGTGAAAATGTACAGCATACTGGGCTATTGTCCCAAAGTTGGGGGCCACGCCCATGTTGACGATTTCGACGCCGTCCAAGCAGACGCAGCTTCCGTACCTGAAGAAGTGTTGCCCCCCGAGTATCGCGTTGCAGCCCGTCAGTCCAGCAGTTCCGAACATCCAGTGCCCCTGCACGCTCGCGGAGGGAACAGGCTGCATGTCGCCGGTGTACTGGCTCTCCCAGTCGCTGCTTACCCTCCGGCGCGCCTCAGGGGCGTAGCAGGACAAAAAAACCTCGTCGACAGTCTGCCCGGTCCACCCCGCGCCAAAGTTGCTCGTAATGGAACCGCCGGGTCCGACGATGTCTGTCGCCTCCGTGTCTTCGTCCTTCGATAGTGGCATGTGCTTCATGGTGGCCTGTGCGGGGCGGTTCGAGATGCCCGCATAAGCCTGCGAGGCTTTCGACTGGAAGAGCTTGTTGCAGCCTTCGCCTCCGGACGAGGGGACGCCTTGAATGGTGATCGTCCGGGAGAGCACGCCGACATGATGGGCCGTCCCGACCTCGACGGTCTCGCCGGCCGCATTGGTGAGGGTCGTGTACGCTTTGGAGTGGTCAAAGACCAAGGGCGCGGCTAGGTGGATGCGCCCCCCCGCGTCGACCCGGAGTACTTCACAGATGTCGACACCTGGGTCGCCATCCCGGAATCCTGCTTGGGCGTTCGCGGCCTGGTTAGCAGCCTCGTCAGCGCCGCTCTGTCCTGCTATCCAGAGAGGCATCGTAGCCGAGACGGCCCCAAGGTTGTCCTCCGTCAACTGCCCCGCGCCCCCGCAACAGTCGCTCCCCGTGACCACGAGCAGCGTCTTAGGTGGGCAAATCCGCGCCAGCTCGGCGGGCGACGGCATGTCATCTGCGTCGAGGGAGAGCACGGAGGCTCCCGCAGCGGCACCCCCCTCGGCCAGTCGCGCCCAACTGAAGGGGTAGCCCGACGCGAAGAGGGGCGAGCCCACCGTCAGAGAGTCTGAGCCCCCCAGCCACGTCTCCGAGCCCTGCGTCGCCTTCCAGGTGCCGCGGTAGGGCACATCTGCGGTCACGGCACCATTGAGCTGGTAGTTGCCATTGAAGCCGACGCAAATGGCCTTTGCGCCAAAGCAATTGTTAAAGGCCATGCTGCTTCCCGTGAAAAGCGTGAAGCGCTCCGAGTCCACATCGGTGACACCAGGCGCGTAGACCTCGTAACTGTACTGACTCGCAACCACGCCCATGGAGGAATAGCCCGCTGGCGGATGCACGAGGCTGATGTTGAGCTTCGACTGGAACCGGTACGCGCCTCCTTGCGCTCTCGCTCCCGCCTGCAGGAGCCCCCCCGACTCCACTAGGATGAAGCTTGTAGTAATCTGGGCCGGCGCATCATCAATGAGGAGAACGCCGCCGCGTCGCACCACGATGCCCAAGGCTTCAAAGGAGCCCGACACAGAGACGCAGCTGGGCTCTCCCGTTGCCCCCTGCACCCCCTCTACCAGCAGGACCGCGCCAGGCAGAAGCGCCTTGAGGGGGACAGGTCGTGCGACCGCACGCACGAAAGCTCCCCAGTTGCCTCCACGTAGTCGGCCCCAGGACTGGGCGCCTCCGGAAGAGTAGTACTCGTGGCCTGCCGCATAGGTGAGCGGGAACCTGCCCAGGTCCTCTGCGGTGGACAGCGAGGTGCTCGCCTTGACGACTTTGCCATTCTCGACGTAGCGTCCTTCGATGTCCAGACCCGGACCAGGCTGGCTCGGATCGGTCGACATAGAGAACGACGAATAAAACTCGTTTATGACGTGTCCATTCCCGAGGAGCGGAGCGCGCGCCAAAACGGCCGTCACACCCGGAGGGAGCCCAGAAGGCGGGAGAGGAGCGAAGGGCGCGTGGGTCGTCGGCGTCGCCGAGGGTGAGGTTTTCTTTTGCAGCATCCAGTGCAGAACGAAGAGTGCCAGGGCGACGACACCGAGGACAAGCACTTCTCGTAGCGCCATGAAACTAGTGGTGTTTTGACAGACTGAAATCATAAGACAAACGGTCACGCGGAGCCCGTGAACCTCATCTGTCGCGAGCTCCAGCGCGGCTGCCGCGGTCACTTCAAGAGAAAAGAGCAGCGCGAGCAGGCCCCAAAGAGCCAGTAGCGGGCTCCGCATTCCCGCGGGCGCTGCTCGTGCTCTTTCGCGCGAGTGCCTTACGGGCACGCAAGCGCGACGGATTCCATTTGGGCGTTGATTGAGGAGCGCCAGAAGAGGCGCACTGAGAGTTGCGTCGTCCTGGGCACATCGCGGGAGCGCCCGACAGGTTCTGAAAGCGCTCGGCCCTCCTCACGTCCCGTCGTGTCCGTGCCGTTCTTAAAAATGGAAGTCGTCATCGTGGGTGGCGGTCTCACCGGCCTGTGGATAGCGTGGAAGCTGACGAGCGGTCCAGGACCCGTGCGACGTGTCACTCTTCTTGAGGCCAGCAGCCGCTTTAGCGGCCGCATCAAGACGAAGTACGACTCTTCTGGGGAACCTCTGTACGAAGAGGGCGCGTGGCGGTTACCTACGAATCACGAACGCATGCTGCAACTCTGCAAGGATCTTGGCCTCCCTCTTATGGAGGTGCGTTCGGAGGGGAGGCAAAGCATGCAAGCCTGGGCGGGCGCCGACGGCCCGTGGGTTACCGCGCAGACGCCACAGGTCCCGATGCTCTGTTCGTCGCGCACCCTGTCCACCTGGGACAGGCTTGCAAGCGAGCGTGGAGTTGAGTTCGCAGACGACTCTGCCGCACGGACGGGCTACGCCGGCATCGACATCATGGCAGCAGGCTCGGACGCCTACGGCGTCGAGGCGATGGCGACGCAACAGCCGCGCGAAGAAGCGGAGGTGAACCGTTCGTATGTCGTCCCAAAGCGTGGGCTTTCTGCCATCTGCGAGGAGCTCGTGACGCGTCTCAAGGCTCGCCCAGACCGTGTCCGCTTGCTTCTCAATGCGCGCGTCCAAGATGTCCGCTTGCAGGAGCCAGGCGCGCGAACGCAAGTGGAGGCTACGCTGCGAGCGGACCATAATGCGTTCCGGACGCAGACCTTCGACGGTGATGCGGTCGTGCTGGCAGCTCCCCCAGAATGCGTGGCCAGCTTTCCGTCGTCATTCCAACTCCTACGGCCCATATTAGAATCGCTCGAGGGCGTGCCACTGTTTAAAGCCTATGCGCCTGTCGGGCGCGAGTTCGCCGCCCTCACATGTCTAGGACCCGCCTTCCACCTGAAGTCCGATACGCTTCTGCAGCAAATCATCTCTGGCACCTACGCGGACGCGAACATGGTCCAGCTCGCGTACTGCGCGGGCCGTCGCGCCGAGGCTCTGGAGCGCCTTCGCCTCTGCAGGAACGCCGAGCATACGATTTGTGAGGAGATCCTGCGCCTGCTGAGCCCAAGGTGCGATAAAGGTGCGGTGCGTCAGTTGCTTGCATCGACAGGAATGGACTTCTTTTTTTGGAAGAACGCCGTGCACATATGGCGCCCCACCTTCGAGTTAGACGTCTCCAAGAAGAGTCGCGAAGCTTGTGTCCTTCCCTGCGGGCCCGCGTACCCACACGTCTTCCTGTGCGGAGAAGCCTACAGCACCGTGCAAGGATGGGGTGAAGGCGCGCTGCAAACCGCAGAGTGGGTGCTCAGTGCACTCCAGGCCATGGGCAGTGACGTCGGCGCCCGTACACCCGTTCCTTCCATGATCAGTCTCAGGGGGCTGCAACTTCAGCTAGTAAACACAGTGCCCCCCGGAATGTTGGCAGCTGGCTCCCGTATCATTGACGCATCGCGCTGGAAAAAGGTCCACCCCGGCGGGGAACGCGCCATCACGAATCACGAAGGCGAGGATATAGAGCTCCTTTTCGCCGCCATGCAGCACCCCGCCTATGCCTATGGCTTCCTTTTTGCACTGCAAATCGGATGGCTCACGCCGGGCGTGCGACCAAAGTAAAGTCCGTCGGGCGCGGCTGGACCTATGCCCAGAAAGGCCGGCCAGAGCAGCCCATCATGGGCACGTCAGCTTTGACGCTGCAGGCGGGGTTGGGCGTATGACCGCGCGCGGCTCCGGTGACGCGGTTCGAGCGCCAGGAGAGGCACTACCTCAGCAGGCGCGTCCGCGGCCGCTGCGCCCACGACATTCATGACGCGTGCGATGCGAGAGGGGAGTTGATTTTGGATGTCGCGCGTCTGCGCCCACAGCAAATTTTCTTTGGCGCGCGGAAGCAAAACCATGGCGCAAACCACTCCAAACGCGAAGAGATCGCAAAGGCGGACGTCCACCAGTTTCTCCTTGGGCCTTTCAGGAGCGCAGTACCTAGGCTTTCCGCGCAGTCGCTGCGCCGGCACTGGGTCTGAGGCTCGGGAGGCATCTTCGAAGTCGAGGAAAACGCATTGACCACTCTCCTGGCGGCAAGATAGGTTCTCCGCTGATATGTCGTTGTGCGCGATGTCCATCGCGTGCATGTGACGCAGCGCTACCAGACCACTGCGTATCCAGATGGAGGCTCCGTGGCGAAAGTTCGACGCTTTCCACCCGAAGACGTCCCCTGCCAGCAGATACTCGGTAAAGAGGTGCGAGGTCTCAGGTTCGGTGACGAGAGCCATCAAGCGCACCGTCGCCGTCCCTAGAGAGCGACATCTATGCAACCACCGAGCTTCTTCCTCGAGCCTCTTGCGGGCGCCGTGGGGCACTGTTTTTTTGCAGACGCGCCCAAAGCTCTCTGCCCCGCCCTCAGCAACTAAGACGGTCCACCAAATTTCCACCACCGTCTCGCCGCTCGTCCCCTCTTGGGTACGCGACAGAGTCGCGCTTTTGTGGCTCGCTGAGACCGGGCACCATTTGACTCCCGTGAACGTCGGAGCTCGCATGGAGTATGCCAGAAAACCACTAGGACTGGGCAACCGCCCCCAAGCTCCACTGTCCTCTTTGGTTGAAAGCGGGCACAGGTTTGGGGCGTCTGCCACCGTTCGCGGCACTCCTCTCCGTGGAGGCCGGCACGGGCCAAAGTGGCTGGCTTTCAGCCGGCGTGGAAGGACGTCCTCACGAGTTCTGGTCGGGCTTTTTCGACCAGCTCTCGCCTGCATACACGGCAGCGGCGATCGCTCGGAGGGCCGTGTATAGTGGCGGTTTACGGTTCTGCCACGTACTTCCTCACTGGGGTGAGCACACTTTTTGGAGAAATACGTTGAAGTGTCACATTGGCTGGCACATCGTATCCTCGCAGCCCCTCCAACCAGCAACTATCTACTCCTTGGTTCGGGGTGCCGTTGTTCGCACAAACAAAGTACTCTGTGCGCAATGGGTCTTGAGGCAGGGTGTGCACTCTGCAAGCGCTTTCGCTGTAGACCTCACGCGCTTCCCGCCTGGCCCTTCGCGATGTGCCCCCATCCGGCGCGAGAGTCAGGCGCATTTGGCCGAGCCTCGCGAGGCGTCGCTGCCCTGCGGATCCGCCGGAGGAGTCCTGCCAGTAGTAGAGGAACCATCCCCCTGCAGGGCCGAGGGGCGGGAAGCGCGGAGCTAAGGCCAGGAGATCGATGTTGTCCATGGTGGTCTGCTGGAGGCTCGGCCCCGAAAAGGCGCCCCCGACCTGGAAGCCGATCGCCGCCACTCGCCAGTAGGCGTTAGGCCCCCGAATGGGCACCTCCTCCCCTGCCGCCGCCGGGGCCGTTCGGGCGCCGCCTAGGAATGGCACGACCATCCTCGAGACCGTGCAGGCCGACACCGACCCGCCGCCGCAGACATTCCGGGATGTCACGAGCCCCCCAAGACCGTCCGCTTGGTCCGTCAGCTGGCAGACTCTCTGAACGTAGAAGCCGCTCGCGCTGATGTCTGAAATGGGTGCTGGGAGCACCCCGAAGCAGCCCACGTTAACAGCGCCGCCGGCGTTGCCCTGGAGGAGGGTGACGTCCGTGTAACGCAATGCGGAGGCTCCCAGCTTGACGGCGTCGTCTGCGACGTGGTATAGGCAGCGGCCGAGCGTGCTCTTCGCAGCCAAGGTCTCGGGACCGTCGCTCGCATCTATCCAGCCGCCAAGGATCTTGAAGTCGAAAACGTGCACCGAGCCTGGCGGTACGCCCGCGGACGCAGGCCAGGCGTTGTAGCCGTTGAGCTGAACGGCGCTCCGGTACCTTTTGGGAGGGGAGAGGACTTGCAACCCCTGCGCGTCAATAGCGGCGTCCTCTGAGCTCGCCTCACCGGTGGCATCCAGCTCCAGGAGCCCGCTCAGGATCTCGTACTCCATCCTCTTGAGCACCTGTCCGAAGGTGGAGCTCCCGGAGACCAGCTCCGTCCGCAGCTGCTGCAGCCCCGTGCCAATCTCGCGTGCAAGCCTCGAGCCGTCCAGCACACCCGTGCCGCGCACGCGCACGCTACTGTCCGTCCGTGCGGACTTGAGGGCAGCCTGCATGTCTCCAGCCCAGGTCACGACGCAGTCTAGAAACGGAGACGCTGGAGCCGTGCGCGAGTCGCGGAGCGGGCCCAAGATGTAGGCGTCGAGATCAGCCTGTCCCGCTCCTGGCGGCCCGCCAGACGCGTAGAGGAGGCGGGGGAGCGACGCGTATGAGGTGGTGAGAGGAATCTCTACGACGCTGGTGTCGTTGATCCAAATGTCGCAGGAGCCGTGGAAGTTCTCCAGCTCGGTGAGCGTCCCGAAGTACTGGGCGCGGGGCCCGGGCAGGGGATCGCGCCAGGCGGGCCTGTTGAGAGGCAGGGCCCCCCCAATCTCTCCCTTGTCCAGGAACGCATCCCAGGTCTTGTTGCTGTATGCGCATTTCCACGGGATCGAGCCACATATCGAGAGCCGGTAGTCCGGCTCTTTGGGCGGGGGCGGAGGCCGCACAGAAAGCGCAAGCGTGCAAGCGAAGAACTCGCAGAAGGCCAGCCCAAGGGGTGCCTCGGAGTCCAGTGCGCAGGGCAGCAGCACAAGCTGCACGGCATCGCACACGGCCCCAAGCGGGAAGCCGGAGCCAAAGGGGAACGGCCCGAGACGAGAGGGGCCCGCAAAAACGCAGTAGAAGCAGTAGTCGTCCAGGCCCGCACCCGCGCACTTCCGCACACGGACGGCACTGCTGTCGCGGTACGGCGCCTCCAGCGTCGCTTGGACAGCCTGCAGCTCTGCCAAGCTGGATGCTTCTCCCTTCGCATCGGCGCAGCGCCAGAACGAAGACGCCTCATCCGGACACCGGAGAAGCCGCGAACAGACCGACGATAACCTGTCGAACTCGAAGAAGAAGCGGAGCGGGCCTTCGCAGGGGCACCCTTCGGGTGCGCACGGCACGGGCACAGTCTCGGGAACGGGAGCAACTGCAAAGCAGCAGGCGGGAAGCGCTGCCATTGTGTGTTTGTCTTTGAAGTCACGGCACAATTCCAGGTCTGCCATGACCGCCGCCTGCCGTATTCTGCGCTGGCCCACCGCGCGGCCGTGAACGACGCCGCCTCGGCCGCAGTTGACCCGGGAGCACTAGGACCCAGTCGCCATGCAGACACGCAGGCATGCTTTTTCACGCACGGAGCGCCGCTGTGGCGATAGTCATAATTTTGCAAGACACGCGACCACAGAATGCGACAAGTATGAGCCCGACGACACGCACTTCCGGCTCCCTCACCCCAGCTCGTCCTTTCGCCTGACCATGAAGCACGTCGAGATGAGTTCTTTGTTTCCCTTGTACACGCGGCAGGAGCGGTGCAGGGTGGCGTCCACAGGTCCGAAGCCCTTTTGGGTGGCCCAGTTCCACATCTTCACCACTCGGCAGGTCAACGGATCCTCGCCGCCCTCCTGGAAATTTCTGCCCACGAGTGTGAAGCTGAGGACGAAGGGCGCTCTCCGCACTTGTTTCATCAACGCGTGCTCGATCATACCCTGAAGCTGAAAGCTGTCACGGGACACGACACTGCCAAAGTTGGGTGGTGAACCGAGAGGCTTTGACGGTCTAGGTGTTGTGAGCAATGACCTGTTTCGCCGGCCTGCGCTTGCAGTTCCTGTGCTTGGCACAGCGCGGTCTCATTTGTGGCCACATTCACGACTGCAGCTGCGGAGGAACTAACAGCTCGTCTGAAAAGTCGGACAGGCTGCAACAAGAGCATTCAAGCCCTTCTGGTTCGCTTTGATGGCTTCTCCTCCGAAGAAGATAGGCGTGCGGCGAACCCCAACCCTTGCCCAGAAGGACAAGAGTTGGTTTGTGAGATGGTCTGACGAGAAAAAGCGCCGTTGCGTGCCCAGCCACACACGGCCTTGTCTACTGACGTGTTTTCTAGCGCACACACAAGCGCTGTTACATCTTGAACAGAAGACCGAGACAAGACAAGCCAAACTTCTTATCTGCTGACAATAAAAACATGATAGACGGGGTGACAGACTCTTCTGGCCATAACCCGAGTTTGCTTGCCAGCCTGCCTAGCCGCCGCGAGTTCCTTCCTCTGCCAATGCAGGGGGACCGTGACGCGATGACAAGCAGGGAGGCCAGGCGACACCTCAAGGCGCTGCTCGGAGCCCTTGCCGCAGCGATGGCCGCCCATAAGGGAACGCAGACCGTGACGCGAGCGAATACAAAATAACCCGCGCCAGCCCTCGCAGCCTCTGCCGCTGGCGCGGCGACGTACATGGCCCTGATGAGGTCTCAGCACCGCAGGGCGCTTAGGGGCTTTGAGCTTGAACATCCGTCCGATGTGGGCGTCGCCGCCGACGCCCAGGGCGTGGGCAGTGCACGGAGGAGGGGCTTTGAGCTTGAACATCCGTCCGATGTGGGCGTCGCCGCCGACGCCCAG
>Ga0180434_10002604_pt1 | contig 23805 bp, 16 predicted proteins | sample SS_ome_7_FD_132453 | JGI IMG/M metagenome (GOLD analysis project Ga0180434, IMG submission 132453) | Hypersaline lake sediment archaeal communities from the Salton Sea, California, USA - SS_1_D_2 metaG | ecosystem: Environmental > Aquatic > Non-marine Saline and Alkaline > Hypersaline >... | reverse complement strand
CAATCATAGACTGGGTTTGATTTTGAGAAATATCGGATGCAAACCGTTCAATGGAAAGACAATGAAAAGAACTCACATCATAATTTCACTACTCATCTTGGTAATCTCTATACACCTGAGCGGATGCGGAGGCGGTTCTCCATATAAAGATCGGGCTGATGCCATTCGTGCTCTGTTTGAATCGGCATACCCGGATTCCGGACCGGGTGCCGCGGTTTTGGTAGCAATAGGCGATACCATTGTACTCAGAGAAGCATACGGCCATGCCGATCTCCAGAATGATATCGCTCTGACACCGGAGCATATCTTCAGGATCGCAACACTGACGAAACAATTCACCGCGGTTGGTATCCTTCTTCTGGTTCAATCCGGCGCATTATCTCTTGATGACCCAATCACCGCGTATCTTCCGGATTATCCCATGGGTCCCGATACCATAACAATCGAACACCTTCTTACGCATAGTTCCGGCATCCCCAGTTATACAGACATGCAGAAGTTCTGGAAACAGGCAATGCAGGACCTCTCTCACAGAGAGATTATTGACCTATTCAAAAACGAAGAGTTGCTTTTTCAACCGGGACAGGACTGGTCGTACAGCAATTCAGGATACTATCTCCTTGGACTCATCATAGAAAAGGTTTCCGGGAAATCATTCGAGCAGTATGTCGAACATGAGATCCTCAGACCACTCGGTATAAAAAGTACCGGGCAGGACGCCTGTTGTCGCATAATACCCGAACGGGCTGTTGGGTATATTCGACGGGGCACGAAAATCGAACATGATACCTACATAAGTATGACTTCGCCCTATTCCGCCGGAGGTATGTATTCCACGGTTGACGATATGTATCGGTTCGACAGGGGCTTATACTCTGATACACTTCTCACCGACACATGGCGGAATCGACTATTCGAAACCGTCACATTCGATAATGATCAGACGGCGAATACCGCCTACGGCTGGGGTACATTCCCGGTTCGCGGGAAAGATGCACACATAAATGTCGGTTATATCAATGGATTCATCGTTTCGAGCGTTCGAATTCCTGAAGTTGAGCTTTACATTGTCATTCTGTCGAATATCGTCAGAAATATCCCGAGTCCCCGAATTCTTGCTCGAAAAACAGCCGCTATTTTGCTTGGCGATCCCTATCCTGATTGGGAGGCCTCTCATGTCACGCCTGAAACACTCGAACGATACACCGGAGTGTACCGTTCAGACATGGACTATCCCACCGTCGTAGAACCGAAGGGAGATATCCTGACCATACAGCATGCCGGAGGAGCTCTTTTATCACTGGTACCTACGGCACCGGATACCTTTTTTTATCCCAATACGCTCTCGTATATCGTATTCAAGGCTGATTCCGCAGGGGAGTTTTCTCAACTCGTTCTCAATTACGACGAAAAGAAGTATCATCTACGACGCACCTCCGAACCGATCCCGGATGAGCCACAGGTTCATGCCATCCCACGGATCTCCTTGGAAAAATGCTTGGGTACATATTCCTTCATGCCCGGGTTCGATCTGGTTGTGTATATTGATGTCTTATCTAAAAAAGAGGGCGAGCACCGATTCGGTATTGTCACCAGCCTCCAGTATACGGCGTATCGTCGTGTCGAACGGATCATGATGAGATTGGCGGGATCAGCCTCTCTCGAACTGAGAGCCCGTTCAGACAGTATACTCACCAGCACCGACGGGGCGTATGAATTGACGTTCGGCGATGAAAAAAACGGTTATTGGCAGGAAGTGACTTTACGACACCCTTCCGGAAAAATGGAAGGAAAACGAAAGGAAGCCTACGGCGTAGTGATAAGTGAGGGTTCAATGAAAGACCCGTCATGAGGTAGAATGCCGCCTAAGCTACAGACAGGAGTCAAAGGTCATTAGTGAGGAGATGGGAACAAGGATACGGCCGTAGGCCGCGTTAGGTATCAGGTGTCAGAAGTCAGGAAATTATTGGATTTGCGATTGCTGATTTACGATTGAAAGAAAAATACCTTCTCTTAACCAATGACTGATGACAACGACCTCTGGTCGTAAACGCTGGTCAGTTGTCCACAGCCTTCGGCTGCTATACTCTTACTCCTTCAACATCGACCCGTTCGGCGGAATAAAGGTACCGTTTGATCTTCCGTGTAGATGTTTTCTGAAATTCTTCCTCAAAGATTCTGAAATATCGTATGTGTTTGTATTTTGGAAGATCTTTCTGAGCCTCTCTGATATCCTCTGCGATCAGGTTGTACACATCTTCGTCGGTCGGTTCATCGCTTTGTTCCTCGAAATGAAGATCCAGTTGTTCATAATCCGGATGAATGAGTGCAGAAACCTGATCACCATAACCAGATGAACGTTTCATCCCCAGAATCAGGGATTCACCGATGAACGGTTGCCGGTTCAGTCGATATTCGATCTCCTCTGGGAAGACATTTTTACCACCTGCTGTGACAAGTAGATTCTTTTTTCGACCGGTAATCTGTAAAAAACCATCCGGGTGTATGATACCGAGATCACCGGTATGGAACCATCCTTCATCATCAAATACTTCGCTCGTTGCTTTGTCGTTTTTATAATATCCCTGAAAAACATTCGGGCCTTTTATACATAACTCCCCGACACCAGTGGAATCTGGATTATCAATTCGTGCTTCAACTTCAGGCATGGGCAACCCCACGCATTCGTGCCGAATTATTGACGGGGGGGTAGTATGCGTAATGGGGCTCGTTTCTGTAAGGCCGAATCCCTGAAGAAGCGGGATACCGAAACGGAGGAAAAACCTTGATGTATTTGGATCCAACGGACCTCCACCGGTGACGAAATATTTTACTGATCCAAGCCCGGCTTTGTCGCGCATTGATTTAAACAGTACCGTTCCCCATCGGAATCCGAACATCTCGCCCACTCGAGCGAGACCAAGGAGTGCCTTGAACAAGGTCGTCGCCACGAAACCACGCTTTTTAACCATGCGCAGCATGCCTGCATGCATCTTCTCAAAAAGAAGTGGTACTGACCCCATAGCCGACACTTGCGTCTCTCTGATATCAGCAAGCAGGTCGGTACTCTTCAGACTTCGAGCAAAGGTTATGCTGCATCCGCAGTAGATGGGATACAAGATGCCGGCGGTAAGAGCAAAACTGTGATGAAGTGGGAGCATGGATAGAAAGACATCCGTGTGATCGAGGGGAAGGAGCTGACTGCTGTGAGCAACATTGGAAATAATGTTCAAATTGCTCAACACAACACCCTTGCTGTGACCGGTAGTACCGGATGTATACAGTACCGCGGCCGTGTCATCAAGAGATCGCTCCGGCAATACGGCGTTACTTTTCATGCCCTTTTGAAGAACATCAGACCATGTCACCGTCGAGGTTCGGGATTCATTATCCATGAGTATGATCAGGCGTATCATCTTCAGCGGTTCCATCTCCGAGAGACGATCCAGAAATTCCGCAGAAGTAAACAGAACGGTTGTTTCGGAGTGCGAGATCACGTGACGAATGCCGGAATCCCCGAGAAGTCTATCGACCGGAATAACGATACCACCCGCAGACAGAATCCCCAAGTAAGCGATTATCCATCGGGGATTATCAGGACCAAGTACGGCTACATGATCACCCGGTTTAACACCACTATCCACAAGCCATCGGCCTACGGCGTAGACATCATCCGCGAAATCCTTATACAGAATTTCGTCATATCCTGATCCGTTCCATGTTCTGAATACCGGGTAGGGACCAAATTCCTCCGCACTTCGCTCCGCCAGCTTACCCAGTGGGAAGAATCCCTTGTGATCTCTACAAACCGGGTATGAAATAGCTTCCATTGCACGCTCCTCAACGGTGTACTGCGATAATACTGCCGCTGTATTCCTCAGCAATCTGCTTTTTTACAAGCATCTAGGCAAGAAAAATGCCCCAGAATGAAACACCATTCGGTGGTTTGAAGGTTAAAGGTTGAAGGTTGAAGGTTGAAAACTATATGAGAAAAGAAGAAAAGTGACTTCGATTATCGACTTAGGAACCAGGCTTTTCAGCCAACCCCGGGACGAATCGGATGATCATTTCTCAGCGAATTGCCATACATGTCCTGACCGCGCGTTCTCATCTTTGAAACTTTCAACTTTGAACTTTCAACCTTCAACAAATCTCATGATCAAAATCATTGAGATCGTCGGCACAGCCGTTTAACCTTCTCGACGTACCCGCTTATATCGCACTTTCGCTCGAGACCGGACGCAGCCATGTAGCGGACCTTCCCGAATATTGGTCTTTCGGACCATGCGCGATCATGGAGACCAAAGATCCATGCCACCCCCGTGTAAGAATTTGGATCGCGTCCATCGAGGAAGTATTTGTTATTAAGATGCAAAATCGTTGCATACGCGTCTTCCGGTGATGAAGTCCACTCGAGAATCTTTTTGCCCCAGTACATGCGCATATAGTTGTGCATGAAGCCCGTACATATCATCTCTTTCATAGCCGCGTTCCAGTACGGATCATGGGTATCCGCGGATTCAAGTTGTTGCATCGTGTAGAGATATTCCCTCTGATCCCCGCCATGTTCACTCAATGTTTTTTTACACCAGTCAGGAAGACAGGAAAACGAGTCGTAATCATCGGTGAACTCCACAAAATTCATGGCTAATTCCCGGCGCACGATCAATTCCTCTATATACGCATCACGGTTGGCGGTATCAGCCGGATCCAATTCCATTACTCTGTATGATAGATAGAGTGGCGAAATCTGCCCGAAGTGGAGATAGGGACTCATATGAGAGCAGTCGTCCGTTTGGGGTTGATTGGAATGATCATCATAACGCTGGAAACAGCAATCAATAAATGTGTCGAATCTTTTCATAGCCTGCGATGTACCGCCCGTGAAATGCGAATCCACGCCTGAAACCGATTTGTCGAGCGATAATCGTTTCAGAACGTCTGGAATATCCGAGATATCAATGCATTCCATGGGGATTCCCAGCGAAGACAGCCTAGGTTCTATTTCCTGAAATTTACAAAGGTACTCCGGAAGTAATCTATGTATTTTCGGCCGAATCGTTCGCGCGGCATATTCCCGCTTTCCCGTAACGGCATGGAGAGGAACAACAATATCGCTTTCCACTTCCTCAACAAGACAATGGCTTTTTTCTGCCACCGTATTCCGCCAGGTTTTCTGGTGCCGTGTATAGCCCCGGTCACACACAATACATGACGCTTCCCCGGCAAGTTCCAGAGCGACATCAGATGGTTGCCCGATCCGAAGAACAAACTGTATTCCTCTGTTGCGAAGCGATTCTTCAACTTCCCTCAGACCTTCGAGCATGAATTGGTAGTGCCTCAGGTTTGCATCGGGATAATCCTCGGTTATTCCGAATCCCACAACAACGGATTGATGCAATTCATTTGCGCGCTCAATGGAACGAGTGAGGGCATGATTCCACTGTGCGCGTTGTGATTGCTGCATCCAATAGAGAACGTATCGACCGGATCGTATACTCGCGGAATTCAGTTTTCGAATTCTCGCTGGCTGAGTATCAAACATATCAATTCAAACCGGGAAATTACGCATGATTTCGTAGTTTCAGTGCAATGGGGTGCGGATTCAGATATGTCTGCACTCCTAGATAAGGTTGATCATACTTCCGCACGTAATGGTTGAACAACGTGATAGGGACTATGAGGGGGACAAATCCGTTCCGATATTGATCTATTATTTCCAGGATTTCCGATTTTTCATCGCTACTGATAAGCGTCTTGAAAAAGCCCATGATATGCATGAGTACATTGATATTTTTCTTGAGTGTCGTCTTAAGCTTTAATGTACTCACGAGAATCTCTTCATACGTATCATATACCTCTTCAAGCGAAAATTCTACACTTGAAGCGACTAATCGACCCATAGATCGATAGTTTTTCGTACTATGTGACAGTATCTGAAGTTTATGACGCGTATGATAATCAACGAGTTTCCCACGGGTCTTTCCGGCATCCAGAGAATCTCTCCATCGCTTCAGCGCAAAGAGTCGTTCGATGAAGTTTTCGCGTAGTACCGGATCATGCAACCTCCCTTCTTCCTCTGTTGGTACGCGCGGGAAATGCTCCATGAATATGCGCGCGAATACACCGACTCCGTTCTTTGAAGGCATACCTTTTTCAGTATATACTTTCACCCGTTCCATACCGCTACTCGGCGATTTACTTTTAAAGATGAAACCGCAGAGGTTATCCTTTTCGAGTTGCCGAACTCTGTTTTTTGCCCACGTTTCCATTCGATCGGTATAATCGATTTTGGTTTTTACGGTCATCAACCGTGGCGCTTGGGGATCTCCCACGAGTCTGAACGATTCGCGCGGTATCGGAAAACCACATTCAACTTCAGGACACACTGGAACATATTCCAGGTATCCTCCCAGCGTATCAACAAGGAACGGATCGCGCTTATGTCCGCCATCGTATCTCACACGTTCACCCAAAAGACAGGTACTAATGCCGACCCTGATACGTTGGTTATCCATATCTATCCTCCTCCTCGAACCAAATCATGTGTCGTTTCGCAGAAACCTCAATCAAGAAAGAGGATCGAGAAAAACACCCGGACGCAAGGGATCTTCAACCTCGTTTCCCTGTTTCCGTTTCTCGATTGCATATCGAATTTTCTCGTGGATTCTCTTACTAACCGGGTACCGAAACGCGATTATGATTGCGATAATATTGCACAACGACGGAACGAGTGAATAGAGGATACGCAAAGCACTACGAACTCCCATGGTCTGTTCAACATTCGGTTCGTACCCAACCATACCCAATATCCACAGTGCCAAACCTACGCCAAGAGCAGCAACGACTTTCTTTAGTATAGACCAGACTCCCACATATGCACCCTCTCTGCGCCGACCGGAAAGCAGTTCATCATAATCGATCACATCGGCTTCCATGGAGGATGGAAGCGCAACGGTGGCACCGAACCCGATACCCGAGAGGAAAACGAGTATCCCGTAGATATCGGCATCGCCGTATCCAAGAAAGAATACGCCGATGAACGCCCCCGTATTCACCGTCATGGCAAGAAGCCATGCTGCCTTTTTCTCTATGCGTCGAGCAAGCCAGATCCATCCGGGCAGGAATACGATACCGGTTACGAAATAGAGGGCGAGGAAACGATCGGCATGAGGGGAGCCCAAAACATATTGAACGTAATACAGTATAAGGGTTGCAGGCAGGTTTCCGCCAAAGGAGCTGATGGTATACGCAATCAGAAGAATGATGAATGGTCGATTGCGAAACACATATCCCATGCTGCGAGCGGGCGAGAATCGTTCGATTTCCGTAGTTCGCGGTATTTCTCTAACCTTCAGGACACACCAGATTGATAGGAGTATTACAAGCGGAGCATAGAGTATCGAAATACGATGAAAAACCTCCCGCTCCCCAGCTGTTCCTTCGCTGATAGAAAATATGGTTCTGATCATGAGAGGCGATGCCGCCGCCACCAATGTTCCCACGAGAAGCAAACCGTCCCGGAGGCCGAACAGGGCGTTTCTCTGGTTATAGTCAAATGTTATTTCAGGCCCCAGTGATTCATATGGCACTGCGGCCACGGTCCAGAAAAGGAAAAGAAGGAATATCCAGATTCCAAACCAGACCGTTGGATCAGCCATAGGAGGATTGAACAGCATATAGATCGAAATGGCGAGAAGAATCGATCCTCCGGCGATGTATGGCCGGCGACGCCCGAGGGGCGAACGGGTTCGATCGGAAATGATGCCCATGAGAGGATCAGTTACTGCATCAAGAATACGAACCGCCATAATTATCATACCCAAAACGGCTACATCGACTCCAAGCGTATCCGTATAGAATTTGGGCAGATACACATAAATCGGAATTCCCACAACCGCCAATGCGAATGCCGGCGCCGCATATGCCGCTTTTACACTAAATGACAGCCTTTGTAATTGATTCATTCATCCCTCATGAAATTAAGCGTGATACACGAACCTGAAGATCCTCATGAAGCATCTCATCGTCAACAGGTATATTCTTCGGTGATAGCTCTTTCAGTTTCCGTATAACTCTCCTGTCCACCTCCATCAATAATCAATATTGCGGGCCAAGGTCTCAACTTTCAGTAGATCAATCTACATCAAGCGGAATGAGAAATCAGCGCTTTCCAACTTGACCGGAGAGTTTGAAACCCCAAATTTCCGTTCAGACATCCCTGTACGTTCGGTAATGACTCATCAGGATGGAGTGAACATGAAACGGATTAAATATATCAGTAGATTCAATCGCGATCTATCCCAGAAAGAGATCGATGATCTTATCGTACATGCGGGTAGAAATAACGAAAAACTGAATATCACCGGAATACTTATGACGTCAGGTCGTCTCTTTTTCCAGGTCATCGAAGGTCCGACTGAATTTATAGATGAACTTTGGGAAAGAATCCGGGAAGACGATCGTCATACCGATGTCCTGCTTCTCTGCGCGGAAGAAAACATTACAAAACGGATTTTCCCGGATTGGTCGCTGAAACGAATCGCTCTTGATACCGGATCGGAAGCGCGACTCGAACCTATTCGAACCATGGTTGAGACTATAATGGTTCTTCGCGAACGTATTGAAAGCATGGTGCATACGGTTGAACGGGCGATTTGGGTCGAAACTGCGAAACGGGAATAGTTAAAAGAACTTGAGGATTTATTGATTTGAAAATTTGATGATTTGAAAGTCCGATAGAAAAATTTTTGAAACCGCAACCGGCAACGGAGAAAAAATGGCCAGAAAAACCGGGCGGGGATGTTGCGGCGACCGATTTCACAACATCCCCGCTGGATAAACCCACTGTCCCGGTCCCTAAGGAGGTCACTGATCTGTATCAGCAAAGTATGTGCCATAGTTGAATATCCATATTTTCGGGCTGCATAGTACGTTGATATCATATATTTTGTTCGAAATTGTACATCATAGATCCACAAACGGACAACAATGGAGACTCCCGATAACGCGCTGAAATTGCCGTAATCAATTATATCTATCCGAAAGATGTATTATGAACTCGAAATTCCGTATTCTCTGTTTGATATGTGTTGCATTTCCAGTGCTTTTGACCTCATGCTCGGATAGTGTTTCGCCTCTTCGCTCTCCCTTAAGCCATAAACTTGATACTCTTTTTTCCGAATACATCCGACCTCATGAACCAGGATATGCAGTTTTGATCAGAAAAGAGGGGAAAACCATTTTTCGTGATGGATACGGATTATCCCAGGTGGAACTATCCGTTCCGATAACGCCTGAAACCGTATTTCGTATCGTTGATCTGACGAAGCAATTTACCGCCACCGCGATACTCATGCTCGAGGATCAGGGAGCGCTCTCCCTGAACGATCCGATAACGCAATACGTTCCCGACTATCCAGTGGCAAACGACACAATACGCATCCGGCATCTCCTCGCCCATTCGTCCGGTATCATCAACTTCACTTCTTCGGAAGCCTGGCTGAAAAAACGTCGTGAAGATTTGTCCCCTCGGGAATTAATCGATACCGTAAAAGACGAACCAATGAAATTCACTCCCGGATCGGCGAGTTCTTTTAATAATACAGGATACATCCTACTCGGTTTAATAGCAGAACGAGCAGCAGGAATACCGTTTGAAAAATTCATCGAAGATCACATCTGCGCTCCGCTGGGTCTTGAAAATACCAGATTTGAACATCACGAAGAGATCGTACCGAATCGTGCAAACGGATATTTACTCACAGCGGGTACGGTAGCGAACGCTGAATATATCGGCATGAGAGCGCTTTATCCGGGATTCGGCTTACTATCAACAATAGATGACCTGGCAGTGTGGTATGATGCTCAGGTGAAGGGGACACTTCTTTCAAACAAAAACCACAAACGGTATCTGACACCTTTTGAACTGGATGATGGATCATCAACCATGTTTACCGGTGAGGGCGTCGTTGATTCAGTGAGAAACAGGCCTGCAATAATCGTACGGGGTTACATAACCGGATACAGCATCGCGAGTATTCGACTCGTGGAAGAAGATATTCTGGTGATAGTGTTGTCGAATACATTCTGGCGGGAACCGGATGTGACTACGTTGGCGCTACGAGCCGCGGGAATCATTCTTGAAGATCCTTATCCCGAATGGACGGAAAATCCCCAACCTATCGAAGTCATAGACCGTTATGTCGGTGTTTATCGAATCAATGAAAAGACCGTTCGCTACGTAACGAGGCAAGGCAACAGACTCTTTACCCAACGCGCCGGATATAGGAAGCTTGAGCCGATACCTGCAGGCGATGGCATTTTTTTCTATCCGAATTCATTATCATATTGTGAATTTGTAATAAATGATTCCGATGTTGTTACACACATGCTCCTCCACATGGCCGATCTTCATGAACGAGCCGAACGAACCGATGAACCGCTTCCCATACCGCCTGAGCCCATAGAAATCGAACTTCATGAATTCGAACGGTTTATCGGCGAGTACGAATTAGAATCAGGTCATAGATTCACTATATTCACGGACACCAATCGCGAACTCTGGGAGAAACGCCGCATGGGACTCTTCGATGGAGTTCGCTTTTCTATCTTTAAAAACACAAGAAGGTTCATGATTCAGTCCGAAGGGTACGATCCTGCTGAGATATACGCTACTTCTCCCACTGAATTTCTATTGGTGACAGGAGATACAATAATCAACTTTGTGTTGAAGAATGACGGAACGGTTGATCATGTCCTCATCAAGGGTTCAAACGGCATTGAGACCGCGTTGCCCGTCTCGAGGACCTAAGATCGCATGATTTGACGACCGCAGGTCGCCGTCATTGGTCAATGGTCATTAGTCACGAGTCATGGGTCATTAGTCAGAGGTCATTAGTCAGAGGTCATTAGTCATGGTCATTGGTCAGGAGATTGGATAACATCGATTCCGTCGGCTGGTATAGACGGAAACCTCCAACGTCGGAGTAAGGAAATTCATTGTTCTGGCTGACGGCTGATAGCTGAAGGCTATTTCATCTGAGAACCGACAACCGAAGACGGATATCGACCGGCAACGGAGTCTGAGGTTTCAATCAGGCACTATTCTAATGTTAGCGGGGCCTCTGACGGAGCGTGAACGTACCGTCAGGTTTTTCATTGAGGAGAGTACTATCACAGGCAAAGGATCCGCGAATTGGAGGGCCATGCTTCTGCATTGCCGCTATCACCATACATGCGGACGCGACAAAGCACGTCCCTCCAGCATGGAACAGATTATGTATGCATTACTCTCAAACAAGAATAGTGCCTGATCTTGATCGTAGATCTGGTGAAATGCGGGCTAATGTTTGCCCCATAGTCGGACAGTAGCACGCCCAGGAGCTTTACCGGAAGTACGGTACCAGAATGTTACCTTTTTTATCACGCGATCATTGCCTTCAAGATCAATGATTCGCGTCTCGCCGCCTGCCGGGATAGTCCGCCTGACGGCGACATCCTGAACATCTCCATTCCCGAAATGAATCTTTAGATCCAGAAGTTCAATTTTCCGGTTCCGCACGATAAGTTTGATCTTGCCGAATGTTCCTTCTGCAATGGTGACCGGAATGACATCGTGATCCAATCCGTGGTCAACGAGTCTCTCTCCGATTAACTCCCAACCCGGAGTATCCGAGGTATCCGCGGTATCGGCGATCTCTTCGGCAACTTTCGCATGATGCCCCCACACCCTCACCGTAGCTCTTCCGGGAAGCCTGCCCCTGCTTCGATAGACAAATTCGATCTTCTTGATACTCCTGGCGGAACCGGGAAGATCCAGTGTTCGCGTCTCACCTCCGGCTTCGATATATTTGCGCACCGCAATATCATGCACAGCGCCATTGGAGAAATGGACTTTAACATCAAGAATTTCGATTCCACGATGATGAACACTGAATTTGAGCCGGTTGAATAGCCCGTCGGATCGAGTCACGTAGATGACATCCCGATCAGTCTTCATAGTAACTTTCCGTTCACCCAGAAGTTCCCAGGAGCTGGCATCGGCCTGATCAGTAATTATCACGGATAATACCATCAATGAGCAAAGGAAACAGAATACTGTTCGCATGACTTCCTCCATAATAGGGTAACGACACAATTCCCTTTCATCTATAAGACGCATTCCCAATAAAAACGTTTATATCATTATCGCATAAAGCATTTACAGTCAAGAATCGAAAATCGAGAACTCCGGGATGTTACTTACGATAGTCATGACAGGTCTGAATCAAATTGATAATAAACGACCCGGGAGATCAGAGTTGCACATGACAGCATTTCGAAAAAATCAGGACAATTGACTACTATCAGCCGGGGATAGATCATCTCGGATATCTGAGTGTTTGGATTAAACCGGGTATATTGACGAGAGGAGGAAATTCGTATACGAATCATGGTGATATTTTCAACTTCCGATAGTACGCAAAGGAGAGAAATAATATGATAAGCGAGTTACATCAGCATATGGTTATCGAATTACAACAAAGCTCAAAAACTGATACTGTCTTTGTCATCAGTGCGGTATTTTTCAATCTCATTGTCTTGGGAATCAACTGGGGCGTCGCGAATGCGGCGCAGGAAGGTACCGGCGGAAATGATCTCATTTTCGCGGTTCTCGTAATCGCGACGATACTTATCAATCTCTTCTGCATACGAGCCTTGCTTGCTGGTCGCCAAACACGTACGCGACTGATAAGTGGACTTATTGAAATGTATAAAGATAATGGTATCGAAAAGTATTATGATCCCATGCTTCTCGATACGTATTCGACTCGGTACAGACTATTCATTTCCGTACTATACATTCTTGGCGGGATAGCTATCATTGTTCCGCTTCTAGAGCGAATTCTCAGTTGAATTGCAACGAAATACGTTTTTCAAACATGGTAAAGACTATCACCATGTGATATAGTTCAGCGCAATTGAAAACAGTGGTATCGGAGTGGAAAATATGAGAAATCGTCGAGGTTACAGCCGATAATCAAGAGGAAGTCTATCGGCAAGAAGGTAGCCCTCGACCGTCGGAACGAAATAGTTTCCCTCGTCTCGAAGTAGATTGCGTTCGACCAATGATTGTGTAATGGTCGCATTGTGCTGATCCGACATAATCAGAGAACGTGGGATACCATGCGTATTTCTGAATCCCAGGAACAACAACTCCAGGGCAACCTGCTCATCCGTTAGTGATTCGAGCGATTCGACGCCATGCCCTCTAGTACGAACCGAGCTGCAGTACGATTCAATTTCTTTCATATTCCACCAGCGATTTTTGCCCTTCATCGAGTGTGCGGACGGCCCGAGTCCGAGATATGGATCCCGTTTCCAATATTTTTCGTTGTGACGTGATTTGTATGTGTCATCCAGAGCGAAGTTTGAGACTTCATAATGTACATAGCCCCGATCTGAAATAACCCGTGATGTCTCAAGGAAAAACCGGCGGTCACGTTCAGACATCCGTTTACGAATCCTGGATTTCCTGATTCTGTTCCCGAGCGGTGTTCCCTGTTCGAAGGAGAGTTCATAACATGATACATGCTCGGGGCGCAAATCAAGCGCCGTCCTGAGTACTTCCATCCAGCCATCAAATGACTGACCTGGGATATTGTAGATGAGGTCTATTCCGACGTTCTCGAATCTCTCTCTGCGGCTTGCTGCCACAGCCTTCATCGCCTGGGCTGCGGTATGTCTTCTCCCAAGGAACTCCAATATCTTGTCGTCAAGGGATTGAATGCCGATGCTAAGGCGGTTTACGCCTGAATCTCGAAAAGAATGGAGGAGACCGATGGATACATCGTCGGGATTTACCTCCACCGTTATCTCAGCTGCTGGTTCGATCCGGAAGCCTTCTCTCAGCTCGGTCATAATGTCTTCGATGACCCCAGTATTCAGGCAACTCGGCGTACCGCCGCCAAAGTAGATGGTATCAACTGGATTGAACCGGTCCTGATATGATGAAACTTCCCGGAGAAGAGAGTACTTCCAAAACGATACGAGAGTCAAATCGGTTGTGGAATAGAAACCGCAGTATTCACATTTATTTCGACAGAACGGCACGTGAATATAGAGCCCGGCAGATCTGTTATCGTTCGATTCATACATAATAGGATTCACCAGTACGAGATTCGAGGATTCTTTCTCATGGCTCTGGACATTTCCGTTCCACTGGCGACGAAAAGCAGTTCACGCTCCGCATCGAAGTATGGAGGTTCGATCACTTCCTGGCCGACCCGATAGCCATCAAAGACAAGAGTATTCAGTCTTTCTGCTTCCGTCAGATCCACTTCCCATATACATCGAACACAAATGTACGCTCCGATATTCTCAGGCGGAACGTCAGGAATGCTGGTGGATAGGCGACATGAAGACTGGATTCATCAAGCGCCTCCCGAAGATCCCGCCAATCGACCTCTAAATTGTGTATAGTCATCCACCAGAAGAACGTTACAAGAATTCACTGTCTCGATTCTCAGTTCGTGGAAAGTCGTCTGTTCCACATCGTGAGCTCATGGATATCTTATATGATCAAACCAGGATATCAGTGTATCACTTTCATTGTGAGGCTTTCGGTAGCGAAATAGTTACTGTAGTACCCACGCCAACTTCGCTGATAATCTCTATACTCCCGCCGTTGGCTCGAATCAATCGGTCGGCAATGCAGAGCCCCAGCCCGGTGCGTTTCGATTTTGTCGTATAAAGCGGATCGAAGACATGATCGCGATTTTCCTTTTTAATCCCGACACCTGAGTCGATTATGGAAACTTTGACACGCGAAGCGTCTTCGATACCTTTTATAACCACCGATCCCCCATCCGGCATTGATTCATAGGCATTCATCAACAGATTCGTGACGATATGCTCAAAATGCCCCTTATCCATGAGGATCTCGGCAACAGGTAGATCTCTCACCGTATTTCCGACACCTCGTGGTGGAGGATTTTTACTCAACGAGTTGGTGATCAATGTATCGATTGAGAGCACCACGGGATTCGGAGTCGGCTCAGTGGCTAAGCACACGAGATCGGTGACTACTCCTCCTGCACGAACTAATTCGTCGGCCATTTCATCGAAATATTCACGCGTTTTATCAGGAACGTCAACAAGAACGGTTTTCAAATGAACTACTGCATTCGTTAGTATATCAAGGTGTTGCCCAATATCGTCTCCGATCCCGGGGATCACTCTCCCAATGGTCTCGAACCATTCCTGCCGATCAACCGATTCCTGCGAACGCCTCAGTTCCACGGTACGGGCTTTTGCGATCTCTTCCAGGCGATCGGTATATAATCTAAGCTGATCCTCGGCTCTCTTTCGTCTGGATATGTTTCGGATGAGTACAACCATCCCTTGGGGGTCTCCTTCGGTATTAAACATCGTCGCTGTTTGGGCACGGACGGGCATCATTTCGCCATCCGGTCTAATTAGTACGAGATCAGCATCAAACTTCCCGTAGAGATATTTCGAGACATCAGTGAGCAAGGTATCATCAACGATCTGTGGTATTTCTAATCCGTCGAACCGGAGAATTTCCGATAAGGAGCGACCGACTGCGCTTTTGATTCCCCAGCCGGTGATCATCTCGGCAAGGGGATTGAAAAACGTCACCTGTCCACGGCAATTGGTGGCTATAACGGCTTCATTCATACTCCTGAGAATCGTGTTCAGCCATGTCCTGTGGTGATCCAGGGCTCGTTCGGTTCGCTGCAACCGTACGAGAGCTTCGACACGGGCGAGAAACTCCCGGTTTGAGAACGGTCTCGTAATATATCCATCGCCGCCGAGATCCAGACCCTCCGCCTGCTTGTTCGAATCTTTGTATATGCCGGAAACGAATATAATATGGGTCCGGACAAGGGACTTGTCGGCTTTCAGCGTTTTACAGACTTCGAATCCCGTCATATCGGGGAGCCCGACATCAAGCAGGATGATATCCGGCTTGTGTTTACGCGCGGTTTCTAGACATTCATTTCCCGTACCGGCCTGATACACCGTATAACCGGCCTTTTTTACTATACGGATCATAGCCGATCGAACATCAGAATCGTCATCAACGACGAGTATCGATGTTTCTGCCGGTAAGGTTGTACCCATGGTATCTGTATCAAGAATATTCATACCTGAATCCTTCCCGGTTTGGAGAGATCCGCATCGCTCAAGTGGACGAAATCGGGAATATGTATGATGAGCCATTCGAAATGTGAGTACAGTTCATCGTAGGTTTCAGTGGACACCGTATCCTTGAGAACTTCCAGGGCCGTATCCAGATTCGCCGACCAGAATGTCAGCTCGAACCCGTGGGAGCGGTATGCACGAAAAACCCATCGAACTGTCTCTACCAGTATTCGAGGTTGGAAGTTGTTGAACAACGAACCGAGAAATCGAGTCATATTCCTGCTGTTGTCTTCCATCATGAGTAGATTCTCAGCACCGACAAGTCGCTCAAGATCCGGTCGCAAAGACATCCTCCTATTCAGTTCAGATGCTATCTGCTCTGATTTGTCGCGGAATTCAGCTGTGGATTTCTCAGAAGGCTGGGTAAGCGAACCCGCTGATGAAAGAAGTTCCTCAAATGTCATATTCTCCTCCCGGACGAACAGGTATTCGAAATCGGAATACTGTGCCGCATTCTTCGTCGCTTTCAGCCCAGATTATACCACCGTGCTCCTTCACGACCAAACGGGCGATAGCAAGTCCCAATCCCGCATGGTGCGACCCCGATGAGCTTTTTCCTGAACGAACATATGGTTCAAAAAGATTGTTCATGGTTTCCGGCGGAATTACGTCCCCGGTGTTCCACACCGCTGTTTCAACATAGTCGATTCTGCTATCTATCCGTACTCTGACCGTGGATCCCACTGGTGCATGTTCGATGGCATTCGAGAGCAGATTACCCGCTACCTGTTTTAATTTCGGGCCGTCAAGAACCGCCATTATTTCAGTGTCCGAACTTCCAAATGCCACATTCACCGATCTCCGTTTGAACTCAATGTCATGTTCTTCAATGACTTCCCTGAAAAGTGAAACGATGTCGGAATTGCTGTATTCGAGTTTTAGGCTGCCCGATTCAATAATAGACAACTCGAGGAAGTCATCAATTATTCGCTTCATATTGAATGATGCCTTTTCGATGATTTCCAGAAATGAACGATGTTCCGGATCGATGTCGTTTCCGATATCCTCAAGGAGAAACTCATTGTATGACAACACCAGTCCAACCGGTTTCCTCAGATCGTGGGCTGCCATACCGATGAAGCGATTCTTCAATGCGTTCAACCGTTCCAGCTCAATCTTCTGTTTGTGTAACTCACGGGCGAGGTTGCTCATCTGATTGGTAACGTCCAGAATCTGCTTTCGAAACGTTTCCTGTTCCCTGATATCCGGTGACCCAAATCCTGTAATGAATTCACCGTGTTCATAAAATGAAAAATACAGGCTCTGTGGTATATCACTTGCCGTATTGACTGAGAGCAAATGGCGTGATTCATGAGCGGTCACCAGATGCTCCAAGGACACTGTACTGTGAAAATCGACGATAAAATCGCGAAATGCCATACCGTTCAATGGCTTCCCAAAAATGGTATCGGCCGTGCGATTGGAATCAATAATCGTTCCGGATCTATCCATTGTCACGAATAGAACCGCTGAATCGATAGTCCGCAAATAGTCCCCACAGAGAGAATCAAGCTCAGTTACCGGGTTCATCGACCGTTGAGGTATCCTTCCAGCGCCGTGAGATTGGGGATATATTCCACATCTGGATAACCCTTCAATACGTTAGTTTCTTCCCACCGGAATGCCTGTCCACCAACCAGCACCGGCCTATTCGGAAACCGTTCATGTATGGAATCAAGAACCATGCGAAGGTTTTCGATATTGAAGTAAATACTCAGTGAAAGCCCAATGAGCTCCGGTGATTTCCGGTCTATAAGTTCCATAAGATCATGAGCGGGGGTGTTCGCACCCAGGAAATATGCATCCCATCCATTCATTTCGAATATGTCGGCAACCATTTTTCCTCCCAGCTGATGATACTCGTTGGCGACACATGCGATAACCGCTGATCTGCCTATTCGCTCTGAGGAAAAAAGACGAGGGTATATCAGAGAGAGAAGATGTTCCGTGATCGCTGTCGCCATATGTTCTACAGCAACTGAAATACGGTTGTATTCCCATAGTTCACCAACTTCATACATGGATTGCTGGAACAGGTTCTCGTAGATGTCACGCACTGATTCCTTATCGTCATTTGCCGCTTTCACAATGGATTCGCATTCCCGCCGGTTTCCGTTGATCAAATGCGCCAGGTACATATTGTAAGTTGATGCTGAGATCATGGTGAAACCCGTTTCAATGCAATACAGCCACAGGCTACTGGTATATCAGACAGATCGGTACATTCATATCCTTTTATATCATATAGCTCTAGCGGATCAATATACAGAGAGTCAAGATAGATCGGCAATACGTCATTGATTGACCCGAAATTCTCCGATTCTTATCCGTTTTAGATTTCGGTTTTCAGTTCAGGATTCCGGATTTTGGTTGTTTTCCTCGGCCGAATTCGGTTCATTCTTTTGATTACATGATAGCACCAGAATCATGACTGTCGACTTTGGTCGTCCTCTTAATCCTCACTCTTTAAAACCGAAATAAACGCACTCTGCGGAATGACAACATCACCCACCATCTTCATTCGGCGTTTACCCGCCTTCTGCTTTTCAAGGAGTTTGCGTTTACGAGTGATATCACCACCATAGCACTTGGCCGTAACATCTTTCCTGAAAGCCCGTACCGTGCTCCGTGCGATAATCGTTCCACCAATAGCCCCTTGAATTGCAATACGGAACTGGTGTCGGGGAATCTCTTTTTCAAGTCGCTCGCATGCCACAACCGCCCGCTGCCTGGCTCGGTCTCTATGCGCCATAAATGACAAGGCGTCCACCCGCTGACCGTTGACCATTATATCAATCTTCACTACATCGCTTTTTCTGTAACCAATGACTTCATAGTCGAATGAACCATACCCCTGGGTTATAGTCTTTAATCGGTCATAAAAATCAAATAACACCTCCGAAAGAGGCATCTCTGCCGTCATTTCTATTCTTCCCGGTACGGGATAGAGGAATGACGTGTAATCCGATCTACGCTCCCTGCATAACTGCATAACGGCTCCGAAATACCGCTCAGGCATGAGCAGGGTTGCGCGAATATACGGTTCTTCAACAAAATCCAATAGTACGGGATCAGGAAAGTGGGCGGGATTGTCGATTTGCATGACACTCCCATCCTTCATTGTGCACCGATAGGATACGCTGGGGACTGTCATGATCAACGATTGATTATATTCGCGTTCCAGCCGTTCCTGGACTATCTCGAGGTGTAACAATCCCAGGAATCCGCATCTGAATCCCTGCCCCAGCGCGACGGATGCGTCTTTTTCATAGGTAAAAGACGCGTCGTTGAGTACATACTTCTCTATTGCATCGTTCAAAGTATGGTAATCGTCTGAAGTAACCGGATAGAGTGAAGAGAAAACCATTGGTTTGACTAGCTTGAAACCTGGTAGCGGCTCGGCGGAGGAGGATCCGCTTCTCGTGATTGTATCCCCGATTCTCGTATCACTTACCGTCTTGATACCAGCAATCACATACCCGACTTCTCCGCAACCAAGGGCATTACGCGCATCCCTTTTTATTCTGAATACGCCAAGTTCCTCAACTTTGAATATTTTGTCATTGGACATCGTTCGGATTATATCACCGCGCTGAATCGAGCCGTCATTGACACGAATACTGACAACGGTTCCCCTGAAGGGATCAAACTGCGCATCGAAAATCAAAGCACGGAGCCGGGCCTTCGGGTCTCCGCCGGGTGGGGGTAGTCGTCGAACGACGGATTCAAGTATTTCGCCGACACCCGTTCCGTGTTTGGCTGAACATAGAATCGCCTCTTCGGGATCAAGTCCTAATTCAGTCTCGATTTCCCGTTTGGTGAGTTCGATATCCGCGGCAGGAAGATCGATCTTATTGATCACGGGGATGATAACAAGATCATGTTCCAGAGCGGCATACAGATTGGCAACCGTTTGAGCTTCAACTCCCTGTGCGGCATCAATAAGAAGAAGAACGCCCTCGCATGATGCAAGGGCACGAGAGACTTCGTATGAAAAATCAACATGACCCGGTGTGTCTATAAGATTTAGAGTATACACACGCCCATCTTTCGCCTGGTACGGCAACGTAACCGTCTGGCTTTTGATTGTGATCCCTCGCTCACGTTCTATATCCATTGAGTCAAGAATCTGCTCGCGAAAATCCCGTTCGGAAACAAGACCAGCATGCTGGATCATCCGATCCGCCAACGTGGATTTTCCATGATCAATATGGGCAATAATACTGAAATTTCGAATAGTATTCATTGGAAGCAGTCTCTTCATTAATCGGAATACGTTGCCTGAGCGTGTGGGCGGCCACAATATGCTGAATCAACGAAATCGTCAAGGCGACACCCGGCTGGATAACCCGGCGTTTTCCCGACCCCGGTTGTCACACTGATCAAATATCGTATCTTTCCTGCGGCGACATGCAAGGATTAACACATTGAGCCGGGCGTCGAGTACCGGAAGCGGGTCGAAGTACGAAATTGGCAAGGAGTACACTCATGATTGGCGTGGGAGTATCGGAACATATCGAAACACACGCCGCGGCAATATCCGCCGCACAAGAAGCCCTGAGCGGTCTCGAAGAACGGAAGCCTTCGTTGGCAATTGCTGTTTCCGCCCATAAACACAACGGGGACCATGTACTGGAGGCAATAAGATCCGTTATGGGGGACGTCCCGGTATTCGGCGGATCCGCCATGGGAGTTATAACGCGCTCAACAATCGGCTATCTCGGGAACGAAGTCGCGGTTCTCGCTCTGTCAGAATTCGTTGACCCTATTCATACAATTACGATTCGCGGTTTGGAGGAGTATGGAGAAAGCGTTACCGGCAAGAAATTGGGTCAGCAAATCAATCGGTATCTCGGTGACGAGAATGTTGTCATCCTTTTTTATGATACAGTCCGGACTACGGTACCTACGCGACACAATGTGGGCAGCATACTTCTCGATGCCGTATATGAAACGTTAGCCAATCCGGGTGTCCATCTCATCGGAGCAGGAATGTCCGGAGACCTGGAGCTCCGCACGGGATACGTGTTCACGGGAAATGCGGCCGAGAAGGGATGTGTTACCGCGATCGTATTGCCCCCCTATATCAGCCCATCAACATCAATCATGCATGCCTGTGTTCCCGTGAGTTCGTTTATGGAGATAACCAGGTCCGAAGGATCACGCATATACGAACTAGACAATCAACCCGCTTTGCCTGTTTTACTTGAAAAATTCGGATTATCGGTGGATCAGGCAGAGAATCTGATCTTGAAAACAACACTGGGCCAGAAGTACGGAGATCCGTTTGCCCCCTATGATGAATCAGCATATGTCAACCAATTGATTATCGATATAGACACTCAATCAGGAGCTATAGGTCTCTTCGAGGCCGACCTTAAAATAGGTGCGCGCATTCAGCTCATGGCTCGCGATAATAACCTCATGATTGAGTCGGTTCGTCAAAGAACCCGGGAGATCCTTGCAAACCAGAGTTCACGTAATTCTTTTCTGGCCTTTTACATCGACTGCGGGGGACGCACCTGCCTGATCAGCGGCGCGGAAAAAGAAGAAGCCCGCCTCCTGGAGCAGGAACTGCCTGCAGAACTCCCCCTGTTCGGATTTTACTCCGCAGTAGAGATTGCTCCGTTTTATGACCGGTCCAGACCTCTGAATTGGACGGGTGTACTCACTCTACTCGCCGATATATCAAACGAATGAGTACCGCAGAACTGGAACGGAATTTTTACCGTCGACAGGTGGACGAACTTGGATCACTCGTTCTCCGATTACAGGAAGACCAGACGCGTATGAGAAGGGAGCTTCAAAGAATAACCGCGCTCGCGCATCTAGTCCGTGAAGGGTATCGACTATCCGGCAGGCACGCTTCAGAAAAGGAAATTGCAGGACGATTCCTTGAAACCGTAAGTACTGTATTACACGCCCCGAAAGTATTTATAATCAGAATCTTGGATGAATCATGTGAGATCGTGTATTTTCATGATCAGACAGATACTGGAGTTGCTGATACCCGTATTAAACTGCCGGCAAGCCCACCTGATTTTTCTTTCCGCAGCTCAACCTCACCTCGTACTCCTTTTTCAGAAATGATTTCGGATACACTGTCCATCCCATTCTTCCTCTGGGCGGCGGATACGGAAATGAACTTCGGCCTCCTCATCGGGAGTACCGTAGAAGATCAATATCTCGAATTACCTTTTCGAGAACAGGACAAAGAACTCATCACGGGCATACTCGATGTTTTTATTGAAATAAGAGAACGAAAGCATCTCGAGAATGAAATCCTTAAGGCGCGTAAACTGGAGACCATCGGCGTACTGGCGGGCGGTATAGCTCATGATTTCAACAATCTCCTTACCGGTATCCTGGGAAATGTTACTCTGGCGAGAGTTTACGGTCCTACGGATGCCAGATGGCATGAGCGAATTCGTGAATCCGAACGAGCCGCGGAACGGGCTCGTGCTCTGACATCTCAATTACTGACATTCTCAAAAGGGGGTGCTCCTGTTCGAAATGCGGTATCCATGGAAGAACTCATCAAGGAATCATCGAATTTCGCTCTCAGAGGATCAAACGTACGTGCCCGATATTGTATCGCCGAAGATCTCAGGGCAGCGGACATTGATGCCGATCAAGTCAGTCAAGTCATACACAATATTGTGCTCAATGGCGACCAGTCGATGCCGAACGGTGGTGAACTCTATATATCCGCTGAAAATGTCCGTGTTTCCAAGGAAAGCAACCTCCCTATTGAATCCGGAGAATATATCCGGCTATCTATCAGAGATCAGGGAACCGGTATTCCGCCAACGATACATCACCGAATATTCGATCCATTTTTCACTACCAGGGTGCAGGGAAACGGCTTGGGATTGACCACGTCTTACTCCATCGTTCAAAAACACGGGGGCATCATCACGGTTGAATCGGAAGAAAGCCGCGGGAGTACGTTTCATATCTACCTTCCTGCGGCAAAACCGGATACACCGGTAGATACGAGGAAAACGCTGCAGACGGTATCGGGAGGCTCAGGGCGAATTCTCCTTATGGATGACGAAGAAATAGTACGCACCGTTGCTTCCGAATTACTCGAACACCTTGGCTACGACGTTACTCTCGCAAAGGAGGGAAATGAAGCCCTAGAAAAGTTCGCCGGAGCGTATTCCCGGGGAAATCGATTTCACGTTGCCATTTTAGATCTCACCGTTGCAGGCGGCGTTGGAGGAAAAGAGATCGCCGGCAGATTGAAAGACATTGATCCCGAAATAAAAACCGTGGTTTCCAGCGGTTACTCAGCGGACCCGGTCATGGGGGATTTCACCTATTATGGTTTCGATGCGATGATGCCGAAACCATATACACTGGAAGCACTTGGTAATCTGCTGAAGAATCTCATCTCATAACCTGCATTTCGTCTCCTCAATCGGCATTCACGAATGGGTATCGGAGGCTATCAGCATTCAGCCATTCGACTTTTCTCACGGACCTTGTCTCTCAGCTATCAGCTTCGGAAAATCCCCCTCAATCCCCCTTTTTCCAAGGGGGAGATATTCGATTTCGATACCGATAGCGATACCGATTTCGATTTTTTCTTAT
>Ga0180434_10002603_pt1 | contig 23806 bp, 19 predicted proteins | sample SS_ome_7_FD_132453 | JGI IMG/M metagenome (GOLD analysis project Ga0180434, IMG submission 132453) | Hypersaline lake sediment archaeal communities from the Salton Sea, California, USA - SS_1_D_2 metaG | ecosystem: Environmental > Aquatic > Non-marine Saline and Alkaline > Hypersaline >... | reverse complement strand
GAAAATCTATCTGACCAAATACACCCCAATCCTGCAACCGCTCGCGGACAGATTACATTGAATGCCGAAAGATTATGTCAGTTTTATGCGCAGAATAATCTTTGTGTTTCAGTGATCCGTGTTCCCCGCCCTTATGGCGGCACACCTGATAATTACTCTCTGTTAACCGATTTAATCCGACAATCACAAACCAGCAAGGTTGTAAAAATCCCATACCCAAAGTTTGCGCACTGTAACTTCATACATCTCGACGATCTTACTGCTTTAGTCTTTTCCATACTGCAAATTGAAAAAGACACTGCTTTTCAGGTATTCAATACGGGATCAGAGGATATTAACTTCCATTTCTTATCGCAGCAACTCAATCTCCATTTTCCCAAAGTTAATTATCAGTTTAAAGACCCTACAGATACAACGATCACGCACAGAAAAACGACAACAGAAAAAGCAAAAAGAATTTACGGATGGAAGCCCGCGCATGATTTGATCAGTGACATCCAGAGCATGAATGCCAGCATTGGCGATAAACAGAAAAAGAAAAAGGGGCTCCTAAAAAGATTCTTCCATCATGCATCTCAGTTGCGTCCATTTTTGGTATGGATCGAAGTCGTTTTGGGTGCACTCTTAATGCATATGCTGACAATTTGGACGAATACCATCATCGAGTTTAAGGTTATTGATTATCGCTTGATCTATGTCGTCCTGATCGGTTCGATTCATGGTTTGCTCTTCGGTCTGATTGCTGCAATTCTTGCGGCTGCTTCGGCGATCCTTTCCTGGAATAATATCGGGCTTGATTTCGCACTACTGATTTACAATGTGGAAAACTGGATTCCCTTCACCGTCTATTTTCTCGCCGGTGCCATCACCGGATATGTCCATGACAAAAAGGAAAATGAACTGGCATTTGAAAAACATCAAACGGAATTGATCCACGAGAAATATACTTTCCTGTACTCTCTTTACAGCGAGATTAGTTCGATCAAAAATCGATTACGGGAACAGCTGGTCGGGTATCGTGATAGTTTCGGGCGCTTCTTCAGAATCGCAAATGAATTGAACGAATTTGATGCGGATAATATTTTCTTAAAAGCATTGGAAATCCTGGAAGACCTGATGAAAAACAACCAGGTCGCGATTTATTCCATCGAATCCACCGGACATTTTGGACGTCTTCAGGTCAGCTCAAAATCACTCGTTAATGAAATTCCAAAATCAATGCGGTTGGATGACTATGAAAAAGCTCTGCCATCATTGCTGGCAGGCGATGTTTTTCAAAACAAGGATCTGATAGCGAATTATCCGGCATACATCGCGCCGATCATGAACACGGACCAGTTGATCGGGCTGGTCATCATCTGGCAGACAAACTTCGAACAACTTAACTTGTATTACTACAATTTGTTTAAAGTCATCACGGGGTTAATTCAATCATCATTAGTGCGGGCAGCAACATTCGAAAACGCACAGATAGAAAAACTATATATTACTGGAACGCGCATTATGCAGTCAGAGCCATTTAAAAAATCGCTGGCAATCAAGAAAAAAATGCGCCGAAATAAAGTATCCGATTTTCAGATTTTACGTATCGTCCGAAAAGAGCAGTCGTGGCAATCGCTGGATGAAAAGATATCACGCGGGATCCGAAATGAAGATATTGTTGGCGTGCTCGAAGATAAAAAAAACGAATGTTTCATTCTATTAGAAAACGCGGCGATTGAAAATATCGGGATGATCCAGGAGCGCTTACAGAATAATGACATTGACAGTGAGCACCTTTCTGATCTGGAAGTGGAATAGCTCATGTTTCCAGTGATTTTACGGAATACATTAATAGTCCATTTAGCCCTTTCATTGATATACACATGGGTGATACTCACAGATCACTCTTCCCTGCAGCCCTCATTTCTTCCTATCATCTTTTTTGTACCTGTTTTCGGGCTCCTATCCGCCATCATTGCGGATTTAACAGAACATTTCAAAGAAAAAATGCGGGATCCAGGTGAGATTGAAACAGTTAAGCTGGAAAAAGATATTTACTGGAAAACCATCCGCAAACAGGCACAATCCGAGAATATCGTACCGCTGGAAGAAGCCCTGATCATTAACGACCGCCATACTAGAAAAGACCTGGTTCTGGAGATGCTTCTGGATGATCCCATGAAAAACATCGATATCCTTATGCTCGCACGTGAGAACAATGATGTAGATACAGCACATTATGCCAACACAACGATTGCCAAAATCCAACGCGATTTTCAGCTGCAGGTCCAGAAATTGGCTGCGGCATATAAATCAGATCCTGAAAATAGCAAAACATTAGATACGTATATTCGCACGCTGGACCAATTCATCGACAGCGGACTTTCCGAGGCATATCTGCTGCACCGTCAGCGAATGATCCTGGATGGATTGATTGATGCAAAAATCAAAATGGATGGCTGGACAAGGAGTGTTTTGCAAATGAAAATCAAGAACGCACTGGCTTTGAATCATATCGGCGCGGCGATTGAATCCAATCAAATCATGCACGAGAATTTTCCGCAGGATGAACAAACCTGGCTTAATGAATTACAGATTTGTATCGCCGCCCATGACGCAATGCGTTTGAATGAAACCGTTGAAAAGATCAACAATATGGATATTAACTGGTCTCCCGATGGCAAAGAGAAAATCAGCCTTTGGGTTGAGGTAGAATCCCTATGAAAAGAGCTACTTTTTCCTGGCTTTTTATCCCATTATCCATCTTGATCTTCCTGGCCTTTGCCTTATTTATCGAGCGCAGCGGGATCAGCTATACTGTCAGCCGCAAACCGATCGATTTTTTAGATCCACTTCCGTCATCCGATGTTATGGATAATCAACATTCAACTAACATAATCCATAATTGCCTGATTTTGACATATGCTGACAGCCTGGTGAAAGATACTGCATATAAAGTCGTTTCTGCTACGCTTAACAGCATGAAAATCCCATATTCCCAGCAAGAAATTAGCTCGGATCCAATTATCCATTTTCCCCAATACAACACAATCATCATTACATTTAATGAGTTATCACAACTTACAGATTCCACAGAAAACCTGATGCGATGGGTGCAGGATGGCGGTAAATTAATCTTTGCCCTGAGACCGGATAATTCCCAAACGATTCATAACATCCTGCCGCAACTGGGAATTGACTATTTAGATCCCGGTTATACGCAATCTGACGGGATTGAATTTCTCACCCCCTTGCTGCCTGGCAGCAGCGGCGTCACTTACGGCCTGGATTACATGGTCCATTCCAGCCTGCCGGTAAATTTGTCGCCTTCCACAACGATACATGCTATCTCTGCAGATGATCAGGGCATCCCGCTCATCTGGGAACAACCATTAGGACAGGGCAGCATCCTATTCATCAATTCGGATCAGTTTATGGACAAAAGCAGCAGAGGGTTGATGGGAGCCGTTTACAGTTTGCTTCAGGACATAGTCATCTATCCGGTGATCAATGCCGTTACGTTTCATGTCGACGATTTTCCGGCGCCAATTCCTGAGGGGATAGATGACAAAGTTTTTTCCCAATTCACGCGTGATATAAAGAGTTTTTATCTCAATGTCTGGTGGCCGGATATGCAGGCGTTAAAAGAAAAATATGATCTGGTTTATACGGCATTCGTGATAGAGACTTATAACTATCAGACCAATGCGCCTTTTGTTTATGATGTCAACCAGGAAGATGTTTTTCAATATTTTGGCGGACTTGTCCTGCGTGATGGCGGCGAGGTTGGCTTGCATGGTTACAACCACATCCCATTATGTATGGAAAATGAGGAAAAAAATAAAATTCTGGACTACCCTGCATGGGATTCACAGGACAGCATGCAATCATCGGTCAAAGAACTGGAACAATTCAGCGCCAGTATGCTCAGCGGCCAGCCATTCAGAGCATATGTACCTCCCTCCAATCTGTTGTGTGATGGGAGCAGAGCATGGCTGCCCGAAGTATTGACCGACTTGAAAGTCATTGCCAGCGTGTATCTCCCTGATGAGGATGTGCCAGCTTATGTCCAGGAATATGAGGAAGCGCCAGATGGCATCATTGAGTACCCCAGAATCACGTCAGGTTATGCACCCAGTGATTTCATGCGCTGGGCGCAGGCTAACGAACTCTGGCTCCATTATGCCGCTGGACATTTTGTTCATCCGGATGATGTGCTCGACAGTTATCGCAGTGGAGGAAAAACCTGGTTGGAAATGCGGGAAACCCTGGACGAGTATCTCCTGTGGTTATTTAGCGCCATGCCCAATGCCCGCAACCTGACAGCAACAGAAGGCGGGATGGCAGTTCAGCGTTATGCCCGCGTGCATCCTGAATATGAATGTGAACGGGATGCATGCAATATCCATTTAAAGGATTTTTATGACGAAGTCTGGCTGATGATGCGGACGGAACAAACTCCCAAATCCATATCCTCCGGGAGCTTCATTGAAGTCATGGATCACCTCTATCTGATCGAAGCTGACACAGAAAACTTCCGTATTGAATTCGAGACTGTACCATGAAAATCTGCATGATCCTTGAGGGCAGCTATCCCTTTGTCCGCGGCGGCGTTTCGAAATGGGTCAATGATATGATCCGCTCCATGCCGGAGCATGAATTCGTGATCTGGGGCATTGGGGATAAGGAAGAAAAACGAGGAAAATACGTTGTTGACCTGCCTGAAAATATTACCGAAGTTTATGAAGCTTTTATGGATACCGCGCTCAATCAACGTGTGCCCAGGAATCAAAATGTCCAATTGACAACTGCGGAATATCATGCAGTTCGTGATATTGTATTTTGCGAAGATCCAGACCTGCAGCTCCTATTTGACATGCTGCAGGACAAAAACATAAATCCGGTTGCGCTATTTATGAGCGAACCATTTTTAGAGATCATCAAAGAGCTCTGCAGGGATCAATTTCCTTTTGCAGGCTTCACCGATCTATTCTGGACAGTACGCTCTATGTTCCTTCCGCTTCTATATCTCGCCAGCCAACCCATGCCAAAAGCAGATTTATATCATAGCTGCTCCACCGGCTACGCCGGTGCACTGGGTGCGTTTGCTGCTATTGCTTTTGACAAACCCTACGTCGTCACCGAACATGGTATCTATACCCGTGAAAGGGAAGAGGAAATCCTGCGCGCCGATTGGGTTGCGCCCATTTTTAAGGAACTATGGATATCCATGTTTTACATGTTCTCCCGTTTCGCGTACCGAAAAGCACATTGCGTAACATCACTCTTTCAGCGTGCAGCGGTGATTCAGCAGGATCTGGGCTGCCCGGCTGAAAAGATCAGCGTAATCGGGAACGGCATCAAAGTTGAGAATTTCATCGACATCAAACCCAAACAACCAGATGGCTGGATAGATATCGCTGCCATCGTACGCATTGCTCCCATCAAAGATATCAAAACGATGATCTATAGTTTTTCACAACTAAAACAGGAGCGGCCCAAAACACGCCTGCATATCCTTGGTGCAGTCGATGATGAGGAATATGAAGCGGAATGTTTATCCCTGATTGCGTATTTAGATAGTGAAGATATTATTTTTCCGGGTTTTGTGGATATCAAGAAATATCTTGAAGGGATCGATTTTACTTTATTAACCAGCCTTTCAGAGGGGCAGCCATACGCGATCATTGAATCAATGGCAGCTGGATTGCCACTGGTGTCAACAGATGTGGGATCCTGCCGGGAACTGATCGAAGAAGATGAATATGATCGCTTTGGGGACGCAGGTATATGCGTCACTCCCATGCATCAATCGGAAATGCTGGAAGCGCTGCTGGAATTGAGCGAAAATGCAAATCTGAGAAAGAAGATGTCAACAGCCGGCAGGCAGCGGGTTAAAGCTTCATACAACATTGAAGTCATGGTTCAAAATTATCAAAACACATATCAGAAAGCAATCGAGTTATGGCAGGCATCGGATTCGAACTAAAAAAACTATTTTCAGACAACAGCATCTTCATGAAGCTGCGCGCGAACCTTTTCTCCAGTGTGGTCATCGCTGGGCCGATGATCATGGGCGCTCTGCTGCTAATAGGCGTCAAATTCATCGCAGTTCGCGGCGGTGCTTCCCTGCACGAACAAGATGTGCTAATCGTCGTCATTACCTATTCATTATTGTTTTCCCTGCTCCTGATCAATACATTGTCCTACGTACTCTCTCGGTACGTCGCCGACATGGTATATACAGACCAGTATGCACGCATTTTGCCTTCCATGTATGGTTCGATCGGGCTTTTATTATTCCTTGGAGCTCCAGCCTGGGCTGTCTTTCTATTCATCAGCAAACTGCCTCTGTCATACAGTATTTTTTCTTTCTCACTCTTCTGTTTGGCCATCGTTGTTTGGACGCAAATCAGCTACATCACAGACATCAAGCGCTATAAAGAGATCATCATCGGATTTGCATCGGGTATCATCTCCAGCTTCACCACTGGCTATTTATTAGTATTAAACAAACAGGATATTGTTGGGTCACTGCTTGTCGCTGCCTGCGTCGGATATGGCATCATTATGATCACCTACACTTTTGTCTTACATCGCCACTTTCCCAATGGCGAAGGCATTTCCCTCAAATTCCTGGAATGGATCAATAAATTTCCCCACTTGCCTTACGTCGGATTTTTCACTTCCGCCGGTATATTCGTTCACCTTATGCTGATGTGGCACAGCCCACTGGGCGACCAGGTTCAGGGCCTTTTCTATCACGCACCTGCCCATGATATTCCAGCCCTATTCGGATTTTTTACGATTCTGGTTTCAACCGTTAATTTCGTTACTTCACTGGAAGTTAATTTTTATCCGAAATATAAACTCTATTTCAGTTTACTTAACGAAGGCGGTTCATTGAATGACATCGAAAAGGCAAAAGATGAAATGCTCACAGTTCTCAAACAGGAACTATTGTACCTCTCCATGCGGCAGATCTTTGTCACAGTGATATCAATCGTCATGATCGCGGAAATCCTTACACTGGTTGGCATTGGTTTCACCTCGACCATGATCGGCCTATTTCGTGTGCTTTGTGTAGGCTATGCTTTTTACGCTGTAGGAAATACGGTCCTTCTGTACCTGTTATATTTTTCAGCCGATAAAGCCGCGCTTTATCCCGCCCTGACCTTATTTTCGCTTAATTTGATCGGTACCTATCTAACGCTCTCGATGCCACCCAATTATTATGGATTCGGGTTTGTAGTCGCTGCTTTTGCGATGTTCATTGTTGGGTGGTGGAAATTGGTTTCTTTCACGCGCCATCTGGAATATCATGTCTTCTGCCAGCAACCAATATTCATCCAACCCAATAAGGGCATATTTGTAAACCTCGTAAAGAGGTTGGAAAGCAGGGATAATATCTAATACTTACTGCAAGATTTTTTTGAAATGATATCGGTTATATGTAATATTGTTTTATTTTGTATAATTTTTATATTGACTATTAAGTACTAACTAAGATAATGGCTTCACTTGAGGAGGTAAGAATGGAAAATCAAAAAACTCATGGGGTGAAGAAACGCAGCGTTCTGCGTAATCTCCTTTTTTCCATGCTTGCTTTTGGCTTGCTTGTCGGCTTGATATTCCCGCCTTTCGCCCGCCTGGTATTGGATACAGAAAAAGCCTATTCAACTCTCTTTATCATGATGTGCATCAGCGCAGGGCTTGTGGTTGGATTTGCGAATTATGCAATTTTCAATATTGTTGTAACGAAGGAATTATCAATTATCCAGCAAGGGATGGATCATATCCATGAAAACATTTCTGAGATCGAAGTGATGGATGCTAATTGCCTGGAAGAATGTACCCTCGAAGTAAGTAGTGCTGATATTATTGGTGATATTTCACATTCATTTAACAATATGGCTTTACAGATTTTCAAACGGCTGGAACTGGAAGGCAACACACGCCAGATGAATGCTCGATTGATGCAAAGCGTGGAATTGGAAGATGTAGCGCAATCTATCCTGCAGAAAATGGCTGAGGTGATGAATGCTAAAGCAGGATTAGTGTATGGCGGGACAGCGGATGAGATGCACATATTCGCAAATTTTGGAGTGGATTCTGGCGCAATCCAAAAATACCTCTATCCAGAGACATTTGGTCCGATAGAAAAATCTCTTTCCAGGGGAAAAATAGAACAATACGCACAAACTGATGGGTGGGAATGGTTCAAGCAATCCACACCGCTGGGCAATTTCAAACCAGGATCCATCATCATCGTCCCATTAATGGTAAAAAACAAGCCCATAGGTATGGTCATACTGGCATGCGGACAAAAATTGATCGATGAAAAACAAAATAATTCGCTCGAAGCGATGCGCACCTTTGCGGCGCCAAACCTGGATAATGCCATCCTGCACAAACGCATCAGCGACCTGGCAGCGATTGATGAACTAACCGGGATCCTAAACCGGCGATTTGGTATGCGCCGCTTGAAAGAGGAGTTCTCACGCGCTTCTCGTCATGGAGCGCCTGTTAGCGCGGTCATGATGGATATTGACCATTTTAAAACCTTTAATGACACCTTTGGCCACAACGCGGGTGATGTTGTTCTTAAGATGGTTGCCGAGACTATTCAAGAAAACCTTCGCGTTGAAGATATGGTATGCCGATATGGCGGTGAAGAATTCCTTGTTGGTTTATCGGGCGCTGGTATGAACGACAGCGCAGTCATCATCGAACGCATCCGCCGTGCCATTGAAACCAACCACATCAATTGGAGCGGAAAACAATTAAATGTCACCATCAGCTGTGGGATCGCGACATACCCGATCGTTCGCGCTTCCGTGTGTGAAGAGCTGATCACCAGCGCGGATCAGGCATTATATGCAGCTAAAGATCTCGGGAGAAACCAGGTGACCATTAATGATGGAAATAATTTTCTGCGGTTCACCGAACTGAATATCAATCAAACACAACAAGGGTAAAATGGCTATTGATCAAGAATTAGCAGATGGTATTATCGAAGCGTTAACCACCATCAACCCTCCAAAACTCGCCAGTAAAATAATGTTTGGTGGTGTCGGTTATATCGTGCAGGGCAATATGGCATGCGGAATTTTGGATGATAAGCTGATCGTCCGTGTTGGTAAGGATGCATACGAAGAGATGCTCACCCGCCCCGGAGCCGGCTTGTTCAATTCAAGAGGACGAGCGATGACGGGCTGGGTTATGGTCGAAAAATCTGCCCTGAAAAAAGATCAAACACTAATGGATTGGGTCGAGCGGGGGGTTAACTTCGCGTTAACATTACCCGCAAAATAAGAAAGAGAGAGTTATATGGCAAATAGTTATTTCCTCACAAAAGATTTGGCATTACAGGCTATTGAAATTGTTTCTGCGTCGTTTTTGAAATTAATCGCGTTCGAGATCACGGATCGCAAGAAGTTGCACGTGGTTGTGATGGACCCGGCTAAACGCCCCCAATTCGGAGATGAATTTGAAGATTCAATCCTCTGTGAAAAAGCAATCGGAGATGAAGTAAAGCGTTTTCGTGAAGGCGCGCGTGGCAAAGCGCTTAATGCATGGTTGTACCAGATGCCTACCAAGCAAATCCAGCAGTTTTTCCCGCATCTTTATGTAAAAGGGATGAATAAGTGGGGCGGTGGAACCTATTTGCATCACATCGCCGTTGGTGCTGCCGGGGTGGAATATCAATTCGATCAGTGGATGGCAGAGATGGTCGCTTGCACCTGCCGTGCTTTAGCAGTCGGTGAAATGGCTGAGATTTTTCCCGTCGACGAGGATATTCTGGGATAAATCACAAACACCTGCTCAGCTATCACTTCTTATTGCCAGATCTCAGTTTCGCCCGCGAGCACCACACAAACCTGAAGTTCGCCAGTTTCAGCAATCGGTCAAGCATGCGCCGGTTAAGCACACCTGCACTAAACATCATCAACACCCGCAAAGGGCTTTCAAGTGCCATTTGTTCAATCATCATTCGTGTTGGTTTGTGCATATCTTCTTCAACCATTTTTTCTATTTGATTTCCGATCACTTTTTTTAATACCCTGCCTACCAGCGAATCCTGCATATCCATGATGGGTGTATTGAGGGTATAAGGTTTGGTTTGGCGGCTATTTTCCGGTACATCATGTCCCAGAATTTGCGCGAAAGCCTTTTTGGGCACGAGAGCATCCTGCGGAAAATGCCGGTAAAAAGAAGATGGAGTGGACTCATGAATGTTCTCGTCACCATCAATAGTTATCACTGTTGATAACCGAATGTCCCGTGATGAAGCCCCAACACGAATCTCATATTCGCCGCCTTCCACCACCCAATCACCAACCGCCTTCGAGAAATACGCAAAAGATCGGCGGTCTAACTCAAATGATACTTTTTTCTCCTCGCCCGACCGTAGATCAATTTTAATAAACTCTTTTAACTCCTGGTCCGGACGATAGACTCCGGATGTTTTCGGGTGGACATAAATCTGAGCGATTTCGCTGCCAGCCATCTGCCCGGTGTTTTTTACCACAAAAGAACCGCGGATGATACCGCCTCTTTTCTTTACAACACCGAGGTCATGGTAAGTAAACGTGGTATAGCTCAACCCATAACCAAACGGAAAAAGAACATCTTTCTTGACACTGTCGTAGAACCGATAACCCACAAAGATACTCTCCCGATATTCAACTGTTCGGGGTCCTCCCGGAAAGTATGCATATGAAGGGGTATCCTCCAGTGACAGCGGGAACGTTTCAGCCAGCTTGCCGCTGGGATTAATTTCTCCGTAAAGCAGCGCACAATGTGCGCCGGCACCGGCCTGGCCGCTTAGATATCCTTCTAAAACGGCTGGAACGTTTTTGATCCATGGCATTTCTACCGGGGACCCATTGCTCAGCAATACGATTATATTTGGGTTGACTTGCGATACAGCATTGATTAAATCTTCCTGCGCCTCAGGCAAACGCAGATGCTGGCGGTCCATACTCTCCACCTCGTCCATATCCGTCAATCCGGCGCAGATGACCACAATGTCCGCATTTTTAGCTATATTTACCGCATGATCCTGTAGTATCCCGTTTTTATCTTCCGCATCCAATAAATAGCCGTCTGCATACTTGATCCGGTCAGTACCCGCATACGCGCGCATCGCATCATATAGCGTGTCTAATCGGCTGGGATGAATGAGAGAGCTGCCACTACCCTGATACCGGGGCATTTTTGCAAACTGCCCGATCAAAGCGATGGAGTCCTCTTTCTTGATTGGTAGTAAATTACTCTCGTTCTTAAGAAGAACAGCGCTTTCCGCCGCTGCCTGCATAGCTAATTGATGATGTGTTTCCAAATCACATTGATAATCTTCTTTTAGATGTGCCTCGCATGTGTTGATGAAATCAAGCATGTGCCGTACCACACGATCAAGTGCCGCACGAGACAATCGGCCTTCTTGTACTGCCTGAACGATCAATTCCTGATTCCCATTGGGAATTCCCGGCATTTCGAGATCCATCCCTGCGGCAATACCTGACACGCGATCATTTACCGCTCCCCAATCGGATATAACAATGCCTTCAAATCCCCATTTATCTCGCAGGATATTATTTAGCAATTTTTCATTCTCAGTACAGTAAGCACCGTTGACTTTGTTGTAAGCAGCCATCACGGTCCATGGTTTTCCTTTTTTTACTGCTGTCTCAAACCCTGCTAAATAGATCTCGCGCAGCGCACGTTCATCCACCACCGCGCTGATCAGCATACGCCGGTATTCTTGATTATTCGCGGTAAAATGCTTTAAAGAAGTACCAACCCCAGTATTTTGCACACCCTGGATAAAAGCAGCAGCCATCTCACCAGTTAGATAAGGATCTTCTGAAAAATATTCGAAATTTCGGCCGCATAATGGGGACCGTTTGATATTCGCGCCCGGTCCAAGCACAACACTTACTTGTTGTGCCAGACATTCTTCACCAATTGCGGTGCCAACTTGCCTAACTAGATCACGGTTCCAGCTGCTGGCTAAAGCAGATGCTGTTGGAAAACAAATCGCCGGATAGCTATCTCGAATAATATCGCTTTTCCCCGTGACGATCTCTTTTCGTAAACCATGCGGACCATCCGCCATCATCACCGCAGGCACATCCAGCCGCTCGATCGGCTGGGTATGCCAGGAATCGCTGCCAGAACACAAGCTTGCTTTTTCTTCCAGCGTCATCTGCGCGATAATTTTCTCAATATCCATCCAGTCTCCAATAAAAATTGCGGCTGTTCAGCCGCGACGGGTTAGAAAATGCTATCTATCCGATCCAGCATATCGTCATGCAGTTTGTCGATGCAATCCGATGCGGCCAGATTTTCATCCAACTGCTCCAGCCGGGTTGCCCCTGTGATTACGCTGCTGATATCATTTCTTCTCAACAACCAGGCGATGGCTAACTGCGCGGTTGTCGCACCGATCTCATTCGCAATTTCAGAAAGCTGTCTGACCTTTTCAATGACGGCAGGCGTGATACGATTTTGCATCCAACCCATATTGTCCATAGATGCCCGGCTTCCTTGCGGAATACCATTGTTGTATTTTCCGGTTAAAATGCCGCTGTTCAATGGGCTATACGTTGTCAGACCAATCCCGTACTCGCTGCATAAGGGTGCTAATTCCAACTCAACATGTTTTCGGTTTAAGAGATTATATTTCGGCTGCTCAACCATCGGGGGTATCAGGCTATTTTGTTTTGCAAAAGCGATTGCGCGCATCAGATGAAACACATCCCATTGTGAGGTACCCCAATACATAATCTCACCCCGCCTCACGAGCATATCCATTGTTTGGACCACTTCCTGGACAGTTGTATCAGGATCATGGCGGTGGCAATAATAGATATCAAGATAATCGACGCCCATCCGTTTTAATGAGTTGTGCAGTGATTCGGTGATATGTTTCCGGGAAAGACCACGCGCGTTTACATCCTCTGATGTTGAGAAAAACACTTTACTGGATAGAACAAGATTCTGGCGGGGTAAGTCAGAAATTGCCTTTCCGACAATTTCCTCCGCCTTTCCATTGGCGTACACATCCGCATTGTCAAAGAAATTCACGCCGGAATCATAAGCAGTATGCACCAATTTGATCGCCGTTTTATCATCGATCTGGTTGCCAACGGTTATCCATGATCCTAATGATATTTCACTGACTTTTATACCCAATTTTCCCAGTCGACGGTAATGCATCCCGATTTCCTCCTTTTATTGTTCTGTTTTATTTCCTTGATCCTTTCCAATGCCAAGCGCTTTCCATTTCGCGTCATTGGATCGTAAGCGGTGTATGGATTCCTCGCGCATATGGGTTCGGTCAAAGCCTTCCGGTTTGATGCCCATACTCTCTCCGTCCAGCAAACCAAATACGCCGGATTGACCGATCTCAGGCCGCTTACTCTTGCAAAACTTACAAGTTTTTGGATCATGGACCGGGTAATCAAGCGGTTCCTGATAAGTGCTGATGAAACCTTCATAATTTCGCAAGACTACTTTATGGTCCGAGCTGCTGATCACATAATTCGGCATGACCGGTATCTTGCCGCCGCCGCCTGGTGCGTCTACTACAAAAGTTGGCACCGCAAAACCTGATGTATGCCCGCGCAGTCCTTCAATAATCTCGATTCCTTTCGAAACAGGCGTACGGAAGTGCCCCGCACCTTCCACCAGGTCACAAATATAAAGATAATAAGGTCGTACACGCATCCGCACGAGATCCTGGACCAGTTTACGCTGTATATGGACACAGTCATTGATCCCGGACAGCAGTACGGATTGATTGCCCAATGGGATACCGGCATCCGCCATTTTAGCGCAGGCGTCAGCTAATTCCTGAGAGATTTCATTTGGATGATTGACATGGATGTTGATCCACAACGGATGAAATTCCCGCAGCATATCACATAACGCGTCTGTCACCCGCATCGGCATGAACACGGGGACCCGTGAGCCAATCCGAATTATTTCCAGGTGGGGGACTTCCCGTAATCTCGTTAAAATGTTTTTTAGAACTTTTGGTGCGAGAACAAGGGGATCACCACCTGATAAAAGCACATCGCGAATTTGCGGTGTCCGCTTTAGATAATCGATCTGGGCACCCAATTCATCGCGCGAAAACGTGGCGGCTGGATCCCCGACAATGCGGCCCCGAGTGCAGTAGCGGCAGTACGATGCGCACTGGGTTGTTACCAGCATCAGCGCACGATCAGGGTATCGATGCACCAGACCCGGGACTGGTGAATGAGCGTCCTCAGAAAGCGAATCTTCCATCATCCCGGTGAAAGTTGAGATCTCTTTGTAAGTCGGGATCACCTGACGGCGAATGGGATCCCCTGGATCATCTCCATCAATCAAGGATGCAAAATAAGGTGTGATATCCACGCGAAATAATCCGTGTTCCCCCAGCGCGCGCTTTTCGCTGTCGGTCAGGTTGATGACCCCTTCAAAATCCTCGATAGCATTCAACCGATGGCTTAGCTGCCAGCGCCAATCGTTCCATTTTTCGTCAGGAACATCCTTATACTTTTGTGCTCTTTTCGAATGAAATGCATTCATAGCAATATCTCCTTTGGCTTTGAGATTTTTTTATTCTCATTATTGTATTACATTGTGATTTCCGAAAACAAATCATCTGGTTTTGTTAGATTTTTGTTAAAAACTTATCCTTAAATTGGTAAATTCTTGACGCTGCCTTATCAGCATGGTATCATCAATATCAAGTTGTTAGCACTCTAGCAATGAGAGTGCTAATATACGGAAAATACTATGAAAGAATTGACCACAAGACAAAAAAAGATCCTGTCGCTCATCGTGCATGAGCATATTGCCTCAGCCAGTCCGGTTGGGTCAAAAAGTCTTGTCAACCAATATGGTCTGGACCTCAGTTCGGCAACAGTCCGTAATGAAATGAAAGTGCTGACAGATTTCGGGCTCCTAAGACAGCCCCATACATCTGCCGGCCGGGTGCCAACCGAGGACGGATATCGCTTTTTCGTTCGTCAATTGATGAATGAAACATCGCTGCCGCCTGCAATTCGAGCAACTATCAATCACCAATTCTCGCAAATGTCCAATGATATCCAGCAATGGATGCGGTTGGCAGCATCTGTGTTATCAAAAAAAACCAATTCTGCTTCGATCATCACAGCCCCACAGGCCAGCGAGGTGCATTTTAAACATCTGGAATTGATCGCTACGCACGGTCGACAAATCCTGGCCATCCTCGTATTGGAGGGCGGGCAGATACATCAGCAGATTCTGACTCTCGAGTCACCCATGTCACAGGAGCAGCTTTCCGTTACGTCAAAGAAGCTCAGCGATTTATTAGCGGAGAGTGATGCGCAGCAGATCAATATCATTTCCGAAGCGCTGACCGATACAGAAAATCTAATATTAGATTGGATTGAAGATGAAATGCAGCGTTCGGAACAATTACCGACCGGTGAGATTATCCTCGATGGATTAACCAATGTATTAGCCGAACCGGAATTCTCCGATTCCGAAGAAGCCAGACGAGCACTGCTCCTTCTGGAAGAACGCTCGATGCTACAGGATCTGCTATCGCAGACCATCCTTCCGGAGTCAATTGGTGGAGTGCAGGTTCTGATAGGCGGAGAAGGCAGCTGGGATAACCTGGCCCAGTGTTCAATCATCCTTTCAAAATATGGATCGCCTGGCGTCGCTACCGGTACCCTTGGAATTTTAGGGCCAATGCGTATGTCATATGGGAATTCCATCTCGATAGTTCGATTCTTATCCGGTCTGATGAGCGATTATGTGATTCAAAACTGGTAAATAACGAAGGAAATTATAAAATAAATATGAGTAAAAACAAAGAAAAAGAGAACAACACCCATCCAGAAGACATTAAAGAAAACCCCAAAGATGCCAGTGTTAATAATGAAGATGAAAATGAAGAAAACAAAATGGTAACAATTCCGCTTAAAGAATATGCGGCGCAACTTGAAGAGATAGACCACCTGACCACAAAAGCGGATGAATTCAGCGATGGATGGCAGCGTGAAAGAGCAGAATTTGCTAATTATCGAAAGAGAATGAGCCGCGATCTGGACGCGCAAAAAATTGATTATCAGGTCAATATTATCAAGAAATATTTGGCCGTTAAGGATGATCTCGATCGTGCCCTGAAGAATGTACCAGAGTCTCTTAATGACGAACCCTGGTTAAATGGGATTGAACTGATCGATCAAAAATTGTCAGCCCTTCTGGAGAGCGAAAGTATCGAAACCGTTCCAGCAGAGGGGCAAGCTTTTGACCCGACTATTCATGAAGCAATATCCAATGAAGAGAATGATGAGGTAGAAAGCGGATTCATTATTGAAGTAGTCCAGCAGGGCTACAAGTTAGGCAATCGGGTAATTCGCCCGGCATTAGTAAGAGTATCAAAATAGGAGAAAAGAAAAATGGGAAAAATTATAGGAATAGATTTAGGAACGACCAACTCAGTTGTTGCAGTCATGTCCGGTGGTGAGCCGACTGTCATTCCAACCGCGGAAGGGGAACGATTATGCCCCTCTGTTGTTGCTGTAAACAAGAATGGCGAACGGGTAGTCGGACGCACTGCACGCAATCAGGCCATTGTAAACCCTGAGAATACAATCTTCTCAATTAAACGGTTTATGGGCCGGAAATACGACGACGAAGAAGTACAGCGCACAATCAGCCGCGTGCCTTACAAAGTTGCCAAGGCCCCAAACGGCGATTTACGTGTGGTTATGGACGGCAAGGAATATTCACCGCCAGAGATATCCGCAATGATCCTCGGCAAGCTCAAGAACGACGCAGAATCATATCTGGGTGAAACGGTAACACAGGCCGTAATCACAGTCCCGGCATACTTCAATGATGCCCAGCGAAACGCAACCAAAGACGCAGGCAAGATCGCGGGTTTGGAAGTGCTCCGCATCATCAATGAGCCAACCGCGTCCTCCCTGGCATATGGGCTGGATAAGAAGAAGAATGAGGTCATCGCAGTATATGACCTGGGTGGTGGAACATTTGATGTTTCCATCCTGGAAGTTGGTGATGGTGTTTTCCAGGTGAAATCCACCAGTGGAGACACTTTCCTCGGTGGTGATGATTACGATATCCGTGTGATGGACTATCTGGAAGAACAATTTGAGAAGGATACCGGGATGGACCTCAAAAAGGACCGCCAGGCACTCCAGAGGCTGCGCGAAGCGGCAGAAAAAGCAAAGATCGAATTATCGACAATGATGGAAACCGAGATCAACCTACCATATTTGACAGCAGATGCAAGTGGACCAAAGCACCTGGTAACCAAGCTGACCCGTTCAAAACTTGAACAGCTCACAAATGACCTGACAGAACGGTCAATCGGGCCTGTCAAGAACGCACTTAAGGACGCTGGCCTAAAACCCGGTGAAGTCAATGAAGTCGTGATGGTTGGCGGTATGACCCGTATGCCCGCGATCCAGGAATTGGTACGCAGAGAGTTCAATAAAGAACCGCACAAGGGCGTCAATCCGGACGAGGTAGTCGCGGTTGGTGCCGCAATCCAGGCCGGTGTGCTGGGCGGAGATGTCAAAGACATCCTATTGCTCGATGTGACCCCCCTGACCCTCTCAATTGAAACACTGGGCTCCGTTGCAACACCGTTGATCGAACGGAATACAACCATACCAACCCGCAAAAGCCAGATCTTCTCAACAGCAGGTGATAACCAGACACAGGTAGAAATCAACGTATTGCAGGGTGAACGCCCAATGGCAGCCGACAACAAATCACTTGGAAAATTCATTCTCGATGGAATTCCTCCGGCACCCCGTGGCGTCCCGCAGGTCGAAGTGACCTTTGATATCGACGCAAATGGCATTCTCAATGTTACTGCGCAGGACAAAGCCACAGGCCGCAGCCAGAAGATCACCATCACCGCTTCCTCGGGTTTGACTGAAGAGGAGATTGAACGCATGAAAGTGGAAGCCGAGAAACATGCCGATGAAGACGCAAAACGCAAGGAATTGATCGAAGCGAAGAATTATGCAGAAAACGCGGCTTATACGGCTGAGAAAATGATCCGTGATAATGGCGAAAAGATCTCTGATGACCAGAAGAAGAAGATCGAGCAAATGGTTGCATCGTTACGTAAAACAGCAGAAACAGATAACCTTGATGCCATCAAGAAAGAAACCGAAGAAATTGGCCAATTCATCCAGCAGGTCGGTGCAAGCCTTTACCAGCAGGAGGAAAACGCCCAACAGGGTGACGGCGAACCACAGCAGGGCAGTGCTGACAACGGCGCCGCAGATGACGATGATGTGGTTGAGGGAGAATTCAAGGACGTCTAAAGTACAATAACATATCAATACAGAAAGCATGAGAGGCGCTTCAAATTGTTTGAAAAAAATGCGCCTCTCTTGACATATAAAACCAATGCCAAAACGTGATTACTACGAAGTCTTAGGAATTGAAAAAACCTGTACACAGGTTGAAATAAAAGCCGCGTTCAGAAAATTGGCGCGGAAATACCATCCAGATGTGAACAAAGAACAGGATGCGGAAGAGCGGTTTAAAGAGATCAATGAAGCATTCATGATCCTATCTGATGAACAAAAGCGGTCGGTGTATGATCGCTTTGGGCATGAAGGATTACGAAGCGCGGGCGGCATGCCGGACTGGAATACTGTTGACCCATTTGATATTTTTGAGCAATTTTTCGGCGGTATTGGCGGCTTTACCTCTCGTCAGCGGAGAAATTCTCCCCGGCGGGGTAAAGACCTTTACTACGCATTAACCCTTGAATTTGAAGATACTGCCAGCGGAGTTGATAAAGATATTGAAATAACCCGTGATCAGGAATGTGAACGCTGCAACAGCAGCGGCGCAGAACCGGGCACATCCCCGGAAACATGCAGCACATGCCAGGGACGCGGTGAAATCCGCCAGACCCGGCAGACCTTCCTGGGTTCTATGGTGCAGGTAACAACCTGCCCGGAATGCCGCGGCGCGGGCACCGTTATCACGCACAAATGCAAAACCTGCCATGGTCGGGGATATGAACGTAAATCCATCACCAAAACGATCCCTGTTCCTGCCGGGGTCAATGATGGCACACAAATCCGCCTTGCGGGTGAAGGCCAACCCGGTACCAATGGTGGTCCGCGCGGGAATTTATTTATTGAAATTAATGTCAAGCCACATAAGTTCTTCCGGCGAAGAAAAGATGATGTGCTTCTGGATCTAAATATCAACATCGCCCAGGCGACACTGGGGGCTGAAATATCGGTACCCACATTAAATGGCGACGAAACAATGGTCATCCCTTCCGGCACACAGCCCGGGAAAGTATTCAAGCTGCGCAATAAAGGAATCCCGCATCTTCGCAATAACGGGCGTGGTGATCAGTTGGTAATTATTAATGTTGAGATCCCATCCAACCTTTCGGATGAACAACGTCAGCTTTTCGACCAATTAGCAGAAACGCTGGGAAGTGAAGTGCTCCCACGGGAACGCAGCTTCCTGGACATCCTCAAGGATGTCCTGGGTGGATAAAGCAAGCTGGGTTGAAATTTCCCTGCAAGTCTCACCGGAACAAGCAGAGGCGGTGGCAGAGATATTGGGACGATTCACGCCTGAGGGGGTTGTGATCGAGCAAGCAGTTTTACCAATCAGCCCATCAGAAACAACACCAGACAATTCAGTTAAAGTCTTCGGATATCTATTTGCCAATGCGCATCTGGAAGATAAGAAAATGCGGCTGGAAGAGGCTCTTTTTTATCTCGGGAAAATTCAAGCGCTTCCAAAACCCACCTATAAAGAAATTCATGATCAAAATTGGATGGCAGCCTGGAAAGACCAGTACAAACCATTAAAGCTGGGTAACCGTCTGGCAATTCTGCCTGCCTGGGCAAAGAATCCATTTCCTAAAAGGGTTGCCATCCGTATTAACCCCGGCATGGCTTTTGGTACGGGTACTCATCCAACCACACAGCTTTGCCTGAGGCTAATGGAATCCTATCTGAAAAAGGGCGATGCAGTGATTGATGTCGGTTGCGGATCAGGTATCCTGTCGATTGCATCCATCCTCTTAGATTCCAGACATGCATATGGCGCAGATATAAGCCCGGCCGCGATCCATTCCAGCAAAGAAAATGCTGAACTAAATCAAGTTACCGAACGCACCACTTTCCAGCAGGGGTCCGTTGAAGGATTCCTTCTGGGCCAGTTCGAGATCATGTCAGCACCAGTCGTGATAGTCAATATCCTGGCCGCAATTATCCTGCGATTATTTGATGAAGAGCTGGGAGACCTTGTCCAACCCGGCGGAGTACTGATTCTCTCCGGAATTCTTGAACAGCAGGCCGATCAAATCCTGCAGAAAGCCGAGCAAAAAGAATTTGCATTACTGGAAAGACAGAATATGCAGGATTGGGTCGCGTTATGCTTGAAAAAACATAACTGAAAATAAATCCCTTACTCTACTACACATTCCCAGGTGATCTCGGCCTTGCCCTTCACGGTTGCTGCTACAGAACAATATTTTCCTTCTGATAATTCGATTGCTTTTTCTGCATCCTTCTGTTTAAGACCATCCCCGGCGAGGATATATTTCAGATGGATATTTATAAAAGTCCATGGTGGATCCTCTTCTTGCTCTGCGTCCACATGTACTTCTAATTTTTTGAGGTTGATTTTTCTTTTTTCAAGAATTCCAACAACATCATAAGAACTGCAAGCTGCCAGAGCAACCAAAAGTAACTCAGACGCTTTCATCCCAATCATTTCATTTTTACTCCCACCCAAAACAACAGAATGTTTGCTCGAATCAGTTCCAATAAAAGTGCGTTCTCCAGTCCATTTAACAGCAGCTTCAGCCATAATGCCTCCAGATTTTTGATTTATTATATTTACTCTTTCATCATTTAACTATTAATAATTCCTAAAATATCAACTTGACACAGAACAATTGTTCGGGTATATTTTTAGTACAAATGTCCGATAGTGTGCCCGTTATAAGGAGGCATGATGGCAAGAAAAAGCGACGGATTAAGTAAACGACACGAATTAATTTTAAAATTTTTAGCTAAATTTCAGGAAGAAAATGGGTATTCCCCATCTATCCGGGAAATCGGTCAGAGTATCGATGTCAAATCTACCTCGCTGGTTGATTATTATCTGAAACAATTGGAAGAAAAAGAGTATATCTCTCGGGAACAGCATATTTCGCGCAGTATCTGTTTATTGAAAGATATCACCAAAAAGAAATCAATTGCTGATCAGGTGTCTGATGGAATTAATGAGATCAGCAGATCGGTTGACGAGCTGCTGGCAATCCCCGTGATGGGGCGTATTGTTGCAAGCGAACCGATCCCCATGCCGACCAGCGATCTTGGCTATTTCGATTCAGAAAGCAGTATCGACATTGCGCGCTCATTGCTCCCTGCAAAAGAAAAAGTGGAAGACCTCTTTGCACTTGAGGTGCAGGGCGATTCCATGATCGATGCGATGGTGAATGATGGTGACATCGTCGTCATGAAACGCACACAGCAGGCTGATAATGGGGAAATGGTGGCGGTATGGTTAGATGATAAAGATCAGACCACTTTGAAATATTTTTACCAGGAAAATAAAGGCATCCGGTTGCAGCCTGCAAATCCAAATATGGAAGCGATCATGGTCGAGAATCCAGCCAGCTTGCGCATCATGGGAAAGGTAGTGATGGTTATCAGGCAAATGCAGGGGATTACTACTTGATCATCCTGACAACAGCGTCCTGACGGGCGCTGTTTTTTTATTCCAGGTACCGCCCCAGCATCTCCCGGGTAATCTTCCACATTTTCTCCTGGTTTTTCTCATCCATAGCAACATCGGAAGGCTGCCTCTGCTGGGCGTTTCGGAAATATTTACCGGTTATTTTAGCAACATCCATACCCGCGGCCAGCTTGACAGAAGTTGCTGCCCCATCCGCTGCACTGATCCCATCCAAATCGTAGCTCTTCTTTAGAAGCTTCGTTGCCACGACACCGGGATGCAAAGCATTGACTGTGACATGTGTACTTTTCAGCCGTTCTGCGAGTGCATTTGAGAACAGCACATTGCCCAGCTTGGAAAGCGCATATGCCTCAAACGGATCATAACGCTTTTCTCCCTGTAGATTCTCAAAATCTATTCGCTGAATTATCCTATGCGCGCTCGAAGCGACATTGACAATCCGTGCTGGGGCACTGGTTTTGAGGAGATCCAGCAAAAGCATTGTCAGGAGAAATGGCGCCAGATAATTAACGGCAAAAGTCATTTCAAAACCGGATTCATTGAGATACCGCTGATTATAAAAATTCCCGGCATTATTAATCAAACCATGCAGGGCATTGTTCTCTCTACTGATCTCGTCAGCCAGCCTTTTCACTTGCTTAAAAGATGAAAAATCTGCCAGGTAAAGATCCACGCTGCCGTAGCAGGTTGCCTGAGTAATCTTCTTGACAGCCTGCACACCCTTCCCCTTATCACGGCCATGCAATAAAACATGCGCGCCCATTTCCGCGAGCTGTTTGGCTGTTTCCAATCCGATCCCGTCCGTTGATCCTGTTACTAGTACTGTTTTCCCTTGGATAAAATCATTCTTCATTTGAATACGCCTCAGTGTAAAGAATAATATCTACTATACGCGGCCCGACTGAATAAGCTGTTATTTCACCATCAAATCTTTCATTGGTCGCAACGATTTGATCATTTCTACGGGTACCGATCAGATAACCGTCTTTATCAAAAATGGCAGCAACAAGCTTGAGATTCGCGCGATCAATACTCTCCTCGGAAATAATCTCTACGGAACCTGAGATGGTTGCAGCATATTGTCCGATCTCACGTTCCGGATCTTCAACGGCCACCTCCAGGGACGCGGACTCCGATTCCTCAATTGAAAAAAGTGAAATATCAACCCGATCATACTCGCTAAAGTCTGTTTCAAATGTCGTCGTGACTGGAATGGACGCTCCTCGCTGTATTTCCTGCAATAGTGCCGGGGTTTTCTTTTCGGCAACTGTATTTCCATCCTGATCGATTAATCTAAAAACCACCACAGGAAATTGCAAATTGGTATCCGATTTATTGTTAACCATCGCGCCGCACCACAAAACATCACCGGCCATCATACAGGTGGGTTTTCCAAATTGAATTTGATCAATATATTCCACAACCAATTCCGCGGCATTTTCAGCCTCTGCAGCCGGGATAATTACCGTGTCATCGACAATCATCGCGTTTGGTGTAATATCTGGATTGGCTGACAGGATCGCATCAATGGAAACGCCATAACGCCAGGCTATGGATGAAAGGGTTTCTCCCAGTTCAACCATATGAATGGTCGGCGTTGCAGTTGGCTCCGGCGTATCGGTTGGTGCATCAATCCCATCCGCCCCATTCGCAATGTTATCCAGGGTTTCCTGTGTGGATATCGCTGTCATATACGGTGTTAATTGACTTGATTCGCCAGGTTGATTATTGGGAAAAATATTGCAGCCGCCAATAACAACCATCAATAACAAAAATAAAAAAACGCGTTTCATATCAAAAAATTATAACCTTTAGGCGCATCAACCACCTACCATATCCATGATATATTTTCAATACACGAAAATGATGACCGAATATAAAGCATTTGACAGATCACCGATTTCATCCGTCACCGAATGGAGTGCTGAGCGGAAGTTTTACGGTCGCTTTTATCTTTCTCAGGGTTTTGGCACCGAAAAGAATCCAAATAATGATTGTGGTCCCACATCATTAGCCGTTGTATTAAATCTTTTCCAATTCAAGG
>Ga0180434_10002602_pt1 | contig 23812 bp, 15 predicted proteins | sample SS_ome_7_FD_132453 | JGI IMG/M metagenome (GOLD analysis project Ga0180434, IMG submission 132453) | Hypersaline lake sediment archaeal communities from the Salton Sea, California, USA - SS_1_D_2 metaG | ecosystem: Environmental > Aquatic > Non-marine Saline and Alkaline > Hypersaline >... | reverse complement strand
GGCGGCTGAAGCGACTGGCCCCGGCCGCCGCCACCGGACTCATCAGCCGGGTCTATCACCGGCTCGAGCAATCGGGCTGAGGGCGGGTGATGATCGCTGCCGCTTTATTCAGGCGATGCCGTCGAGTTCCTTCAGCCAGGCTCGAATCTCGTTTTCGTATTCACTCGCCAGGCCACCCACGATCAGCTGGCGGTGGAAGCTCGCCGCCCCCTCCTTCATCAGGTCGGCGTCTTCAGCGCTGGGAAACCGCCGGCCGGGATCGGCGGCGACGAGCCCGCTGCAGAAATTCATCAGCAGTTCGTTGCAGCTGACTTCGCTGGGCAGAATCTGGGGCAGCCGGTGAGCCAGTGACCGTTTGGCCTCGAGCAGGTCGCGGAAGGAATTGAGCCCAGCGAACGGCGGCTGGCCACTGAGCATCTCAATCAGCACATAGCCCAGGCTCGCCAGGTCGGACCGGGGCGAGTGGTCCCGTCCCTCAAGCACTTCCGGCGCGGCGTAGGCGGGGGTGCAGGTCCGGCTGGCCGGCAGCGTTGCCAGGGTAACGGCCGAGCCGATGTCGATGATTTTGGCGTTGCCGGTGCGCTTTACCATGATGTTCGAACTCTTGACGTCACCGTGCAGAATGCCACCCCGATGGAGCGCCGCGAGCGCCGCCAGGCACTCCCGTACGATGGCGATGGCGACCCCGGGTTTCAGCCGGGACTGCCGCGGTCCCGGCGTGACGATCACCCGATTGAGATAGTCCCAGCGTTCCTCGGTCACGCAGGCTCTGGTCTGGGCCAGCAGTTCCGGGGCCAGCAGCCGCGACAGGTCATAGCCGTCGATCCACTCCATCTCCATGATGCGGATCCGACGCTGTTCGACAAAGTTCTGGACGTCGAGCAGGTTGTCCTGCTGGATCTGGGCGACCTTGGCTGAGACGCGGGCGATCCGCTCCATCGCCTCGTCGTAGGCAATCTCCGACTCGTAGCGTTCGGGTGAGAAAACTTTCAACGCCACCGGCAGGGTGAAGCCGTCGGTGCCCCGGCGGGTGGTGAGAAAGACGACGCCTTGCCCGCCAGAGCCGAGCCGTCGGCCCAGCTTGTGATACTCAGTCCAGTTGAGTCGGCCGCCTTCGAGGACTTCACCGTAGCGGGAGAGTAGTTCATCCGGGCAGCGGCCCCCGACTGTGCCACCGGCCGGAATGGTCGGCCTCCCCTCTTGAAAGACCGTCGTCGACATCGTGATATCGCTGCCGTCCATTGCGTCCATTGCCGCAGCCATGCTCCTGTGTGTGTCTGCCGTCAGCACCGGTCAGCCGGCTTAGAACGGAAGCGGCGGGCCGTCGGGTGACGGAAAGCCCAGCCGCTTGTCGACCGCGTTGATCAGCGGCCGGCCCTGGGAATATCGTACGAGGTTTGCGCAGAAGAGGTCGGTCATTCGGTCGATCCGGTGGGCCGACTGGCCTCCCACATGAGGGGTGATCAGCAGCCCGGGGGCATCCCATAAGGGACTTTCGGCCGCCGGCGGCTCCTCCGGGGTAACGTCAAATCCAGCCGAATCGAGGTGTCCTGACTCCAGGCCCGCAACCACGGCCGCTTCGACCACCAGGCCGCCACGGGCAACGTTGATCAGGATGCTGCCCGATTTCATAAGGGACACTGCCTCGGCGTCGATCATTTCTCGGGTCTGTGGGGTGAGCGGCGCCGCCAGGATGACAACGTCTGCCTTGGGCAGAAGCTGGCCGAGGCTGGCGGGGCCGGCCAGCTGGTCAAGCCCAGTGGCAGGCTGATCGGGAAAGTAATCGGTGGCCAGCAGCCTCGTTTTCCAGGGGGCGAGGACCTCGGCGAGCCGCCTGCCGTTGCCGCCAAAGCCGACGAGCAGCACAGTACTGCCGGTCAGGTCACGGGTGGGCCGCCGGATGAACTCCCGCTGCTGCTGCTGCCGGAGAAACAGCGGGATTCTTCGGGTGCAGGCGGTCACCAGCGCAATAGCCTGTTCGGCCACCTGATCGGCAAGCACGCCAGAGGCACTGGTCACCAGCACCTCCGAGGCGACCACGTCGGGCACCAGGCAGTGATCGAGACCGGCTGCCGATGACTGAATCCACTGCAGCCGGCCGGCTGAGATCGTCTCAGCCCACGGAACCGGGACCTTGGCGTGGCCGCAGAAGATGTCAGCCGTTGGCAGTTCTTCGGCAATTCTTTCCTGACCGGCGTTAACAATTGCGGCCGCCGGGCAGGCCTGCTGAATCCGCCCAAGATGCCGCTCAGCGGCGGGATAGCAGAGGACGATACGCGGGCTAAACACGGGCGGCTGGCGTGGAATGAGCAGGAGCGAGCAGTTGATGCGAGGATTCGTTCACGGAATTGAGCCGGAGGCTGAAGGGCCTGCCTGCCGATGATCCGATGACATCGATTATGACGTTGGGGCGACTGGCAAAACAGGCCGACGTCGCCCGACTCTGGATTTTCGGCACTTTTTGTGGGAGAAACAAGTCGGATGGCCGGCGCGAAACGGTCGCCGGCGTGTCGCCTAAGACCGGCGTGGTGCTGATCGGCTGTCTTGCGACATTAGATAAGATTGAAGTGGCAGAGGCACCGGCAGCAGAGCGGAGATTATATGAACTTTACCCGAACCACCGCGTTGGCCACGGCGGCACTGACGTTCCTCAGAATCGTGATCGGTCTGCACTTCTTTCTGGAGGGGGCGAGTCATCTTCGGGACCCCGCCTGGTCGAGTACCGGCTTTCGCAAAGCTGCTGTCGGCCCGCTGGCCGATTTCCTCCGAGCCGATCTGCCGCAGCTAGGCGATTGGTCACAGACCCTCGGTAGCGTTTCGGCCACTGCCATCGACGATGTCGAGGGGCCGGCAGACGCCTGGCGGGCATCAATCGTGGCAGCCTGGCGACGGCTCTGGCAGCGGCGGGTTGAGGTGCTGGCCGCTTCCGGCTGGTCGGCCGACACCGATGTGGCCGCCGCGGCTGAGGCGGCCATCGACGAGGCCAACAAGAAGCTCTCCGAGATGCTTGCCGAAGACCGGGATGACTTACTCGAGTACCGTCGCCAACGGCAGCGACTGGCCGAGATGGAGGCTTCGGCAATGGCCCGGGATCTGCCCTACCTCCGCAAGCGGATTGCCGACAAGCGGCGGGAACTTGAGTCGCAGGCGGCCGGCTGGATGAGTCAGGCCGAAGCGATTGGCGGCGAGGTTGTCATTGCCTGGGATCGTTCCCTGTCGGCCAGCCAGCGGCGGCTGGCGGCGACCGCCGTTGAACCGACCCGGCTCTGGAAGGCCGACCGCTTCGTCAGCTGGGCACTGGTGACGATTGGGGCCGCTCTCGTGCTCGGCCTGTTGACCAAGTTCCATGCGGTGGGTGGCATCTGCTTTCTGCTATCGGTCGTGGCCTCACAGCCGTTCTGGCTGCCGGCGGCGCAGGCGACCTATGAACAGTGGGTCGAGATCGCCGGTCTCCTGGTGCTGGCATCGGTGCCGACCGGAGGGTGGGCCGGTCTTGACTATTTTCTCATGCCCTTGGTGAAGGGCTGTTGTCCATTCAGCGGCTGCCGCCGTGATGCTTCCTGAGCGATCTGGCTGCTTGCCACCAACCACATTCGATCCCCTGCTGCGAACTGGAGAGAGTCCACGATGAATCTGACACCCGAACAGAAGACGATCGGCAAGGAAAACTTCAACGACGCCGTGGCGATCACCCGCCGCGACTTCCTCTCGGGCACGGTCGCCGCCGGCCTGGCGACCGGAGCCGGGCTGGGCTCGATCTACTTCGGCTACGGCGCGAGCGTTGGTGATCCGCTGCGGGTTGGCGTCATCGGCACCGGTGATGAGGGCAGCGTGCTTATCGGGGCCCACAACCCCGACTATCTCAACGTCGTCGCAATCGCCGACATCCGGCCCTACAACGTCTTCCGCGGGTTCCACGGGGATATCTCCAGTCCCAATGCCCAGCAGGTGCGGCCCGGCCTGATGGCGAAATACGGCTGGAAGACCGAGGATGCCGCCCGCAAAAAGGTGAAGGTCTACGGGGCCTACGAAGAGCTGCTGGCCGATGACGAGATCGAGGCGGTTGTGATTGCCCTGCCGCTGCACCTGCACGCTGAGGCTGCCATCAAGGCGATGCGGGCCGGCAAGCACGTGCTGACCGAGAAACTGATGGGGCACTCGATTTGCGAGTGCAAGGAGATGGGCCGTACCGCCAAGGCAACCGGCAAGCTGCTGGCAACCGGCCACCAGCGGCACTACAGCGTGCTCTATGACAACGCCGTCCACACGATCGGCGACGCCCGCCTGATCGGCGATGTCCATTCGATTAGGGCCCAGTGGCATCGCGGCAATCTGCCCGGCAAGGACAGCTGGAAGCCGCCCCTGCCCGGTGATGAGTCGTTGGTCAAGAAGCTGGCCAGCTGGAAGCAGCGGCTGGAGCAGTCGAAACCGGCTGAGATCGACATCTGGACCAAGCGGGTAGCCCAGCTTGAGGCCCAACTGGAGGACAGCGGCGTCGATGCCTCCAGGTATGGCTACACCGAAATGACGCTGCCCGACGGGGCCCCCCGTTCGCCGCTGGAGGAGCTGATCCGCTGGCGGCTCTGGAACCGCACCGGCGGTGGCCTGATGGCTGAACTGGGCAGCCACCAACTCGATGCTGCCGGCATCTTCATCTCGGCGATGCACGGCGAGGGGAAGAAGGTCAAGCCGCTGACGGTGACGGCCTTGGGCAATCGCAGCATCTTCCCGGCCGACCGCGAGGTCGATGACCATGTCTATTGCATGTACGAGTATCCCGCTCCAGGCTACGACGAAGACCCCAACAAAAAGATTGTGGTCACCTACTCGTCGATCAACGGCAACGGCTTTGGCGGCTATGGCGAAGTGGTGATGGGGACTGAGGGGACGCTGATCCTCGAGCAAGAGCAGAATGTGATGCTGTACAAGGGCTCTTCCCGTGACACGCGGGTGACGGTCGGCAAGTCCAAGAGCGGTGCCCCTGTGCTCGACACCACCGAGAGTGGCGGCGCGGGAGCCGTGGCAGCGGTGTCGGCTACACCGGGCTATGCCGCCCCCCCGTCCCGCGGCTACACCGAGGAGATGGAGCATTGGGCCTGGTGTATCCGTAACCCTGACCCTGCCAATCAGCCCCGCTGCAAGCCCGAGGTGGCGTTGGCTGACGCCGTCATCGCCCTGGTGAGCAATATCGCCCTGGGCAACACGGAGCAGCAGCCACGGATTTCGTTTGAAGCCGACTGGTTTGACATTGACAGCGATGTGACACCGGAGGGTGTCAAACCAGACCTGAATCGAGAGCGTTACAACGTCTGACTGCGACGACGGGGCTGGTAGGTTTGTCTCGGCTCTCGGTGCGCAACTCGCTGATGTGTGACAATTTCAACCGCTGGTGTAGACTCTTCCACAGGTGGGGGTGAGTCCTTACAATTGAGTGTGCGAAATTGAACCGCAGAAGGGTGTTCTAGCGTTCCCGCGAGTTGCTGCCGCGGGGGCGGCAGAGCCATCTGTGTTTCACAGGTCCGCTGCAATTATCAAACAAATGGGGAGTTGTTCTATGTCGCGGAGTACTCCACCAAAAGAGCATCCGGGTGCGGTTCCCGCGGTCTTCCCCCTGCTCTGTTGGCGACCGCTTGTCCATGCTGCTGCGACGCTCTGTCTGCTCGGCCTCGTTTCCGGCTGCGGTAGCGAACCCTCACCCCCACCGGTTGTCGAGGCACCGCCGGAACCGCCGCAGCCTGAGCCGGTTGAACTTGGCACGCTATCAGCCGTCGACCTGCTGCCCGCGGGAACAGGAAAAACAAAGCTTTCCATTGAGCGTCGCGGCAACCAAGGAACGATTGAGGTGAAAGTCGGTGGTCTGCCGAAAGACATTTCTGCCGTTACGACACCGATTCCTGCCGACAAATCGAATGGCGAAATTCTTCTGAAGGCGACAGCTGACGCCGGTGACGAAGAAGTGGTTGCTGAGGCGACGGTGACGGTCTCTGTCGGTGGACTGGAGGCTTCCCAGCCGCTGAAGATTCGCTTGAAGAAGGTGACGCGGCCGGCGTTCGGAAAGGCGGCTACCGTCTTGGTTCAGCCAGGAGGAAAAGGGGTTGTGAACATACCCCTGCAGAAGAACGGCTTTGCCGGTGACCTGCCACTGACGGTTGGCGGGGGCCGAAAGGGCATCAAGATTGAGGCGGTCGGTGGAGAAGAGCAGGTCAAACTGACGGTCACTGCCGCAGAGGAAGTTCCCGATTGCAGCACGACCATCTCACTCACGACGTCAGCCTTTGGACGGAAGCTCTCGGTGGCAGTGCCGGTTGAGGTGGTCCGATTTCCCTTCCGGGTTGCTTCTTTCCGGGTTGTTGGCATGAATCCGGGTGAGCAAGAAACACTGAGCTTGCCGGTTCAGCGGTCCAAGTACAACGGGCCGCTCGAGGTCACCGTCGAGAATCTGCCGGACGGCGTCACCGTTGCCCCGGCGAAAGTTGCTGCAGGCGGGAAAGAGGTTGCTGTTGAATTCTCGGTTGCGGCAGCGGCACGCCCCAGTGTCCGATCCAGTCAGGTGGTGGCCAAGGGGGGCGGCATGGAGACCACGAACGCTCTGATTATGAGGGTGCTGGCGGAGGATCAAGAGGAGTTGCCTGCGGGGATCATCGACAGTGAGGCAATCAAAGAAATCTACAACAATGATCCCGCAAAGTCCGCTCCTCTCCGCCGCCGGGGATCCATCGGCGGCCGGTTGACGCTAGCGAGTAAACAAGCCCTGATGGATTTCTTCGGGGGAACGCCGGAGTCTCAAGATGCCGTGATGAAGGGGCTGGATTGGCTGGCACGTTGTCAGCGGGACGACGGTTCCTGGGCATTGGACGGTTCGCAGGATGCAACTGCCGGTGATGGGCAGGCGGCGAGCCCCCAGGCCAATCCCGTGGGGGCGACAGCCCTTGCGTTGCTCCCGTTTCTGAGTGAGGGGATCACCCACAATCGGGTGCCAGAGGGCCAGCAGGAACTCGCGCAGTACCAGCCTGTTGTCGAACGTGGTCTGCTCTTTCTCGGCCAACTTCAGCAGCAGAGTGGACAGAGTGGTGAGTTGCCCGGCGGAATGTACGCCCATGCTCTGGCGACGATTGTATTTTGCGAAGCATACGGCATCTCGGGTGATGACCGGCTTCGGCTCAACGCACAGTATGCGATCAAGTATCTGCTCAGTGCCCAGCACAGCGCCGGTGGCTGGCGATACGGCCCGCGCCAGCCTGGTGACATGTCGGCCACGGGCTGGGTGTTTCTCGCGATCCGCAGCGCCCAACTCACCGGTATTCCCGTTCTGCAGGATATCCTGCGGCGGGCCGAACGGTTCATCGACACCTGTGCCGTTGGGCCGCCAGAGGCTCCAGGGTCGCGATATACCTACCTGCCAACGGCTCCTGAGCGGCCTGAAAAGCAGAGCCTGACCGCGGCTGGCCTGCTCACCAGAGAGTACCTCGGCTGGCGACGGGATGAGAACAACCTTACCGTTGGGGCGGCTTATCTCATGAAGCATCAGCCGCCAGAGCGGGCTTCAACGGTGGGCGATCTCTACTACTACTACTACGCGACCCAGGTGCTGCACCATCTGGAGGGTGACGATTTTGATCTCTGGAATTACCGCATGCGGGAGCATCTCCTAAGGAATCAGGAACAGGAGGGCGAGACGGCGGGCAGTTGGAGCCCCCAGGGAGTACCTCACGGAGATCGTGGCGGACGGATTTACGCGACGAGCCTTGCCATGCTGACCCTTCAGGTTTATTACCGGCACCTCCCTATGTACCGGCCCGTTAAGTTTGGCGGGGGAAACTAGGCTCGGTCTGCAAAGGCCGCCGTTGGCCCGGGAGCCAGCTCGTTGGTCTCTGGCAAGGTCGGCGAAGCAGCCAGATTTGCAGATCGGCGATGAAGCCGAACTAGTCAGAAGGCAACTGAGCTGCTCGAAGCCAGGTCTTGGGTTTTCCGATAGAGCCTGGCAGGAACCGCAAGTGCGTTGCTTGGCTGATCGCCGGACTGGCGGAGCGGCTGTCAAACGCGGCTTGCGGGTCGGGGGCCGGTTAGCCAATGTCGAGGAAGGGGTCGCAGGGCGCCCCGGCTTCAATTCCGAGGAGCTTTCGTAAGTCGGCAAGTTCGGCGTCGTTGAGCGGCACGAAGACAACCGGGTCCTGAACCATCTTGGGGTCGAGCAGCCGGTAGCCGACCACCTTTGAGTCCTGGATGATTGGCCGCCGCCCGTAGCCGTACATCATGTTGTCGACCTTCTCAAGGAAGTCGCCCAGTGTGATGGCTGCTGGTCGGGGTTTCCGGATGTAGAACAGTTCGATGACGTTCCGCCAGAAGTGCGGCACAAACTTGAGGCCGACGTCAGCGTGGCCGACGCAGTCGCGGTTGGTGCCGGCGATCAGAGTCGGCAGTCGCTCGAGCGAGACTGATTGCGCGCGGCAGAGCCGGGTCATCTGCCGGCCCAGGTTGATCATGAAGTCGGCGCTGTAACAGTCGTCACAGATGATCGTCAGTTCGCCAAGATCGACAGACTCCGCTCCGGCCCGGGCCGCCGTCACCAGCGTCTCAGCCAGCCGCGTCACGGGAATGTGATAGCTCTGGATCTCCTCCGGCAGGCCGTGGCCCAAAACGATTACGGTTGTCGGACCACTGCCGGGACGGGCCGCGGCCGCCACGGCCTCAAGGAAGGCATCACCCACCTCGGCAAGTGTCTGCGTTGGCCCGGTCTTTTTGAAGATCGTCGCCGTGCAGTGGTAGGCCTGCGCCAGGGCGGAGATTTCCCGGGGATCGAGTCCGTGGTCGGGGTCGAGCAGGCCGATCAAGGACTGGCCCGGTCCGATCACCGGGACAGCGGCGACGGCCGTCCGTCTGGCCTCGATGAACTCTGCGAGTTTGATCAGGCGATCCTGCCGCTGCTCGGCGGACAGGTCGGCCAACTGGTCGGCATACTGTTGGACCAGATGGTAGAGCGAGGGCTCGATTTGCCGGTATTGTTTCGGTGAGAGGGCGAGGGCCTTGGCCACGGCGGGCGATTCGTGCTGCTGGAAGCTGTCAAAGTCGGCGGCCTCGGCCGACCAGGGCGCGATCAAGATCGCCGCGGCTGCAAGGTGGCGGGCCAGCCGTCCGTGGAAAAAGCCCTCCATGGCCCTTGCCCGCCCATGGGGGCGAACAACAGTCCACGTGGGCAACACCCGAAAACGCCGAGAGTTTTCGGGGTTGCCAGTCGCCGTATCCTGCGGCATCAGACTATTTTTACAGTCTGTTGACGGGGCCACTGCGGCGAATGAGGGCGGGGCGGTGGCGGATGGGGACATAGGCTGTGCTCGCTGGCGGTGGGGGAAAAGTAAAAAGTTGAGCATAGCAGCCTCCACTGAATTGGCTGGCGACTTGACAGGTGATCTTCCGAACACTACTGTACGGAAAACCACTTTTTGTTGCGGGCTGTCCGGTCATCATGTCATCCGTTACTGCCACTCCCAATTTTCGGCCCGGGGCCCGTCAGCTGCACGACCGTGTCCGGTCACTTGAGCGGCTCTGCCGAAGGGCGACCGGCGGGCAGGCTTCCCCGGCTGCGGTGACGGCTCTGGGGCAGACCATCATCAGCAGCGGGCTGCCGTCACTTGACCGGCTCTTGCCTCACGGAGGGATTCGGCTGGGCAGTCTCATTGACTGGCTGGAACCTGCTGCCGAATCGGGTATCGAAACGGCTGCCGGTGCGGCTGCCTTTGCCCTGGCGGTTGCCGTCAGGCTGCAAGCCGCCGACAGCCTGCCGGCGAGCCGGCCCATCGTGGTTGTTGACCGGGGCGGCCGGTTTTACCCGCCGGCGGTACTGCCCTGGCTGGCACCGGCCGAGCAGACAGCCTGGCACGGCGAGGCGGCAGCCAATCGACGGCAGCGGCGGACGGCCGGTGCCGTGGCATCACGGCGAAACCACCGACGGGAGCATGGTGGCACCCGTGCGGATCGACGGCTTTATGTCATCCGGCCGGACAGTGAAGCAGACGAGATGTGGGCGATTGACCAGGCGTTGCGATGCCCCGGGGTGGCGGCGGTGGTCGGCTGGCCGCAGCAGGTTGCAGCAACGCCGCAGCGACGCTGGCAACTCGCTGCAAAGGCCAGCGGTGTAGTGGGGCTGTTTGTGCGGCCGGCCGTAGCGCGGCATCAGCCCACCTGGTCTGAGGTTCGCGTGCAGGTGCAGCCTGCCGGTCCGGCTGATCTTGCGAATGATTCAGCCGGCAGGCTGTGGATAAAGTCGGCTGCCGCAGGACGCGGCGACCAGCAACCCGGAAAACCCTCGGTGTTTTCCGGTGTTGCTCAAGTGGACTGTTGTTCGCCCGCATGCGCGGGCAAGGGCCATGGAGGGCTTTTCCCACGGACAGTTAGCCCTTCCAGTTGGATCAACGTGCGGGCCTATCGGCTGGTGCGAGTCGGTGGTGGCTGGGAGGCCGCGACCGCGGTGGCGGAGCCGGCAACTGAATGTCTGCTCGACCTGACGAGTGGCCGGGAATGCCCCTGTCCCGCCGGCACCTCATCGCAGCCCAACTTGAGCAGGCAATCCAACTTGAGCAGGCAATCCAACTGGAAGGAGCTGGCATGCCGCGCATCATGACTATTTGGCTACCGCGTTGGCCGGTGCAGCGGATCTTGGTGGAGCAGCCGAGTCTCAGGTCGCAGCCGGTCTTCGTCTGTCGGCGGAATCATCGTGGCCTGCTGATGGTTGCCGCGTGGGCCTGGGCCATGCCGCCGGCAAGGCCTGCCGGTCGGCGGCCAGTCATCGAGCCGGGCATGTCGTTGGCTGAGGCGATGGCGGTGCTGGCGTCGGCTTACGGATCGCGGTCCTGCCGGATGGTCCATGTCGCCGACGAGGACGCCGTTGGCGATCGGCAGGCGCTCGAAACACTGGCCCGCTGGTCCCGCCGGTTTGCACCGGTGGTGGCGGTCGGGCCGTCCCCGCTTGGTAGTGCAGCAGGCAGGCTAACGGCTTCAGAGGTGGACACTGCCGCGAGTGACTGCCTGCAGCTTGATGTGACTGGCACGGCCGATTTTTTTGGTGGCGAGCCGGGACTCGCCCGGACGGCGGCCTGGACCCTGGCTGCCCGGGGGCTGCACGCCCGGGCTGCCATCGCCGACACCCCGGCCGCTTCGTGGGCAGCGGCTCGGCACACTGCTGCGGTGGCTGCGGCATGCACTCAGCAGCCGGCGCGGCGGCAGGGGCACTGGCTGAACCGTCAGCAGCGGTGGGTGGTGGTGCCACCGGGGCGACAACAGCAGCTGCTTGCCGGGCTGCCACTGGCGGCATTGCGACTGTCGGCCGAGGTGACTGCAGCTCTGGTCGAGGTGGGGGTTGAATCGATCGGCCACCTGCTGCAGCTGTCGCGGGCGAGCCTGCGGCAGCGGTTCGACCGGCTGGTGACGTTGCGGTTGGCAGCATTTCTGGGCGAGACGGCTGAGCCGTTGCAGCCTCCTGATGGTGAGCCACTCCCCACCTCCAGTCATACCTTTGATCTGCCGGTACTCAGCTGTGACCTTACCAGTGACGATCTGCCGGCATTGTGCGACCGGCTTGTCAGGGCCTGTCTGGGGCCCCTGGCTGTTTTGGGCAAAGGAGTCACCGGCCTGCAGGTGCGGCTGAATGGTGGAGGCAGCCGGCCACCGACGGTGATCGACGTCGGGCTGTTTCGGCCGGCAGCGTCAGCAGCACATCTGGTTGAGCTGATCATGCTGCGGCTGAGCCGCACCCGGCTGCCACGCGAGTTTGCCGGTGTGACGGTCGAGGTGGTGTCGGCCGCCCCCTTGCCCTGTCGGCAACAGCTGCTGTTCGACACCCCCGATTCAGCAGCAGCAGTCCAGGCAGGACCACAGGTAGCCGGTCTGCTCGATCGGCTGGCTAGCCGACTCGGCCGGGCGGCGGTGGTCGAGCCGCGGCTGCTGGCCGATGCCCAGCCCGAGGCGGCCTGGGCAGCGGTGCCGGTTGCGGGGGTCGCAGGTTTGCCCCCGGCCCGGGTAGCCAGTGGCCGGGCCGGCAAGGAGGGGGCAGCAGGAACTGCTTCGGCTGGTGGCTCGTGCCGACCAACCTTCATCCTGCCCCGGCCGCAGCCGCTGGAAGTGCTGGCGGTTGCGCCTGAGGGGCCACCGGTGCGATTCCGCTGGCGGGGGCGGCTGCATGACGTGGCCCAGGTCCGCGGGCCAGAACGGATCGAAACGGCCTGGTGGCGGGGGCCGACGGTGCGGCGGGACTATTACATCGTCGAGACCGGTGGCGGCGGTCGCTTCTGGCTGTTCCGCGGCCTCCGTCAACAGACCTGGTTTTTGCATGGGACGTTCGGCTGAAAGCTGAGGAGGTGATCGAAATGGTCCAGCCAGTGAATGACCGTGGCGGCTATGCCGAGCTGCACTGCACCAGCAATTTTTCCTTCCTCCAGGGCGGTTCGCATCCGGAGGAGCTGGTGACCCGGGCGGCGGCACTCGGCTATGCCGCAGTGGCCATCACCGACCGGGGCAGCCTGTCGGGGATCGTACGGGCCCATGCCGCTGCCAAGGAGGCGGGCATCAAGCTGATTGTCGGGGCGGTGGTCGAGCCGGTCGATGCGGTGCCACTGGTGCTGTGGGCCGCCAATGCCACCGGCTATGCCAATCTCTGCCGGCTACTGACAGCCGGTCTGATGAAGCACGAGCCGCCACGGCAGGGGGATGAGGACCAGCCGACGGCATGGTCCGGCGGTGACGATACTGGCTGCCGGCTGACTGCCGACGAGGTTGCCGCTCATGCTGAAGGGCTACTGGCCGGGCTGCCGCTGGCCCGGCTGCCCGCCACGGACGAGTCGGCAGTCACGGCCATTCGAGCCTGGCAGGAACGGCTGGGCGACAGGCTCTACGGCCTGGCTGAGGTGGCCCGTGAAGGAGACGACCACGAGCGGCTGGAGGCCTTTGCTCGGCTCAGCCGCTGCACCCGGCTGCGATTGGTGGCGGCAGGTGATGTCCGCTACCACGACCGTAACCGGCAGCCGCTTCATGACGCCCTGGCTGCGGTGCGACACGGCGGTACGGTCGAGGCGGTGCGGGCCCGGCTGCTCGCCAACGGTGAGCGGCATCTGCAGGAGCCCGAGCGGATCAACGACCGCTTTGCCGGCCTGCCGGGGGCAGTGGCCCGCACGCTTGAGGTGGCCGACCGCTGCCATTTCTCACTCGATGAACTCCGCTATGAATATCCCGATGCCAGTGTGCCGGCCGGACGGACGCCGGGGGCATATCTGGCCGAGCTGAGCTGGAAGGGGGCCCGTCAACGGTATCCCAACGGGGTGCCAATGAAGGTGGCCGACCTTCTCGAGCACGAGCTGGCGCTTGTCACGGAGCTGGGCTATGAGGCCTACTTCCTCACGGTCTTTGACCTGGTGCGGTTCGCCCGCCGACGAGGCATTCTCTGCCAGGGGCGTGGGTCGGCGGCCAACTCGGCCATCTGCTACTGCCTGGGCATCACCTCGGTCGATCCCGCCCGGATGAGTGTGCTGTTTGAGCGATTTGTCAGCCGGGAACGGCAGGAGGCCCCCGATATCGACATCGACTTTGAGCATCACCGGCGGGAGGAGGTGCTGCAGTATCTCTATGGCACCTATGGCCGCATGCGGGCGGCGATGACCGCTGAGGTGATCTGCTATCGGCTGCGGTCGGCTGTTCGGGATCTGGCCAAGGTGCTTGGCTTTTCCCTCGACCGGGTCGAGCGACTGGCCCGGGTGCTCGATGTAGGGGACACGCTTGAGCATCTGCCCGGCCGGCTGGCTGAGGCGGGGCTCGACCCGGCCAGTGAGGCTGGCAGCCGGCTGGTGACCCTGGCTGGCCAGCTGGTCGGCTTTCCCAGGCATCTTGGCCAGCATGTCGGGGGCATGGTGATGACCCGAGGCGACCTCTGTGAGCTGGTGCCGATTCAGCCGGCCACCATGACTGGTCGGACCGTCATCCAGTGGGACAAGAACGACCTCGACGAACTTGGCATGTTGAAGGTGGACTGTCTGGCGCTCGGCATGCTGACGGCAATTCGGCGGGCCTTCGACCTAGTGGAACAGGCCGGTGGCCCCCAGCTGACGCTGGCCACCGTGCCGGCAGAGGATCCGGCCGTCTATGAGATGGTGTCGCGGGCCGACACCGTCGGGGTGTTCCAGATCGAGAGCCGGGCCCAGCGGACCATGCTGCCCCGGCTGAAGCCGACCTGTTTCTATGACTTAGTGATCGAAGTGGCGATCGTGCGGCCGGGGCCGATTCAGGGGGACATGGTTCACCCTTACCTGCGGCGGCGGCAGGGGGATGAGCCGGTGCACTATCCCAACCGGGCGATCCGGGAGGTGCTGGAAAAGACGCTCGGGGTGCCGCTGTTCCAGGAGCAGGCGATGCGACTGGCGGTGGTGGCGGCCGGCTTCACCCCGGGGGAGGCCGATCAGCTGCGCCGGGCGATGGGAGCCTGGCGACGTCCGGGTGTGATCGACGAGTTTCACCGCCGGCTGGTCGATGGCATGCTGGCCCGTGGGCTTTCGCGGACCTTTGCCGAGCAGGTCTTTCAGCAGCTGCGGGGCTTTGGTGAATATGGCTTTCCCGAGTCGCATGCCGCCAGCTTCGCCCTGCTGGTCTATGTGTCGGCCTGGCTGAAGCGGCACCATCCGGCTGCCTTCACTGCTGCCCTGCTCGGCAGCCAACCGATGGGCTTCTATGCCCCCGCCCAGCTGGTGCGGGATGCACGGGAGCATGGGGTGGCCGTCCTGCCGGTCTGCGTACAGGCCAGCGGCTGGCAGGCAACGCTGGAAGTTGACGGAAAGGGGGCTGAGGCCGACATCTCGCAACCGGCGATCCGGCTGGGGCTGGAGCAGGTGCATGGATTGGGCGAAACGGCCGGCCGGCGGATTGAGCAGGTCCGGCGGGCCGGGCCGTTTGCCAGTGTCGATGATCTCTCGCGGCGGTGCCGGCTCGACCGTGATGAGCTGCTGCATCTGGCCCGAGCCGGAGCCCTGAAGAGCTTGGCTGCCGACCGGCGGCAGGCGGTCTGGCGGGCCATGCAGCGGCAGCCGGAGCCGGGTAGCATGCCACTGTTTGAGGCGGTGGACGGTGGGCTGCTGCCGGCTGAACCTGGTGCGACAGCTGCAGAGCCTGGGCTGCCACCGGCCACTCCGCTGGAGGAGGTGATTGCCGACTATCGCACAGCAGGGCTGTCGCTGACGGCCCATCCACTGCAGTTTGCTCGTCGTCAGCTGGCCCGGGAGGGCGTGGTCACAGCGGCCGTCGCTGCGGCCCTGCCCGAGGGCCGCAGGGTCAAAGTCGCCGGGGTGGTGCTTTCACGGCAGCGGCCGGCCACCGCGAAGGGGACGATCTTTCTGTCGATCGAGGACGAGAGCGGGGTGGCCAATGTCGTGGTGCGGACGGCGGTCTGGCAGCAGTGCGGGCCGCAGGATCGCCGGGCGGCGGCTCTGCTAGTGGTGGGGCGGGTGCAGCGGCGTGGAGCGGTGGTGCATCTGCTGGCAACGCGGCTGACCGCCTGTCAGACCCCGGCCGAATCGTCCCCTGGCCAGGCTGAACGTGAGCCACTGGTTGTCGGTCTGCCCCGGATGTCCCGGGATTTCTGCTGAACCAGCAACGCCGGTTACCCGGTGTGCCAGTTCATTTCTGCCGAACTGTTTGTGATACGTTTTGCCTCATCATTGCAGTACCAGCCGCCTGAGGATCCCCCGAATCACCATGCCACCAAGCACGATCAGGCCCGTTATCAGCACCGATTTGCCGCTCGGTCCGGCCATCCGGGGGAAGGTGCGTGACTGCTACCGGCTGGAAGGGGCGGAGGGCCCGCGGCTACTGATCATCAGCACCGACCGCATCAGTGCGTTTGACTGGGTGCTGCCGACGCCGATTCCTGACAAGGGCAAGGTGCTGACCGCCGTGTCGGCCTTCTGGTTCGACTGGCTGAGCCGACTGCCTGAGCCGGTGCCGCACCATCTGCTCACCACTGATGTCGATACGATGGGGCTTCCGGCGGAAATTGACCGCGAGCCGCTGCGGGGACGGTCGATGCTGGTGACCGCTGCCGAGGTGGTGCCGTTTGAGTGTGTGGTGCGGGGCTGGCTGGCCGGCTCGGGATTGAGCGAATATCAGCAGCAGGGCACGGTCTGCGGGCTGCCGCTGCCGCCGGGGATCGAACCGGGTGGCCGGCTACCCGAGCCAATTTTCACGCCGGCAACCAAGGCGATCGAGGGACACGATGAAAATGTGGCGTTTACCGAAATGGTCGACGCCCTCGGTCCGCCCGCGGAGCTGCTCCGCAGCCGCAGTCTGGCGGTTTATGAGGCGGCTGCCGCCTTCGCCGCCGAGCGGGGAATCGTGCTGGCTGACACAAAGTTTGAGTGGGGCTACGATGCCGAGGGCCAGCTACTGCTGGTCGACGAGGTGCTCACCCCGGACAGTTCTCGCTTCTGGCCAGCTGCGACCGCCGGCCAGGGCCGGGTGCCCGACTCGTACGACAAGCAGTTTGTCCGCGATTATTTGGCCGGCTGCCAGTGGGACCGGTCGAGCCCGCCCCCTCCCCTGCCCCCGGAAATCGTCGCACGCACCCGCGAGAAATACCTAGAAGTCTGTCGACAACTCACCGGCGGACTGCCGGAGGGGATCACATGCTGACTGACCGGCGACGGGATCATTCAGTCGAAATACCTGGACGAGCGAAATACGTGGAAGAAGCCTCGCGATCCGTCCGAGGGAGCGGTCGGCCGACCGTCTCTGGTTGGCTCCGGAAAACACCACCCATCGCGCTTGCCCGTAAATGCAGGCGATAAACAGACCACGAAATCAGACCTCAGAATCCAAGGTTTTTCGGGGGTGGCTGCCGCTGCATCCAAGCGGCGGGGCACTTTATTCACAGGCTGCTAAACTGCCGGGAATAGGAGTGGCCGGCTTGTTGGCGGACACTCCGCTGTTCTGTCGTGATCCCCACTTTTTGTGAGCCTGGCTTGCCGATGCTGCGTTACTGGACTGCTGGTGAATCTCATGGGCCCGCACTCACTGCGCTGGTCGACGGCTTTCCGGCCGGTCTCCCCGTCGATACCGGCCTGATCGACGCTGAACTGCAGCGGCGGCAAGGGGGCTATGGCCGAGGCGGCCGACAGCGGATCGAGACCGATACGGTGACCTTTTTGTCTGGGCTCTGGCAGGGCAGGACACTTGGCAGCCCGCTGACGCTCCAGGTGATCAATCGTGATGCGAAGCTCGAGAAACTGGAGGACATTGAGCGTCCTCGGCCGGGGCATGCTGACCTTCCGGGGGCGGTCAAACATCTTGGCGGGGTGCGGGCCGTGCTTGAGCGGGCCAGTGCCCGCGAGACAGCCGCCCGGGTGGCCGCCGGTGGCCTGGCCCGTCAGTTGCTGGCCGTCTTCGGGATTGAAGTGGCTGGCTGGGTGACCGAGTTGGGGGGCGTTGTGCTGGGAGACCGGACCGGCAGCCTGCCGGACCTCCGTCGGCTCCGCGATGGAAGTGCGATTTATTCACTGCACCCGGAGCGGGACGATGAGGTGACCGAACTGATCGATCGAATCGGCAAGGAGGGCGATACGCTTGGCGGCATCGTCGAGGTCCGTGTGGAGGGGCTGCCAATCGGCCTTGGAACCCATGCCCAGTGGGACCGGAAGCTCGATGGCCAGTTGGCCCAGGCGGTAATGGCGGTTCAGGCGATCAAGGGTGTTGAAATTGGCATGGGCTTTGAAACTGCCCGCCGCCGCGGGTCGGAGGTGCACGACCCCATTCATTACGACGCCGATCAGCAGGCCGGGCCAACGCTCGGTTTTGTCAGGCCCACGAATAATGCCGGCGGCCTCGAGGCCGGCATCACCAACGGCCAGCCGCTCGTGGTGCGGGCTGCCATGAAGCCGATCAGCACCCTGCGGAAGCCACTTGCTTCGATCAATCTGACCACGAAGCAGCCGGAAGCCGCTGCCTACGAACGCAGCGACGTCTGTGCCGTCAGTGCCTGCAGCGTGATCATCGAAAATGTGGTGGCGTTCACGGTGGCGGCGGCTCTGGTCGATAAATTCGGGGGCGATAGCGTGGAGGAGATGCAGGCCCGCTGGAGGCTGTTCGGTGAGTTGGCGACTCATCGCTGAGCGTGCGGCGGTGGGGCCCGGCCCCGCGCCGGCGTTGCCGGGCGTCTGACGGCGATTGCCGGGACAAACTCCGTTGACTCGCAGTTGAACAGCCGGAATCATCGGATGCGGAGCGTCCCGTGATCGGATGAGGATGAAAAGCACGGGAGTGAGCAGGGATGTTCATCGAGCAGTCGGCGACGCGGCTCTGGCGGATTCGGGTCGGCTTTGTGCTGCTCTGCCTGGTCCCGACGATTGGTCTCAGCGGCTGGGCCGTGCGGCGGCATTCGGTCGCCCATCGGCAGGCAGCGGCGGCGGCGGCCACGCGGCTGCTCGGCACAGAGGTGACGATTGCGGGCGTTGGCCACCCGCGGCCCGGCTGCTTCCGACTGACCGGAGTGCGGCTGGAAGGGATGCCGCTGGGGCAGGTTGAGGTTGAGTCGACGCCCACGGAGGTTCGGCTCCGGCTCGATCGCTGTGATTGTCGCCCCGCGCTGATGCGGCTGGTGGCCAGGCTGGGCAACCGCTGGCTGACTGAACCGGCTCGGTTTGCTCGCAACGCGGTCATCGAAATCGATGACCTGTCGTGGGAGAAAAATGCTGGTGATGAACCCTCGGCTCGGCCCGTGAGGCTGGAATGTGTTGCCGCCGGCAAGGGCCGCGCCGTGCGGATCGTCTCGCCAACCCGGGCTGCCGATGAAATTCGTATTGTCCGTACAATTGAATCGTCGCTCCCGCAGGGCCAGAGCCGTTGGGAAGTCGACGCGACCCTGACCGAGCCGGTGCCGGTGGCCGTTCTCATCGCCGTCCTTGAGCAGTCGCCGCTGGCGGGCTGGAGGCTCGGGCAAGGGGCGACAATCGCAGGTTCCATGCAGTCGGCTGCGACCGCCGGCAGTTGGGCCGGAGAGGCGAGTGGCCGAGTGACCGGTGCCGATCTGGCAGCGGTCACGGCATCGCTGCCTTACCGGGCCGACGGAGTCGCGACACTCGACGTCGGCAGTCTGATCTGGGCCGACAACCGGGTGACGGCGGCCGACCTCACGCTGACGGCACCGCGGGGGATGCTGGCCCAGGAATGGCTGGATGGTCTGATTAGCATCATCGGCTGCCGGGCTGCTCCAGCGGCTCTCGAACGAACTGCCGCCGAGCCACGGGAATTCGAGCGGCTCGCCCTCCGGCTTGATCTTGACGGGAATGGAGCCCGCCTCCGCGCCGAGCCACAGCGGGCCGGCTGCCTGGTCGAATCACAGGGATTGCCGCTGGTTTTCGAGCCTCAAGCTGCTGTGACACTGGACCGCTTGGCCTGGCTGTTGTCAGGAACGCGGGCCGCCGCAGTGCCAGGCACTCCCGTTTCGGCCTGGCTGCTATCGGTGCTCCCGCTGCCGCAGACCAGCCGGTGATTTGCCGTCAAAAAATAGCTATGATCCTCGCACCTCCCCGCAGCCGTGGTACTGGCCCGAGGGCGACCCTCTCCAGACCGCAGCTTTCCACACTGTCGCCCCCGGAGGCGTTCGCAATGGGCTGCCGACCAGCTTCTTGACGCAGTTTTGACATTGTGGCGACCTGCCGCCGACCTCGTCTGCTAGGACCTGCAGGTGGAAAAACGACAATCTTCGTTACGGCCCAAGGGTCGGTTTCCGAATCTTACTGCCCTTCGAGGTGAAAACTGATGACACCCAGCACGCTGTCTCCGCCGCCGGCTCCTTCCCGGGGCGGCATCGATCTAAACGCCGAAGACTGTCAGTTTGGTCGCTCAGCGGTGCATGCTCCTGATGAACTTGAGGTGGCCGCTGCCACTGATGGAGCGGTGGTCTCCGCCGCTGAGCCTCGCGTCGACGGAGTTGGCAAGGGCACCGCAGGGATCGACTGGCCGACGCTCATCTGGATCGGTGGGATTCACGTCGCGGCGTTGTTTGCGCCGCTCTATTTCACCTGGTCCGGTTTGGCAATCTGTCTGGCGCTCTATTGGGTGACCGGCTGCCTGGGCGTCACCCTTGGCTATCATCGCCTGCTCACGCACGGCAGCTTTGTCACCTCGACGCCAATGCGGTGGTTTTTCGCGTTTGTCGGCGGTATTTCGGGCGAGGGGTCAGCCGTTGTCTGGGTGGCCAACCACCGCAAGCACCACGCCTTCAGCGATCAGGAAGGGGATCCGCACAGCCCCCGTGATGGTGGGCTGTGGAGTCACGTGCTCTGGCTGTTCCCCAAGCACACGGCCGCAGAGGTCGCTGCTCATGTCAAACGCTGGGCGCCCGATCTGGCCCGCGACTCGGGGGCGATGTTCTTTCACCGCACTTTTTTGCTCTGGCACTTTTTGATCGGCGGTGGGCTGCTGGCGGCCGGCTGGGCCGCCTACGGCCCTGAGGTTGGCATCTCCTGGCTGCTCTGGGGGCTGGCGGTGCGAATGGTGATCGTGTTTCACGTCACCTGGCTGGTGAACTCGGCCACCCACATCTGGGGCTACCGGAACTACGAAACGACTGACGATTCCCGGAACCTCTGGTGGGTAGGTCTGCTCGCCTTCGGTGAGGGCTGGCACAACAACCACCACGCTTTTCAGCGGATGGCCGCCCATGGTCACAAATGGTGGGAAATCGATATCACCTATTGGGTCATTCTGGGCTTGGAGCGGCTGGGGCTGGCCTGGAATGTTGTCCACAAACCGCACGGCGTCGGCCGCCGCGAACGGTGAAAAGGCCGGCCGGTTGCAAAAAGCCCGCCGACCGCTACACTCTGCGATTCACACTGAAAGATGAAACACCTACTGGTCGCCTGCGGAGGGCGAGCGAACTGATGTCGTTGACCAAGGAACGCAAACAGGAGTTGATCGGCGCCCACCGGCGAGGGCAGGAAGATACGGGCTCTGCTGAAGTGCAGATCGCCCTCCTCACTGCCCGGATCACTCACCTGACCGAACATTTCAAGAAGCACGCCAAAGACTTTGCGAGCCGTCGCGGACTGTTGATGATGGTGAGCCGGCGACGGCGGCTGCTTGACTATCTGAAGCGGGTCGCGCCCCAGCGGTACCTCGACATCATCCGCAGCCTCGGGATTCGCAAGTGACGTCCGATTGGTGCTACCGATCGGTTTCATGAGCGTCTGCCTCGCAGCTTTTCATCGGTTGGCGATCGACAGCATTGTCCATCCGATGGGTGACGGTGCCGGATCAATCCGGCACTGGTCGGCTTGCGGTTTGCAGACCCGACGGGGTTCTATCTTTCAGCGTGGCGGTTGCCACCGACTTCCGCGCGTCCCGTATAGGCTGGCATTGCCGGTCGGCGGGCCGCTGGACGATGATGCGAACATCAGTGTGGCGCTGAATTGAGGCATCGCCGGGACGCGACCAGGGCCATCGGGGCCCGGTCGGAACGGTCTGAATGCGGGACAAAAATTGTTGTTTTGAAGGTTTGAAGGAAGGAAGAGAAGACTGTGAAGCATCGCGTTGAACGAAATATTGGTCAGGGAACCCTGAGCATCGAAACTGGCCTGCTGGCCAAGCAGGCCGCCGGCAGTGTGCTGGTGGCCTACGGTGAGACGACCGTGCTGGTGGCAACAGCCACCGGTGCCCCCCGCGCCGGAATCGACTTTTTTCCTCTCACCTGCGACTACCGCGAGCGAACCGCAGCCGCTGGCAAGTTTCCGGGCGGCTTCCTCAAGCGGGAGGGGCGGCCGACCATGAAGGAGACCCTCACCAGCCGGCTCATCGACCGCCCGATCCGGCCGCTGTTTCCCGAGGGCTTCCATGACGAGGTTCAGGTTCAGGCGCAGACGCTTTCCAGCGACCGGCAGAACGATGCTGATGTGCTGGCGATGATCGGCGCCTCGGCGGCTCTGTCGATTTCGCCCCTGCCCTTCCAAGGGCCGTTGGGCAGTGTCCGGCTGGCTCAAATCGACGGCCAGTTCGTCCCCTTCCCGACGCAGGATCAACTTGAGGAGAGCGATCTCGACCTGGTTGTCTCGGGTAGCAAAACGGCGATTCTGATGATCGAGGGCTTTGCCCGCGAGATGCCGGAAGACCGGATGCTTGAGGCCTTGGAAGAAGCTCATCGCATCATCGTCACAATCTGCGAAATGCAGGACGAACTGGTGGCCAAGGCCGGTAAGCCCAAAAAGCAGTACGAACTGCCCGACTATGGGCCGCTGCGGCAGCGGCTGACAACCGCCTATTACGCCGACCTCAAAACGGCTGAGGCGGTGCCAGGTAAACAGGATCGGGCTGAAGCTGTTAAGGCCGTGAAGGAGCGGGCCAAGGCAGAGGTGCTGGCGGCCGATCCGGCTGCCGCCGAAGCGGTCGACGAAGCCGACTTCTCGCATGTCTGGCATGCCCTTGAAGAGCAGGCCGTCCGCGAACTCATTTTGGCTGGCACCAGGCCCGATGGCCGCGACTCCAAGTCGCTGCGGCCGATCGAGTGTGCCGTGGACATCCTGCCGCGGGTCCACGGTTCGGCTCTATTTCAGCGGGGTGAGACCCAGGCGCTGGTCACCATCACGCTGGGGACCGGCAAGGATGAGCAGCGGGTCGACGGCCTGATCGACGAGTATTCCAAGAAGTTCATGCTCGACTACTACTTCCCCTCGTATTCGGTGGGCGAAGTGCGGCCGATCCGCGGGCCGGGCCGGCGGGAAATCGGTCACGGGGCACTCGCCGAGCGGAGCGTGAAGCCGGTGCTGCCCGATCCGGATGAGTTTCCTTACACGATTCGCGTCATCTCCGACATTCTCGAATCAAACGGATCAAGTTCGATGGCGTCGGTCTGTGGCGCGACCCTCGGGCTGATGGCAGCCGGTGTGCCGATCACCAATCCGGTGGCGGGCATATCGGTCGGTCTGGTGAAGCAGTCGGAGGACGAGTGGACACTGCTGACCGACATCATCGGGGACGAAGACCACTACGGTGACATGGACTTCAAGATTTCGGGTTCACAAAATGGCATCACCGGGATCCAGCTCGACCTCAAGATCAACGGCATCTCGCCGGCGATCATCAAGGCGACACTGGCCCAGTCCCGTGAGGCCCGGCTAGAGATTCTGCGGGCCATGCTCTCGGCCATTCGCCGGCCCCGGGAAGAACCCTCGGCCTGGGCGCCACGGCTGATCCGGACCCATATCAACCCCGAGAAGATTGGTCTGCTGATCGGTCCCGGTGGCAAGACCATCCGGGCCATCCAGGAGTCGACCGGTGCGAACATCGAGGTTGAGGACGATGGCACAGTGACGGTTGCCAGCCACGATGCTGAGGGGGCAGCAGCTGCCCTCGCCAAGGTGGAAGCCCTCACTGCATCGATTCAAATCGGCCGGATTTACGAAGGCCGGGTCACGAGTGTCAAGGACTTCGGTGCCTTTGTCGAACTGGTCCCGGGTAAGGATGGCCTCTGCCACATCAGTGAACTTTCCACCGAGTATGTCGGCAATGTCGGCGATGTCTGCCGGGTGGGTGACATGATGCGGGTGAAGGTGATCGCAGTGGACGAGCAGGACCGGGTGAAGCTGAGCCGGCGGGCCGCCATGGAGGAGGTTGCCCCCGAGCCGGAACCGGCCGCCGAATAGCCGAGTATGCCAATCATGGCTGACCCAGCGGTGCTTACCGAACGACCTGCGACAGACAGCGATACCTACGCTGAACTCGTGAAGCTCGTCAGTGAGCTCGCCCATGAGATCCGCAACCCCCTGTCGAGCATCCGGCTCAACATGGAACTGCT
>Ga0180434_10002601_pt1 | contig 23813 bp, 22 predicted proteins | sample SS_ome_7_FD_132453 | JGI IMG/M metagenome (GOLD analysis project Ga0180434, IMG submission 132453) | Hypersaline lake sediment archaeal communities from the Salton Sea, California, USA - SS_1_D_2 metaG | ecosystem: Environmental > Aquatic > Non-marine Saline and Alkaline > Hypersaline >... | reverse complement strand
CAAAAGGTTAATCCTATTGAAAAAATCATTACCAAAAAAATAAAACCTTGATAATAAAGATACGGAATTATAGCAATGCTAGAAATACCAATAATAGATTGGGCTAATAACAATTGCGGAGCATACGGTAAAATTCCTTGAGTAATTGACGAGAAAATATCCAACAAACATGCTTGACGTTTGTTTTCAATGCCGGCTCGGTTGCCAATACGATGAACAAACGGTCCAGCTATTAAAATAGCAAGTGTATTGATTGTAGCAACAACATTGACTAAAAATACCGTAACTGCACTGGCAACTTCAGCGCCACCTTTAGTTTTTGTGTTTTTACCAACGTGCCTCAAAATATATGTAATACCACCATTAAACTCAACAATTCTTGAAAGTCCTGATATGAGTAATGCAACTATCATAACTTCATCTATAGCCCTATCGAGCACAAAGCCCTTGAGTGGCAACATGGTACTTTCCAAAAACGAAAATTCTCCTAAAACTACTCCCAATCCAAGCGCAATCATAATCGCAACAAGAAGTACTCCAACAATATTAAACCCCAAAAACGCGAGAGTGAGAACAAAAACATACGGCACAATTACAATAAAATCGCGTATGACAATTGATTGAAGATTAAGCTGCACACAACCTGATAGATAAAATGAATTTGCATACATCAATGCAATAATCGTTAGCAATGACGCAATTGCAACAAGAAAAAGGTTTGCAATAAATTTGTCATACGGCTTGCTTCCGGTTGTTTTGGTTGAAGCAATCGTAGTATCAGATGTAAACGATAAATTATCACCAAGCATGGCAGCACCAACAACAGTTCCTGCCATAAATGGAAGTGGAAAACCAATTTTTTGCGCAATTACAACACCTATCGGCAAAAAGGTTGCGATCGTTCCCATCGATGAACCAATAGCAGTTGCAAATATTGCAGTAATAACAAAAAATCCAGGTAAAACATAATGGCATGGCAATACGGTCAAACTAATACAGGCTGCAGACTCCGTTGCGCCAATCAACTTTAAAACATACGTAAAGATAGATGCTTCGATAAAAATCAGCGTCATTACAACAACAAAATGATTTGAGCAACCTTCAATAAATACTTTAACCTTTTTGTTAAAACCAATTTTTGAACCAAATGTGAAAAATGAAACAATGATTGCAACCAAGCATGCATAAATAGGAGAGAATTGAGAATCAAACCAAACCGCTGAAACAAAAAAAAGCCCCACAAAAACGAAAAATGGTAAAAGAGCTAACAATCTCCCCTCTTGCTTCATATCATCATCCTTTAATTGAGCCGCTTTCGTAAAAACAATAAATAATTCTTTATGATGCTAAAAAATTCTTACTTGTTGAGTCAAGAGGGGGAGCACCCCTTGAATATTTTTTCTATTTAAAATTATACATATGGTATAGATATTATGCACGGCTCATGCGATTTTAAGGGCTTATTATGAATGAAAAATTATCTAAAAAAGTTTTAATGGCTGCGATTTCCCTAGCCACTTTAGTTTTAGCAGGATGCCTTTTAACCAACTGCGGAATCAACGATAGCGACAATACAACTAATCTTAATTTTTTGGCACAAAAATACGAAGAACAAGAGATAATGGATTTTAAAATTAATCCAAGCACACATCTTGATATTCACATCAGTGCTGGATCAATAAATATTAAAGAATCTCCAGATAAAAAATTTCATCTCATATTTACAAAAAAATCTACGAACAAAGAGCATCTCAAACAGTTAAATGTTTCGATTGATCAATATGATAGTATCTTATCACTTAAAAGCACCTGGAAAAGTTCTACATACCAAAATTGTTCGGTTAATTGCGATATTTTAATTCCCAGCCCAGTCAATCAAATAACAACCAAAATATCTACTGGCAGCATCAAAATTGAGGGGATTATGGCCCAAATTGATGCGTCGAACAGAGCTGGAAGTATATATATCTCACAAAAAAATGGACCTCAACCAAATATCAACGCACATGCTTCATCAGGAAGTATTACCGTAGAAAATGCAAGCGGAGAAGTTAACGCTAAAACAAAATCTGGTAGCATTAAAATAACACAACAACTTAGCATGCAAAAACCTGTCTCTACACAAACTTATTCGGGCTCAATCAAAATAAAGCATGCAGGAGGAAACGTAAAAGCCGAGACAAAATCAGGATCCATTTATTTATCATTGCAAAATATTCATGGATTAATTAAAACAAAAACATCATCCGGGGGAATTCACATACTCGATTCAAACGGAAGAACCGTTATGAAAAAACATAACGGTTCTGTATCGATACCTGCAAATAACAAATAATCTCAATCTTATTCAAGCTTTCCCATAAGATCTTCCCAACAAGAATGTGCTTTTTTTAGATCTTCCTGATGTTTCTGTAATTTCGATGCAGCGGACTCATATTCAGAAGTCCCATAGTCAAGAGATGCAAACTCTTGCGAAATCCGTTCTATCTTTTCTTCCAGTTTTTTTATTTTTGATTCAACACGCCCAAGTTCTTTTCTAGTTTTATAACAGGACCCTGAAGATTCTTTCTTTGCGGTCTTTTCGGTTGAAGCCTTTTTTGAGGCGGTCTTTTCGGGCAATGATTCAAGATGCTTTTTATGATACAAAAAAGTATCATAATTTCCTGAATATGAATAAAGATTTTCAGGAGTTAGTTCAATAATATCTGTTGCAAGATCATTCAAAAAGTTGCGATCATGAGAAACAAATATAATTGTTCCTTTATAATTTTTAAGAACATCACATAGTATCTTTTTTGACGGAATGTCCAAATGGTTTGTAGGTTCATCCAGAATAAGGATATTCGCATTTTGCAAAAGAACTTTGACCATCGCAACACGATTTTTTTCGCCACCACTCAAAACGCCAATCTTTTTGTTAACATCGTCACCGCTGAACAAAAATGCACCTAACAGGGTTCGAGCTCTAGCTCGCGCGTCTGCCGTTGCACATGCAGATTCCACTTCTTCCAAAATAGTATTGTCTAAATTTAATGTTTGATTCTGATCCTGTTCAAAAAAAACGGGCGTTACATTATGACCAAACTCAAAATTGCCATTATCCGGCTTATATTTCCCCATAATTACGTTTAAAAAGGTACTTTTTCCGGCACCGTTGGGAGCAACAATAGCAACTTTTTGGCCCCTCATAACTTTGCATGTTGCATGCTCAAATATTTTTTGCCGACCAAACGCAAAACCAAGATCAGAAACATCAAGAACAACTTTTCCCGATCGAACAACAGACGGAAGGCTAAAATTAACACTCTTTTGCTCATGTTCTAGCTCAATTTTTTCGACTCGTTTGAGCTGCTTGACCATGCTTTGAACCATACTCGCTTTTGATGCTTTTGCTCTAAACCGATCAATAACGGACTGCTGCTTTTTTAAAAACTTCTGTTGTTCCGCATATTTTTTTTCAAGAATAGCGGTATTTTCTTCTTTTTGCGTAATATAATCGCGGTAATTTCCATTGAAAACATTGAGCCTACCCTGAGAAATTTCAAAAATATAATCACACACATTGTTCAAAAAATATTCGTCATGAGAAACGAGAATAAAACCGAATGGAGCTGACTTTAAAAACTCCGCAAACCACTCTTTTGCAAAAAGATCGAGATGATTTGTCGGTTCATCAAAAAGATAAAAATCTGCACGTTGCAACAATAATTTTGCAAGAACTAAACGCATTTTCCAACCGACACTTAATGTTGAAACGCAGTCATTAAGATGCTCCGGTTTAAAACCAAGCCCTATCAACATCTGTTCAGCTTGAACACGCTTACCATCATAATCATATTCATATAAATCATGATGTAATGCAGCCCAACATTCTAATTGAGCAGAATCTGCAGTTTTATTTTCAACCGCAGGCTCCAAAACTCTAAACTCATCAACAAATCTACTCAGTTCAGGATATGCACATAAGGCCTCATAAATGATTGACCTTTTTGATGCCAAGACAACATCTTGCGGCAAAAATGCGTAATTAAAGGCTGCAGGCATATCAACAGTTCCATTGTCAAGATGTTGCTGACCAGCAATTGCTTTGAGTAATGTAGTTTTTCCAGAACCATTTCTACCAACCAAACCGATTTTTTGATGAGGCATAACAACTTGTGAAACATCATCAAAAACTATCTGTTCACCAAAAGAAAGGTCTATATTTTTTAATTGAATCATATATATCGACTAAAATATTTAAAATTATTTACCAAATAAAACGCGTTCATTTTCTAATTGTAACATTTTTTGCATTCTGCGTCAAAGAATTAGATAGTACCAACGTTCTTTTTCAGTCATGACAATAATATATATATTTGCTATCATTAAACTAAATTATTAACCTCTCTAATCTGCGGATTTAACATGAATATTATCGAAAAAATTCAACAATCATTTTCCTTGTTCTTAGAACAACATTTTAGCTTAGAAAAAGATCTGGCAACAAACTATAATTTTGAACTAAATGTAGACGAATCTAAAGCGCAATTTGGCGATCTTAGCTCCAATGCAGCTCTTATTTTGGCAAAAAAACTCAAAAAAAATCCTAGAGTTATCGCACAAGAAATCATAGATTCATTTAAACACGAAGACCTCAAAGATCTTAATGTTGCCGGTGCAGGTTTCATAAACGCTTTTCTTACCGATACCGCGCTGCAAACATTAGCTCACGAACTTTTTGACAAAAAAGAAACGTTTTTTAAAACAAATCAAATAAAACAACCTCAAAATTATAATGTTGAATTTGTAAGTGCTAACCCTACCGGACCACTTCATTTTGGGCATGGCCGCGGGGGAATAATTGGTGATGTTGTTGGTAATATTCTTAAATTTGTCGGCAATAACGTTACCAAAGAGTTTTATGTAAATGATGCCGGCAATCAAATTCAAAAACTAGCAGCATCATTTAAAATTCGTTGCGAACAACAACTGGGAAAAGATGTTACCTTACCCGAGGATGCATATCATGGAGAATATCTCTCTCAACTTGCACAAGAATGCGTTAAAGAATATGGCAACAATATATTAGAAAAACCAGACTCATTTTTTGCCGATTATGCAAAAGAAAAAATGATGGCTCAACAAGAACAAACACTTAACGACTACGGTATTAATTTTGATATATGGTTTTCTGAAAAAACATTACATCAAACAAACACAATCGAACATGCAATCGAAACTCTTGAAAAAAATGGATATGTATACGAAAAAGATGGAGCATTGTGGTTTGCTTCAACAAAATTTGGCGACGATAAAGATCGAGTCATAAGAAAATCAACCGGTGAATGGACATATATGGCTCCCGACATTGCATATATGGTCAACAAAGTTGAACGTGGATTCAATCATCTGATTATGATACTCGGCCATGATCATCACAGTTATGCTGTTAGATTAGAAGCCGTTCGCCAAGCATTAAATCTTAAAGCACCACTTGATGTTATTCTCTATCAATTGGTAAAGATAAAAGAAGGTGGCCAATTTATGCGTATGTCAAAACGCGCAGGCCGAATGATTACATTACGCGATATCATAGAAACAGTCGGAAAAGATGTAGCACGATTTTTTTATTTAAACAGAAAAGCTGATGGGCAACTAGACTTTGATCTTGATTTAGCGCTTAAAAAGACAGAAGAAAATCCCGTTTATTACGTTCAATATGCCTATGTACGCACAAACAGTATTCTGGCAAAAGCGCAAGAAGGCAAGAACTTTAGCGCTATTTCATCAGATGATATTGCTGCAATAAGTCATGAAGAAGCGGGGCTACTTAAAAAAATCGTTTCGCTAAAATTACTACTTCATAACATCACAATAAATTATCAAACCCATCTGCTTACCTATTATCTTATTGAACTTGCAACAACGTTTCACCGTTATTATGCAAAACACCGAGTTATTGATCCTGAAAACATCGCACAAAGCAGAAGTCGATTGTTATTAATAAAAATACTCAATCAAACCTTTGCATTAGGCCTTGATTTATTGGGAATAAGTAAACCGGAAAAGATGTAAAAATAACTATTCAGCCATCTAAACATCAAAACAAACATTTCGCATGTTCGTTTCCGGATCAATGACAATTTCGAAATGACCATCAGGAGCAAATTTATCTGCTAATCCCTTATCATGGCAAATAATAAGTATTGTCATCTGATATGTGGCAACTAATTCTTGAAGAAACGAAAAGACCATATGTGCATTCTTTTCGTCTAACGCTGCTGTTGGTTCATCCAACAAAAGAATTTTTCTTGATTTTTGTAGCGCCATAACAATCGCCAAAATTTGACGTTGACCACCGGAAAGTTGCTTTACCGGTTTGTTAACATCGATTCCAAATCGCTCAATAAAATCTGGGACCACCTGTTTTTTCGGCAATCCTGTAAGTCGTGGCAAATATGGAATTTGTGCAAGCGCTAAATTCTGATCAAAACTACATTCATCGGCCAAAGCGCAATCAAATTTTTGCGGAACAAGCTGCAACATGTCTTTAAGTTCGCACTTTTTTAATGCACGTTCATCATATTTTCTATTATCAAGGTAAAGTGATCCGGAAAATTGTTCTCCAGGATAGACTTGACCTTGCAAAATCCTGAATAATGTAGATTTGCCAACACCATTGCGTCCGCGAATCACGTGGATTTTACCTGTTGCAAACGATACATTGACGTTATAAAAAAGAGGCCTTTGGACTCCTGCAAATCCAAATGTTACATTTCTGAGAGAAAGTACGTTATCATTCATCATTTTATATTCCTAACATATCGTGAACTTTTAATGTATGTTTTCGATACGCATACACAAGAAGCACAATAACGATAATTGATTGAACCATGGTAAAATATTTAAGATTAAACCCGACTTTTAACAAAAGTTGCTGAATTGTCATGTAGCACACAAGACCAAGAATCGGCATTCCTATTTTAATGAGCGAGCGACTAAAACGCGTCAACAACTTTCCTAAAATAAGAGTTGTCACACAAAAAAGAGGTATCCCAAAGCCTGCATTAATATCTACAAATCCCGTTGTTTGCGCAACCAAAAAGCCGGAAAGCCCCGCAAGTCCATTGCTTATAATTAATCCGATTGCAACAATAAAATGTGATGAGATCCGATAATGTTCAAAAAATGATGGATTATTACCATAAACCACGCCACAAAAACCAATCTGTGTTTTAAAAAAGAGATACAATAAAACAATAACGAATGCCGATATAATCAACAAAATTGAGAGTTCCGGATTTGCAGCACTACACGAAAAGAAACTTAAAATATTATTGTATAAACTGAGTGAAACATGCGCACCCCCCAAAACAAACTGATTAATTCCATGAAACAAACCAATGGTTAATATACTCGCAAGCAAATGTGGTATGTGCGCAATTCGTGTAAGCAAGGTTACAATGCACCCGACAATCATTCCGCCAATAATACTTGCAACTATCGCAAGGAAAAAGGATATACCGGCAGGGAATTTATCCGTAAAATAAATTACATTATATGCACAGATTGCACCAAAAACGTACGCACTTTCAATACTAATATCCGGCAACTTAAGAAGTGAAAAACTAATGTATGCTCCGCATATAAGCGGAACATACAAACAGACCTGTTCGAGAATTATCATTATTGTTTGAATCATGATAAAACCTTATTTGATTCTTTACATCTGATTACTTCAATATTCATATCTCGCACATTATCTATTCTTTGTGAATTAACTCCCTGCTGTCGCATCGCTTGGAGATTTACACAAATTTTAAAAGAATCAACAGGATATGAACACAAATCAGATGGAGAACAGCCATCTTCAAGAATTTTATGCGCAAGCTGTGCCCCCACAACTCCATAATCATATTCACAAACACCGAATGCACATGCAGCACCTTTTGCAACAGAATCAAGATCAGTAGCCATGAGAGGAATTTTCCGTTGATTGCAAAATTTTACAAGACTATCAATTGCACTTACGACCGTATTATCTTTAAGAATCAAAATTGCGTCAGCACCTTGACACAATGATCCAACCTTTGCATAAACCTCAGAAGCACCATAAACTTCTGCACTCATCAATTCAATATTTTGCAAAGAAAAAAGTTCTGCTATTTTCTTTTTATCCTTCTCCAGTCCAATACCCTGAGTAGGATCATATACAAGAAGAACTTTTTTCAGGTTTGGAATAAGTGTTCGCAAAACCGCTAACTGTGTTGCATAATCAGTTACTTCAACAGCGCCTACAACATGATTTTTTGAACAATCCAAGCTATCAATAAGATTAATACTTACAGGATCTGAAACCGCGGCAAAAACAATCGGTATAGATTGTTGCTTCTTTGTCGTAATCTCTTTTGCCATCTGAGATGCCTGTGCACACATGGAAAAAATTAAATCATATTTTTTTTGAATAATTTCTTCAACCTGTGCATGCATAAGACGCTTGTTACCATTGGCATTATAAACATCAAATACATAACGCTTGCTACCATCCGATTCCAAAGTATCAAGAAAACCGCGTTGAATCTGTTGCAAACTTGGATGTGTAACCGGCGTCAAAATCGCTACCGAATGGCATTCAACCTCTGAATTAGATTGTTCAGGAAATACTTTAAGGGAATGTAACGTATACATTAAAAAGCTCAAAAACAATACTCCAATAAAAGATATAATCGTTACTATTTTTTTCATCGAAAATTCCTTAAGAATGATAATTACTGCAAAATCAATTAGATTGCGATTATAGATTTACAAAACAACCACACAGAACTATGAAATATCTGCATTGTACTGAAAATCGAATAACCGAAAAAACTATCGATTTTGCAAATCGTTTTTAAATACAAAAATTAAAATTAAGGGGATAGTTAGAAATAGCGTTACCAACGCCAAGAATTTGTTTTTGGCTCATGCCAAAAGAAAAGAGAGAAAGGAATAGAGAGAAAACCAGTCATATCTACGCGAAAATTCATACGCATCTCTTTCAGCCGCGTATGTTCCTTCAATAATATATATTTTAAAGAAAGCCCCATGGCAATTCCTCTTATTAAAATAATATAAATAGATAGTCCACATATACAACTATAACAAATATTTACTCATTGTCAAATAAATGCGAGCCCCATACAAATTTTATTTTTATACTGATATTAACAGATAAAACAATTATTGATGAAAAACCATAATTTTGGCACACTGGAAAGAATACAACATTAATAACAGTCGTAATCAAGGATACTCATGGCAAAAATTTCAATGAAAGAAGTACAAGAGTTACGTGAACGCACAGGCGCAGGAATGATGGACTGCAAAAAAGCTTTAGAAGAAGCTGGTGGCGACATTGAACTTGCAATCGAAACATTACGCAAAAAAGGTGCTGCGGTAGCATCAAAACGTTCCGGCAAAGAAACTGCTGAAGGCATCGTAGAAACATACATTCACCCAGGAAACCGCGTTGGCGTTATGGTTGAGCTAAACTGCGAAACAGATTTTGTTGCACGCACAGAAGACTTCAAGAATCTTGCAAAAGATCTTTGTATGCATATTGCGGCCCTAAAGCCTCTTTATTTAAATCCTGAAGATGTTGATCCTAAGTTTTTAGAGCATGAAAAGAATATTCTTCGGGAGCAACTAGCCGAAAGCGGCAAACCTGAAAAAGTTATTGATCAAATTGTACAGGGCAAGCTCAAAAAACTTTATTCTGAAATTTGCCTTCTAGAACAATCCTTTGTTAAAAATGATCAACTTACAATCGCTGATTTAATAAAAGAATCAATCGGCAAACTCGGCGAAAATATCAAAATTAATCGTTTTGCTCGATTTGAAATTGGCGCGTAACGTTTTTTTGCGTCAAACACAAAAGTCCCTCTGGAGTTACTTAATTAACAAAAGGAAACGAGATGGGCAGAAGAAAACGAATATTACTTAAACTAACGGGTGAACTTTTTATTGATCCTGATACATCTGAAATTAGCAATAATGTTATTAAAAATGTAGTTAAACAAATTAAACAACTACAAAAACATTATCAATTCGGGATTGTCACCGGAGGTGGTAATTTTTTTAGAGGTGATGAACAAGGAAAACAACTTGGCATAACCTCCGGAAGCAGTCATCAAATTGGCATGCTCGCAACAATGATGAATGGATTAATGGTCAATGATTTTTTGACACAAGAAAACATTGACTCTCAAATTTTTACTGCACAACTTTGTCTAGGCGTTGGATCTCCAATAAACCATGACTCCCTTAAAACCGCCCTCAAGCAAGACAAGCATTTAATATTTGTAGGCGGAACCGGAAACCCTTTTTTCACGACAGATACAAATGCGGTGCTACGTGCACTAGAAATAGAAGCGGATGAAATTTGGAAAGGTACCGATGTCGATGGTATTTATTCATCAGACCCTCACAAAGATTCGTCCGCAGAATTTATAAAGGATATCACCTACAAAGAAGCTTTAGAACGCAACCTTAAAGTAATGGACGCCACTGCATTTACATTGGCATCTTCACACAATTTAGCAATTCGTGTTTTTAATATTTTTGACAAAAAAGCATTGTTACATGCTTCATCAGATAAGAATTTTGGAAGTAAAATACACTCATTGAGGATAATAAATGATTGAACTTAATCTCATAGAAAATGAACCAAAGCCATTTGAAACAGCAATGAACGAAGAAATGAACAAGGCAATCAAACATTATGAAGGCGAATTGATTAAAATTCGTACCGGCAGAGCAAACACAGCAATGATTGAAGACCTTAGTGTTTCGTGCTACGGATCACCGGCAACGCCTTTAAAAGGCCTTGCAGCATTAACAGCTCCTGAAGTACGGCTTTTGACAATTCAACCATGGGATCCAGGCATTATTGACGATATAGAACGTGCAATCAATGCATCTGATTTAGGATTAAGCCCTGTTAACGATGGAAAAATAATACGGCTTAGACTTCCCGAAACAAGCAGCGATCGTCGCCAAGAACTCATTAAAATTCTTCAAAAAAAATCAGAGGAAAGCAAAGTCGCCGTCAGAAATGTCCGAAAAGAATTTAATAATCTCATAAGAGATGCAAAAAAAGATAAAACAATCTCTGACGATTTCTTTAATCGTCTCTCTGATATACTTCAAAAAATAACCGATAAATTTATACAAAAAATTGATCAAATGACAGAGAAAAAAGAACAAGAAATACGGGTAGTCTAGGCATATCAATAAAAAGTCTTCATTTTATTGTTTTGTCTGCTAAACTAGTACTATTATCTAGGTTTGAAATATTGTTTGGGCTGCTAGCTCAATGGTAGAGCAACAGACTCTTAATCTGCAGGTTCTAGGTTCGAGTCCTAGGCAGCCCACCAAGCACACAGTTTTTTTAGATAATATAAAAAAAGAGAGCCGTTAGAGGTCAGTTTTTAAAAACTAAGGGTTGCAAGAGTGGCGAAATTGGTAGACGCGCTGGATTTAGGATCCAGTTCCCGAAAGGGATTGGGGGTTCAAGTCCCTTCTCTTGCACCATAGATAAAAAAGGAGAGCGTATCAATATGGCTAAAATGGTACGAGGCAAACAATCTGACCAACCGAACTATCAAAAACTTGGTTTTAAATTAGAACCACAAACATCAACAACTGTATTTGCAGTAATAACTATACCCGCAAAACTTGTTGATGTTATTTATCAAGAAGCATCATTTTCACAACGAGACGCAGCCCAAACATATGGATTTCAGGCAAATAACGTCCCCCTTGAATACATTACTCATACATATCACGCAAATTTAATTGAACATCTTAAAGAATTTATCCTTAAATTTTTTGTTATTGGATTTTTATATCGAGAACTAAGACATCGCACAATCTCACTCGCAGATGATCCCAAACTGGTAGGCATAGATCTTGACCTTCACCATGATGCCTGTTACACATTTGAGTTGAACCTCTTTCCTTCGATAGGCATTATTAATTGGAAATACCTGCCATTCAAACCTCCCGCCCGCAAACGATACAAAGATTTAGACCGTCAAGTTGAAAATTTTGTTGAAGAAGAACTTACATCCATTTCGCAACAAACTGAAAATGGAATTCAGGCAGGAGATTGGATTCTCTTTGCACTTGCATTAGCAGATAAAGACAACAACATCCTTCTCGATAATTATAGTGAACAATTCTGGCTCAAAGTTGGTAATGAAGAAGTTGACAATACATTGCGCGAAGTTTTAAACGGTAAAAATATCGGTGATGAAATTTTTACAACTGTTAACTCTCTGCAAGAATATTTCAGCGATCAAATTGATACCAACTATAATTTCTGCATTAAAATTCTTGATATTCAGCCATATTCTTATTTCTGTTTTGATCAGTTTAAAAAACATTTTCGCATTAAAACTAAAAAGAATACGCATCAAAAACTCGTTGAAGTTTTTTCCTACAGAAATGATCTATCTCAACGTAGAGGTATGGCGGAAGAAGCCTTAAGTCTTCTTCTGAGCAAGCATCCATTTACACTTCCCGAATCACTTGTTCAACAGCAAGAAAAAATAATCCTCGAAACAATGTATCAAAGCCCAGACTATAACGTATATCGCCTCCAAAAAGATTTTAAAGAAAATGTGCGAGAATTATCTGAAAAACAGGTACGCGAATCGATTTTTATCGATCAACTGGCCTACCATGAAAAACTGTCGCTTACAAATGAAGATGTAAAATTGTATCTCAATTTTACCAAGCGCCCCCGCATGAAAGAGTTTCTCTACTTTGATCCACCGCCAAGTCGAATCGGAGGGCAAGAAATGCCTATCATCGCACAAGAATTAAAACAGTGCTGCTTACGTGAAAAAACATTAAATCATATAATTTATTACTTAACAAAAAAATAGGAATACTAATAATCATGAGCATCAAGCAACATGAACTTATTATAATTGGCTCTGGACCAGCAGGGTTAACCGCAGGTATTTATGCCGCTCGTGCAAACCTACGCCCTCTCATCCTTGAAGGAGAAAAGCCCGGCGGACAGTTAATGGGCACCTCTTATGTTGAAAATTGGCCTGGAAATGAAAAAATTTTAGGCCCCGAACTTATGATGAACATGCGTAAACATGCACAAGTTATGGGATGCGAATTAGTTGCCGAAAAAATAACCCACGTCGATTTTAGCAAAAAACCATTTGCTCTTTTCTCCTCTAATAACAACAAATATACATGTAATGCATGCATTATTGCCACAGGAGCACAACCACGAAGACTTGGTATTCCTGGAGAAAACGATTACTGGGGCAAAGGCGTGAGTTCCTGCGCTGTTTGCGATGCAGCTTTTTATAGAGATCGAAAAGTTGTTATTGTCGGTGGTGGTGATACCGCAATGGAAGATGCTTCATTCTTGACTAAGTTTACAAACAAAATAACAATCGTACAGAATCTTGATAAACTAACGGCATCTGCGCCAATGCAAAAACGAGTACTCAACAACCCTGATATAAAAATTATTTATAATAGCAGCGCAATCGAAATAATTGGAAATAAAACCAACTTGACAGGAATCAAAATCACCCACAACAAAACAAATGAAACGCAAATATTAGAAACCGATGGCGTATTCCTTGCCGTTGGAATGATACCTAACAACAAACCATTTGATGGTCATATCGAACTTGATAAATGGGGATACATTAAATTAACCAACCATACCACAACATCGGTGCAAGGAATATTTGCGGCGGGAGATATTGCGGACCCTGTATATCGCCAAGCAATAACATCTTCCGGAAGCGGATGTATGGCCGCTCTTGATGCAGAACGATATTTAAATACATTATCATAGATAAAAAAGATTAATGAACTCTTTCAAAAGTGAAACGCTTATATTTCAAGCATTTCACTTTTTTACTAAAAAGATTCTAGAATAAATTATTTGGTAAGTTTAATGTAATCGCAACCTTCTATTGGTCCCGACAAAAGAGAACTACAAACTTTACATGTATTTACTTTTTTTGACCAAAGTGCCAAACATGCACGATGATATCCATGAGCACAAGACGTAACAAAAACGTCATCCTCTGTGGAAAATTTCTTATTACAACATGAACAAAAATTAAAGTAAGGAGGCGGATACATTTTTTCAATAATATCATGTCTCAGCAGTATGTATTCTTGCGATAAAGAACATTTCCCGATAATGACCTTAACCTTATGTAATGCATCGCTGTTTTTTATCCGAATTAATTTCCCTTCACCATAGTCAGATGATTTAAAATGCTCAGAATATTTCCCTAGTCGAAGAGTCAAGGTCATTAACGATGAAAGATTATAATCAAGCGATTCTTGGTCAGCCAAACAACCCTCAAATAGTGTTGTTCCATCTTTTATTTTTCGACCACGCTTATCAAACGTAGAATTAAATTTTATTCGAAGCTGTAACGATTTTCCTGAAACATTCGAAACTACGACCTTTTTAAATCCAGAATTTTCCATACACAAAACGGAAAAAATTGTCATCGAAAAAAGCAGTAAAACAAAAAATGAATAATCTTTATTATCCAACACCCTGAATTCCTTAAAATTTATTTTTTAGTCTTAGAATTTTATGAATTATCATAGCCAAAATAGCCAAATTGTCAATGAGCTGCGAAAAAGATCCAAAGCCATGCCCAATAAGAAAAGCCCTGGCTTGAACATATCTAACAACCATCCATTCATCAGAAAAACGATTCCCTACTATGGCCCAAACCTGTTTAATATATTAATTATGCTAAAAAAAACACCTCCTGAATAAACCTCAAAAGCATAATATATTTGCAAAAAATACTCTTTGAGTCTATACTTAATGATATTGTAAATGTCATTCAGAATAAAGAAATATGTATCCACAAAAAGCAAATCATGTATTATGATTTCTGGGTCCATATTTAATTAATTTAAGAAAAGTTTTTAAGGAACAGTATGTCTATAACAAGCGCCAAGAGAAGTTTAAAAAAACGTGCACGCAAACATGGTTTCCGGGCAAGAATGGCAACACGGCAAGGACGCAAGATTATGAACAGGCGTCGTGCAAAAGGTAGAAAAAAAATAGCGGTTAAAGGATACTAACATTAACCCCTAGCTATCGGAGCATTATGGCTCGAATTGCCGCTAAGTTATCTAGTTTTACAAAAACCGAAATTTCAAATCTTTTTGCTCAAGCATCAGCTCTCTTGCGAGATTCAAATTTTACAATTCTTTATGCGCCCAAAATATCTACTTTTGGGCGCATTTTAATTGTTGCCCCACGACGTATAGGTACAGCACCTCAAAGAAATCGACTCAAACGAAGAATTCGCGCCTTATTTTATGAAGAAAAATTATTTGAAAAAGGCCATGATTTTGCAATAATTTTGAAAAAAAATGCGAAGAACCTTTCTTTTCAGGAACTGAAAAAAAAAATTATGGATGCCATTTCAAAGCTATAACATTAAAGTGGAGTTGTTATGCGAATTCTCAATTACTTTTTCATTTGCCTCATTCGATTCATTCGACCTCTTCTTGGACCGCCATCCTGCTGCAAGTTCTCGGTTACGTGTACTAAATATGCAATATTACAATTAAAAGAAAAACCTCTTTTACCCGCTATATGGGCAATAACTAAGCGCCTAATTGCTTGCAATCCCTTTACACGATAAATACACACCAAAAAGATTAAGGCATTACAACCGCGACACTGCAAAAGCGCTCCGAATTTCTCCGAAGCGCTTGAAAAGATAAACCGTTATACTTCTTTAAAACTTGTATCCAATTGCTGCACCAATAACAACGCCACCAATATTGAGATCATGAGCGGAGCTTGGACAACATAGATTATTTAACACAGAATTAGATGCACACAATTTTTTGGAACAACAAGGCTTTACTTTTGCTCCAACATAATCTACAAAAAGATCGATAAAAAGACCTTTATAAACATCAATTTCAACACCAGCATTAATCATTCCACCAACAACTCTCTCTTTGACACATGGATTAACAAACAAGTCTTGATTAGATTCATCATAAAAGAAAACTCGCAATCCACAACCAATAAACGGAGAAAATCTATTCCAGAACGAATCACAACAATCAAAAAATTTATCACACTCAAAGAAATACTTAATTCCTAAACCAAATGTTGGAATCTTGACTTCTGTATACCTTGAACACGATAAATCTCGTCCTAAATGCTTAAAGTAGCTACCACTCACTTCAAGATTTAAATTATTCCAAAATCTCCAGCGAGCGGCCCCTTCGAACCAATAACCCACCTTACTACCAGCCCCATCAAAAATTCGCCGCAAACAAGAATCTTGTGAACAAAAGACTCCATTCTTTACAGTAACAGCAAAACGCTTCTGATCAACACACTCATTATTTTCTGTTATAGCTGCCACACTACTTACCCAAAAAAGCATTGCTATTATTGGTAATAGTTTGACATTTTTTCTCTGTTGGTCTTTCACTTATTTACCCTCCTGATTTTAAATCTTCATGCATTCTTTAATATTTATCAACACTAAGGAACCGTCACAGTCAAAACTTTACTCTCTATTCCATCGCTAAAAGCCGCAACTATATAATAAGTATCTTCACAACATGGTTTGCGACAATTATGAGAAAAATATGGCTGACGGGTCGTAAATAAACGATTCGTTAGATCTTCATCGGTATAAACATGGTACTCAAGAGCGCCATCAACAGGCTCCCACCTTACACAATTTGCAAGGTTCATCTGTGTAGGAAAGCAAAAAGCTCTTTGAGAAGATTTTATAAGAACCGGTGCATCCTGTTGATATACCGATCTATAAATTATAAGACTCGGATCTGAATTTGCTCCGACAGCAAGATATTCACATTCATTGCACCAATTCAAAGACCAAATAATTGGATTACTAAGATCTTTCGTTACAACATCTGTCAATGACATTCCATCAAATTCATAAACCACAACCGAATCGGTTCCATCTACGCTTGCGGCAAGATAATTATGACCATCACACCATGCAACAGATCGACCGCCTCCAGATTCTGATGTAACCAGTGTTAATGATGCTCCATCAAAACTATAAACGCGCAGAGCAGAGCTAGTATTTACCGCAAGGTAACTGCAATCATCCGACCACGCAACAGAATAAACAATAGTCCCAGCATTAATTGCATCAATTTGAGTCAATGTTAACGTAAGCGAATTAAAGTCATAAACCCTCACACTTGGAGTTCCTGGCTCCTCATTTTCTCGAAGTCCGCCAATAGCAAGATAATTACACCCATCACACCATGCAACAGAATTTACGGTCTGTCCGTGAGTTGCAGTAGCAACCTGAGTCAATAATGAACCATCAAAGCTATATACTCTAATATCTGTTGTATTTGTCCCCGATCCACCCGATGGATCTCCACCAATGGCAAGAAAACTGGAAGTATCACACCAATCAACAGATCGAACATCATTACCATGAACAGCCGTATCAATAGGGATCAATAATGAATTCACCGTATCAAAATTATAGACTATAACTTCAGAAGATCCATATTCTGCCGCGAGATAGCTACAGTCATCGGACCAGGCAATTGATGTAACAGCCTGTCCGGATCCATTTGCAGTAGCGACCTGAGTCAATGTATTTGTATCTTTATCAAAACTATATACTATAATATCCGGCGTTCCTAAATCTGGTGCTGACAAACCAACCGCAATATAGCCGCATTCATCACACCAACCAACGGAATAAACATTCGTAGCGGGATTCTGCAAAACGACCGCTTCAAGGTCAACTAACTCTCCTTGTGCATGCATATCAATACTTTTTACAGCTAACGCCATAAAAAATAAGAAAAAAATACGATACCGAAAATGATTCATAGTGTCTCCCCTTAAAAAATCCTCAAAAAAAAATTATTTAAACATACACATCGTTAACCTAAAAAACAGAAACATAAAAAGTCAAGAATATATGTGTATATAATTCAGACAGTCGAATAAAGATACTACCCTAATGCAATACCTCGAAAACCTTAAATTATCTTCACGGCACAAATTCTTGACATTTTTGTAACGGCCATGCTAATTGTAAACTGTGTTAAAAAATTATTTTTTGTTCTAAAAGGGAGATAAAAATGATACACAGATTCGCAACACAACGAGAATAAGAGCAAAACAATTAACAATTCAAAAATATTTCTAAATATATAAACTTTGAGTAGGAAAGAATGATGCGTTTACACAAAAAATCAATGTATTCAATTTTAATTTTTTTCACAATTGCAAACACCGGATATGCAAAATCTACTAAAGTATTTGAAAAAGATGTATCAGTTAAAAATACCTTAAGCGCTTGTCAATTATCCGTAACAAACGATATTTCCATAAATGGCAACCTGTGCATAGAAGGATCAATTTACGATACCGGAAAATTAACATCCGAAAATGGAGAAAAAGGCGATACCGGATATACCGGCCCCACAGGAGCAATAGGAGCTACCGGGCCAGTTGGACTCGTTGATGGAGCTACTGGACCTACCGGATCAACCGGACCTACGGGAGCACCGGGAGCAAGACCGTCCGTTGTCGAAGTAGTCGTTACCGCAAACACCCTTTTCTCCGCTCGAGCCGGTAGTGCTATTGAACCCGAAAACTCTATCGTTCCAAATGAAATCATCAAAGATTTCTGGACCGTATTGGCATCTGATATTCGAGCCGTACAACTTCCCGTCGTTGGATTTGAATGCAAATCAGCAAATGAAGGTGGTAGCGGAAGACCAATTGGTTGCCAATTTGCAATTCCTGTAGAAGCAGATCTTACACAATCATATACCGTCAACATCTATGCATTCACCTACTCTGAAGATTATGACGCTGACGATCACACTCATGATGTTGTAATGAAATGTGCAGTTGAATATCTACAGCCAACAGGTGCGATATTTACAAACGAAAGCGCTCCCGATGATATCCAAAAAAGTGCGGCAACAACATTTATAGGCTATGACTCTGCAATAGGCTATGACAGGTTATACTTCAAACAAATATCTATAGGAATGAACCCAATAGGCCCAGGACAAGCTGGATACGCTCATTACACGCTCTATAGAACCGATGCAAAAGGAACCGGGCTTGCCGAAATGGAAAATATATACATTGCGGCAATAAGATTTGTGTTCGCTCGCAAAACATCCTATTAATTAGAATGTAAACTCATAAATAAAGATCAAACTAATGTTTATTTCATACTCATATAAAAAATCAGGAGAACTATAAATGGTACATTTTGATAATTACTTAACAAAATCATTTTTGATTTTGTTTGGACTTACTGGTTTCGGATTTGCCAAAGATTGTAAAACATTTGACAACCTCTGGACAAAGAATCTTTTGAATGCATGCCAACTAAATGTTTGCAACAATGCATCTATACAAGGTGATTTATATGTTGAAGGCATAGTTTATGGAGAGGATGCGAAAGGCCCTAAAGGTGCGACTGGAGCAACCGGAGCAACCGGTGCAACTGGCCCTACTGGACCAACAACTGGAGAAACTGGCCCTACCGGACCAACCGGTGCAACTGGCCCTACTGGACCTGCAGGAACCGATTTAATTGAATTATTCTTCACCCCTCGTAGTTTAATTTCTGGAGATGTAGACCCAGGAATACTTGGAAACGAAACAATCCCCGAAAAAGTCCAAGAAGACTTCTGGCGAACCGCAATAAGCAGAAACTATGAATCAGCATTTATTGGCTGGGACATTAAAGCAAAGCCTGACAGTGGAACTATTAGCGATAGGGCTGTTGGACTACAATGTGCTATTCCAGAAGCAACCGATCTTGATCAAGAATACTACGTTGATCTTTATGTCTTCACACATACCGATGATTATGGTGATGATGATCACGTTCACTACGCGCAATTCGAAGCATCTGTTAGATATCTTACAACAGGTGCCGGAGCTGTATTCACCTCGCTTATAAATACTCCACCCCAAAGCCAATCGACCTCAGAATATTTCTTAGGCATAGGCGATGACCAACTAGCTGCCCGCGGTGCAGACGAAGCACTATGGCTCAAACACATACGAATAACAATGCCATCTCCAAGCTCAAGCGGTGTAACGGAAGCTGGCCAATATGCAAACTTTGCATTCTACAGATTAGACACAAAAGGCGAAGATCTTGAGGAAATGGAAAAACTTTATATTGCAGCAGCAAAACTTACATTTCACGCACAAATGTCATAACTGAATACTATAACAAATAAGCAGAATAAAACTTAAAAATAATACGGAGAGATAACAACGTTAATAGATATTTTCAAGCTTTATAAACATATAAATAGGAGATAGAAATGTTACACCAAGATAAATTACTAAAATACCTAGCCATTGCATGTCTATGCTTTACATATACAAGCATTGCAAAAAAATGCAAAGTATACGACAGAAGCATCTTGGCAAAGTGTCCTTTAAAAACATGTCAACTAGACGTTTATAACAACGCATGTATTCAAGGAAACTTATGTGTGTGTGGAAAGATTTACAGCCAGGGATCTCCGGTTCCTGTAGGACCTACCGGCTCTACAGGCGCTACTGGAACAGCCGGAATTACCGGCCCAACCGGCCCTGCGGCTTCCTTTGGAGTAACAGGCCCTCTTGGAGCCACAGGAGCAACCGGAGCAACCGGACCACTTGGCGTTCAATCCATTTCTGTAATATTCAACGCTATGAATTTAACATCAAAGCAAGCAGCTTCTGGGCCGCCGGTTGATAGTTTTGTAATGGTTCCACAAAACATAACTCGAGAATTTTGGCATACAGATGAAGGTGCAGAAGAACTGAGAACTCCTCTTTGTGGATTTGATATGAATTCGATCAATTCGGGTGGAGATGGCAACCCTGTAAACGTTCAATTCGCCATCCCAAGCGGTGCGGATACCAGTCAAGGCTTTACTGCTCACGTTTATCTTTTTACAGATTCTGACGATTATCTTGAAGCACAAGAACATGGAGTAAGAGTCGGGGCCCTTATTCGATATCTTACGGATCTTTCATTTGGTGGAGAAGCATTTTTTAGCAATGACTCGCCTGATAGAACTGTTGTAAGTGAAACAACTGGATTTATAGGTTTAGCAACAGGCGGACCATTTGCCGATGATCGCATGTTTATGAAAAGGTTAGATTTAGAAGTTCCTGCAGCACCATCAAATGTTGATCCTGGAGATTTTATATACTTCACTATGTATAGAGTTGATACAGTTGACCTTACTCCTGTAATAATAAACGACATGAGAAAGATATATGTAGCTGCAATTGAATTCGAATTTCCTGCAGCTACTTCATAGTATGATGACATGAAAAAATAAACCATTAAATAAGGAGGATAAAAAGTAAAAACGCACGGTAAAATTTCAAAAATAATTTTAAAGGAGACCTTAAATATGATTAACAAACACATGCTACCCAAATATACGCTACTAACATTGCTATGCGCAACAACTATGGGAAATGCTAAAAGCTGTAAAGTCTTTGACAAAAGCGTATTAGTTAAAAAACTACTCACAACCTGTCAACTGAATGTTTGCAATGATGCTTGCATAGAAGGCAATTTATGTGTTGGTGGAAAAATCTATGGTGAAGGATCAATAGGTCCAACAGGTACTGAGGGCACAACTGGTCCGACAGGTGCAACCGGCCCTACCGGTCAAACAGGAGCGACGGGTTCAACAGGAGCGACGGGTCCAACAGGAGCAACTGGAACAATAGGAATTACAGGAGCAACAGGCCCTACCGGTACAGGAGTTGATACAATTGAATTAGAGTTTACAGCAAGCGCTTTTATGAACGCATTACGAGGAGATGACCCTGACGATGAATATACGGTCCTTCCAGGCAAGATCCTTCGAACATTTTGGGAGCAGGACAGCGTTGTAACTCCTGTTGTCGGATTTGCTCTCGCAGCAGCAGATTCTGATGACGAAGATCAACGACCTGTCGCACTACAATTTTGTATCCCTGAAGGTGCAGATTTAACTCAAGAATACTTTATCCAACTCTATCTTTTTACAGACTCTGATGACTACGACTCAAACGTATTGCACGATGTAACCATACGTTCATCCGTCAAATACCTTGAAGTAGGAAGCGGTCCTGATGTCGGAGGAGAAAATTTCCAATTCAACGAAGCTCGCAATGACTCAGCAACTTCAGCCGCCGTACAAATGCTTGGCAATGGAAGTGCTACTGACCACGCACTGTGGTTTAAGCGCATTGCAATCCAAATGGATCCTCCCGGAGACAACGGTGTGACAGAGGCTGGAGAGTACGTTCATCTGACACTTTATAGAGAAGACCTTAAAGGTGACCCTGCAATGGATAACATCTATCTTGCTGCAGCAAGAATTGTATTTCAAGCAGCATGAATGTGAAGGGTAAAAATGATAAATGCTAACAAAAAATCTATACAATTACTTTCTATCTTCTTTCTAATTTCAAGTACCATCTTGGCCAAAGATATTAAAGTAATCAAAAAAAATGCTTCGGTAAAAAAAGAATTAAAAACCTGCGAATTAAAAGTTCAATCTGATGCATGCATCCAAGGAGATCTGTGCATTTGCGGCAAAACGTATAGCCAAGATCCCATCGGACCAACGGGACCAACTGGCGCAACCGGACCAATAGGCACAACAGGGCCAACCGGCCCCACAGGACCAATAAATATTGCAACAGGACCAACCGGCACAACAGGGCCAACTGGCGCAATAGGACCAACGGGTAATACAGGCGCAACAGGCCCAACAGATGGACTCGATGTAATTGAACTAGAATTTACAGCGGCTGTTGACTTTACAAACGCTTTGAATGGCGACGACCCTGATGATGAGTATACAGTTCTTCCAGATAAAATTCTTCGAACATTTTGGCAACAAGATAGCGTCTTAACACCTGTTGTTGGTTTTACAATGGCAGCTGCAGACGCTGACGACGAAGATCAACGCCCTATCGGATTACAGTTTAGCATTCCTGAAGGAGCGGACTTAACACAACCATATTATATCCAACTGTATCTTTTTACAGACTCTGATGACTACAACGAAAACGTAACACATGATGTAACCATCCGTTCATCTGTAAAGTATCTTGAAGTAGGTAGTGGACCGCAAGTCGGTGGCCAAATCTTCCAATACAATACAACTCGCGACGACTCGGTAGTTTCAGCAGCAGTGGGAATGCTTGGCAATGGAGATGCTGCAGACCATGCATTGTGGTTTAAACGCATTGCAATCAAAATGGATCCTCCCGGAGACAACGGTGTGACAGAGGCTGGAGAGTACGTTCATTTGTCTCTCTACAGAATTGATAATAGTGAAGGAGTAATGGACAACATTTATCTTGCGGCAGTAAGAATTGCATTTACACCGCTGTTAACGTAACAAAACTCTTTAATGAAAATGAGGGGAGCTGCAAAGGTATTTTGCAGCTCCCCTTAATACTTATTGCAAATATGACCTGAGCATCCATGCCATTTTTTCATGCTTGCACAGCAGATCATTTAAGTAACTGTTGGTTCCCATATCATTCGATTCTTCAGTTATCTCCAAATCATCTCGAATAGTGCGAATAATAGATTCATGATCTTCAAGCAAATTCTTAATCATTTCTTTTGCTTCCGGAACTACTCCTGGAGCATCTTCTTTTAATCGTGTGTTTTGCAAAAATTCGCTTAATGTTCCAATTGCACGAATGCCAACTGCACGGACACGTTCGGCTGTTGCATCAACAATTCCTT
>Ga0180434_10002600_pt1 | contig 23825 bp, 38 predicted proteins | sample SS_ome_7_FD_132453 | JGI IMG/M metagenome (GOLD analysis project Ga0180434, IMG submission 132453) | Hypersaline lake sediment archaeal communities from the Salton Sea, California, USA - SS_1_D_2 metaG | ecosystem: Environmental > Aquatic > Non-marine Saline and Alkaline > Hypersaline >... | reverse complement strand
TGGCGTTGCGCCTGGCAACCTCGGTGAGGTCGAGGTGTTGCTGGCCGCTCACGGGAGCACCCCATCTAGATGCTCGGTGAGTTCCCCCGCCTCGGGGTCCGTGATCAGATGGGCGAGTTCGCGGAAGTGCGAGGACATGCACCCAGGGGCATCTGACTGGCTACTACCGTGTGAGGAAACGGTTATTAACCACAGCGATTCACTGGCTGTCGGTTCCGGGGTGCGGTTTTCGCCCGGAACCGCTCCCGGGCCTCCATCGCGCCCCTGGTGTCCTCTAGGCTCGCGTCGATGTACCTGCGCGTCTGGTCCAGACTCGCGTGGCGGAGCAAGCGGTTCACCACTACTATGTCCCGACACACCTTGTAGAGCTCCGTCCCGCACGACCTCCGTAGGTCGTGGGGGCTGAGGGGGACTCCGAGCTTGTGCCCGAGGGCGCGGATTTTCTCGGTCACGGTCCCTGGCTTGTACGGACTCAGCCTGGACCCGTACCGATAGATCAACAATTCCTCGGGCACGTCCGAGCAACCCCGCTTGGTGGCTGCCGTCACGGTATCGACCCTCTGGGCCATCCATTGGTCGAGCTCCACCAGCATCTCCGAGGTGAGCGGGATGGTCATCACATGTTCGCCCTTGCCCCTGACCACCAGATTGTCCCCTTGGATATCCTCCATCCTGACGGCCACGACCTCCTTTCGTCGGAGGCCGCCCATAGCCATAAGGACCACCATCAGGCGAAGCTGGCCTGACGTGGCCGATAGGATGGTGTCCAGGGTGTGCTGGTCGTAGAACCTCACCCGCGCCCTCGAGGGCGGGGGAAGTCGGACACGGCCCGACCTGATCAGGTCCTCGAGGCTGGTGAGTCGCGCCTGGCGAAACATGCCCCTCAGTGCCGCTATCTCCGTCCGGCGGGTGCTCGGGAGGGTGTGGGCGCGGGAGGAAAGGAGTTGCGAGAGCTCCAACAGCCCCCATCGCCGCAAATCGGTGGTGATGCCGATCTCCCTGGTCGTCCGGTATAGTAGCCTCAGCACCTTTCGATAGGTGCAATGCGTGGCCTCGCTCCGCGTGAGCCTGACCTCCTCCAAGTACGCCTCCATCGCCCGTCTGAACGCATCCTTGCGTCCCATCGGGTAAGCACCCCCTAGAGCGTTGAGAGTTATTCAATTTGGCCCGAGCCTCCACTCCCACCGGATGACGGCCCAAGTCTCGGCCATCACCTCGTTGTAGGTCATCCCGTTAAGCTCCATGAGCCCCTTGACGAGCTCCTGGCGGCCGGCGAAGCCGTCCCGCAAAGCTATGTCCTCGGTGAAGTCCTCCCCGCGCATGAGGTGGAGCTCCCACCCGTTGGACTGCCCCATCTTGCGATGCCTCGGGTGGCGGTTGCGCGGGTTGGTCAGGTGGATGTGGAGAACCGAGTCCTCAACCCTGACCGACTCGCCCGTCATCATGTCGGGACGTCCGGCCCTCCTCCGCCAGAGGTCGGAGTTAATCCTAATAGTCTGGCGCTTGGAGAGGTCCATCAGCTTGGACTCCCACATGAGCGAAAAGGTCAGTAACGGCACCTACTCATCCTCCCGTGGCATCCATAATCTCTTGAAAAGGTCCGTGACCCCGTTGGGATCGTGCTCGGGCGGCTCATCGGTCATCTCCACGCCTCCCGAGGCAGGGTAGCATTCAATCTTGCCCGTTCCGCAGCCCTCCGCGCCCTCTCCGTGTGAGTCTCGGTGGGTCGGGGGGGTTGACACGGCTCCCACCCCTCTGGAGCGTCTGAGGGCGTCTGTGTGCGTTTTACGGGCTCTTTCATGAGGTCGCCTTAGCCTTGTCGCATGGCGGCCAACTATCTTCATTGCACAATCTGATGGGGTTGTCGGGATAGACTTGAGTTTTTTCCTTCCAGAGCTTGACGAGATTATCTTTTATGAAGTATGGAATTCGAGCGAAGGCGGCGGATTGCCAGGTAATAGTCGATATCCATTCGATTTCGGGCAGCTTTGCCCCCGGGCCAGTCTGAGCCCCAATTATCACCCATTGGATGCCTTCAAATAGGTATATATCGGACGGGAGGGGGGCCAGTAGAGGCTCGACACTGACGAATTTAACACTGTCATGCCTGATGGACGCCAGTTCCTTAATGCGCTTGGACGAGTTCCCGCTGCCATCAACAGAGGTTCCAATCCAGAGATTTTCAGGGAGCTCCCCATCGTAGAGTTTGTATGCCCTCGGATTCTTTGTGAGGACCTGGAAGATGTGTCGGGGGTTGTTGATCACGACCTCGAGTATCTGGTTTACCCAGTTGACGGGCACCCACCCCCCGAACATATCCCCCATGCTGACGGTGAAGATGAATGAGGGTTTCTTGACCTGATAGGGCTCGCGGAGGCGATTCTCATGGAATGTCGGCTCAAACCCGTTCTCGTAACCGAACCTGCCCTTGAGTCGCCCCTCCGCCAACCGTCTGGCGTAACAGTAGGGGCAGCCGTGGAGACATCCCGTAATCGGGTTCCAGGTGTAATCAGTCCACTCAATTGCGGTCCGGTTCATTCGCCTAGCCCCATCTCTTCAAGAATTCCTCGACTGGTCCGAGGTCTTGTGACAACTTTGGATTGAAAAGAGTGATCATGGCAAGGGAGGAGCCATCAATCCCCCCGATTTGAACCCGGTGCTCCTTAAAGCAATGGACGCAGAACCCTTGGAGCTCCAGTATATGCTTTTCAACAACCCACCTGATACCAGTGAAGTTGATATGGGGGCGGGTATACGTTGAGTTGGCTTTTCTGTTGGGGTACGTTTCACAAGTCGGGCATATGACCCGTTTGAAGTTCTTACTATTCAAGGTCGGTAGAGTTTCCATCGTTATCCCTCGCCTATTGTGAATCGTCATCCGTGGGCCATTCCACCTGTCCCGCCATACGAGCTAAATCCCATTTGTTTCCAGCGATCTCCCTCTCAGGGGTCAAAATCTCCCACGCGCGCCCATCCCCGGACCTCGCGGTGATCGTCAGGCCCACTTCAACAGCGGGAAATAGGATTGTGGGTTCTGGCTCTGAATAATCTATAAACGGGAAAACGGAAATCAATTCAAAGGTAACTAAGCAATTGTTGAGCACCCTGGGGTTGCGAGCCCGAGCTTGTCGGCCAAGCTGATGATAGAGCGTCACATTGACCATCTTTTCCAGTTGGTCAACATTCTCCGCGTGAATCACGGCAACGGGCATCAGTCCACCCCCCCGTCAGTGGAATGTAAAGCGGACGGGCGGCATTCGGTGGAGGGTGGAGGACTTCCGCCCGTCCGCTTCTGGGGGGGTTGGGAGGTGGTTCTGGCGAGTGCATCGCCTGAGAGTGATGCTGGCGGGGCGCAGAAATGGAGGGTAGCCATGAGGCGCGTGTCTGGTGCGTCTCCGAGGACCTTGAGGGCAAGGTCCCGGGCCAGCACCACATCGCCACGGGCCTCGTCTAGCCATGCCCTACCAAAAGCCTCAAGCCGTAGCTTCGTCATCCCCTCGCGTATTCGCCCCACCAGCTTGGTGAGTGACTGGCCGACCCGCCTGATGTTTTGGACGGATGCATGTGAAGCATCAACATCAGAAGGCGGGTCGGCCAGTTGAGAGTGATCAGTAAAAGGTAGCCGCCAGGCGATGGGTGCCCAAACGCTGGGAGTCGGGACATTGGGTTTATTGCTGTTGCGGTTCGAATCGCCTGGCGACATTTTCCCCGACCTCCAGCCAGATGCCTATGCTGAGGTGCCGTTCACTCTCTCAACATGCCTTCGGACGGCCTCATTTACGAAACCGTTGAGATTGGTATACCCCAACTCGGGCCGTTCCTTGATCCGCTCGCGTATCGATTCTGCCAATGCCCGAGGGATTTTAACGGTGATGTATTCCGAAGGTGGCATGTGAGACACTAATGGACCTTCTAATACTAATAGTTGGTGGAACATGTGCCACTATTGGAAATCTTATACTGGCCGAAAACTAGATAATAAAGTTTTTCTTAAACTATTGGTGTAGGGTCCGTATGCCTCAGCCCCATAGGACGGTTAAAATCCCAATAGAATTATATAAACATGTCGCGGAGATAGTGGAGCAGGGGCGGTTTGGGTATAGGAATAAAAACGAGTTCGTGAAGGAGGCCATACGTAGATACCTGATAGAACTCGGGATATTCGATGAAAACACGGAGGGAGAAATCGAAATCGATGAATGACCTAGAGGATTTCGAGCGGGGCGTTGAAAGACGTGCCGCGACATTGAGGTTTAAGTATTCAGTCTACTTGATATTGGCGGTTTCGGTTTTCTTGTGCATCCTATTCTCAGCAATACATCTCTGGGGTGGAGATACTGTAAGAATGGAGGCGTTCGAGCTCCAGTTTGTGGGCCTCGAGGTGGACGAGGGCGATACAGTGAAAATCCGTGTCCGGTCCGCCGACGAGTCATTAACGGTGTTCGGCACCAACAGCAACATGGGCTTACAACACCCTCCAGAATACCTCACGGGAATGCGATGGGAGCTCCCAGCGCATGACGCGGTAGTAGTCGAGTACGAGGCCCCAAACGCTGGACGGTGGGGCGTGGTGATCATGACGGACGCCCTACCCTCCAACGTCTACATCCAATTTCTGGAGCCAGAGGACCAAGCCCATTGGGTTTATACTTGGGGGCCCATCAAGCTTTCCGCTTTCCTTTTGGCCCTCGCTTTCGTCGCGTCTTTTTCTTTTTGGCGCTGCCGAGTTTCAAGGTCTTTATCTGGACGTTCTGAAGGTAATTCTCTATCTCCGTGAGCTTGTCGCCCTCGTCCTCGAGGGCGATGGCGTCAAACATATCCTTTAGCTCCACATCCACGCGGAACCCAGCGAAGTCCCCACTCTCGAACTGGATTTTCGTCCTCGGGACAGATTCCAGATACTCGTTATAATTCCGGTCCTCCCAGCGGGTGGAGTATCTGAGCCGCTTCTGGGAGAGTTTCCAGATCTTGGCCGCGAGCATCTTTTCCGCCACCGTGACGAGCCCCTCGTCTATCTGTTCAATGAAAATGACGTTGGCGTTGAACTTCCGGACAAGCTTGAGCAACCTGGTGAGGTCCACCGAGGCTCGCGTGGTGGCGTCCTGACGATGAAAGAAGGTGCTGATCTCATCCCACACCATCACGACACTCCTCCCCTCACGCCTCATGGAGATGCAAAAGAGTAGCATGTCCGTTAGGCGGACGGTCCGATAAAGACCCTCCATTGGCCCCTTTTTCACCACATTGCCAAATCGGACCAGGCTGGCATCTGCCGACTTGATGTTCGTGATCACGACATAATCCCTTTTCAATAGGATCTCCACAATGCTCAGAGCGGCATCGGTCTTGCCCGAGCCCGGGAGGCCCCAGACGTGGTACATTATCCCATTGTGCTTCATGAACGGTTTGATGAAAATGGCGGGGTTGAAGTCATCGAACTGGTGGTATAATTTCTGTTTCCAGTTCATCGCCGCTATCCTGGTGAGATCGTCCGACATGTTGACCCTGGCGTTCAACCCAATGCGGAGCTCGTCCCTGAGCCTTTCGAAGTCAGGCCAGGCTGAGAGTAGCGAGTTGCTGCCGCCGTTCGCAAGATAGCCATTGAGCTTTTTCATCCAGACTCGGAGGTGGGCGTGGTCGTGGAAAATCGTTGTCATGAGGTTTTTGAGTTGAGACGGGGCGATGAAATCATTTTCTATGTCCGAGAACGCGCTGGCTAGCGCGTTCTCAACGGCCAGGCGGCGCTCGTCAATGCCCTCCACCTCACTCATGCGATCAATTCCTCATAGGACCTGGCCCTCCAATCGTCGGGTTGCTTCTCCTTCTCGGTCAGGTAGTCGTATACAGTCTCAAACTGTCGGATGTACTCCGCCCTCGAGACAGCGCCCTTGAGTAGAAAATCCACCTTGCTGCGCACGAAATGGATGATGTCCATTTTCTTTGGCAACCGCCCATCCTTGATGGCGATTATTATCATGTTATCAATCTCAAGGCACCTAGCCCACCATTGCTCTTGGGAGAGTATCCGGTTCCTGGGAGGATTGATCAGCATTCGGATGGAAGTCCTGATCAGGTCCTCGGTGCCCTCCAGCGGGTCATCATCGTCAAGCATCCGTCGCATTGCCCATCTCCTCAATGATCCTGGCCTTTTCATCCCCATCCAGTAGCTCGAAGGATTCCATCGTGCGGTCCGATGAATGCACCATAATGTTTTGCTTTACAGAGCCGCCCATGATGCTCGGGTTGGACCTTAACAGGTCCAAGTTCGTCCTTTGGATACGGTCCAGCATCTGCTCGTGATGATTAGCGAATCGCCCCAAGTCAGGGGCTCCAGTCGTGTATTCCGTATCGTCCATGACTAGACGATAGTTCAAGACGGGGTTGTACTCATGGCGTCTAACCTTGTCAAATCGGCCCTTAATCCATACGGTGAAAACCCCCACCGTGACAATGGATGGGTCCACTACCAGCCGCTTCCATCGCCAGGGAGCGCAGAGCTCTGTACGATAGTAGATCACAGTGAGGTCCCTACCGTCCTCGTCACGGTAGTAGTCGCCCGAGATGGGCCTGGGTACATGCCCCCAAGGCATGTGTCTCCCACCGTTGAACAGTAGACACGACATATCGTAGAGCCAGTTATCGCCAGCATGTATACCGTGGATGTATGTGACCACACCGCCCTCGAGGTGGTTGACCGTGAGCCTCTTTCGATGTGGGCGATAGTAGGTCCAGTACCCGACCAGTGCACCGATTATGTAGAACCCTGGGATGATGGCCCAGGCGGTGCGGTCCCGTTGGTCCATGCCGTTCCATGTGGTGTTATTCGTCATGTGCATCTGGGCGTCCTCGGTCCACATGATCATTATGCGGGCCAATGGGAATTGGAGAGCGATGGCTATGACTAGGACGGCGACCAAGATGACCGCCTTTAGAATCGCTCGTCTATTCCAAGAACGCGGGGTCCTCTGCGGGTTGCTGTGCACTAGGCGGCACCTCCTCATGATACTGGTGATATTTCAGAGCCTCGAGTTGTGCGCGTTCACCGGCAGTCCCCGACGCGGACTGGAGGCCGGTAGTCTCTCCAACCTGCGTGAACATCATGGTCGAGGACTGGACGCGGCGCATCTCGTAGAACTCGCAGATCGCCCACCAATCCATCTTATTCTCGTCCCACCTCTTGTTACTCTGGGACGGTATGGGGTAAAAGAAATCCGCCTCTAGGTTGCGAACGGACATTCCGTCGAACACGATATTCCGGGCGCTGATACTGGAGAGTAGGAGGTCCGGCGGTGCGATGAAGATGTACCGGCGGAACGACCAAGCCCGTTCCTTGAACATCACCATGATGGATTGCTGATTCGCCGCGACCCCCGACACGCGGCCAATGTAGTGCATCCCACCATTCTCGGTATAATGGATGTCATCAGTGGACCGGATATAGAGCCCCCGGACGTGTCGGTCATCCGAGAACTTGCACGACCTCTTAGCCATCTCGAAAATTCTGGAGTGGACCTGCGCGTCTATCTCGTCCAAGTTCAAGGGGCGGTTTCCCATGAGCTCCATGATGACCAGGCCCAGGGGCTTCCCGAAAATGAATCTGGAAATCATCCAGAGGATGATGATGATAATTATCAGAGGCAATAGGATGTGTGTCCAGATGACGCTCTCAAAAAAGTCGCTCACGAATCCGCCCATATGTTCATCTCCTAAATTGGAACTGTCCACGGCGTACCTTTGTTAGCCGTTGCTGGTATCGGCGCTGTGCGGCCCTCCCCTCGCGTCGATACCGCTTCATCTCGTAGGCTCTGCGATGTAGTATGATTATGTAGCTACGGGCCAATCCGACCACGAGAGCGGTGATGGCGAGCACCAGCCAGAGGTCGCCCATCTCGTCCACGAGCCAGTCCGGTATCGATTCGTCCTCCTCATCGTCACCACTACCCGCGCCCGTGACCACGAGCGAGAATGTTTCCTCGTCGGTGTCCAGTACATCATCGGTCACGCGGATTGTGACGGAGTGGCTACCCACGGCGATCAGATTGCCGTACAGAGTGCCGTTGTCCTCACCGATGGCTAGCCACGCGGGACCGCTTACCATCTCCCATGAGTAGGGCGTCACGCCGTCCGAGGCCGTCATGGTGAACTCGTACCAGTCTGGTTGAATGCCGCTGTCGAGGCTCGTGGTCGTGATTTCCACCGGGTCACCCGATAGGTCGCCCCACCAATCGATATCTTCGTCCGTCCAGAGTTGGTGGGCATTGGTTCCCCCTGGATAATTGTCAATGACCATTGCCGCCCCCGCCTTGGGCCTTTCGAATGATATGCCATTGTATTGGGGCCAGAGTGAATTGAAACCCCCCTTAGCATAGAGGGCATGACCGGTATCCCCAATCTCTGTTACGGAGGACTGCCAGGCTGCCTGGGATGCATTCCAGAATTCCTGGCACTCATATAGTTTAGATTCGTCCTGGCTGTAAACTATGATTGTTACTGTCAGGCTGTCGCATTTCAATGAAAAACGTGGCCTGTATATGTCGTCATGCAGTAGGTCCTGGCGTAAAGTAAAGCCCCCCTCGTGGCTTGACTGAAACCAGTAATTTAGGTATAAGTTAATGCCTGAGCCTCCCTCTCCCGTTACAATGAATCTGTCATTATCCAGACAGGCTATATCTGGCCACCCGCAATTTGTAGATATTAGTATGTCTGTGATTGTCTCATCCCAATCAGTCATGTAATAGCCCCCTACCGTCATATATGCCACCCAGAAAATACCGGTATTGTTTGCTGCCAACCTCCCATAAGCATTGGTAACAGATACGAATTGAGTGGTATCTATGAACGTATCGTTTTCAATGTCATAAATCCTACCTTTTAAATAGGTGCTGCCCTCCCTGTATAACATTGCCACCCTGTCGGTATTATTTACTTCCATATCAAACGGGATACTGTTTTGGCTATTTACAACTCTATAATCCCAATCGTCCCAATCGGAGGATGGCCATTTTATCCAGAGGCAGGCTGGATAAACCCCTCCGTTCTTAATCCTGGTGAATAGCAGGACGGTATTGTTGGAGGTTACCTTTGTCGATGCAATAATGTAGGACTGGCTGCCCCCGTTCCAGTCCACTGAGGCTATTTCTGCGTGGCACCAATCTTCACCTGGAGTTTTATATGCGATGCAGAGGTCTGCGTCATTGTTCTCATAAGGGGCCACGATTTTCCCATCCTTGGTATGCGTCCCCTCATGGTCATAGAACATTGCGTTTGAGGATGTGTTGAAGGTGGAGGCGGTATACGCCCCCTCGGAATTTTCCGCAAGGTAGATCATGCACGTGAAGACGATGAAAGCGAAAAGGAGCAACCGGACCCAATAGTGGAACGGGTGGGCGACCTTGAGCTCGCTCATGGGCCCCACCCCCAGAGCTTGACGGTGACGAGCAACAGCATGGAGAGCCCCCAGATCAGCATCGCGGCGAATAGGACGGCCCAACCGTTTCGGTTCACCGTCTGGTTCAATCCATCACCTCCGACGCGCCAACCTCCTCACGCTTGCCGATGCTGGCAAAATAATAACACACCTGGCCGATGCCGACGAGTAGGATGAGCCAGACGGCATAATGAAAGTGGACCGTGAACAGCCGGTCCGTGACGGACGCGCGGGTGCCATACAGATACTCTGCGATCTCGTAGAGTGGAAAGAAAAGGTAGACGATGGGGAGGTAGCCGATGATCTCCGCAAAGCTCTTTTTCATTTTGGGCTCAGTCGGGTGGCGGTTCTGGAACCACCTGGACACCACCAACATGATGAAGTACACCACGATGACCGTGGGGGTGAGGATGAACACGAAAAAGGTGAACCCGGGTATCCAATCATCAATGTCGAAACTCAAGCCCTCGACCTCCTATACCGCGCCACCCCGCGAGTGGCGAGCTTCGCCACTGGTGTCTTGTAGACGAGGCTGAAACTGTTTTTCCAGAACTCTTGGGCGTACTCGATTGACGCCTCGAAACCGTCTCGGGACAGGATGATGAAAAATCGCTTGAGGCCGTTCACCACGAGGAGGGCGACGAAAAAGAACGGCACGAAAATGAATAACTCGATACCCTTGATAATGGCCCCAAAGAGGTAGGGCGCGAACTCCACCAGCCTCTCAAGAAACTCGTAGAAGTCCCCGAGGGCCACCCACACTGGCTTTAGCCAGCTTGCCAGTTTTGCGTATAGGCTATAAGCCAGGTCCATGTACGTCTCGGGGTCGTAGGCGTCGGGGAATAACACGATATTGGTGAACGTCCCCCAGACGCCGAATACCATGAAGCTCGTGGCGAATATCAGGGTTTCGATGTAGCCCTTCATCGGGTCGGAGTGCTCCTTTGGGATTAGCCGGAGCTCGTCCATGTCGTAGAGTCTGCCGTCCAGCATATATTGGGGGTCGAGTATCGAGTTCTCCCATGTGCCGTTGCTGACCTGAATGGAGTGGAACGGCCGGAAAAAGTATCTGCGGAGGTTGCCAGTGTCGTTGATGTTGGGGACGTATTGGACGTAGAATAGGTTAGTATTGTATGTCCGCTCGTCAAAATCGCTATCGAGCTCTGTATTGTGGTCGTGGATGAATATGGCGTTGGTGGAGTTGTAGAATGTCACATTGACATAGAAAACTTGGGCGGTGTACGCCTTGTCCCATTGTAGGGACTTGATGGTGAAGTCGGTGGTGCCGTTCTCCGCCACCCACCATTGATGTTGCCAGGTGCCGTTGACATTCTGAAGTTTGACGAGGGCGTTGGAGGTGTTGGAAATGTCCTTCATGAAGGGCATGAGAAAGGTGATGTTCTCATTCTGGGTCACAGCCTCGTCGGTGCGGGTGTGGAATAGTACTGACTGAATCGAGTTGTTCCCGTAGAAGTGGAGGCCGTCTATCCAGAGGTCGAGGTTTGTAGTTCCGCTCTTCATATTCAAAATATCAATATACGCAATAGAACTAAGATTTGGAGAAGACACCTGACTCCAACCAGACCAAGTAGGGTCGATATCTACTGTAACATAATTCCATTTGTCAACAGTAACAGTCTGTTTTTGTTGAGCATAATTCAATGAGTCAGTATACATCCGCAACCTAAGTGTGTCCATCGTATTCTCGGGCTTCACATAGAACCTAAGACTAGTATGAGAAGATAGGTCCTGTGCATCATCAAATGTATATCTAAGCCGATGTCCATAATCTAGGTCGTTTCCTTTAATTGAGTTTGTTCCAATTACAACATCTGTATTGTCAACGACTACGCTTACGCCTTGAGTTGCCCAATCCCCATCCCACGTCCCTCTACCATAGTCCGTGCCAGAGGGGGAGACTGCCTCGGTGATGTCGTCAGCGGGCATGAAGTGAGATGCGTTATGGATGACCTCAAACCCCGAAACCGAGTAGCCCATCCCATACTCATGGATGACGGAAATATCAAGGTCCGCCTCCACCGTCCTCTTTGTACCGTTCTGATACCAGATAGTCTGGTATATCTCGTCATCCCCCACGTCCGTCTGGGCGAAGGACGCGAGGATGCCCGTGTCGTGGCCGCCAGTGGTATTGATCTCGAAGTCAACCAGATACGTCTCGTCGGCGTGAATCGGCGCGTCCACACGCGCCCAGACGAATGACCAATCGTAATCCCAAGCCGTGATGTTCTGACGCCGCCAGGTGATGTTGAACTCCTCCGCGCGGTAGAAGTCCGAATACGTCAGGGTGGGCAGCGTGTGGGCTGTGGGGATGGGCGGGTCGAACTCATCCAGCCCCTCGAGGAATTCCGGGCGGTCCAGATGCCAGATGTTGAGATAGAAGTAATCCCAATCGGTGATATTGAACATCGGCACACGCCACCAGCTAACGCTGGAGCCGGACATGACCCAACGGCTCTGGAATTTCACCACGCTCATTAGGTGAGACTCCACCAGCTTGTCATCCTCGGACAACTGATACAGCATCGGCGGCATGAACGGGCCGGTGAACGTCCCGTTGATGCCAGACTCATTCATGAACGGGACAACCGTGGCGTTGTAGGATGTCAGACTCCAGTTGGCCTGGTCCGTCATGTTATATGTCACGTTGCCAGTCATTGATGGGCTGTACCTGATCACGCCATCCACGGTATAGGTCTTGGCGGCCGCCACCGAGGGGGCGAGCGCCGCCAGGATGACCGTCAAGGCCACCATGATGGCGCAGACGCGCCTCATGAACCCCTCCCCTGTAACATCTTGACGCTCAGCCGTCCAGTCCCCGCTATCAGCGCCACGGCGAGGAGGGGCGCGACGATGTATTGGGCCGTCTCCCAGAACCCCGCCAGGGTGTCCCACGCCTCCACCAGCACGTCATAGATCCACCCGAACGCCTCCACCGCATGAGTTACTATCCAAGACCCGAGCTTTTTCATGCCCTCCCAGATGTCGTGGAGGCCGTCCGTGATGAAACCGACGATGGCACCACCGCCGTCCCATATCCGCTCGAAGATGCTGAGAAAGCCGTGGTACAGCGCCTTGAGGTATTCCCCAGAGTTCCAATATTCAACGAATAGGTCAAAATGATTCTTGTTCGTCTCTGTGTTGGTGCCGTTCTCCGTGACCACCTCCCACTCTCCAGGGTTCAACGCGATGATGTTGGGGTGGTAATGGGTGTACGCATACTTCCCGCTCGGTGTCATCGTCTTGTGGGCCCACTGTCCATCGGTCCCTCTCGCGGAGCAATATACCTGGTGCGCCATGATCGGGCTGGCAAGGTCGGTATCCATGTCCACGACCATCGGGCGACGGTAGGGGTTGACGCTGGAGTTGTCGTAATCCATCTCATCCCACTTGACCGTCTCGCGTTGCTCGTGATAGCATAACGCCGTCAAGTCGATGGGCTCATGGAACTGGAACCAGACCTCTACATCCCATCGGTCATCGTCATCGAACGCTGTAAAGTTGACCGTGGAGTTGCTGGAGAATAGCACCCAATCATAATATTCCCATTTGGTCCAGTCCGTGTATGAAATCCTGGCGTTCTCCGCAACCTCGTAGCTGCGGTTCATCGCGTTCGTCACGGTGATGGTCGTGTCGTTGATCTCCGAGATGAATGTGGAGTCCGAGCCCGCTGTATCGTCCTCCACGGTGAGATGTTGCCCGACCCTAAGATGGGCGTTGCTCGTCACGTTCAGATTATAAGTCCCCTCGTCGGCGTCCGAGGTGAGGTAAGTGATGTACGGCAACTCAGGGATGAAATCTATATCCCCGTTGGCGAACTTCCAATCCCCATTGGCCGCGTAGATTTGCGGTGTGACATTCGCCACGTCCTCACTTATGAACGGCCACATGAAGCTCATGTATTGGTCGCCCGACCTCGAGGTGTTGAAAAACGGGTACAGCACCAGCACGTCATTGGTTTCGAGACTCAGCCGCCGCCCGAACAGCCCCCCGCGTCCACAACCCTCTTGGAACACGAAGGACCAATCCAGAGAGATCGCCCCGATCTCCGTGACGTTCCCGCCTAGCCCCTGGATGTACTTGGAGCTCCCAACGAACTCGTTGAGCCTCACATCGCGGAACTCCACCACCGACACCCCATCATCCGCCTCCTCTGCGGTACACCAATAGGTCATCAGCGTTCCGTCACGGGGCAGTCGGAAGGTCAGCGCCAGCACGTAATCGGTATCTGGTAGGAGCACCCCCGCGACCCGGACGTAGAGATGGCCGCCGAACGCGCGCATGTCATCGGTGGGGAGGTAGTCGGTCAGGGGCTCCCCAGCGGAGGCGTTCGCATAGGCCAGGGTGTCGTACGGGATTATCACGTCAGGCGCGTAGCCCGTGGTGGTTTCCACCCTCGGGCGGAAGGTATAGATCTTGCCCGACACGGGGAAACTCCACGGAGAGGTTACTGTATAGTTGGTATCCAACTGGACCTCGGTGGCGTTCGTCAGTTCGGTAAAAATCGAGAGGGTCAGCCCGAAAGTGCATTCTATCGAGGCGGGGTGGACCGGCACCCTCACCCACCACTCGGAGGAGCCGGACATGAGCTTTTGGCTGGATAGGTTGAAGTGACTAGCCAGCATCATGAATGTATACTTGCCCTCCCAACCGCCCGTCGAGTTCTCTTTCCAGAGGGGTGCGAGATTGTGCTGGAACTGGCTCGAGGGCAATATCGACCCGTAATAAGTGCCGTTGATCTCACCACCGAACGCGCCCTCCCATTCGGCCAGCATGGTGTCATTATGTGTCATGTTGGCGATGTTTACCGGGTCATTCACATCGATTAGGAACGGGTCAGATTCGATGGCGAACTCTATGGCCTCGGTGCTGTCCGCCTTGACGATCACCGCGCAACCCCCGAGGTAGATCATCAACACGAGGAGGAACGCTGTGGAGAGTCGGAGGGTGCGTTTTGGGAAGTGGTCATGCCGCTTGTAGACGTGAAGGTTCGCCATGAGCGGAAACACCTCGATACATGGCGCGTCATTCTCGAAATCGAACTCCGCTCGACATTTCAAGCAGACATGACCCGCGCCGTTATTGGGCAGCATACCAGGTTGGAGGCAGACATGGCCGCAGACGGGGCAGCGCTTGGAGCCGTGATTTAACAGCCAATCCTCGCGCTTCGTGTCGGAGCGATATATCATCGTCTGGCAAGTCTGGCATTGAAAGTTCAGGTCATCAAAATTATGCATAATCCCGTGCCCGTTCGGACATTCCATACTTGTGGCCCCCGAGGGGTCGCCCCCGCGCGAACGGGGGCGGGTGGGCGACCCACTCACCCGCACATGCCAAGCGGGTGTCGCCCTGGGTACTCGACCTCAGCACATCGTGCCTAGCCCCTGCCCCTGAAGGACCGGAGCACGAAGGCGAGCACGCCGACGATGATGGCGAGGACGAAGCCCCAGACCACCACATCTATGATGTCGTCCTTCGTGGTGTTGTCTATCAGTGCGTTCTCCATCATGGAGTTCACCTCCCCTTTCGGGGATGTGTTAGCTAACGCCGAGCATGAATATATATTTTTTCCTTCTTCTATATATTTATTATCAGCCCCCTTTATTATTGTCAACTAGTAAATAGTTAATAAAAATATATAGAGATGTATATCTAAGTCGTATTATATCATAGATATAATACGAGTTGTTTAGTATTTAAAGGGGTATATATACTACTATATATATTAGTATATAAACTTCAATTATTGATAAAAATATTTATCTCTCAAATTCCTCGTGAGATATCAAGACCTCTCGCCCATCCTTCATGATCTTTACGGGACGATGTACTACTCCTACCGTCCTACCACAATTGCCGCAACGAAATACACTAACCAGGGCGTCACTGAACTCCGCCGCCTCGGTGGTCTTGATATGCTCCATCTCAGTGGGGTTTCGAGTGCTCAGTCTCTTACAATCTAGACACATCACGGCTGCGACCTTCGTTGCTGCCATTCCTTCAACTCCTGTATTCCTGATCTCCAGAGACCTCTAGAGGCCATCCTGATCTCCGCGAGGAGGACGGCCACGAGGATGGCGATTATCCATCGTAAGTCGTGGACGAGGGCGTACAATATGGTTCCCCTCTCAACCCAATCGTCCAGGTCGATTCCGCCACATCGCATTAACGTAGGCAAGAAAATCAGCCAGACGATGGTAAATGCGACGAGCGATAACCATCCCAGACGCCTTGCGTTCTTGGGATCGATCATATGCCTTATCACCCATGTAATGTGAGCGGTGGCGTATCCACCTCATCCTCTCGATATTCGCATGAAACCGCTCGGGAGACTCGAAGTATTGCCAGACGATGAACACCAGCGCGAGGGCGATGGTCACGAGGCCCGAGGTGCAACAGATATCCATGCGACTCATTCCTTGAGGTGGAGTTTCCAGATTGTGGAGGTCGTAGGCTTGACGTATAGTATCTTGAACGTGGGCGCGCCGTGGATGGCCGTCTCCACCGCGAACGGTACGTCCTCGAGGGCGACTTGGAGGGTGAATGAGTCGAAACCATGCTGAAGCTCGGTGAGGGTTCGCTTTATGGTCCGCTTACGGAAATGCCGTTCCACGCGGTTCCAGATGCCTACCAGGGCGGCCTTGAGCTTCGAGCCGAACCAGTATAGGCCGTCGCGGAGCTCGTCGGTTTCATTCTCCATCTTGATCATCCTCCTGGAAATCGTCGGGGTGGTCCCCCCATGCGGTCAGGATGCCCCACTCGTATAATTTGTGTATTTTTAGAAATATCCATAAAATGATAGCTACGATGAAAATCAATGAAATGAAAAAGGCTAATTCATGAAAACAAGCTGGTTCATCAGACAGTAGCATTAAATCACCTCGTTTGAGTCATTATATATAAAGGTTATAGTAATTAATTTACGGTTTTTAATTTCGATGGTCCTTATATGCCTAGTCCTCAAGTTATAGCTGGTGTTTGACATGACCGCAACCTTCCTTGTGACTGCCGTCCTGGAGCTCAAAAATGACGTGGCCGTGTGGTCGGTCCTGACTGGTAAGGCTCAGATTGACCTCTCCGACTACCTGATCTCGTATGAGTACGTCCGTGTCGATTGAGCTCCCCATTTTCATCTCCTCCTTCAAGGTCCGCTGTTTACCAGCTACGACCTCCCGCTGAGCTTGTGAGGGGCAATAGCCGCCCGTTGCCATGTGGACGGCCTTATGACATTCGTAACAGAGGATGCGGAGGTTGGACGGGTGGTCGGTGCCACCCGCCCATCTCGGGATGATGTGGTGGACCTCCAGGGGGGTACTCGCCCCGCACTCGGTACACTTGTTCGCGTCTCGCTTCATCACGGCATGGCTCACGGTGTACCAGTATCGCTCACCCCCGAGGTCCAAGGGCTCACGTGAGCCCTCGGGAGAGTAGGGGACGGTGCTGATTAGTGCCGCGAGCCTCTGGAGCCATTTCCACGAGGCGCGTTCCTCCATGCACCGCGTGGCCCCCTCGCGGCCCCCCTCATGGTGTCTGGAGCACACTGGACATTTCAAGCGATACGTGCCATCCCGGTATACGATGGTGCCGCACGAGCATTCGGTAGTCTTTCGGGAGGGTTGGAATTGGACTTCCGAGCCGCACCAGGGGCATTCCATTTTCATTATTCACCTCGGTTTGCCCTGGGGCATCCATTTTTAGCTCTCCACACCTCGCATGGTGGGGATAGGCCATCGTTGTTATCGATTGTCGTATTATCCACGCACCAGAACCCGTCCTCACACGCCCCGCATGGGACTAGACCGGGTGGTAGTTTCCTGGTCATTGTTTTTCACCATTGCATACGCATTTCGTTGTGATATCCCGTGGACTCAGCCAGATTATCCGGCAGTGTTCACATGAATCGCAGTCCATTTCTTGGATGGGGCCACCGCTTCGGGGGCACTCGTCATCTTTATGTGATTTTAGGACCGGCAATCACTTTCCCCCTCACATCTAGGGTCAAGGGAGGGTAGTCCGATGAAACGACTTTCGATGTTGCCCAAATCGTCCAGTATGTTTTTGAGTTCTGAAAGGTGGGCATATCGGCTCCCATATTCGTCTATCAAGTAGTACAATACCATCGTAGCAAATTCAACTGTTACTGGCATCTCACGTTCCCTCCGTTTTTGTAGTTGAGGTGGCGTTCTCCTTGGCTTGCCGTATCCTTTTTTCCGCATCTGAGTAGGTAATGAGGCGGTCCAAGTCCTCGCGGTTCTCGGGCTTAGCAAGGCAAATGAGTATCCATCTGGCCCCCTCAACCTCGGGGGGCTTCGCCACGGGCGCGGCTAGCTCATAGTGGTACATATCGAAAAGGCCACCAACCCCCTCGATATACTTTCTGGCAATTTGCTCTGCAAGGTCCATCAAATCACCTTCGCACGTTTATGCAGTGGATTACATCGGGGATGGAGTGTACGACATGACCGGCCATCTTGTACATCAATTCGGGCTCCCCATCCGATGAAAGGATAATCGTCAGCTTCCCCGTCCCAATGGCGTACCCCATCTCAAGGTGGGCCGACCGCCCATACGGCATGACCAGGACACACGCATCGGCTCTCTCTAGGGCCATCATGTCAGTCAGGAAACCCGCCTGGGCGATGGGGTGGTCAAGAGCCTTGGCGAATTGCTCAGGGGTCCAAGACTTCCAGTTCGGGTCTATCTCGGACCAGTGAAAACCATTGTCGCCTGGGGCCGGGTTGCGGAAGTCGTACACGTCGTGCCCCTCGTCCTGGAGGGCCTTCACTACCTCTGGTTGAGTGGGGTTCCGCCAGGATGTTGCTACGTAGATTTTCATCGTCTCACCTTCGCACGTATCTGCGAGCCTTCCCGCATTTGGGACATCTCCATACTGGCGTCATGCCCTGGGTCGTGGTCATCTCGTCCAGCACGCACCGGACATGACAGCATGTGCTGATGGGCGGGGCGTGCGTAATCTGGGGCTCGTCAGGGGCCTGGGATTTCTCGTTAGATTTCAGTTTGACCCCTCCTGGGTGATTGAATGGAATTCTGCGGCCTCGAGGCGGTCCTCGAGGGAGGGGACCCCGTAGACCTTGAGGATGGTTTCGGGCGAGTCGCCCGTTTGCTCGCAGACGAATTGGATACCCCTATCCTTCATCCGATCAAGGGTCAGTCGGACATAAGTATGCCTGAGAGTGTGCCATCGATGGGGCACGTCCTCGGGCACCCCGATCTCCTGGAACGCCTCCTTGACCCTCCGGTTGGCGGTCTTATTCGAGATGTAAAAGAGCCTCTGATGCTCACGGGTCATCCCCGAGGGGACGGAGTAATCTGTCTCCAGGTAGTCCTCGAGCATCGCCTCGGTGGACGTGTCGATGACGCACTGCCTGTACTCGTCCTTTTTCTCATCCCAGACCTTGATCAACCTTCCCTTGATGTTCCGGAGGCGAAGGGAAGTGATTTCGGAGACTCGGCAGCCCAAGGTCAAACCCATCTGGATAAGCAATTTGTCACACTTGGGCGCAAAGCGGACAAGCAACCGCTCGACTTCGGCGGAGGTCAGGTATTTCCTTACTGGCTCGGTCATATTGTCACTTTTTCCACGGAAACGGACACGTTTGATTCGCTTTTTACATTGGATTCTAGGTTTGTCCAAATTTGAGGGGGTGGAATCTGGCCTAGTGTGATTCGCTTTTCATCCTCCGAGGGGCGATTTTCCATCTTGATCGTTCCTTCCAGAATATGAATTGAGTAATTTCTTTTTGAATTGCCAGTAAGTACGGTGATCGGGAATGTACCCCTCAGCTAGCTTCAATAATTCTTTGTAGGCTTTTATTGGTAGTTCATTCATTTGATTCGCTCTCCGTCCTCAGAGGGGTGTTTTTTCATCTTGATAATTCCTTCCAGAGCGTCATTTCGTCGTTTATGGGCTAGGATTGCGATGGGTGCCCGTAGCGGTCCCTCTCGGTGTTGATCACGAAGCCGCACCCGTCGCAGTACGGCTCATCATCTATCCAAGTAGCCTCTCCCTCTATCTCCATACCACAGTCCTCGCATTCCATCAATTCACTCTCCGTCCAAGTTTGCGATATATCGGTGCCACTTGCGCGGCTTTAATAGGAATTGGAACTTTCGTTTCCGCTGGGCCCGTTCGAACCGGCGGCCGCCACCCCTCGAGGTCCAGGAACCCCCGCCACCACATCCGAGTTCTTTCCAATTGGACGCCTTGTATATCGTCCCCTCGTGGTGATCTAAGTCACAATAGGATATCAGGCGGTAGGCGTCTGGGTCGTGGGAACGGAGCCATCTACCAGCCATCCCCAATGACCTCGAAGCGGAATTATCGGGGAGGCCGGGGACCAAGACCATCCGGCGCATCTCTAGGGTATGTATCTGGTCCTCGAGCCTGGCAACTGGATTAGAGAACGCCAGCACACCCACCAGGCGGCCGCCAGAGTAAACTCCGAGTACATGACGGCATACCTCCATGTGTGGCAATCCCTCGAGGTAGTGAAATGACTCGATCAGGCGGTGGGCTTGAACCCTGGGTGCTGGCCGGATTTCATCTGGCAGCTGCGGGTGGCGGTGTTCAATCAGAGTCGCCTGAGTCATTCGTTATCCGTCCAATTCTCCGTAACCATTTGAATATCTACATAACCCAGCCTTTTGGACGTCCACGCAAGTCTTAATCCCTCTGTCGGCGGGTGCGGAGTGTTTGCCAAGAGAAATCCAAGTCCAACCACAAGTATACTCACCATAAATGTACATGCAATCCCCTCTTGGAATTCCAGGGATAAATTGGACGTCCACGGCCATGTTTCATTTTCACCCCGAGTTTTGAACTAGATATCCATGAGGGTGATTTCCATTCCATCATCCGTCGGACCGATGTTGATCGTGGCCGTATCGTAGGTTGCCAGTTCCCTGCCCTCTCTCATTATTCTAACTATCATTCGCTCAACTCCCTTACGATGTAATTTCCTTTCTTGATTAACGCCAGCATTACCTTGGCGGCGGCTATGGCGTCATCCATCGCCCGATGGCCGTTGAACTCGCCACCGACGAGGATTTCATACGCCTCACTGAGCTTGGGCCACTTGTATGCGCCCTCGTCGCCCAGAGGCCCGGGGGTCGGTATCTCGCAAGCATGTGTGGCCCGGGCCATGATGCAATCTTGCCCAGGTGGGGGAAGCCGCCATGGGGACTTTTTTAGAAATGAATAATCAAACTGGACATTGTAGGAGGTCCAGGGGAGTTTCCCTAGATGGTGTCTGAGGCCAAAGGCTACGACGGCATTGTGTCTCGCCTTTATTATCTCGTCCAGGCTTATGTGGCCGCTTTGGACTATCCAAGTCCTTTCGACCTCCGCCCTTGATAGCCTGGGGTGGGCGAGCATGTTGAACATGCGCCTGATCTCCCCGGTCTCGGTGTCCACGGTGACAAGGGCCACCTCCACTATCTTGCCCAGGGTGGGGGTCAGTTCCGTGGTCTCCGTGTCAATTACAGCGAGTTTCATTCGTCATCCTCCCTATTATCTGTACAGTATCAACGGTGGCTTTTTCGACCTGACATTCTCGTAAATATCTTGATAACAGTCATTGCAACACAAGGCGGTTTCTTTTTCTCCGAGTCTTACCAACCCGGGCACCATCTCGCCGCAGAGGGGGCAAGCCATCAGATGGTTCGGCGCGACCTTCATCTGATTGGGTAGTTGTTCAGTGTCGGTGAATGAAAGTTGATAGGGGCCAGCATTGTCGATGAGGACCTGGAGGGCGGCGATGGCCTCTTTCTTGGTCGTGACCTCTTTTCTGGCGTATTCCCAACCAGTCCCATCCCAGAAACGAGCGGCCACGACATACCGACTCATTCGGTATCATCCTCCACGAAGAAATTTAGGGTGTTAACCACGCGATAGCGTAGACGGATGCCGTGAATGGCCCCCACCTCCATGCGGAGATACTTTCGGAAATGATAGCTACTGAGTGGGCCTAGCTGAAAATATCTATAATCTCGTTGATCAATGAACTCCAAGGATTTGCGCTTGTCTATCTCGTTGATCTGGTTGCTCATGCGCTCGAAGTCCCTGAGTCGGAAGGGGTTGAATGAGATCTGGGAGACTTGGCGGCAATGGCCCGGGCACTCGAGGTAATCCAACTTTCGCGGGTGGGGCCCCACAATCTCCATCGTGGCACCCGGGGCCAGTATGCGGATGATTTCCTTGATGAATGGGAACCAGAACTCGGTATATCCGCCCCACTGGTGGGGGATGTGCTCGAAAAAGTGACCCCCATAGAGGTAGAGGAAGCTGTCATCATCCCACGGAAGGGGGAGGCTGAACAGGTCCACCACCTGGTCAATGCCAGGTCCGTCCCACTTGTCTACATTTGTCATCCTTGGAAAGGTCCGCCTCCCGCACCCGAGGTTCAGGCATTGCTCTTTCGAGAGGCCATTGGAGGTGTCGAGGGGCGCGTTGGGGTTATCGGGTTCGGGCCACCAATTCAACCATCCACCCCCTTGCCATTGTGGACTCGACAGAGGCATTCCCCGCAGAGCTTGACGGTCAGGCTCGCGTTGGTGTCCAGCTTGAGGCGGGTCAAGTGGAGAGGGCCCCTGCCATCGCAGACGTGGCACTCGCCCTCTACATGCGTCGGCTCATGGCTGATCAGCGAGAATTCCAGAGGGCGGCGACGCTCGAACTTGACCAGGTGGTTGTCCAGGTCGAGAAAAGCGCATGTCAACCATACATGCCTCCCGGGTCGCTATCTGGTGGAGTTGGAGGGGCTGGGGCATTGTCGCCCAATAGTTTCTGGAGATATTCGAGGAGGGCGGTGTGGGACTTCAAAAGCATTTCCTGGCCTTCGACCAGGCCATTCTGGACCTCTACGAGCTTTTCCAAAGTCGGGACTAACCCAGCTTCGAGGTTGCTCACCCGATGGGGAAGGGTCTGTAATGCTACCGCCATTTTCTCCTTACTCGTTTCCAACTCTCCACGACCTCGGGAGGTGTCCCACCATATCTCAGGACCTTTTAAACCTATTTCCTTGGCGGCCTGAGCAACCTCCCTTGGTACGGCGGCGGCATAATGTGGGGATTGGCAATATTCTGGTAGGCCGAATTCGAACCCGTATTTCCGGGTTAGCCAGTTGGCTACTCGCTGGGCCCTATTGGTGGCCCACTTTGAAAAATCGTTGAGGGCGTCGGGTGTGGTGATCACTACCTCGGGGGTCCATATCTCAAGGGATTGGCTTTCCTTACCCTCACGATACACGACCTTGACGTGCCGATCTGATAGGGGGTCGGTGTCGAGGGGGACGATGAGAACGTGATTGGGGACGCCCGAGGGGTGGCTTGTGCGGGTCCAAGGAACTCCATTGTCGGGACCCTTGAGTACGGGGAAGCGATGACCGAGGGCATGACATCTCATTGGGATGAATCGGGGCTCGGGCTTACCTCCGATTATAGGTAAATCCTCAATTATCGGACCGTACCCCACGGTCCCCACGGTCATGTCGTTACTGGTACTGTTGCGGGGGGGCAACACCTCTTTAGTCTGTTTTGGAAGGTTAGGACCTCGTACGAAGTTGGCCGGTTCGCCACGAGGGGCGGTGTTGATCAAGCATCCGACCTCAACCCAATACTTCAAGTGTCTGGATACCCTTGATTTGTCTCGCTTGAGGGCCCTTGCGATGGCCCCCACGGAGTACCCTTCGAGGGCAAGTTTTAGGCACCGTTGCTTGATGTCGGGCATTAATCGAACACCCCCCTACTGTTGCGGGGGTGTTGCGGGGTGTTGCTAGCGGGTTCTAACTCCTCTCCGAACCCTATGAAATTCCCCTCTTGCTCCTCCTCAAGAAACCCGTTGTGATTCGCGTCGAATTGCTCCCCCTCGACTAGCCGTCGGGAGTGCTCCCGCTCTGCGGGGGACAACGGTACACAATCCGGCTCCTCGCGGCGGTGTCGAAGGAACTCACGCTTGGAGACGAAGTACTCCCCGCACCTCTCACATTCGATGGATTTGGGGTCCAGAGCTAGAACCCCCTGAGTAGGTGCTTGATGTCGTTGGCTTTCTTGTGCTGGAGCTCCATCACCATCGCTATCGTCTCGTCCTCGATGTCCTCCGGGGCCATCCCCATCTCCCGCGAGTACACCCGGAATATGGCAGCGTGGGCGGCTGATGCGCCCTCGCGGTCATCCTGTCCGTAATCGAATAGGGCCCTCAGCCCCTGTCGAACCCTCTGGCGCTTGAGTTCGGTGCGGGTGGCGTTGCGCCTGGCAACCTCGGTGAGGTCGAGGTGTTGCTGGCCGCTCACGGGAGCACCCCATCTAGATGCTCGGTGAGTTCCCCCGCCTCGGGGTCCGTGATCAGATGGGCGAGTTCGCG